>ERZ1370068.5385-contig-4408_pt1 | contig 55629 bp, 95 predicted proteins | sample MGYA00561227_ERZ1370068 | MGnify/ENA primary metagenome ERZ1370068 (study PRJEB38410, sample SAMEA6850437) | metagenome | study: Metagenomic assessment of the ecological functions of the soil: analysis of the soil microbiota associated with the... | reverse complement strand
CCGGCTCGCTGCCCCAGCAATACGACGTCGAAGGACGATTCGGGAACCCACCCATAACGGTATTCTCCGGTCCCAGGTTTTTCATCGACGTCTACTACTGGCTCGACGGCGCTACCAGCATTCATCAACATTCATTCACCGGGCTTTTCAGGTGCTGCTCGGCTCGAGTATTCACAGCCGCTATTCATTTCGCGAAGACCAGATAGTCAACGAGCACTTTTCTGTCGGTGAGTTAGCGCTCGAGGACGTTCAGCTGCTGAAACTCAAAGATGTGCGAATGATCCAGGCCGGTAGAGACTTCATTCATTCGTTGTTTCACCTCGATCGGCCCTCGGCCACCATCACCATCAGAACCGAGTTCACGCCTTCGGCGGCCTTACAGTACGACTATCGCAAACCCCATTTCGCCCTGAATCCTTTTTTCAGAAATGCGGTGCTGACCAAGAAACTCCAGACCATCGGCCTGCTGCTGGGCATGAAGCACAAAAATGCCGACGCTATGATTGGCGACCTTGTTTGCGCTTCAGATTTTCAGACGGCTTACTTTGTTTTGGCAGAGACTTTCAGCAGCTAAAGAATTCTGAGATGGATGCGTTGTTTGGGCTGTCGCTCGGCAAAGATCGCTTCAAGGCAATCCTGGAGAGGTGCAAGACGGTGCACGGCGAACTCACCGATCTGGTGCTGCCCGTTTTGGAAGAACATGAGCGGCAGATGAGCATCATTCACCGTCGCGGGACGATCACGAGCGATCAGCATCGCTTCTTCCTGGCGCTGCTGCTGAATGTTCCCAGCCGCACGCGGATTTTGGATTTAGTGAAGCAGCGCTACCCGGATCAGGATCCGGTGGAGACAATTCTGGACTGGGTCGAGGAGCTGGGACGAACGAGAGTGTTGGGTTCGCGAGAGACCAATGCGCTGGGGATGCCGGAGTTTGATGACTCCTACGTTTTCGTGCGCTTGAGTGCTTGCTTCAGGGCCTGTCACGAGACGAGATTAATGAACGGGCAACCGCGCAGTATCCGCCTGAGGCCGCAGCGGAACTGACAACCAGAATTCCTGAGCTGACCGAAGCACTGAAGACATCCACTCTGTTCAAGTCGTTGTTGACTGAGTAGAAGGCGGCGCAGGTGCCAGAATGCACGGCGCGGGTGCCAGAATGCACGAGCGCGGGTGCCAGAGTGCACGGCGCGGGTGCCAGAGTGTACGGCGCGGGTGCCCGAGTGTACCCGAGGCGGGTGCCAGAGTGTACGAGGCGGGTGCCAGAGTGTACGAGGCGGGTGCCAGAGTGTACGAGGCGGGTGCCAGAGTGTACGAGGCGGGTGCCAGAGTGTACGAGGCGGGTGCCAGAGTGTACGGCGCAAGTGCCAGAATGCACGCGCGGAAGTGCCGGAGCGTTGCCGGTGACTACTTTGACCAAAGCACGCCTGGCGGAAACGGGAGTCTACTAATTTCCTTGAATACGACTGCGGTATCTCTAATTACAAAGAGTCAAACCGAAGAATCTGACGCCGCGCCAAAGCCGCCGCTGAAGTGGGCCGGCGGCAAGCGTTGGTTGTTTGCCACACCTCGCGCCCCTTTGGCAGCCTCATGCGTCGCGACGCTACGTTGAACCTTTCTGTGGCGGACTCGCGGCGCCGCTCGGCCTACAACCAAAGCGTGCGCTTTTGAACGACATCAATCCTCCACCTCATAAATTTTTACCAGCACTTGCAGCGTGGCCTCTGATCACCCTCGCCATGAAAAATGACGAGGAATTTTTTACCGCCACCGGAGTCGCTTCAATGAATTGATCAAAGCCGGCGACTGGCAAAGCCGCAGAAGCGGCGCTGCTTTTTTACTATTTGAATCGCACCTGCTTCAACGGACTCTGCCGCTTCAATCAAAGCGGCGAATTTAACCGATGCCGTTCGGCACTCACAAAGTCGATTAGTTACGCGGAAGACTTTTCCCGCTTGCGAGCAGCGCTGGAAAACTGGACGTTCACGAACAGCGACATTGAAGGGTTGGCAGTTGGCGCGGACGACTTCACTCTACGCCGATCCACCGTATGACGTGGAATCTGGCACAACCACAGCGCCGGTGGTTTTGGCTGGGAGGATCAAGTACGCACAGCCAGGTGGCTGGCAGCACTATGCGGGGCCAGTGGTGCTTTCGAGCCAGGCAACGAAGCGCGGTGGTTGAACTGTACGGAGACACTGGGATTTACAATCTAACTACCTCGCCGGTCCCAGACGCATCAGGTTTGCACCGGCGACCGCTCGGCCGCGCAAGAGGTCTTAGCAACCAAGGGCTTGTAAGAGTGTCTTAAAAGCAACGCAGGTTCACACACTCAATTCCGAGGTGTCAGTCGATAAGAAAAAGTAAGCTCAAGGTCAGGAAGGGGCTTGCCCGCGCTTTGGTTCTTTCAAAACGCAGTCGCCTCAGGCATCAATGAAGAGCGGGGCAAGCCCGCCTTCCTGACTCCTGAGACTTGGTGACTTGTCACTAATGATTAGGCAAATCTGGTTACCAGATCTGATGTTCACGGGCGGCGGCTTTCGTCCGCCAGGCTTTGCTTTGCGATGAGACGGGGACGATTGCGGAGATTGAGGACAGAAGGTGAAGCGGTCCGACGATGAAGTAGCCGAGCGCCATGACCTTGCTAACCGCGCCCTTCTGCCGGGGCTCATCAACGCGCATTCGCATGGCGTTCCAGCGAGGTGATTCGCGGCCGCACTGGAATATCGAACTGCGAACAACAAGGACAGTTTCCTGGACCTGGCGCGAGATGATGTACAGCGCCGCGGCGCGTCTCTCGCCGGAAGATGTTTACGACGCTTCACGCATGGCGTTTTTGGAGATGGCCCTGAGCGGAATTACCGCCGTCGGCGAATTTCATTACCTCCATCACGCGCCTGACGGTAGTCCGATATGACGATCCCAACTTGCTCGGGAAGGAAGTCGTGCGCGCCGCCACCGACGTGGGTCTGCGCATCGCCTTGCTGCGAGTCGCCTATGCGCGTTCGGGTTTTGAAACAGAAGCGAATCCACAACAGCGACGCTTCATTGAAACCGATCCGGAAACATACTTGAAGAACGTGGAGCGGCTAATTGTCGATCTGGAACGGGGCAGTAGCCCGACCGTAAGGGAGGGCGTTTTGGCCAGAGATCACGCCCTCCCTCACGGTCGGGCTACTGCCCCGGACAATCCACCTCGTGCTGCTGCCTCCGCCTGGGTCGGCATCGCGCCACACAGTGTGCGGGCGGTGCCGCTCGCATATTTGAAGGAAATTGTCGCCTTCGCCAACCACAGACAACTTCCCGTTCACATGCACGTGGCGGAGCAGCCCGCCGAAGTTTCGGCCTGCATTGCAGAGTATGGCCGCTCGCCGGTGGCGTTGCTCGCGACCGAGGGTTTACTCAGCGAACGCTTCACGGGCGTTCATCTGATTCACGTCACGCCGAAAGCGATTGCCATGCTCGCAGACGCCCGCGCGATTGTTTGTGCGTGTCCTACCACCGAAGCGAAACCTGGGTGACGGCATCATTCCAGTTGACGGTTTTTCAACCGCGGCGTGCGCGTGAGCCTCGGGACCGACAGCCACACGGAGATCGATCTGCTCGAGGACGCGCGCGAGCTTGAGATATCATTTGCGTTTGCAGAAGACGGAACGCGTCGTCCTGGCTCCCGCGAGGACGAGGGAAAGTCAGCGCTCGCGCAGCGTCTCTCTTCGAATGCGCAACTATCAATGGCGCCCAGAGTATTGGCGCGCCGGGTGGCGTGCTGGAAGCGGGACGGCCCGCGGACTTTTCACTGTCGATCTCAACGATCCGTCAATCGCCGGTGCTTCGTCAGACGATCTGTTTTCGAATATCGTCTTCTCTCTCTCAAGAACAGCGATCAGGGATGTGGTTGTTGGCGGCCGGCGAGATTGTCGAAGCTGCAAGACATGCGCAGCAGGAAGAGATCGTTGAGAGGTTTCAAGAGGCTCAGAGGAAACTATGGAGTTGATCGCACAAGCAGTGGAAACGAAGAGCGGGGCAAGCCCCTTCCCAACCTGCGAGACTCTCATGTCCGTGGTGTGCTCCGACTGAATGCCTTGCGATCACAAATCATCAGCACAAGTCTAAGTAGCTCTCAGGTCGGGAAGGGGGCTTGCCCCGCTCTTCTATTCAGTAAACTGACTCAAGCATGACGGTACAGCAAACACTCGCCGAACTAGTCGCCATTGATTCTGTTTCGTCGCGTTCGAACTGCGGAGCATCGTCGACTACCTCGTCTCGGCGCTGCGAAGTCGATCGGTCTCAGTGTCCAGCGCCTCCCTTACGCGGATGATAACGGCGTTGAGAAGTTGAATCTGATCGCGCTCGCAGGTGCGGAGTTTTCAGATGAGCGCCCGGAAGTTGAGTTGGCGCTGGTTGGTCACACTGACACTGTTCACTTACGATCCGAACTGGAGCGCGGCTCTCCACCTCACCGAGCGTGAAGGAAAACTCTACGGACGCGGCGCGTGTGACACCAAAGCATTTATCGCGGCCGCCTGACGGCGCGACCGCCACGGCTATCGAAACGATCGGTCTAAAACAAATCCCCAAACCCTTTGCTCTCATTTTCACCGCGGACGAGGAGATTGGACTGATCGGAGCAAAGCGTTTAAGCTCAGGCGCGCGCGATCCGTACCCGTTACGCGATTGTCGGCGAGCCCACTTCGCTTACGGCCTATGCGCGCCGGGAAGGGTTACTGCCTCGCAGAAATCACGACTCAAAGGTCGCGAAGCACACAGCGCCTATCCCGCGCTGGGATCGTCGGCAGTGTTTGGCGCCGCCCGTCTCATCGCGCGCATCGAAGGCATCGCCGCCCTGCTTCGCAGCGAAGAACACCCGGCGTTTGATCCTGCGCACACACACTCTCAACGTCGGTCTGGTGCAGGGGGCACTGCGAAGAATGTCATCCCCGGCGCGTGTCGCTTCACGCTCGAATGGCGTCCATCCCCGGACAAGACCCGCAGCGCTTGCTTGATTTGCTTGCTGCCGCAATCGCCGAAGAGAAAGTACGTGATCCGGATTTTGACTGCGAGGTGATTGCGGCGCGCGCGGATGAGGGTTTGAAACTGCTCCCGACTCACGAGTTGTGACGATGTTGGAAGAACTAACCGGCAACGAGGCGGGCACTGTCGCCTTCGGCACCGAAGCAGCGCAACTGACCGAACTGGGCGCTGAAGGCTGTGGTTTGGGGTCCGGGCGACATTCGCGTCGCGCACCGGACGGGCGAGTTTGTGCCCGGCGGCTGAACTCGAAGCCTGTGTTAAACATCCTGCGGAACGCAATTCAGCGGCTGTGCACCTGAAGCACCCGAATCATCCTCGCCGGGCAACTATCCCGCCTGAAATTCATCGAACAGCCGTCACCGAATTCAGTTCACCGTTTGGCCATCCTAAAGAGTCGCTTGCGACCTGCGAGAGAACTGGTGGGTTAGGAAAACACTCAAATGAAACACTCAGCGAGTATTGACCGCGCGCGCATCGCCACTCCGTGCCCGGTTAGCTGGGAGCAGATGACGGGAGACGATCGCGTCCGCTTTTGTGATCAGTGCGAGTTGCACGTCTACAACATTTCCGAACTAACAAGGATCGAAGCTGAAACGCTGATCGCGTCGACCGAAGGACGGATTTGTGCCCGGCTGTACCGGCGCGCCGACGGCAGCGTCATTACTAAAGATTGCCCGGTCGGGTTGCGCGCGCTGAGGATGCGCGTTTCAAAGAGACGGCGGCAGTGTTTGCGGCGCTGGTTAGCATCTCGACCGCGGCGTTCGGCCAGCAAGCGTCGGCGAAACAAGAGAAGACTGCATGCGTCCCGCAAATGAAGATCACTAGCAGAGGCCGCTCCTTCCGGTCAGACTGCAACTTCCGTCTCCGGCACTGTGCTCGACGTTAACGGCGCGGTAATTCCCGGCGCCGGGGTCCAGTTCTCGAACGAGGGCACACACGAGGTAAGGAGTGCGCAAACAACGGATGAAGGCAGGTTTCAATTCGACTCTTTGGCCGACGGAAACTATTCGCTTAAGATAGAAGCAACCGGTTTCAAGAGTCTGGTTATCGAAAAGGTGTTTATCGACCGAAACAAATTGCTGAACATAAGCCTGATATTGGAATTATCAGGCGACACCGTGACCATGGGTGTCATCGCCTATGATCCGTTAATCGACACCACAGATTCATCAATCAAAACTACTATTACTTCTGATCAAATTCGCAGACTTCCAATTCCGAAATAGCATGAATAGCAAGTTAATACAGCTCTTTTTCCTGGTCGTAGTTCTCTGTCCACCTACCGGCTTTCGCACAAACGCCGCACGGCGCCGCCGCAGTCGCCAATCTCAGCCGCGAACTCGTATCGCTCGTTTACGAGTTGCCAAGACATCCGGACCGTCGCGATGAGATCGTCGAGGAGATCCGCAAACGGGGCATCGGCTTTCCGCTGACTGACGGCATGCGTTCGCTGGTGGCGACCAAGAGCGGCAGCGATCCCCTGCTGCGCCGCACGCTCGAAGAGGCTGAACGGAGACGAGTGAATCCCACCGGTTCGGCGTTGCCGCCGGATGCGGAAGCCAATGACCTGCTGGACCGCACGCGCACCGCGACGCTTGCCGCGGCCGCGGCCATGCCTGACTTCCTCGTCAAACAATTAATCAAACGCCTCGAACGCCTACGGCACAACCAGAAACTGGATTCCGCAGGATAATCTGACGATCGCGGTCGGCTACCGCGCGAACGCCGGCGAGGAATACAAAGTGCTCGCCATTAACGGCATTCCGCTCAGCCAGGAAGCAAAGCAAACTCGCGACTACAGCAAAGACGTCGCGCCGGGCGCTTCATCCAGTGGCGTCGAGTACATTTCTGCCGTCGCCGACGTTTTCAAGCCTGAATCCAAGACTGTTTTCAAAGTGGCGGACACCGATCTGGTCCTGGGCCGCCGCACGCTGGTTTTCGAATACGAGATCGAGCAGCCGCTCTCACACCTGACGCTACGCGCCGGCGATAGCGCTGCGGCCAACGTGGGCTCGCGGGGACGCGTTTGGATCGATCGCGAAACCAATCGCGTATTGCGCTTTGAGCAGATTGCTACTGACATACCGGTTGCGTTCTCCAATCACGGCAGCCAGCACCGTCATCGACTATGATTGGGTGACGATTGGTGAAAACAAGTATCTCCTGCCCACGCATTCCGAGATTTTAATGAGCATGGTGGAACGGAGCCTGTCGCTTCAGAGCCGCAACGAAATTCGCTTCCGGGGTTATCAGAAGTATGGCGCCGAGCTGAAGGTCATAGATGAAATCGATGAAAAGGATTTTCCGCCCGACAAACCCGAGCCGCCCGAGAAGCCGTAACCGAAGCGAATCCGGTCACGGATGCCGAGGGCGAGTACGCGCGGGTGCAATCGCTTGCCGGCTCCAGAGGAGCCGAATGTTTATAGCTATGAACCCTCTCAAGGAAGCGAGCTCCGAGAGGAGCGAAATGTTTTGACCGGGAACTCATCGCAACGGTATCCCGCTCCTCTGGGCTTCGAAAATACTCAATGGAGCGTGGTAACTATAAACATTTCGTCCCTCCGGGACGGTTACGATCAACGGCCCGCCTCATCGGGCTCTTCTTAACAATCCTCGGCGCGCTCAGTTCCACCGGGCTCAGTCAAAACCAGACAAGGACTATCTGGTGTACGTTTTGTCGGAAGCTGCCGACAAGATTTCGTTGGTTCGGTTTGGACCAGGCGGCGCCCGTCTCGATCATGAGGTACCCACCGGCGACATGCCGATCGACATCGACAGGCCACATGGGATCGCGATCGCTCGCGACCAGCAGTTCTATTACGTTTCGCTAGCCCACGGCCGTCCATTTGGATCGGTCTGGAAGTATTCCGTCAAAAATGATCGCGTGCTGGGCCAGGTGCGGCTTGGCTTTTTCCCAGCCACCATGGATCTCTCCGCGGACGGCAGCCTGCTGTTCGTCGTAAATTTCAATTTGCACGGCGACATGACGCCGTCATCAGTTTCGGTGGTGGCCACTGAGCCAATGATGGAGATCGCGCGCATTCAAACCTGCACGATGCCGCACGGCTCGCGTCTGAATGCGCAGGGCACAAAGCACTACTCCGCCTGCATGATGGACGACCTGCTGGTGGAGATCGATACGCAAACGTTGAAAGTCTCGCGGCATTTTCTGCTGACAAAGGTCGGGAGCTGGGCATGAAAGGCGCCCCGGTTTCAGCCTCCGCGAAGTCTGCCGCTACGGAACCAATGAAGCACATGGACAACATGGGCCACCGGGACAACGGCGGGCACGGAATGGAGCCGCCCAAGGCCGGTGACGTTTCCTGTTCACCGACCTGGGCGCAACCATCGGTGACGGGCTCGTCCATTTTCGTCGCCTGCAATAAGTCCGACGAGATAGTCGAAATCGATGCGGGCAGTTGGAAAGTCACCCGACGTCTGGCCGCGCGCCCGGGAGTCTACAATCTGGCGGTGACCAAAGACGGGACGCGATTGTTGGCCACGAATAAGCGCGATCAGTCAGTCTCGGTTATCGATGTGAAAACCGGACGCGAACTCGCGCGCCTGCCGACGAGGCGCAAGGTACTCCACGGCGTGGTTGTTTCACCGGACGATCGCTACGCATTTGTTTCCGTGGAGGGCATCGGTGCGGAACCAGGCACCGTGGAAATTATCGATCTCGCTGCTCTCAAGGTCGTGGCCAGCCTGGATGTTCCGGAGGAAGCAGCCGGAATCGACTTTCTTCGCACCGAACCGCCTAAATAAGCCCGAAGTAAGACTCGCTCAAAAAACTCGCTCCCGGAAGCTTCGCCGAGTGTCCTCATTTGTGGACACTTCTCGCCGGAGTGTCTCCAAGTGTGGACAGCGTAAAGACTCCCTTGCTGTTGCGCCATCCTGCGTTGGGCCAGCAATCCGCTCATCAAATTGTCTTCGGTACAGACATTGCTTCAATGAGCCTGATCCCAGATGTTGGATCAAGGAGAACCTCCCACATGAAACCCAGAATATTGATCGTCGACGACGATGAAGCCATCACGCAACAACTTTTTTGGACCCTCAGCGACGACTACGACGTCATAACCGCGAACGATATGCAAACCGCGGTGCGCCGCGCGACTGTTTATGAGCCGGCGGTTTCGATCCTCGATTTGCATCTGCCGCCCGAAGTCGACTCGCCGGAAGTCGGGCTGCGGATTCTCGAGTACATCAAGGCCCACCTGCCGGACTCCAAGATTCTGGTGATGACTTCGGCAAACGGCATCGAAACACGCAAAGCATGTTATGCCGTCGGCGCGGATGAATTTCTCGACAAGCCATTTGACACCGAGAAACTCCTTTCGACGATGCGCCGGATGGCCCCGCCCCTTTGGACTTCGCCTGAGAAATCCTCACCTCCTCCCATTTCGAGGTCCGCTGTGTGGCTGTGATTGCGCTCGTTGAGAGGCGGGCATCACCCAACTTTCCTTCACGTTAACCGGGCGGGACCGTACCCGCCTCGAAATGACTGTCCACCTGGGCGATCGTCTGACCAACTCGCGGTGGTTCTCATACACTCTTGCTGACTTCTCTCTTGCCCTCTGCGATAATGAAGACCTCGCGCAAGTAAAAGTCCAAACCAACAACCCTGGCCCGTTTTGTTCCCAGGTTGACAGTCAGCAGACCGTGATTGATGAGCGAAGCAAGTGACATAGTTCGCGGCGTAAATGAGCTGCCGCTCTTTCCGCTGGCAGTGGTGCTGTTCCCGGCGTGCCCCTGCCGCTCCACATATTTGAACCGCGCTACCGGCAAATGCTCGGCGACATCCGCGTCAGCCACAATCTCTTCGGCCTTTCCTATTTTGACGCTTCCACTTCGGAAAAGAGATTCCGCCTGCGGCAGCATTGGCTGTGTCGCGAAGGTTACTGACATGCAGTTGTTGCCTGATGGCCGCTCAAATATTTTGACCGTCGGCGTGATCAGGTATCGCATTGAAGAGTATGTCGACCGCGGCGACCCGTATCTGGTGGCGCGGGTCAGCTACTTTGAAGATGAAGACGACGACAGCGAGGAGGTGCACGAACGTTCGCGCGAAGTGGCGGAGACGTTCACGCGCATCGCGCGCGCGGTGCGCACTATCAACGACGAGCGGACTAACCTGCCGAACATCGCCGACACGGAACCGCAGCGACTCTCGTTTCTGGTAGCCGCCGCAATGGAAGTGGATACCGACGTCAAGCAGGAGTTGCTCGAGCTGCGCTTAACCGCCGAGCGGTTGCGGCGTCTGAGCGACATTCTGGCCCGAGCAGTTTCAGGTTACGAAGAACGAGCCCGGGTTCACTGACCTGGCAAAAGGCAACGGACACAGCGGGAAGAAGCTCGAGTTGGAGTGAAGGATCCTGTCAGAGCCGCCTGCGTGAGCGGGCGGCGTTTCATCAGCAGACGAAAGTGGTAGCCTGATACGGAAGTCTTAGTGACGAACAGGGCAAGCAACAACGAAATCGCGGTTACGGTGCTCTTCTTTGGCGCCGCACGCGACGCCGTGGGCCAGGCCGAAGTCGATTTCGTGCTCGAGGGCACACCAACCGCGGCACGCGCTTTCGCCGCAGTGCTGGATAGGTTTCCCGATCTGCGTCGCTTTGGGCGCTCGCTGTTGTTTGCGGTAAATCAGGAGTATGCGCCAGGAGATCGCGAAGTGCACGACGGTGACGAACTCGCCGTCTTTCCCCCAGTGAGCGGCGGTGCCGGAAGCGGCTCGGCTGAGAGCATCTTACCGCACACACGGAAACGATTTCTTCGAATTGACCACTGACACGATCGACGTTGGCTCCGTGGCCAGGGCGTTGTCCTCCCGAATGCGGCGCTACCGTCACCCTGGACGGCTACGCGCGCGAGTGGACGCGTGGGCGGCGAACGCTTCATCTGGTCTACGAAGCTTACGCGCCGATGGCGCTCAGTGAGCTGCGACGACTCGGGCGCGAGGCGCACGAGCGTTTCGAGATCGCACACATCGGTATCGTCCACCGCACCGGCCGTACTGAAATTGGCGAGACGAGCGTTGTCATCGCCAGTCAGCGCGCCGCACCGCCGGGCTGCGTTTGAAGCCTGCGAGTGGGCCATCCGCGAACTAAAACGCACCGTGCCGATTTGGAAGAAAGAGATTTTCGAAGACGGCGAGGTCTGGGTGGAAGGCGAACAAACGGCGGAAGAGGAATAGGGCAATAGGGGAAAGGGGAAGGGGTAAAGGGACGAGGTTAGGACCGCGTTCGAGTGACTCCGTTACCTCTTCCGCTTCCCCTTCCCTTACCCGTACCCTTTCCCCTATTACCCCGTTCCCTTTTCTTTCATTCCACGACAAAGTTGACGCGTTGTGACGCAGTGCGATTTGAGATTTTGATCTGTCGCGGTTAGCAGCAACACGTAATGTCCCGGTGGCAAATCCTGCAAAGCGATCTCAGACCAATAAGGCAGTCGCGCCGGATCGTTTGTCAGCGGCACTTGGCTGGGAGCGATCCGCATGATCGGTTCCCGGTTGCGGAGTACCTGCAGTCTCAATCGAAACGTCCGGTCCCTTTTCACCGCGCGCAGCATTGTAAACGTAAGTCTGAAACCGCAGCGCCGAGCCGCGCGCAAACCGGTGGTCCACATCGACAGTGATCGGTTGCGGCCCGGCGGTACCAGCTCGCGCCGACGGCGACGTCTTCCTTCTCGTTCCCCAAGAAACAGACTGCTGAGCCCAAACTGTGAGGTTGCGGTTTCCGGAAGTTCAATCCACTGCATTGCGCTCCCGGTTCGGCCGCTGCTGCGTTCCGCGCAGCGCAACTCGCACCTGATAAAGACCGGGCTTGACGAGCAACTGTTGGTGCCACGATAACCATCCGCTCAAGTCCGGGAGTTTGCTGCCGGCACAGTCAAGACATGCTTGAAACTCGCCACCTGCCCGCGATCGTCAACCGCCACTCCCATGACGTCCACTTCCGCCTGCTGAGTTTTTGACTCGGGATCGAGATCGAGCGCCTGCGCGGTCGATCTGCATCGAGAGCTTCAGCACCAGGCCGGCCGTCGTTGGCGTTTACGATAACCAACCGCAAGCGAAACGGGCAGGTGCTTTCTGGGATAAAGCGAACCCAGCGTGCTGGACCAATTGCGTCTGGCCCGGCGCCAGCGACGCGGTCTGGCTCGCGGCGGCACTCGCAGTCTTTCGGTGTCTGCATCTTTGCTCACCTTAGCGACGACTAGAGCCGGCGCCTGATAGACGTTGTTCCGCAAACGCACGCGCAAGTCGGGACGATCTTCGATAGTCACCATGCAAGCGCTGTTTTCCTTGTCGCTGTTCCTGTGAATCAGGTCGCCAGGCGAGCAGGTAATAATCCGACGTTTCGCTTATCGCCTGCGAAATGCCGTCGCCGATTGCGTTGGAGTTAAGGATTGCGCGTCCACCGGTTTCGTCAGCAATGCGTTTCAGCGGTTCCTGCGTGGCGGCAATCTCGCGCAGGCCATGCCGATTTTGCGGGCGGAAAATTCCGCGACATTACTGCTGCTAACATCGACTGTCGAACCCATACCGAAAGACGTGCCGCGCAGGTCCATCGCGTAAACGATCACGCCGGAACGCTTGGCAGCTTCAGTGACTGCCTCCAGCGCCTCGAGCACGCCGCTACTTGCGCTCGCTGACCAGGAACCCGTCTGAAAGAAAAAAACTACTTTGCGACCCGGCAACGCGGCGGACGAAAGCATCAGGCCTTTCAGGGCAGTCAAGTGTGTCCACTGTCGTCATGCGCGCCTGCGCGTTGATCTGATTGATGCGATTCTCGATGAACGGCAGCGACGAATAACTGGCGGCCGGCCGGTGATCGCCGTGCCGCGTTCCCGGCCCATCTGCTGCTCGACCTTTGTCGCTTCCATCAGGTAGGCAAGCAGTTGGCGGTTTTTGTAGTCCTCGATCTGCGACGCCATGTATTCGCTGATTTGAGTCTTTACCTGGATAGCCTTCTTTGACTTGCTTGTTGTTGAGACGGCCGATCGCGGCATGCAACACCGCCGGGTTATCGGTGAGTTGCTGCAGAAATCCGATTTGTCCGCTGCTCGAAACGATCGCGACCTGATCGTTTGGATTCATCTGCTCGTCGACGAAACGCGCAGCAGAGCCTTGCGCGCCCGCGCGAGGCTGGCGCGGCTGGATGCAAATCGTCGAGAAAGAAAAAGAGCACTCGCCACGTCGATCACGCTGACGCCAGCTGGCGGCTCGGTCTTGCTGCGTTCGTTTCTGTGTTGCGCTGGCTTGACTCTCGCGCCGCCGGCCAGTTGCGCCGCTTCGGCCTGGCTGCCGGCGGTCACCTTCTCAAAGAAAGATACCGGCTGCTTCGTTCCGCCTGAGCACGAGCTCAAACTGTTCCGGCTGCAGTCCGTCGACAAAGCGGCCCTGGCGTGTCGAAGACCATCACCTCGGTCTGGACCAACTCGGTAGTAGGTTCGGATGATTTCAGCTGGGTCGATCCTGAGTTTGGCTGCGATCGGTTTGCTGGTGACTGGACTGCGCGGAGCGAAGTTTGCAAACGAGAAGATCGCGATCGTCAGCAGTAGTTTGGACTAAGCGGCGGCTTGCGGGAGTTGGCATGCGTGTAGGCCTCGACGAACAGGCGCGCGCGGGACCGGGATCAAACAACGCCCCAGTCGCGCCAACGCGAACCACAGGCGGGGAGAACAACTCTGGCTGGGAGCGCCGAACATTGCGAGGTCCCAGCGGATGTTTTCTATCACGCAGGGTTGCTCGTCCTGCTCCGCTTCAAGGTCGAGCTCCAAGCTTCGTAACACGTAGCTCACGTAGCTACGCGAAAGCAGAGCAGGATGTCTGCGCTCTCTTCGCCAGGAACCTACTAGCTCGGCGTTTCCTCAGTTTCTTCATCCGCGGCGGCTTCCACCAGCGAAGCGCTGGTCACCTTATCGCCTTCTTCGATCTTGATCAACCTCACGCCCTGAGCGCTGCGGCCGGTCTTGCGAATGTGGTCCGCTTCCAGACGGATCAGCTTCGCTTGTTGCGTGATGATCATGATCTCCGACTCGGCATCGACCGGGAACACGGCCACAACCTTGCCGGTCTTGTCAGTCGTCTTCATGTTGATAACGCCCTTGCCGCCGCGCGACTGCAAACGGTAAGTCGTGATCGGCGTTTGCTTGCCGTAACCCTTCTCGGAGACCGAAAGCATCTTCTCCGAATCGTCCGCAGAGACGGGACAAAGCGAAACGACGTAATCGTCCTTGCGCAGATCAATGCCGCGAACGCCGCGCGTAGCCCGCCCCATCGGCCTGACGTTCTTCTCGTCGAAGCGAATGGCCTGGCCGTCATGCGTTGCGATAAAGATGCGCTTGGTGCCATCGGTCAGCACAACGTCAAGCAGCTCGTCGCCTTCGTCAACATTGATCGCGATGATGCCGTTGGTGCGGATGTTCTGGAAATCGGCCAGCGACGTTTTCTTGATGACGCCCTTGCGCGTAACCATCACCACGTAGCGCCCCTCGGCAAAATCGCGCACCGGCACCACGCCCGCAAGCTTTCGATCCGACGGAATATTGATCAGGTTCACGACCGCTTTGCCGCGCGCCGAAGCCGCCGCGTCAGGCACCTCGTGGACCTTCAGTTTGTAGACCATGCCGTCGTCCGTGAAGATCATGATGTAGGCATGCGTCGACGCGATGAAGAGATGCTCGACGTAGTCGCTGCCCTTAGCGGCGGCGCCGAATCGTCCTTTACCGCCGCGGCCCTGGCGCTGATAGGTCGTGATCGGGGTGCGTTTGATGTAACCGCTATTGGTTACGGTGATCGCGACGTCTTCGTCGGCAATCAGATCCTCGATCGAAAACTCGACGCCTTCATCGACGATCTCGGTGCGGCGCTTGTCGCCAAACTCTTTCTTCACCTCTTCAAGTTCATTGCCAATCACGCGACGCAGCGAGCGCTCGTTCGACAAAATCTCTTCGAGTTCGGCGATGAGCTTGATGATGCCTTCATACTCGTCGGTGATTCTCTGGCGTTCCAAAGCCGACAGGCGACGCAACTGCAGATCGAGGATCGCCTGCGCCTGTATCTCTGAGAACGCGAGACGCTCCATCGTCTTTTGCAGTTTTCCTAAATGAGTTTTGAGCACCACGTCGGAAGGAATGCCCTTCCACGTTTTCACTTCGCTCATTGTCTTCATCTGCGCCGTCAGCCAGTGCCGCGCTTCGTCCACTGAACGCGAGTTGCGAATCAACGTGACAATCGCATCCAGGGCGTCGATCGCTTTCGTCAAACCCTCGAGAATGTGGGCGCGCGCGCGGGCTTTCCGCAGCTCGTATTCCGTGCGCCGGCGCACCACCTCGCGGCGAAAGTCGATGAAGCACTCCAGCATCTGCTTCAGATTCAGGACGCGCGGCTGGCCGTTTACGATTGCCAGATTGATCACGCCAAACGACGACTGCATCGGCGTCAGCTTGTAGAGCTTGTTGAGGACCACTTGCGGCACCGCGTCGCGCTTCAGTTCCACCACCGACTGCGCATGCCGTGACGGTCTGATTCGTCTCGCAACGTCGGAAATGCCTTCGATTTTCTTTTCGACGACGAGTTCAGCAATGCGTTCGATCAACTTGGACTTGTTAACCTGGAAGGGAATCTCGGTGATGATCACCGCATCACGTTCCTGAGTGCCCCGGCCAATCCGATCAATCAAAGCCCTGGCGCGCATTTGGATCACGCCGCGACCCTCGACGTAGGACCGGCTGAATCTCGTCGCGACCGCAGATGAATCCGCCGGTGGGAAAGTCGGGTCCTTTTACAATCTTCAGCAGGCTCTCGATTTCGAGGTCCGGCTGGCGGAGCAGAGCCAAAGAGGCGTCTAGTATTTCGGTAAGATTGTGAGGCGGAATATTGGTCGCCATGCCGACCGCAATACCAGACGAACCGTTGACCAGCAAGTTGGGAATGCTGGTGGGCAGAATCAGAGGTTCGCTTAGTTGACTCGTCAAAGTTTGGCCGCCAATCAACTGTCTCCTTCTCGATATCTGCAAGCATTACGTTCGCTGAGGCGCTCCAGACGAGACTCGGTATAGCGATAGGCCGCCGCGCTATCTCCGTCGACCGAACCAAAGTTTCCCTGGCCGTCAATCAGCGGATAGCGCTGAGATTCCAGGGCTGAGCGAGCCGGACGAGCGCGTCATAGACCGCCGTATCGCCGTGCGGGTGGTATTTACCAAGGACTTCTCCGACGACGCCGGCGCACTTTGAGTAGCGCTTGTTGTAATGCAGCCTCGGTGTGCATCGCGCAAAGAATGCGCCGGTGAACGGGTTTGAGGCCGTCGCGCGCATCAGGCAAGAGCGCGCCCGATGATTACGGACATCGCGTAGTCGAGATACGAACGCCGCATCTCGTCTTCGATATTTATTGGTTTGTTCTCTGACGCTGTTTCCATCCCATTGACCTTTCCAGTACAATCCGCCCGCAGTGGGCTTTACCAGCAAACCGTGCGTGCCGGGGCGGCGCCACCGGCGTTTCATCCGTCCGTTTGCTTGCTGTAAGCTATGTTGAAGTGATCTTTTTCGCGCCAGATTCAAGCCCCGTAACCAGGCGCAATTCAGGTAACCCATAGAGGCCGAGCAGTAAGCCTTATTGTAGCCCGAACCGGAGACTTTTGGCAACCGCAAAAGACTCTAAAACCCTAGTAAAATCAATAGCTTCGACCGCAAACTAACTTTCAAATCGTGACCGCCCGAGATTGTCAACTGCACCCGCTTTTGCCTGGGTGCGAAATGCGTTCAAACCCACCGACTAACCCAGTTGGTTTGGCCAACCTGACCTTCAAACTGCACATGTCTGAACAGCGAAGACACGAAGCGCATTCGCGAGCGGTTGGAAATTTCACTGCCGGTTCGTATCCGTTGTCGCGAGGCCGTCGATATTGAGTGGACTGAAATCACGCGCCTGGTCGACGTCACACCGTATGGCGCCGGCTTCACGGTGAAGCGTCCGATCGAAGTTGGCCGGCTGGTGCACATGACGATTCCGTTGCCGCGGCAATTGCGAGTGTTTGATCACGTCGAAGACCAATACCGAGTTTGGGGGCTGGTGCGTTACGTGAGACCGTTACCGCAACCCGACGGCACCTCAGTGCTCTTCGAAGTCGGCGTTGCCTTCATCGGAAAAACAACCGCCGCGGAGTTATGAAGAAGATCCGGCCCGGCTTTATGAGATTGGTAACATAACACTGGATCAGTTAAGCCCCGTTAAAGAGTGGGAGCCGACAGACCTGACCATAAACGCGGATAGAACACAAACGCGTCACAATATTCCGGTGGATTTGCTGGTTGAGATCTTCAATGAAAGGGAGAGGTCGAGCTCAGCGAACAGGCGGTAACGGAAAATATCAGTGAGCAGGGGGCCGCAATTTATTCGGCGCTGACTTTACCTGTCGGTCGAGTTGTCCGCTTGACGAGCCAACAATATAAACTGAGTGTGTATGCAGCCGTGCGCGGTAACAGCATTGGACCCTCAGGCATGCCCCGTGTTCACGTTAAATTCATCGATCGGATGTGGCCGCTCTAGAATTGGCGTCAGCCGATCATCCGCGGTCGGCGAGAGTTCCCCTTGACTTCATCAAGCCCATCTTCGGAACCTTCACTGAAACCAACGTGAGCAAGCCGGAAACAATAAACAAAGACAAGGCTGCCGGGCCTAAACGCATCGAGAAGAACGCTGCCACAAGGGGTCCTCAACGTGCTGCGTGTGGCTGTTCGTTTCGGCAGCCGCGTCTGTTGGCGACTGGAACATAAGGGAGTTGAAAACATTCCTCAAAACAGCGGGCTGATCATAGCCGCCAACCACCAGAGTTACGCCGATCCGTTTTGGTTAGCCCTACCTGTCAAAACTCCGATTCGGTTTCTCGCCTGGAGTGAGGGTGTTTTCGTGGCCGGTGGTAGGCAAAGCAATCCAGTGGTTGGGAGCCTGGCCGCTGCAAATCGAAGGCAGTGATCCGGCAGCGATTCGTCGCTCATTGACGTGGCTTCGGGATAGCGGTGCGGTCGTAATCTTTCCCGGAAGGCGGGCGCGGGCTGGCGGATGGTTCGATGATACGCATGAAAGGCGGCGCCGTCAGGATGGCGCTTGACGCCGGTGTTCCGATTCTTCCGGTAACTATTCGCGGCGCCAATCGTGTTTGGCCGGCCACAAACTTTCTGCCGCGACCGGGCAAGGTCGAAATTATTTATCACGCTTTGTTTCACGTCGAGCAAAGACCGGGAGAGGAAACGCGCGCCTGTGCGCGCCGCGAAACGGAACGACTGGCTGAGATTATTCGCTCGGCATTGTAGGTCCGGGTGCTTCTCTAACTCTCAGCCAGCACGCGCATCATGTGTTCGTGGACCAGACCGTTGCTGGCAAGCACTTTGGGCGTGTAAATATCGAGCGTGCCGCCGCTGAAATCAGTTACGCGCCCACCGGCTTCTTCAATCAGCAGCACCCCCGCGGCGACGTCCCAGGCGTTCAGTCCATCTTCCCAGAAACCGTCGAATCGTCCGCAAAGCAAGGTAGGCAAGGTCGAGCGCCGCCGAGCCGTCGCGTCTGACGGCCTGGGCCTCCATCGTGAACTTCGCAAAATCGCGCGCAAAGTTTGGACGCTCACGAACGTTGTAGGGGAACCCGGTACACAACATCGCGCTGTTTAGATCCGCCACCGTCGACACGCGCAGGCGCCGTTCGTTCAGGTGGGCGCCCTGACCTCGTTCCGCAGCAAACATCTCGTCGCGACTGGGATCGTAAATTACGGCTATTTCGATTCGGCCGGCGCGCTCGAGAGCGATGGAAACGCAAAAGCACGGATAACCGTGAGCGTAGTTGGTGGTTCCGTCGAGTGGATCGATGATCCATTTCCACTCGCCGGCGCCCGTAGCCGGCGCGAACTCCGGCAGTGTCTCCCGACTCTTCCGCAAGAATCGCATGACGGGGAAAGTGAGACTTAATGCGCTCGATGATTAACTCTTCCGAAGCGAGATCCGCTTCGGTGACGAGATCGATGTCGCCCTTGTTCGAAACCTGAGCGCGCCCCAGACGATCCACGAGAATGGCGCCCGCGTCGCGAGCCATTTCCATTGCGAAAGTTAGCAAGATGTTCTCTCTTCTGATTTTTGATTTCTTGTGTGGCGGTCACAGCATATATCAAAGGCGGGCAGCTCGCGAAAGTCTCTGTACGGACTTTGTGTCCTCTCCGTCTCTGCGGTGATCAGTCGGTGTAAATGATTCACCACCGCGACACAGAGATCGCAGAGGTGGCACTTGGAAGAACCTATTGGCCGGCTGTCCGCATTGACATAATGCTGACGGCGGTTATCCTACCCTGCGAACGATCCACCAGACTTCGGTTCACCGGCAACGGCCAACACTATCAAGGAGAGTGGCAACCTAAATGAAGCTACCGATTTCTTTTCTGCTCAGCGCGATTATCCTCCTCGCGCCAACAAGTTCGGCATTCGCCTGGGGCGACAAAGGCCACCAAACGGTCGGCAAGATCGCTGCGCTGCGCATCAAGCCGCGCACCGCCGCCCGAATCGCGCAGATTTTGAAGCCCGGTGAGACGCTGGCCAACATCGCTTCCTGGGCCGACACGGTGAAGACGCGCGTGGGCAAGACCGATCCGGATGAGGACACGAATGCGTTTCTACAGGACGTGGCCCACAATGAAAAGAATGGCGAATGGCATTACGACGACCTGCCGCTCGGTTGCAAAAGCTACGAAACCTGTACCGGCTTCACGCCTGACAACGACGTTGTCCACATGCTCAACGTTTGTATTCGTACCCTGCAAGGCCATCCCGATCCGGAGCACCCGCTCAGCCCGCGGGTAGCGCTAAAACTGCTGGTCCACTTCCTTGGCGACATGCACCAACCCCTCCATATTGGCTGTGGCTTTATTGACGCGGGCGGCCCAAACGGCGCGATCTTCATCGCCGCAGATCCGGTTTTGATCAAGCAAAAGAACCTGCCCAGCGATCGCGGCGGGAATCAGTTGATTATCAATGCTGCCGGTCGGAACCTGCACTCCTTCTGGGATTTTGATCTGGTTGATTCGTTGATGCTGAGCACCGGCAAGCAGGACCCGGACTCGTTGGGAACCTTCCTGAGAGTGTCAGTGCAACCAAAGTCAAATTGGAACCCAAGAGGCGAGCTAAGCACGTGGGCAGCCCAGTGGGCCACTGACTCTCTCGACCAATCGCGCACGCACACTTACAAGTCGGTAAAGATCACCGGGCAGAGAACCATCACGGTGAAGACGCGCGACGGTCAAACCGTTATGCGCGACGGCAAACCGGTCACCGACATCGTCTGGGATGTCACACGCGCCAACGACTACGAAGCGGTGAATCGCGAAGTAGTGCGCCGGCAACTGGCCAAAGGCGGCTATCGTCTGGCGAAACTGCTCGATGCGATCTTCGAGTAAGCAAACAGTAAACTGTAACTGTAACGCCATCAGCCGGAGAGGCACTTCTGATGTCAGGCGAGTTAATCTCAGAACCTTATCGGATGCGTGCTCGTTGTTATTTCTGAACCGCTGCATGCTGACTGCTGTTTGCTGTTTACTTAATATTATGAACAAGATCAACCTTCGCGAAAAACTCTCCTGATTAAAGACCATTGGAATCCGCGCATCGTTGGTGAACTTAACGGCCAACACCTCAAGCTGGTGAAGTTTCAAGGACCGTTTACCTGGCACCACCACGAAGCGGAGGACGAAATGTTCTTGGTCGTCAAAGGCCGCTTTCGCATGGAGTTTCGTGAAAGTGGTGACGACCCTGCGACGCCGGGTAAGCGCAAAGACGTCTGGCTGGAAGCAGGCGAGTTTATCATCGTGCCGCGCGGCGTCGAACATCGCCCCGTTGCCGATGAAGAGGCGGAGGTTCTCCTTTTCGAACCCGCTTCAACCCTGAACACGGGGAACGTCGAGGATGAGTTCACCAAACCGGAAACTCGAGTGGCTCTAGAATAGTGACCAAAAGACTGCCCTGGCACCGACACCTTTGTCCGTACCCTTCCGGCAACAACCGTCTTGTGTGAAGATAAGCAAAACTCTAAACGGAGGCCCAAGCTGTGACAACCATTTCGCCCTTGAGAAAACTTACCAAATTCCTCGCCGTGCTGCTGTTCGTTATCCCGGCGACCGCGATAAGCACCCACGCGCAATGCGCCCTGACCCAGGTTAACGCCGGTCAACAACTCGCCACGGCCAATTCGGCAACGCCAAACCTGAAAGTCGCGGTCGTCTCGCCGGCAATGCAAACCGTGATCGGCGCCCTTGCGAGCTTGCCTGAGGCCGACACCCTCGTTTACGTCAACCCGCAGCGCATTTTCAACGAAGTACTTCCCCGGCTCATGTCGCCCGCTGAAATCGAGAAGATGCGAATGGGTTTTGAAGAAGTGAAGAAGAGCGGCTTCGACCCAACGAAAGTTGACTACGTTGTTTTTGCCATTCGCTTTAAGAAACCAACGGCTGATCTGAATTTTCAACCACCGGAATTCATCTTGGTATCGAGCGGAGACTTCAGTGCAGAAGGCTTAATCGGGCTGGCGCGAGCGGCTACGCAGGGAAAACTCCGCGAAGAGAAATACGGCGACAAGACGCTCGGCCTAATGACCATCGATCCGGTAGCCAAGGAAGCAGAAAAGAATCCCATCCTCAAATCCTTCTCGGAAGTGGGCATCGTTGCGCTCAACGGCAATACGCTGGCTACCGGTACGCCTGGATATTTGAGAGCCGCAATCGATGCGGGCGGCGGCAAGGGTCGAATCGACGCCGCGACGCTGAATTCTCTCGTCCGCGATCCAAACGCCATCATCAGCTTCGCGGGTCGGCCGTGGAATTCGTTTGCGAAGAGCTTCGGCATGATGGGCACTGACGCGAACGCGCGCACGCCACGCTGCGAACAGAGCATGGGCGATTTTTACGCAGCTCTGACCATGGACCAGACTAATTTCATGATTCGCGGCGTGTCCAACGCCGACAATCCTGACACCGCCAGGATTCTGGCCAATCTGTATACGATGCTGCTGCGCTACGCCACCAGCCAGATTAAAGACGCAGCCGCGCAGTCAGTGTTGAATGGTTTGGCGATCACCGCTGAGGGCGACGAAGTCATGATGCGGGCTGACATCTCACAGCAAATGGTCTCGGATTTGATCAAACAGCAAATGAAACCCAAAGGCAAGCGAGGCCGCCGTCTCCAAGCCCGATGTCCAGCCGGTGGTTACGGAAGAAACGTCGCAGCTCGCGACGACGCCACTAAACTGAGTTCGAAAGTGGATCCGATGTCTTCAGCGGTTGCCGTGCTGACGGCAATGATCACGCCGGCGGTGTTGATCTCGGCGTGTGGGAGCATGATCCTCTCAACGTCATCGCGGCTGGGCCGGGTTGTCGATCGGGTGCGCGCGTTGTCAGACAAGCTGGAAGAGCTCGCCGGCAAGCGTTCCGATGAAACCAAAGAACGCGAGGGCGTCATCTTTGCGCAGTTGGACAAACTGACCAGCCGCGCGCGCATCCTGCAACGAGCCATGGTGGCCTTTTACCTCGCGGCAGGAATGTTTGTCGCCACCAGCGTCGCCATTGGGCTGGTAGCGGTCATTCCCAGCACCCGGTTTTATACCTACGTGCCTGTGCTAGTTGGCCTGGGCGGAGCCTGCTTCCTTTTACGGCAGCATGCTGCTGATTTTCGAAGCGCGACTGGCGCTGAGCACGATACACGCGGAGATGGATTTTATCTGGCGGCAGACTACGCGAGTGGCGCCCGCGGATTTGGTAGAACAACACAAGCCGCACTTTGTACACTTTCGCAGTCATAAGTGAGAAGCAGAGGTCAGATGTCAGAGGTCAGAGGTCAGACAAGCGAGGAGCCGATCTATTCACGGCTACTCCGGACGGGGAGTTGGCTAAGCGAGTAGCCGCGCTCGAGGCGCTGCTGGAACGCTGCACCGTCTGCCCGCGTGACTGCCTGAATAATCGTCTGCGGGATGAAATCGCCGCCTGCTATTCGGGTCGCCTGCCGATCGTTTCTTCCTACACCGCCCATTTCGGCGAAGAGCCGGCGCTCACCGGCACGCACGGCGCGGGAAATATTTTCTTCGGCAACTGCAACTTGCGCTGCGTCTATTGTCAAAACTACCAAATCTCGCAAACACACAAAGAACAACTCAACGAATCGAGATCACCCACGAGCGCCTCGCCGAGATAATGCTGGAGTTGCAAGCGAAGGGTTGTCACAACATCAACTTTGTTTCGCCGACCCACTTCGCGCCGCAGCTGGCCCGCGGCATCCTGCTGGCTGCCGAAGCCGGTTTAAAGCTTCCGATTGTCTACAACACAAACGCCTACGACTCCGTGGACGTGCTGCGACTGCTCGAGGGAATCGTGGGTGTCTATCTGCCGGACCTCAAGTATGCCGAGGACGAGGCGGGCTACCTCTATTCCAAGGTCCCTGGCTACAAGGATCACGCGCGCCGCGCCATCGCTGAGATGTACGCCCAAGTGGGCGATGAGCTGGTATTCGGCGCCGACGGTCTATTGCAACGGGGCCTGATCATCCGTTTGCTGGTTTTGCCCAACGACGTTGGTGGCGTGCGCGAGTCGCTCGAGTGGATTAGAGATGAGCTGAGTCCGCGAGTAGCGATTTCGTTGATGGCCCAGTACTACCCAACGCACCAGGCAGCCACGAGCAAGCGTCACATTCTGCTGTCGCGACGCATCTCGGAAACGGAATGGCTGCGCGCGCTCACCGCGCTCGAGGAACTGGGAATGGAAGAAGGCTGGACGCAGGAGTTTGACGGCGCCGCTTACTACTATCGCCCCGATTTCGATAGCCGCGAAACGCCGTTCAGGGACATACGGGACTTCAACGTCCCAACTTAGCCGGATGAGCGCGTAGCATTTTGGCAAACATCGGCGTGCAAATGCAGAATCTGTGAACGATCGGCTAACTCTTCACTGGTTGACGCAGGGTAAAATCGTTGACTGCCGACTCTGATTTGGAGTATGGTCCGCGTCATCATCTGGCCTCGTCGTAAAGAGTTTGAGCAGTCCGTGCCAGACCGGGTACCAGCACTTTTCTCGCGTTTCCATTGGGTTCCGACCTCGCATCGATCCCAGGCAAAGGACAATCTTATGGCCCTCACAGAAGAAACAAAGCAATTCATTCAACAGCAGGTCGAGTTGCGCGAAGACGAGTCGAAGAAACTCCGCATCGACATGCTGACCCACCAAAATGAGCTGCTGGAACTCTAAGGGCCAGGTCAAAGACCTAATTCAGCAGCAGGAAAAAGCTCTCAAGAATTGCTTCGCTACAAGAGGTTGTTACAGCTTCTGTCTGGACTATTGTTGGGCGGGAGCATCCTCGGGTTCGGTGTTTATTGGAACTACATGAACGGTCGAATGGATCGCGAAATAGCCGCGCGCGCGATTAAAACGGATCGGGTAACCCTCGCCATCTCCAGCGCGTATTCGAGTGAGTGGCGGCGAGCGTTGTTGTTGTTAGACAAAGGTCTGGCCGCCGAATACAAATTCTGCGGAGTTCCGACCGGACTTCAGAAGTTTTCTCTTCGTCAATTACATCTGGATATTAGGGCGAATACAGGGAGATGCAGCCCGATGGCACGTGGGTTGGCGCAGCGCAATGGGAAACGACTCAACGACGACCCGGCGTTCCAACAGGAATTTATCACTGGAGTTGACCGGGCACACGACAGCGACCTGAATAACAGTCTCGGGTTTTGTACGTTGAAGTATGCCGACAGCGCCAATCTGATACCGACGGCTCGCGTTTATTTTCAAAGATCCCTGGACAATGCCGGCTCGGTTCGTAGAGAGAAGGCGCCAGGTTTCTTTGCGCTTGCTATGATCGATTTGATTGACGGAGATCAAAAGGGCGCGGCCGGAAAACCTCAAGAAGGCCGAGGAGCTGGATCCGAGTAACTACCTAATCAGCGACCGAATCATTTACAGGAATACCTTCGTCAACTCTACGGAATTTCAAATTTGGGCGGGTGTCTCAAAACGCGTAAAGAGTCGGGACTTCACTAAAATCTCATGACGAGCTTCTGATGAGTCTAAAAGAGTCAAACAAAAGAAGCCGGGTTGAGTTTAGTAGAGAGAGACTAGAAGCGCATCACCTGCGGTTGCGAACTGTACGACGGAAGCAGAATTCACTTCTTTCGAGCAAGGAGAACGCGATGGCAACTAAGAAAACCGGCAAAGGCGGTGGCGGTGGCACCACCAAATATCCGAAAGGCGGAGAGCAGGCCAAGCGGTGCCAAGAAAGGCGCCAAGAAAGCCTCGAAAAAGAAATGAAACTCTGCGGAACGGTCAGCGACCTCAATAACTTGCCTGGCTGGTGCTTGACTAAGTTTTGTTTGGCTTGAGCTGGTGCGTGGTGTGCTCGGTGACTGAGGGGCGAGCGACCAGGCGGTTGGCCGGCCTCGGTAGATCACTGGGTAGATCGTTGGTGGGCTGGGCCGAGAGCTGGTTGGCAGCCTGAGAATTCTGCAAAAGCGACTCTAATTCTGCCTGGGCTTTTGCTTCTCGGAGCGGTCGGTGAGAGTTCTGCGCGGGATAGTAAACGCGAGACCGTTGAGTACCAATCCCAGGCCAATCAGAAAGGTGATGACGCCGAGAGCGATAAATGGAATCAGGTCTTGAGAGTTGGAGACTCAGCAGGAAAATCAGCAGAGCCCCACCCAAACCAATGGCGGCGGTAACAACGCCGGCTCGCACGCGCCTGTAATCGTTTCTCTTCCGGCGACTCCAAAACTTTTCCAACTGCGGTAACACGTCTTCCGCTACTTGCTTCAGTTCACGTGACCGCTTCCATTTCTCGAATCTTCTCAGCCATCACCCGGCTGATCTGCTCGCGCGCGGAAACTGCCGACGCCGTGATCGTGTCGGGCCGTTCCAGGCCGCGGCGCACAACGCGCAGGTCCGTTCCGCAGGCGCGGCAGTACTGGCTAAGTTGTCGTTCTTCTGAGCCGCAGGCAGGACAATACATGGTGATGGACTATACGGCGATACTAGCGGCGAAGTTCCTTGTGTTAGTAAATCGTAAATGGTAAATCGTGAATAGTTGATCGACGGCTCCACGAAACCCGCAGGCCGTTCCTTAAACTAATCACGATTCACGATTCACGATTACTCGAGTCAAACGATTTACTAGTTTTCAACCTTCACGCCGCGCCAGAACGCGATGCGATCCTCGATTTCCGCCGCCGCAGCTTTCGGGTCGGGGTAGTACCAGGCGGCGTCCTTGTTGGTCTCGCCGCTGACCACGACATCGTAGTAACTCGCCTCACCTTTCCAGGGACAGATGGTGTGCGTGCTGCTCGGCTGGAGAAACTCCTGGTTGACTGACTCGGGCGGAAAATAGTGATTGCCTTCAACGACAACTGTCTCGTTGCTGTCGGCTAGAGTTGAATTGTTCCAGACTGCTTTCATAGTTGATTCCCGAACACAGACCGATGATCGACGACGTCAGTCCGAAGGAATCTTCGGCGGTCGGCGGTCGTCCGTCCGCCGTCACGCTGATCCGCCGCTCACCGCCGGCAGAATCGTGATCTCGCAATTAGCCGGCAAAGATGTTTCGAGCAATTGCTGGCGTCGCACGTTATCGTCGTTGAGAAAGATGTTGACGTGCTGCCGGAGAATGCCCTGCTCATTCAGCACTCGATCGCGCAAGCCAACGTGCCGGCGCCACAAACTCTCCAGCGCTTCACCCACCGTCGCCGCCGGAGCATCAACCACAATCTGACTCTGGCCGTTGGTGAAATCAGTCAGGAAGCCTGTAACGTTGAAAGTGATCATGCAGGTACTGTTTAGAGTGCAAGCTTGCGCTTGCGTTTCGGAATTTGCGCGGGCGCTATAACTTCAAACTAATCGTTTACGTTATGAACTGTCACGGCAGCACACCTTCGGGTACCAGCCACGGATGCATCTCAATTGCCAACCGCCCCGCCTGAACCGCCGGGTCTGTTTCCGCCAAGGCGCGCGCTTCTTCCAGCGAAGCCACCTTGAACACGAAGATGCCGCGCAGCTGTCCGTCATCACCAAAGGGCCCGGCAACGACCAGCTTCTTCAGCTCCGCCAAACGCATGATGTTGGCCAGGTGCGCCTTCTGCAACTCGGCGGTGGCTGGAGTCTTTTCCGGCGTCCACTTCTCGCCGCGCTTGAGCAGACCCAGATAAGCCGTGGTCAACTTGACGGGCGAGTTCGGCTTCTTCATGACGTCCTCGGACCACCACGGATGCATCTCGACGATAAAGAAGCCGGCCTTCACCGCCGGATCCTTCTCAGCCCAGGCGCGCGCCTCCTCGGCCGACTTGGCGCGCAGGATGAAGATGCCGGCGATGTCGCTGTCATCCCCGAGCGGACCGGCGATGACGGCTTTGCCCGATTCAAGCAGCGACACTACATTCGCCACGTGTTCCGATTGCAAGTCTTTCGACATTCCCTCAGCGCTGTAGCTTGGACCGCGTTTCAAGAGCGCCATGTGAAACTCGATTAACTTGATTCAGGTTCTTTTTTGTCCTGAGTCTGCGAAAAGCCCGGGTGTGCGACGAACAGGAGGAGAAGCAAAAAACTGACGAGAAATTGTTTCATGGGTTTTGTTTGTCAGTAACGCAAACTGTTAGTTTGCGGTCGGGGTTGTGATTAAAAACTGGCGACGCAAACTAGTTTGCGTTACCTCACTGTACCACTGCGGTCTTAACGCAGACCACCGGCGGCAAACTCTCGAGAATCGCATTCCACGATTCACCGCTGTCAGTCGAAGCCATACAACTTTCCGTTGCGCGTGCCGAAATAAATTCCAGTCGGTTTCAGCCCGTCAGCTGACATGCCGTCGCGCAAAACCGTTTCCAACGCATTTTCCTGCGGCAGTCCTCGCCCACCGCTTCCCACGACGCACCGGCATTCCGGGTTCGATAGGGCCGCAGCTTCCCTTCCGGCGTGCAGCGGAATTCATCCGACTCGAGCGGGATAATGAAGACACTTTCGGCGTCGTTGGGATCGACTTCCATCGCAAAGCCAAAATCCGACGGTACGCCGTTAGCGATGTCGGTCCACGAGTCGCCACCGTTCTCACTCTTGTACAGACCCCAGTGGTTTTGCAAAAACAAGCGCTGCGGTTTGTCGGGATGGCTGACTATCTTGTGGACACACTGTCCCCACTCCGGATACTGCTGCCCCTCCGGCAGAAATTGCGCGCGCACCCTGCGTTGTTGCGCGGCTGCCAGTTTTCCCCACCATCGTCGGTGCGATAAACGCCGCCCGTCGAGATAGCTATGAACAACCGGTTCGCATTCTGAAGGATCTGGAAGAATTGTGTGCAAACAGAGGCCCCGCCGCCCGGCTGCCATTGCGGTCGATGCGGGTGATCGTAAAGACCCTTGACCAGCGACCAACTCTCGCCCGCATCCGTCGACTTGAACAAAGCGGCGGGTTCAACGCCGCAGTACAACGTGTCGGGCTCGCCCGGGTGTCCCATTGTGATCTGCCAAATCTGTTTTACCGAGGTGTCCGCGTCTTCCAGGAAACTTCACGCCGTAGGGCTTCGGGCTCCGTCCATGTCTTGCCGAAGTCGTCCGACGAACTGAGGTATGAACTCCGGCAAACGGACTGTTGACCGCGGCCCCACAGTCGTTGTCGTCCCTTGCGATCGTCACTAAGCGAAAGCATCGATCGCGCGACCGGGGAAATAAGGTCCACCGACTTCCCATTGCTGGCGCTGCTGATCGGAACGAAGTACAAACGCACCCTTCATCGTGCCCGCGAGCAGGAGCACATCACCAGATTCGGCGCTGACGTGATTTGGTTTTGGCATCGAGCACTCTCCAGACAGTCTTACTTTGGCAAAAACACTTGAAACACAAACTGTTCCTTTGCGGCTGTTTGTATCCGCTCCGCGAACCCTGAGTCGAGCACGAATTCGCAAACTAACAGTTTGTCTGACACACAGTGACTCTCATTATAAAGAACGACAACGTTACCGCAAAGACATAGTCTCGAAATTCCGCTAATCCATAAATTCGTAAAAGTCGACAAACGCGAACGACGCCAAACCTAGAATTTGGCGGCGATTAGCCGTATATAAACAGCATTCGGAAAACTGTGGAGCACTGAAGGGCTGTGGCGGAATCCAGGGAGCAGCCTTTTCCGGGTTTTCCCGGTTGCCTCGTCGTCTGCCTTCATGACTCATAGAAGTCACATCGATCAATGAACCGCGCCGTTTTTTTCGCCGCGCCGAATCTGGGAAAGCCTGCGCGACTTTGTTCAGGACGACCCCCTCAGCCAACGACGTCTCGCTGTTTCGTTCCTTTGGTGGCCTATTCGCAATCGCCCTGATTATCGGCAGCGACCCTTAGTGCGTTCATCGCACAGTACTACGCGCGCTTGATCGATGCGCGACTGGCAAATGGATATCTAACCAGCCGGCCCGGTCTCTATGCGGCGCCGCGTGCCATTCAACTGGGCCAGAGACTGTCACGTGCCAATTTGATAACGACACTGCGACGCGCCGGCTACGTAGAGTCGGCAGGCAGCAACGTTTGGAACGGCAGTTTTCGCGCCACAGAATTCTGGCGTTGAACTGCGGCCGAACCACACGGACACCGACGCGGCCCGGCCCAAAGTTATTCGCATTAATTCCGATGCCCAGGGCAGAATTTCCGAACTGACTGCGGACAACCTGCCGCTCGATTCGTTCATGCTCGAGCCGGAAGTTCTGTCCAACGATGTTTCAGCGAAAGCCGGCAAGCGCGAGGCTGTTCGCTACGCTGACATTCCGCCGGTCATGGTCCACGCAATCCTATCGATTGAAGATCATCGCTTCTTCCAACACGGTGGGGTGGACTTGCTTGGCATCGGGCGCGCGCTGCTGCATAACGCCAGCGACGAATCCGACCGTGATGCGGGGCCGCATTCACCACAGGGCGCTTCAACCATTACTCAGCAGCTCGTCAAAATACTTACCTTTCGCCCGAGCGCGCACTTTCAAACGCAAGTATGCGGAGGCCATGCTGTCTCTGGCGCTCGAGCGGCGACTCTCCAGCGAAGACATCTTCGCGCTCTACTGCAATGAAGTTTACCTGGGCCAGCGCGGCGCCGTGGCGGTGCGTGGCGTTGGGGAGGCGGCGCGGATTTACTTTGGGAAAGAGTTAGCGGACCTTTCGCTCGGCGAAGCGGCAACGATCGCCGGAATGATCCAGGGTCCCGCGCGTTACTCGCCGCTAAACCATCAGGAAGCTGCGCAGCAACGCCGGAACATGGTGCTGGCAGCCATGGCGCGCGACGTGTTGATTGACGCGGCACAAGCCGCGGGCGACAGCGAAAGAACCCGTTGGTGTGACTGCTGCTTCCAACTCTGACAGTTCACTCGCGCCGTATTTCGTCGACTACGTAAACCGAATTTCCGATTCGCAGTTTGACGCCTCGGGGCGAGCCGGAGAATCTACACCACCATCGATCTCGATCTGCAGCAACCTCGCCGAAGCCGCGCCTCAAGCGACAGTTGGATCGCCTTGACACGATTTACAAAAACCGTGATGCGAAACCCCAGGCTGCGCTGGTCGCGCTCGATCCGGAAAACCGGCAACGTGCTGGCGATGGCAGGTGGTCGCGACTATGCCGGCTCGCAGCTGAACCGTACCACTGACGCCCGACGCCAACCCGGCCTGACTTTCAAGCCATTTGTCAATGCCGCGGCCCTCGAGGATGGCATGTCGCCGGTGCAAACGTTTGCAGACGCGCCGCGTGATTTCGTTTACGATCGCAATAAGATTTATCGGCCGGCAAACTTTGGCGGCGGCTGCATCCATGCGCGACGTGACGATGCGCACGGGGCTGGTGAAATCGCTAAACGTCGTGACGGTCGATGTCGCGTTGCAAACCGGTTTGGCGCGCATCGCGAATCTGGCCGAAAGGTTTGGGCTGCCAAAGCCTGAGCGTTATCCGCCGCTGGCGCTGGGAACTAAAGAAGTGACGCCGCTCGAGCTGGCTGCGGCTTATGCAGCGTTTGTGAATGGCGGTCGTCGGGTTGAGCCGAAGATTATTGCGAGCGTTGACGAGCCACCCGCTACGCACACGGGCAAAGGCGACTCAGCTGCCTCACTAAGTTATCAGCCCGACTACGGCTTACATGATCACGAACATGCTTGCCGCCGTGGTGGACCATGGCACCGCTCGCTCGGCGCGTGACGCCGTGAAAGGGACGGCCATTGCCGCAAGACCGGCACCTCCCGCGACGGCTGGTTTGTGGGCTACGCACGCCGAATCTGGTTTGCGCCGTCTGGATCGGATTTGACGACAATCAACAACTCAGGCTGACGGGGGCCGAGGCGGCGCTACCCGCCTGGTCGGATTTCGTAAAGTCGGCGTGGAATTGAAACCCGAACTGAGCGGCAGAAACTTTGAGTGCCCGGAAGGAATTGAGTTTGTAGAAATTGATCTCGACACCGGCTCGCTGGCCACACTCTCCTGCCCGCGTCGGGAGTTGATCGCGGTTACCGAGAAGTTAGCGCCTAACGTCGAATGCCTGTTGCACGCAGACTTGCCTGATTCAATCTGGCATGGGAGCCGAGCAAGCTGCCGAACGCGAAGAGGTGAATGAAACCGTGCTCACCCAACACGCAACACCACCCAATCGAGCCTACTGGAAATACAACCCGTCAACCGTGACCCTGACTCGCGTGGACATAGACAAGCAGGGAAAGCGCACGCTGACCAATGCCATGCGGTAGCTCTAGCAACCGCGAGTTCTCACGTTCCTTCCAAAATCACTTGTGCGATTGCGTGCTCGCTGGTGTGCGAGAGCGAGAGATGCGCGCTGGTGGCCCCGGACGAGTCGAACAGGTCTTTCACTGCGCCGTGCAGAACGAGATAAGGCGCGCCGGAATCTCGGGCCGCGACTTCCACGTCCTGCCAACCAATCCCGCCACGCCAGCCGGTCCCCAGCGCTTTCAGCATCGCTTCTTTCGCGGCGAAGCGAGCGGCATAGTGTTCGCGCCGCAACAGCGCCACGGCTGTCGCAGTACCCTCGCTCCGCAGCCGTGAAACACACGCAGAGCGAACCGCGGCGTGCGCCGGAGCACTTCGCGAATGCGCGCAACTTCGATAATGTCTATACCGATGGAAACGATCACAAGTGAACCCGAACTGGCGCGCGCCGGCTTCTACTGGCGCAAACTCGACGGCGTGCAGCGCGCTCGTCTGCGCGCCGCTGGAAGAGGCCGGTTTCGTCAATGGCTTTTCAACGCGACTGGCGGTGGCACGAGCCCAATGCCGGAGCACGCCCTCAATCTTGCCGGCTTTAATGAAGATACGGCGGAAAACATTCTGGAGAATCGCCGCCGCTTTCTCAAGCTTTTTCCGAGCGGGGCAGCAGGCTGGGCGTTGGCGGGCTGCTGGCAGGTTCACGGCGCTGAGGTGCGTCTGATCAATGATCTCGCCGAAGCCAAACCAGCCGAGGATGCGCGTGGCGACACGATTTACTGCGACGCGATCGTCAGCAGCGCGCGCGCGTGCTCGCTGGTGTGAAGACGGCTGACTGCGTTCCTATTCTGATTGGGGATCCGGCAACCGGCGCCTTCGCCGCGGTCCACGCCGGCTGGCGCGGCACGCTCGCCGAGGTTGCGCTCAAGGCGCTGGGCCGCATGACGAAGGAGTATGGAACCCGGCCGCAGGATGTGCGCGTGGCAATTGGTCCAGCGGCAGGCGCCTGTTGTTATGAAGTGGGCACGGACGTGATCGATGCGTTCAAGAATATTTTTCCCACTCAGGATCTCTTTACCGCTACCCGCGAACAGCACGCCTGCATCGATCTGTTGAAGTCTAATCGGAGAACAGCTGCTCGCTGCCGGAGTCGCGGCCGAGCGAATAAACATCGCACCGCTCTGCACGATGTGTCGCACCGATCTGTTTTTCTCTTACCGACGCGAGAAGTGCGTCCAGGGAAAAGTCGGCCGGCTGATGTCGGTGATCGGACGGAGTGAACGGGGAACAGGGTAAGAGGGAAAAGGGGAAGGGTAGAAGGAAGAGACACTCGAGGGTTCCTTCACTTGACTCTTACCCTTCCCCTTTCCCCTTACCCTTTTCCCCTTTTCCCTATTCCCCTATTCCCGTTGCTTTATTCCACGTTCAGCCACATTTTGACTTCGCGGGTTTGCGGCGGGAAGCAAGTGTCATCGTTGCAGCTCTGAAATCTCACACGCGCCTTCAGCTCAGCGGAGTTTCCAGTGAAATTCCTGGGCACCGTTACGCTGAAGCGCATGGTGGTGCGAGCCTCGAAGACCGAAACTTTGCTTTTGGAAAATTTCAGCGAACGCAGGAGCGCGCGTGGATAAACCACCGGGCCAACCCGAACTCCGCTCGGCGCCTCAACGGTGAGTTGCGTCGCAATAAGAAACTTTTCCAGCGGTCGATTTGAGTTGACGTGAAAGCCGGACGGAACTTCCATCACGATCGTGCCCTGCGCCGTGCGCCCACGCGCAACCTTGTCGATCGAGAGGGAGCCGCTGACCGGAATATTCGGAGCTGACTGTGGGACTGTTACGGCGAAGAAATTTGCCGGCACGAGGAGAAGCGCGGTGGTGGCAGCCAGTTTGGTTATTAGTCGCATAATATTTTCCGGGTTCTCAGATAGCCGGAGGGGCACTCAGAGTTGCTTTCAGCGGACCTCAGATTTGATTTTGAAATCTGGGATTTGAGATCTCAAATTTGAGATCTCAGATCGGCGCAGGGGAACTAACACTTCGTGTTACGGGCGCAGATTGCGTTATCGCAGCAAGTTGGCCGCAGGCAGCGAAAATGTCTCGACCTCGCGACCGGCGCACCAACGCACGTACTCCTTTCGACTCCAAAATCGATTTGAACATTTCAACGCGGCTCGCCGGCGATGGTTGATACGGCAGCGGGTCAGCCGGGTTGTGCGGAATCAAATTCACCCGCGCGTGCAGGTCGTGGCGATTGAGCAGGTTTGCGAGTTGCCGTGCCTGTTCGTCTGAATCGTTGACGCCGTCGAGCATCACGTACTCAAACGTGAATCGTTCGCCGGTCTTCAACGTCTGCTCAAATGCTTTGCAAGCCCCAAGCAGTTCCGTCAGCGGCCATTTTTTGTTGATGGGCATCAGCTCGTTCCGCAGTTCATCATCCGGCGCAGCCAGCGAAATCGCCAGGTTGGGGCGTTCAGCAATCGTAGCCAGCTCTCGGATGCGGGGCACCACTCCGGCAGTCGAAACGGTTACCCGATGCGGCACGATAAACAACCCTTGCGGATCGGCGATGATCCTGAGCGCTTTCAGCAACGACTCGAAATTCAGAAACGGTTCACCGGCGCCCATGCCAACGAGGTTGGTGCCGCGCGGCGGCTTTTCGCCGACGCCGTACACGTCGTTGAGGGCAATGATTATCTGCTCGACGATTTCGCCCGGGTTAGCGAACGCAACAAGCCCAATTGCGCGGTCAGACAAAAGTACACTGCAGCGGGCAGCCGGATTGCGACGAAAAACAGATCGTGTCGCGACGTTCCTCGGGAATGAAAACTGTCTCGACGGGAAGATTGTCGTGCGTCTTCGTCAGGTAGCGGCGGGTTCCGTCTTCTGAGACGTAACGCGATTCGAGCTTGAGCGTTGCGGCAGTCGCAACTTCATTTAGACGCTGGCGCAGCGGCTTCGGCAGGTCGCTCATTTCGTCAAAACTCTGCAGGCGACGATGCTGCAGCGCAGCAAAGACTTGCCGGCCGCGAAAGGCGGGCTCGCCGAGGGTTGCCAGGAACTCGACCAACTCGCCTGACGTAAGACCTGTGACATGCGCACGTTCGTTCATTCGAATCTATCTTACGGAAGTAAATCGTAAACAGTAAATCGTGAATAGAAGGATGAGGCCAGCGACCGCCCATCCTCCTATTCACGATTCACGATTTACTTTTTTCTTACGGCACAACGGTGAACCTGGCCGCCTGCGCCAGTGCCTGGCCCGAGACCTGATCGTGAATACGAATCGCCACTTCATAGTCACCGGGCGCCAGGCCTTTCGTATCGAGCAATCTCGCCAGCGTCAACCGCTGCCCCGAATCGCTGATTCCGCGCCAGTCTTCCGCCTGCTTCCCGACTTCCTTGCCGTCTTTCAATAGCGCGTATTCAACGTCGACGGCAGGGCGCAGGGTGGTCTGATCGATTCCCGCGTTGTAAACCTGCAGATAGACGCCCACTGATTGGCCTCGATGATAAAGCCCGGTCAGATTGGGAATCACCTTGGTTTGACCGATCACAAATTGTCCACCCGCGATTTTCCTTCCATGCTCTCCAGTTTCGCCGCCAGGATCATGCTCGACGTCGCAAGCTTGTCGTCTTCATACTTCGGAACCTGGAAGCTGTACTGCCTGAATCCAGCGGCCCCGGAAACGACATCGCGGACGTTCACGTCCACTCGATAATGCCCCGGGGCGAGAATGATCACCTTTGAGTACGCCGACCTTCTTTCTTTCGCGTCGGTCAACTCCGCGATGGTAGCGGTCGTGGTGACAGAATCCTCGAACGCCCCAATGCGACGTTCAGTAACTGTAGAAATCTTTCCGAAGATATTTAGACGGGCCGTCTGCAAACCGCCACTGTCCTGGAAAACAAGATCGCGGTTCTCGGTCTGAACCGTAAACATGGCCAGCACGCGATTATCAGAGAGCTTGAAGAAATCGGCACGGATGGAGAAGTCCAGCGGATTGTCGTCGGTTTTGGAGTGCCGGTCACCCCGTCGTTCGGATTCCGGCGAGCAACCGGCGGAGCCTCTTCGAGATTGCGTAACTGCTCAATTCTTCCGAATGGCGAATCCCGCTCGCGCAGGTAGCCGTTCGGCGAATCTACCGAAGCCTGGTCTGGACCAGGCACGTGCGCCAGGGCCTTCTTTTCGTTCGCATCGCGCGCAATTCGATATTCGCCGCTGCCTGACGGGTCCACAAATTCAATCTCGATCCCGCTGCCGACGTTGGGAATGTAACGATAGAACCAGGTTTCGAAGGGATAGGTCGTGATCGTTCCGGAACCTTCGTACGATTTCTGCTGGTATGGACCACCGGAAGGATGCGCTTCGATTTCGTCGGGTTTGCCAAACTTGATGTAGATACGGCCGCGATCAGTTTTCCAACCCGGCATGCCGGAGCTGAAGTGCTCGTTCGCGTAGGCTAAGCGTTCGTAGAACTGTTCCCGGTATTCATTCTCTTCCGTATCCGGGTCAGGATCGCGCTGGCGCCAGAAGATCTTGATGAACACTTCGCGCTCCTCGTCGGTGGTCAGTTTCTCGAAGGCCCGACGCTCTTCCGGAGTAGATGATCAGCGAGACGTCCTCGTGCAACCACCGCACGTAAGCGCGTTGTTCGGTTCAGTTTTGATCTTGCGCGCCTGATCAGTCGGGCGTTTGGCCTGGCTGCCTGGCCGGCGCGGTTCTTTGCTTTGGGCGGAAATGAAGACGGCAGTTAATAACAGCGAGAGGAAAACCGTCGCACCGCGCACGACTAGTCTCTGGTAAACACGGCGCGTGACTCCTTTGGCAGTGGAAGACCAGACCGGATGGACTGGTGGATGATGGGGAGATGAAGGCTTACTGCACCGCGGGGACTGCCTCGCGGTGCATTCCGCGCTACCGCACTCCGGAACTCAAAAACTCAAAACGGTAAATTTTGCCGACGGCGCCAAGGCTTGGCCGCGAGACGCGATCGCGAATGCGAATCGTCAATTCATATTCGCCCGTATTCAACTGTCGCGTGTCGATCAACCGGGCCAGCGTCAGACGTTGGCCTGAGTCGCTTAGGCCGCGCCAGTCTTCAGTTTGCTTGCCAACCTCTTTGCCGTCTTTCATCAGGGCATACTCAACGTCGACCGAAGGTCGCAGCGTTGTCTGATCGATTCCGGCGTTGTAAACCTGGAGGTAGACGCCCACCGGGTTGGCCGCTGATGATAAACTCCCGACGACGTTGGGGATCACTTTGGTCTGCCCGATGATGAATTGTCCTACGGCCGGCTGATCAGTCAAGCTTTCCAACTTGGCCGCCAGCACCAGAGTTGACGTGGAAAGCTTCTGACTGATCGTACTTCGGAACCGTAAAACCGAGGTGCCTGAACGCCAGTTGCGCCGGAAGCGACGTCGCGAACGATAACGTCAACCTTGTAAGTTCCCGGCGCTAGCGCGCACAGCTTTCTGATAAGCCGACTTGCGATCTCTCGCGTCAGTCAGTTCTTCCGGCGTTGCGGTGGTGATCACCGGATCTTCAAAGATTCCGGACGCGACGACCGGCCACCGAAGTGATTCTGCCAAAGATGTTGATGCGCGCCTGTTGCAAGCCGCCGCTGTCCTGAAACACCAGATCCTTGTTCGCCGTCTGAATGGTGATCGCGGTGATTACGCGTTCGTCTGACTGCCGGAAGAAATCGACGCGCGATGTCGAAGTTGAGGGGTTTTCTTCGATGACGCCGGTGTTAACCGCTGAGGCCAGATCGTTGAACTTCACTTGCGGCGGGCGACTGAGATCGGCCAGCAACTGCAGGCGCGAGAACGGGCTGATCCTGTTCGCGCTGTATAACTCTGGATTGCCAACGCCGCCCATGCCCGCAACGCGGTCGGCCTTGTCGGAAAGTCCCAGTTGCTCGGAGAGCGTCAAGCCCGGCTCCCGGAATCATTCAACATCGGCATCCTTCTCGTCGGGATTGCGCGCAATACGATACTCGCCGCTGCCGGTCGGATCGACAAACTCGATCTCAACGCCCGAACCTACTCCGGCGAGGTAGCGATAGAACCAGATCTCAAACGGATAGGTCGTCGTGTTGCCGCCACCTTCGTAGGAAGGACGATCGTAGCTGCCTCCCATCGGGTGGGTCTCGCGCTCGTCTGGCTTGCCATACATGATCCAGATGCGCCCGCGATCAGATTTCCAACCAGGAATGCCGGAAGCGAAGTGTTCGTTGGCGTAGGCGATACGCTCGTAGTATTCCTCTTTGAACTCGTTTTCGTCCGTGTCCGGATCCGGATCGCGCCGGCGCCAGAATTCTTCAATGAACCGTTCCCGTTCGTCGTCGGTGGCAAGTTTCTTGAAGGCTTTGCGCTCTTCGTCCGTGATGATGTAAGTGACGTCCTTGTCCAGCCAGTCCTTGTAGGCTTTTTTGAGTTCCGGCTTCACATTGCGAGGCTTGTCCATCGGATCCTGGGTTTGCCGCTTCTCTGCGCAATCCAAAGAGGCTGGCAGCAGCCAGGACGAAGGGAAAATTGCCAGCCGAAGAGCGGCTTTCTGGTAAGACATAACTAAACTCCTACTAAAACTCACGGAAACGTTGATTGGAACTGAAACGAGACACTCTAAGAAATCGAACTCGATGCGGAGGCTACGGGATTCTAGGTCTCCTCGGGAACACAGTCAAGATGCCACAAATGCGGCCTTAAGTTGCCTTTTTGCCTCGCTCAAACCAGCAGTTCTCGGGCGACTAAATATCCAGGCAACAAAGATCGAGACGACGTAAGAGCACAACCATCGGCGCGGCAAACAGCAGCATGTTTGGGATGTCGTTAGTCGGCGAAAGAACTGGCGGCGACGATCAGGATAACGATCAGCGCCGTCTTCCAAATCTTCACCAGAAATCTCGCGGTCACCAGTCCAATGCGCGCCAGTACGTAAGTAATCGCCGGCATCTGAAAAACGATGCCCATGCCCAACATCACGATGATGATGAAGTCGAAATAGTCGTCTGCCTTCAACAAGAGCCGGAAATCCTGACCCAGACCCAGCAGGTACTTTAGCGGCCGGCGGAAAAATCACCTTGTAGGCGAACGCCGCGCCCAGCAGGAACGAGATCGACGAGAGCAGCGATAAACGGAGTGACGTAAGCGCGCTCTGTGCGGGTAAAGGCCGGGCGCAACAAACCCCCAGATTTGCCACAGCAGGAACGGCACCGACAGACAGAGCGCGGCATATAGTGAAACCTTGACGTATAAAGAAAACGGTTCAATCGCACTGGTGACAATTAGCTTGTCGTTAAGACCAGTCATGGCTGCAGGCAACGCCGCGAAGTCCACCGGCAGACGCACACCCTTGGGAATTACGGTAGCGCCGGCGTATAGAGGTTCGTCAGTAAAGAGCCCCAGCACGCCCTGGGCATCCCGCACAGCCCGTGCGTTGACCGAAACTCCGGCGGGAATAATACCGGCTCCAAATTTTGTTTCTTCCGGAAAGATGTAACGTCCGATGTCGTTTTCCTTTAAGCGTAGTCAACGGCAGGATCGTCTCGTTACCAGTCAAGCCGGTCGATCGGCATCTGGCGTCGCTGTGCTTCCGCAAGTGCGTGTTCGACCGGTACGGCCAGAAACTTGTAGATGCGATCAGACAGGAACCAACAGACCGTCGCGGCGAGAAACACGAATGCGAGTGAACGAATCAGACGAGCTTCGCAGTTCGTCCAGATGTTCGAGGAACGACATCTGGCCACCAAGATCTTCTTCCTTGCCACCCCTGTTGTTAGTGCTCTGAGAAAAGTTGACATCAATATTTTCTTCGTCTAACTCATAACCAGTCGCGCTTGGGCGAGGGTTGGATTTCGTCAGTTACGCCATTGGGCTCAACTCCCTGCCGGCGTCGTACTGGCGTTGTCCGGAAGTTCGGGCGCGTCCGGCCAGGGAGATTGGCGCGCAACTACGCGGTCGGGAGCGATCGCCTGAATCGTCGGCTGCTCGACTGGCCGAGCCGTCTTCTCGGGTTCACCTAAGATCGAGTTTTCCTCCGGCGGCAGCACGCTGGTGCTGGCCATTGCGGTCGAGCTTTCTTCAATACTTACTTCTTTTTCCCAGGTGCGTTTGAAGTCTTCAGAAGCTCGGCGAAAGTCGGCGATGTTCTTGCCGAGCGTGCGACTGATCTGCGGCAGTTTTCGAGGGCCAAAAAACCAGCGCCATTATCAGGATGAAGAGTAGCTCTGTACTACCGAGTGACTCGAGAATTAACAGGAACACTTTCCAGAATACCTTTCAACGGTTCGTCAGGAGACTTCGTTCAGGATGGAAGATTGTAACCCGTGACCTGAGAAACCAGAAATTACAGTCATTGACAGCCTGCGTCTGGTCGCCGCTAGTCCTGCTCGCTGTGTGCCGAAACAGTCTCTCGTTTGCGGCCCCGTTTGCTTTCTTGACAGGCGTCTTGCGTCTCCAGCAACCTTTTGCAAGCCGTCAGTTCCGATAGGTTCGGGAGGTCAGTGGAATCTTCAATCTTAAGGAAGGCCCTGGAATGACTGTTGTAGGCGACGAGGAAGCGGTAGCCCCGGGTTCCCGGAAGGATCGGCTGGTTCGCTAGAGCAATTTGCCGAAGTGGCCGAGCAGGTCGCTGCCACGACCAAAAACTCGAGAAGGCGGCACTGGTGGGAAACTATCTCAAACAGCTTGCCGATGCCGACCTGGCGCGCGCCGCTCGCTACTTCGCCGGCCATCAATTTGCGCAGAACGATGCCCGAACCACGAATGTAGGCGGCAGCATCATCAGTACCGCTCTAAGCGAAGCCACGGGCGTCAGCTTCGAAGAGTTGGGACCCAATCTATGTGCGCCTTGGAGACGCCGGCGAGGCCGCCCACGAAGCGGTGATGGCGGCGAATCGCTTCCACGGGCCGACGATAAGCCTTGCCGAAACACAGTCAATCATCACTCGCTTGAGTGAAACTCGGGGAATCAAAAACAAGACCGCTTTGTTAACCGCGGTGCTCAGCCATGCCACCACCGCTCGAGGCCGAAAGTACCTGATCAAACTGTTGGCCGGAGACCTGCGAATTGGGCTTAGAGAAGGACTCGTGGAAGATGCCATCGCGCGGGCCTATGGGCAACCACTGTCACAAGTGGCCCAGGTCAACATGCTGCTTGGCGATCTCGGTGAAACCGCGGTGCGCTCGCGGGCCGAGCGATTTGCAAAATGTCAACATGCGTTTGTTTCATCCGATCAAGTTTATGCTCGCTACTCCCGCGGCTGATCTGGCAGACATTGCACGAACAATGCCCGAAGAGTTTTCGTCGAGGACAAGTTCGACGGCATTCGGGCGCAGGCCCATACAAAAGACGGACGCGTGGCAATCTACTCGCGCACCATGGACGAGATCACGCATCGTTTCCCCGAGCTTGTTTTGCCGCTTGAAGGATCTCGCGAGTGATGCTGTGTTAGACGGAGAGATCGTGCCTGCGAAGGGCGATCGAATCCTCCCCTTCAGCGAGTTACAAAAGCGGCTGGGACGAAAAACGATCGGCGCAGACTTAGTTGCTCGAAGTGCCGGTCATCCTGGTCGCCTACGATCTCTTGTACGCCGGTGGGCGGGTCTTAACCGACTGAGTCGCTGGCCGAGCGCCGCAAACTCCTGGAGCAGATGATTCCCGCTGCGGGAACTGTACGCGTCTCTCAAGCAAAACGATTCGCTGAGGTCGCCGCTCCTGGACCAGGAATTCGACGAGGCGCGGGCGCGCGGAAACGAAGGTCTGATGATTAAGAGCCCGGCGTCCTTCTACAAACCCGGACGGCGGGGGCGCGAGTGGTTGAAACTGAAGCGCGCGATCGCGACGCTTGACGTCGTCGTCACGGCTGTGAAGTGGGCCACGGCAAGCGCCGAAATCTGCTTTCCGATTACACCTTCGCTGTTCGCCGTTCCCAGGAAGACGATGAACTGCTCAATATTGGCAAGGCCTACTCAGGCCTGACCGATGCCGGAGCTCACCGAGATGACGACGTGGTTTACTCAGCACACAATCAGGGAGTTTGGGCACGGAAGAGTACGTCTCGTCGAACCCGAGATCGTAATTGAAGTCACATTTGATCGCGTCCAGGCCTCCCGAAGGCACAAAGAGCGGGTACGCCCTCACGTTTTCCTCGCATCCTCAGACTGCGGCCGGACAAGAGGCCAGACGAGATCGATACCCTGGAAACGGTCGAAAAGCTGGTTTCCGCAAACGCCGTCTAGTCCCAGGACGCGCCAGCCAGGTCGCTGGCTGACGACGGCTCTTTCGCCCGTGGGACAGGGGATGTCCTCATTTCACTTGCCTTCCTGAGCTATATGAAGTTAGCATGCGCCCTGTTGTCCCCTTGACGGGTATTCAGTAGTGCAACCCGGCAACTCGCACCCTAATCTTAAGTCAGCGCGCTAACTCAGGCTCAGATTTTGAAATCTAGACGCGTTAAGGGTCGGCTTGTTCTAGAAAATCGAAGCCACAACCCACAAGATGTCCGCCAAGTTTGGAAAACTGCTATCGCCGGTGTCTGTCGTTTCTCCACAGGGTTCGTTGGATGGTCGGTCTGAAGAGCCACTGTCACACGTAATCGGGCACGGTTTACCGGGGCTATGAACGTCTCCAGGGTTGGTATCTTCAGCATAAGCGGGAATGCTGAGAGAAAGCGCCAAAAACATCGTGGCGCAAAGTGCTTTAGCGGTTTTCATTTTGTCTCCTGATTGTTCTGGGTTTGCAAATTACTTTTGCACAAAGAAGGAAACCCTTGCAGGTCTCTTAAACGAGGCGCATAATAGCTGCCTACTGGTTCTCTTGCAAGGATTCTTGCATCTACAACGAAAGGGTTGACCTCACATGAGAATAAACCAAGTGAATTCTTTACAAATTCAAACGAAAACAAACACGACCGGTGATCACGTTCGTGCGCTTTGCGCCGGGGCAAAAAGAACTGGAAGAGGCGGGAAAACTCGAGGACGCCCGGCAGCTGCTGAACGAATTCTGGCAGCGTATCGGCGACCGCCCAAGAGTTGAGGTCTGGATGAGCCCGTAAAAGCCGACCTGCTGCTGCGGGTCGGCGCTTTGTCCGGCTGGCTGGGCAGCGCCCGTCAGATTCCGGGGGCGCAGGAGACCGCTAAAGACCTCATCTCCGAAAGCGCAGCGATCTTTGAAAAATTGGGGCTGACGGAAAAGATAGCAGAGGCGCGGGTCGATTTGGGTATTTGTTATTGGCGGGAGGGCGCGCTTGATGAAGCCCGTATTACCTTTGACGATGCCATCGAACGCCTCGGCACTCTTGAGAGCGAGCAAAGACTGCGCGCGATCTTGAACAAGTCGATTGTCGAACAGGTTTGTTCTCGACCTAAGCAGCGCTGCGACTCCTATCCGAGTCGGCGGGACTGTTCAGAAACCAGCAGTAACGAGACCCTGCGGGGCAAGTTTCACAGCGAGTTTGGCATCATACTTAAAGACATTGGTCTGACCGGCCACAGCGAAGACTATTTTGACCGAGCGTTAATGCAGTTCACCGCCGCCAGTGTCCATCTTGAAAAGGCCCGGTAATGATCGGTTCCTTGCTGTTGTCGAGAACAATATCGCCCGAGTGTTTTGTAACCTGGAGCGGTTTGACGAGGCTCACGAGCATCTTGATCGCGCGATTGCGGTTGTAATGAAATTGGCCGACAAGGGACTGCGTGCCCAATTCGAAGATACGCGCGCGAGGATCTTTCTGAGTCAGGGTCGAGCCGATCAAGCCGAAAAAATCGCCCGCGCCGCCGTGACCAGTTTGCGAGACGGCGATCAGCAATCCAATCTCGTTGCGGCTCTGACTACACTAGCAACCGCCCAGGCAAGGATGGGCCAGCAGGCGGTCGCCCTGACAATGTTGCGGGAGGCTGTCAGCTTGGCTGGCCAGGTTGGTGATTCGAGGGCGGCGGCCTTGCCGCGCTCACGATCATCGAAGAACTGGCATCCTTCCTGCCACCAACAGAGATTAATAAGGTATTACAAGAACGCGGAGTCTGCTTTAGCCCAATCTCAACAGGGTGCGATTAAGTTTCGCGTCGGCGAATGCGCGCGCGTGGTGCTCGCCCGGGAAGACGGGACGGGATTCTCGTCGGAAAGATCGACGCCGGAGACGCCCGTTGCCGCTGCCTCGCTCGAAGAGCAGGTGCTTCGTTTTGAAGGCGAGCTGATCAAGCAAGCACTTCAGGTATCTGACGGCAGCGTCACCCGAGCTGCGCGCTTGCTCGGAGTTACCCATCAGGGCTGGCTTTCATTCTCAATGGCCGGCAAAGAATTTGCTGCCGTCGCGTAAGCCCGCAAAGCCACGCCGCCGAAGCATCATCCGCTATCATTGGAGAGCAGCTGCTCGACCAGGTTTTTGCTTTCCTTTCTCGTTTCTCGCCCACCAGTTTGCTCGGTCAGGGCAACGTCGCCGGGACGATTGTGTTCTAATCGTCTCCTGCAAAACATTTGGTCCGCATCTCCGACAATATTCGATGAACACTGTCAAAACCGTCCTGGTGTTTCTCTTTCTGTTCATGCTGGCGACTGAGTCTCAGGCGCAAACCACCGGCCGACGCCCGGGCGCCAGGCGGCCAGCGGTTGCCAAGCCCGCTGTCGCTCAGCCGGATCGCACCACCAGAGCCAACGCCACTGCCGCCCGCATCGGCCCCCGTCGACCCCGTTCTCCTCGCTACCATCAATGGCCAGAACATCACCACAGCGAATATTGATCCCAAGGTCCGGCAAGAGGTCGATGCGCTTGACGCCAGAATCGCCGAGGCGCGCAGACAGATTTTGGAGCTCCAGGTCAACACCCTCTTGCTGGAAAATGAGGCCGCTAAACGAAGGATCAGCCCGCAACAGTTGTACGACCTTGAAATCGCCCGGAAGATAACTGAACCAACCGCGGCTGAGATCGACAAGTTCATTCAGGATAATCGCGATCAGATTAACCAAACTGATCCCGCGGCGATGCGGCAACAGGTGGCGGGATACCTGAAGGGTCAGCGGGAGGTAACGATAACTGAGAATTTCATTAAGCGTCTCCGCGTTTCCTATCCCGTCGTCAACGTGGCTCCCGCAAACGCAGTCAATCTGGCGCCCGGAGCCGTGCTTGCAACCGTCGGTGGACGTCCAATAGCTGAGGGAACTATTGCTGAGCGGCTCAAGCCTATCGCTTACAAGTTGCGACTCAATACCTATCAACTTACCAAACAGGCCCTGGACGTAACCATCAACGATATGCTCCTACTGGCCGAGGCAGCACGCCGCAATGTTCCACCCGAAGAGATCGTCCGCAAGGAAATAAGCGAAAAGGTCCATGCGCCTACCGAGGCCGAGATCGCCAGGTTCTACGCTGAGAACAAAGCAAGGATGCCGGATGAGCTTGCGGCCGTCAGCAACCAAATCGGTTCATACTTGCAAGAGCAGGAACGACAACGGTTGGAGCAGGCATTGTCCGACCGCCTGCGGGCCAGCGCCGACATTCGCTTATCAATCGCCGCGCCGGCGCTGCCGCTGCAATCGATCAGCGTCGACGATGATCCGGTTCGCGGTAACGCCGCGCGCTGCCGGTGACGATCGTTGAGTTCACCGATTTCCAGTGCCCGGCATGTGCGGCCATGCAGCCCATCCTGGAAGAGGTCATGAAAACGTACGCCAACAGAGTAAAACTCGTGGTCCGTGACTTCCGCTTGCCATGCATGCGAATGCGCGCAAGGCCGCGGAGGCGGCGAACGCCGCAAACGCACAGGGAAAGTTTTTTGAATACACTGATCTGCTCTTTAAGCGTCAGAACGCACTCGACGTTCCTTCACTGAAAAGTATGCGAGCGAGCTCGGTTTGAATCGAGTGCAGTTCGACGCTGCCCTGGACGAGCGGGAAGTATGCCGCCGAGATCAAGCATGATATCGACGACGGGCAACTCTACGGCATCGACAGTACGCCGGCGATTTTTGTAAACGGTATGGCTGTGACCGAAATGAGCAGCGACGCGCTGCGTGCGGCGATCGAACGCGCCCTCGCCCGCGCCAACCCTCCCAAGGTTTCGGCGAACTGAATTTCTGCCAGGCGCGTGATTGTTAAGTAACTCTTCCGCCTTCCCTCCGACAAACAGCTCCCCTAAAACTCGCCCTGAGCCTTGGGCCTTGGCCTTAGAGCGTGGGCTCGGTTCAAGTACAATCACGTCCCAAAGGAATTAAACGATGGTCTCGCTGAAACCCGAACGCCTGAAACGATACAAGGACGTGGCGCTGTTGCTCGTCAAGATATGGACGCTCAGATCTGGTTAAGCAGGCGGGTTTGGAAGACCACGTCGAGTTGGATGAAACGACGCTCGCGGTGAGTGCGCCCAAAGCGGAAGAGTTGGCGGCAGATCTGGAGAAGCTGGGCCCGACCTTCATCAGAGTTGGGCCAACTGTTGTCAACGCGCGCTGATTTGTTGCCCGGTCCTTATTTGGACGCCCTGGCGCGTTTGCAGGATCACATCGAGCCGTTTGCCTTTGCGGAGGTGGACACAATCGTGTCAGGCGAACTCGGCGTGCGTCTCGAAGGCTTTCGTCGACTTTGAACGGCAGCCGCTCGCGGCAGCTTCGCTGGCCCAGGTCCATCGCGCCAGCATGCGCGACGGTCGCGAAGTCGTTGTCAAAGTGCAGCGTCCGAACATTCGCGAGCAGATTGTCGAGGACCTGAAGCCCCGGGCCAGATCGCCCAGGTTTCTTGATTCGCACACCGAGCTTGGCCAGCGTTACGATTTTGAGAACATGCTGAACGGCCTGCGCAAGAGCCTCTTGCGCGAACTTGATTTCAAGCTCGAGGCCAACAACCTCATCACTTTTCGCGGAAAATCTGCGCGAGTTTGATCGGATTATCGTTCCCGAGCCGGTCGAAGAATTTTTGCACCTCGCGCGTCCTGACGATGGAATACATTCCGGGCAGGGAAGATCACCGAGCTGAGCGCCCTGCGTCTAATGGAAATCGACGGGCCGTCGCTGGCCCGCGAACTCTTCCGCGCTTACCTGAAGCAAATCCTGCTCGACGGTTTTCTCACGCCGACCCACATCCGGGCAATGTTTTCCTGACTGACGACGATCACATCGCGTTGCTGGATCTCCGGAATGGTAGCGCGATTGCTGCCGGGCTTCCGCGATAACATATTGCGACTCTTATTGGCGATCAGCGAAGGCCGCGGAGAAGAGGCGGCCGAGGTCACTATCCGCATGGGCGAGCCCAAACCGCGTTTTGACAAGACTGAGTTTACGAAGCGGATTGCCGAGCTGGTCGCCGAGCACGCGGATGCCAGTCTCAACCGGCTCAACTCCGGCCAGGTGGTGTTGGAAATAACCAGGATTTCCGCTGACTGCTGGTTTCGTCTGCCGTTCGGAGTTCACCATGGTCGCCAAGACTTTGTTGAATCTCGATCGCTCGGTGTTCACCCTGGACCCAAACTTCGAGCCGACCGCGACCATTCGCCAGCGCCTCCATGGAAATCCTGCAACGCAACCTTATGCAGAGCATCACGCCGGCGGATTTGATCGGAGGCGTGGTTGAGCTGAAAGAGTTTGCGGAAAAGCTGCCGGGACGAGTTAACAAGATCCTGGACGCGGTCGGCGACAACGAGTTCAAGATCAATGTTGACGCGATCGACGAGAAGATCGTGCTTGAAGGACTGCAGAAAGTAGCCAATCGCATCAGCCTCGGTCTCATCCTCGCGGCGCTGATCGTTGGCGCCGCGATGCTGATGCGCGTCGAGACGACCTTCAAGATTCTCGGCTACCCGGGCTTTGCCATGATCTTCTTCCTGCTCGCCGCCGTTGCCGGCGTCGCGCTGGCCTTCACCATCATCTCCACCGACGTCAAAGCCCGGAAGAAACCTGGTGCGTAGTGACGTGACGACAGCGCGAATGTTGAGTCGGGCAATCGTTCGTCCGCCCGGCGCGAGTTTTGTCTACGGGTTGACGACGGCAGGACTCGGTGCTCGGACCATGAACGCGCGCTCGAGCAACACGCGGCGTACTGCGAAGCGCTCGAGGCGTGCGGGTTGAAGCTGACCAGGCTCGATGCTGACGAGCGATTTCCTGATTCGACGTTTGTGGAAGACACCGGCCGTGATGCTTACCGGAGCAACGGGTCAACCTGCGAGTTCTCGCCAGACCAGGAGCGTCCAGCCGCGCGGGTGAAGTGGACAGCATCGCCGCGGCGCTAAGCCGACTCTTTCCGAGTGAGCAGTTACATTCAATCCGTGAATCAGGCACGCTCGACGGTGGCGACGTCTGCGAGACGGACGATCATTTCTTCATCGGGGTTTCGGAACGGACCAACGAAGCGGGCGCGCGGCAACTGGCTGAGCTGGTAGCCGCCTACGGCTACTCTTCAAGTCTCGTCGACATACGCGGTGTGAAAGGCATTCTGCATCTGAAAAGCGGGCTTCGCTTACTTGAGCGATAACCGGCTGGTAGTAATCGACTCGTTAGCGAATCACGAAGCGTTTCGCGGTTATGAGCTCGTGCGCGTGAAGGCGAGCGAGGAGTATGCGGCAAACGTGTGCGGGTTAACGATCGGGTACTGGTCGCGGCCGGCTTTCCACAATTCGAGCGACGAGCGCTGCTAGCCCTGGGGTACAACACCATCGCGCTGGAAATGTCGGAATTTCAGAAGTTGGATGGCGGCTTGAGCTGTTTGTCGCTGCGCTTTTAAACCTCCGAGGTTCGCTCCCGACCTGCCCTGCAGAAACGCGATCACCGTCGGCGCTCTTCCTGTTTAAAGTTTCCCCCTGTTTAAAAACTCAAGAATTCCTCAAGGTGAATCCAATACAACTTATCGCGCAGGTGAGGAGTCAAGCCTTACCAACGACAGAACGTCGCTTTTCGCGAAGTTTTGGGACCAGAAAATTCAAGGAAGGACGCACCAGGTGTAACGCGGACTTTAGTCTGCGGGCGCGAAAATCATGTTTCTAATGGACACCGCTCGCACGACTCATCCAGGCTCGGCCAAAGGCTCATAAACGACAAAACCGTACCACCGACGAGCATGCCGCGCGTTTCGCGGTCTCGATTGTTGAGCACGCTCGAAAACGGTATGGCGGCGAGCATGTCAACCATCATCAGCGGCCGCGCCGGGACCGGCAAGACGTCGCTGGCGCTCGATTTCGCACGCAAAGTGCGGCCGACCGGTAGCGTGGTACAAAATCGACGCACGACTGACGCCGACCCGCACGTTTTCTTCAAGTACTTAGTCCGCAGCATTCAGGCGCCCCGCCCCAACTTCGGATTGAAACTCCTGCTGCCCTTGTTGGCAGTTCGCGTGACGGATCCTACCGACCGGCTGGCAGATGCGTTTGTTTACAGAACTGACCGAGGGCTACACGACTGGCCCGCTCCTGATTGTGATCGAGGACTTGCACCTGGTGAGCGACGCAGACTGGCTGGAGCCTTTCTTCGGTCGCCTGTTGCCGTTGCTGCGCCATCCGAAGTTCACGTGCTGATTACCAGCCGTAGTCTGCCGCCGGCGCCCTTGTGGAGAATGCGGTCAAGCAGTCACTCGTCGTCATTGACGAGGCGACGCTCCGGTTTACGCGGCCAGAGGCAATCGCGCTGTTTGAGAGTTACGGACTCTCAGAAGAACAGGCGAACATTGCCCTGGACCACACGCAGGAGACGAGCCGGGGCGCTCGACGAAGCGGCGGCGTCTTGCAACGGTCGGGCCAGTAGGGCCCGCACGGTTTAACCGAAACCACTGACATGTCGCTTCAGCGCATTTCAATTCACGACTGGCTCCGGCGGGTGCGATAGTGGCTTGACGGCATTTCGACATGCTAATCTCCCCGGCAACTCTCGAAGCCAGAACTGGAGCCGAAGGCGGAAGCTTATGGCGCCCGCGAAGCGACAGGACCACCGCGACAAGCCCTCCCAAGCATCGTCCGTCAGCGCAGAAAGCGTCCCGCCGCCGCGTCCTGGTTTTTTCTGCGTACCAAGTTGCTGCCGCCACGCCCGGCGCCGCAGCTGTTGTCACGGGCGCGCTTGAAAGATCGTCTGCTCGCAAATCTCACTTACCCGCTGACCCTGGTTACGGCCAATGCCGGTTCTGGAAAAACCACCCTCGTCGCGGACTTCCCTGCGAACCCACAAAGACAGTTTGTCTGGTACCAACTCAGATCACACCTGACGCTGACCTTCGGTCTTCCTGGTTATCTGGCGTTCGGTATCCAGCAGCAGGTGCCCGGTTTCCGGCGCCGCGCTCTTCTCCTACTTTCAGGAGGCATCCGGCGAAGTCGCGCAGCATCCGGAACGCGCCGTTGATGTCTTTCTCAACGAGGTCCTGGAACGTATCGAGCAACAACTCATTCTCGTCCTTGACGATTACCATCATCTGGGCGACGACACGGCGGTCCACGCGGTCCTCGATCGCCTGCTGGCTTACCTTCCCGACGTTTTGCACGTAATCATCATTTCTCGCGAGATGCCGCCGCTTGGTTTGGGCCGTCTGCGCACCCACTCGCCGCTCTCGAACATCGATCGCACCTGACTTGCTGTTCACTGACGAGGAAACTCAGGAACTGTTTCGCAAAGTCTTCGATCTGGAACTCACGGCCGAGCAACTGGCGGAGTACCGCGAGCGCACGCACGGCTGGATCACGGCCTTGCAACTGGTGCGGCAGGTGGCCCACCGCAACGTGATCAGCAGCCGCGAAGGCGAGACGGCGATCCCGGATCTCGGCGAGGTATTGCGACAATCGGAACGGGACATTTTCGACTACTTCGCCGAGGAGGTCTTCTCCGACGAGACGGAAGAGGTTCGCAAACTACTGCTGCAGGTTTCCCTGCTCGATCGCATTGAGCTTGACGCCTGTACGGCGCTTTACGCCGGTACAAATTGCGCGAGCCTGTTGCCCAACCTGGTCCGCCGCAACGTTTTTATTACGGTGGCCAGCGATCGACGCGCCGAAGAGTATCGCTTGCATCCGCTTTTCCAGAACTTCCTGCGGCGGCGCCTGCGCGGTGAAATTGGCCGCGCGGGCGTTGCCGCGGAGCATCAGCGCTGCGCCGCGTATTTCCTCGACCGGGCGTCCTGGGAGCAGGCCGTCAGGCACTTGCTGGCGGCTGGAAGACTTCGCCGGAGCGGCCCAGGTGATTGCGGAAAAGGGGTCTGAGTGGATTTCTTCGGGGGCACTCGGCTCGCTGGCGTCATTGGCCGATTCGCTGCCGCCGCCGGCCCTTGAAGCCCATCCGCGGGCGCTTCAGCACCGTGCCGAAGTTGCGCGCCTGCGCGGCGAATATGAATCTGCCCACTCGCTGCTGCGGCGGGCAGCGGCGCTGCTGCACGATGCCGGGGACAACGAAGGCGAGGCTGACGCGCTGCATTCGCTGGCGACCCTGGCGCGCCGCGACGGCGACTACGAGTTGGCGTTTACCTACCTTGATCGCGCCACTGAACTGAGCGAGTCGAATTCCGCGGTCCGGACAAAATGCGGTAACACGCGCGGGCTGTGTCTGGTGGCAATGGGCGAGTGGACCGCCGCCGAACGCGAGTTTCGGGGCGCACTCCAGTTAGCCGAGGAACGAAACGACGAACACTACATTCGCCTGATCGCACACAACCTGGGCACGCCGGCGGGCATGCGCGGCGATTTTGGCGAGGCCCTGCGTTGGTTAGGCCGCATGTTGCGTAAAGACCGGCCGAGGGCGGAGGAATCACCGGACGCCTCCGACCCGCCAATGCCGCGGGAAGCGGTGGCCCATTTGAACATGGCGCGCTGCTATCTCTATCGCGGCGATTTTGCCGCCTGTGAAACCATCTCGACAGCGCGCGTTGGAGCGTTGCCAACTTTTCAACCTGGTCGCCGCTCGGGCGGAGACTTTCGAGACTTACGGCAACCTTTTATCGCGAACGCGGCGAGGTCGAACGCGCCGTTGAATTCTACGGACGTGCCGCCCGCATTTACGATGAAGCTGGAATCGGTCTAAGTCGAACCGAGTTGCTTGAGGAGCGCGCGCTGCTCAGTTTGTTGACCGGCGATTTTGCCGCGGCCCAGGCGCAAATCGATCGCCTTATCAGCGAACGTCCTCCCGAAAAAGACGAGTTGGCTTTTCACGGCTTCCCTTACCCGTGGCCGCATCATGGCGGCCCGCGGCGAGTTACATCCGCGCAGCAAACGCTGGATGAAGTCCTGAAATATTTTCACGCGCACGGACTTTACTACTACGAGGCGCAGGCCAGTGTACTAATGGCGCTTTGTGACCTTCACCTTGGCGAGGAGCTGGGGCTCGTCGAGCGCCTGCGACGCGCAATCGATCTGGCGGTCAGGTACGACTACGATTACTGGCTGAAGCGGGAGATTTCCAGTAACCCGAACTTTTCTCGCTTGAAGAAGTTTTGGAGTTGCTGCCGCTTGACTTGCGCGAAGTCGCCACTACTTCAGGCCGCCGCAGCCGGCGACGCCGGCGCAAGTCTCCGGGCTCGAACTGTCAGCCGGGTCGGTCACCGACCTGACAGTGAACATGCTGGGCCCGGTCGAGATCATCCGTGATCCGGCTCGCCCGCTCGCGGGTGACGCGTGGACCACCCGCCGCGCTCGCGACATTCTCTGTTTTATCGTGTCCCGCCGGCATCATCGCGCTTCGAAAGACGCAATCATCGATACCTTTTGGGGAGAAACGGATTTCGAGGTGGTCGAAAAGAACTTCCATCCGACTGTTTCACACATACGCAAGGCGCTGAACAGTAATCAAGCGCTGAAGCAGAACTTTCTGCTTTACCGCGACGGAGATTACCAGCTCAATTCTGAGTTTTCCTACCGCATCGACACGGATGATTTCGATCGCCTGTTGAACGAGGGCGAGAATGCGCAACGCGGTCGGCAATTCGAGCAGTGCATTCGCGCTTACGAGGGCGCGCTTGCACTCTATCGGGGCGAATTCATGCAGGGCAGCTATGAACCCTGGGTGGAGGAGCAACGCGGGTATTACCGCGAGCAGTATTTGCGGCTCCTCGAAGCGCTTGCCGGGATCGCCCAGGCGGCGAGTGATTGGCCAAAGGTGATGCAACTGGCCCAACAGATAATCCGTGAAGACCAGTTTCGCGAGGACATCCATTGCCTGATGATGCGAGCGCAGGCGGCTTTGGGTAACAGAGGCGCGGTGAAAGACCAATTCGAAGCGCTGAGGCGACTGCTGGCGAGCGAGTTGGGGGTCGAACCCAGCGCGGAAACTCGCAAACTCTATCAACAGTTAATCGCTTGAAGTTTCGGATTTCGTGTTCCGAGTTTCGAGTTTTTCTTTCGACTCCCGAACAAGTTCAAGGCGAAACTCCCGATTCGGAACTCGGAACTCGGAACCCGAAACTTGGAACGCGAAACCCGAAACAATGTCGTAATCGCAAGGTTAACGCAACAAACCGCGCGGCGGGTCAAACTAGAATGTCGGTTCCCTTTTGGAAGCTTGACGGGTTGCTCGGCCTGACACAGGCGGCAGGCGTGCTCAAAATGAGCGCCGGCTTGCACAGTTCCCGGTTCTTCCAAATCCCCTACAGCCTGCAGAAGTTAGCTGCTGCACCGAGATATCCGACTGAGGTGATAGTTCGCTAAGCATGAGGATTAGTTCAAATCCGTTTGCCATTAAGTTGAGGCGGTCGATTGCCATGACGCTGATCGTGCTGGCATTCGTAGTCGCCAGTTATGGCCGGGCTCAGCTTTTCGCCGACCAACGGCATCGTCATGACCGGCGCGGACGGCATCGTCATGACCGGCGCGGACGGTATCGTCATGACCGGCGCCGACGGGTTCCTGAACGCCAATGCCAATGGGATTGTGATGACCGGCGCCGATGGCATCGTGATGACCGGCGCGGACGGTATCGTCATGACGGGTGCTGACGGAATCGTGATGACCGGCGCCGACAGCATTGCTCTACCCGAACAGCGTCCACGCGACGAATGCTGACGGGATTGTCATGACCGGGGCCGACGGCATTGTCATGACCGGCGCTGACGGAATAGTCATGACTGGCGCTGACGGCACAACTTATCGAGCCGATTCAGTAACCGTCATCTTACCGAGCGGGATTGTCATGACCGGGGCCGACGGCATTGTCATGACCGGCGCTGACGGCGTGCGGCGCGAAACCGGCGACGGCATCGTCATGACCGGCGCTGATGGCATCGTGATGACCGGCGCTGACGGTATCGTCATGACCGGTGCTGATTCAGTCAGGGCCACGGGCGCTGACGGCGTCGTCTTTTCAGTTGTTCCGGATGGCTTGCGTTTCGCGGGCGTCACGGGAATCGTGATGACGGGAGCGGACGGAATTGTCGTGTCGGGCGCTCAGGGGGTCGTGATAACGGGCGCTGACGGCGTGGCGCGCGCGATGCTTTGGCGGCAACGCCCACCGGGATCCAAAGCGTCGATCCCGAACTGGCGCTATTGCTGAATCGCGTCACTGACGATAGCAACGTCAACGGCGCAGTCGTTTACCATCCAGTTGCCTACGGACTTCAGACCTGGCTGACCTGCAAAGACTGGGCGTCCTCGGTGGGACGCGTTATCACGTGCTTCCGGTCATCACCCTCACCGCGACGCGGCGGCAAATTCGCGAAATCTCGCATCTTCCCGCCGTTCGCTCAATCTACGGAAACCGAACTCTTTCCTGACCAGTGAACCGGAAGTGAGGGACGTGACCGGGATCACTCGAGCCTGGCGCGACACCGAGATCATCAGCCACAACCACGGCCTGCCGGTGACGGGGAAAAAATGTGACCGTGGCGGTGCTGGACACTGGAATCGACGGGACGCACTGGCGATCTCTCGGGTCGGGTTACCAAAAACATCAAGCTGTTTGACACACAAAGTCTCAGCCCTGGCTTCAGCTATCCCGTCAACACGGAAGGTTTGCCGAGCACGGACCTGCTCTCCGGGCATGGAACATTCGTGGCCGGACTGATTGCCGGCAACGGGAGTCTCTCCGGCGGTAAAGTACAGCGGTGTGGCACCGGATGCGCGTCTCGTTGGACTCAGCGCCGGCGAGCTGAGCCTCTTTATGTGCTCGACGGGTTCGACTATTTGCTCGCCAACGGCGGAGATCTGGGCGTCCGGGTTGTTAACTGCAGCTTTTCAGCCAACACACTTTTCGACACCAACGATCCGGTAAACATCGCCACTCAAGATGCTGACGGAAGCCGGAATCAATGTCGTGTTTTCCGCTGGGAACAGTGGTCCGGGCGCGCACACTCTAATCCGTACGCGGCGGCGCCGTGGGTAATCGGTGTTGGCGCAACCGATACTGAAGGTCGTCTCGCAAGTTTTCCCTCGCGTGGTGACTTTGGGAATCCGCTGCTGCATCCGACGTTGGTCGCGCCCGGCGTCGGGGTTGTCAGCGTGCGCGGCTTAGGGGTCGCAAACGTAACCGGAGCCGAAGGGCTGCTATTAGGCTCGGACGCACAGCGCCTGGGCCTTACTGAGCTTCCGAATTACACGACGGCAAACGGCACCAGCTTCTCGGCGCCACAGGGTCGCCGGCGCAATCGCACTGATGCTGGAAGCTAATCCAGATCTGACGCCGGCGCAGATTAAAGACATACTGCAGCGAACAGCCACGCCTCTGCCGCCCTATTACGCTTACGAGGTTGGCAGCGGCATGTTGAATGTTCACGCCGCAGTTCTGGAGGCCGCGTTTCCATCGCGACGCATCGGAACCTGGCGGGGCACGGTTGATCGCAATCAAGTCGACTCTATGAACAGCCCGCCGCAGGGATTTACCGGCATCGTCCCGCCTGGCGGGTCCACAAATACAACAGTGACAATCCCAGAAGGCACAGTGACCGCGTCGGTGCAAACGGGAGCAATACGTAACTGGAAACGAAGTAAT
>ERZ1370068.8916-contig-7732_pt1 | contig 55638 bp, 54 predicted proteins | sample MGYA00561227_ERZ1370068 | MGnify/ENA primary metagenome ERZ1370068 (study PRJEB38410, sample SAMEA6850437) | metagenome | study: Metagenomic assessment of the ecological functions of the soil: analysis of the soil microbiota associated with the... | reverse complement strand
TTATGCTTCGTTCCAGTTACGTATTGCTCGTTCGCCCCCAACGCGCCTGGCAGCTTCCTCGTGACGCTGAGTGGATTCCCGGCGCCGACGGTGACGGTCACCGGCACGCTGCCGTCGTGGTGTCACGTTCACGCCGGGCACGCTCCTCCTTGCGGGAACTCCGACGCAGACCGGCTCGTTCCCGCTGGTCTTCACGGCCAGCAATGGCGTGGGCTCTCCGGTCACGCAGAACTTCACGCTCAGCGTCAACGCGCGCACCGAGCATCACGAGCGCGAACACGGCGACGTTCGTCGCTGAACACCGCGGGACGACGTTCCAGGTGGTGATGACCGGCTTCCCGGCGCCCACGGTCAGCGTGACCGCGGGCGTGCTGCCGACCGGCCTCACGCTGTCGTCGGCCGGGCTGCTGTCAGGGCACGCCGACGCAGAGCGGGATCCTTCCCGGTGACGCTGACGGCGACCAACGGCACGCTGCCGAACGCGACGCAGAGCCCTTCACGGTCCTGGTCAACGCGCCGCCGGCGATCACGAGCGCGAACGCGGCGACCTTCGTGCTGAACACGGCGGGACGACGTTCCAGGTGGTGATGACCGGCTTCCCGGCGCCAACGGTCAGCGTGACCGCGGGCGTGCTGCCCAACGGTCTCACGCTGTCGCCGGCCGGGCTGCCGGCGGGGATGCCGACGCAGAGCGGATCCCGGCCGTCGCGCGACCGCCACCAACGGCACGCTGCCGGACGCGACGCAGAGCTTCGGCGGTCCTCGTCGCGTGCGCCGCCGGCGATCACGAGATCAACGGGTCGACGCTCGTGTCGAACATCCTGACACGACTATTCCGGTGGTGATGACCGGCTTCCCGGCGCTAACGGTCAGCGCGACCGCGGGCGTGCTGCCCAACGGTCTCACGCTCTCGGCGGCCGGGCTCTGTCGGGGACGGCGACGCAGGGCGGAGTCTTCCCCGGCAACGCTGACGGCTTCACGTCAACGGCACGCTGCCGAACGCGACACAGATCTTCGTCGGTCACGAGTCAATCAGCGCGCTGACCTCCGACGCCGCAACTGCCGCCGTGTCTTGCCGTGGCGTGAGCGCTGATCACGCACTGTCACGACTAATCGGCGTGCCGAATGCCACGCTTCTGCCGTGGTGGCGTTCTCCCCTCGGGCGTGACCTTCACCGACAACGGCAACGGGACGGCGACGCTGGCCGGACCGCCCGCGATCGGCACGAACGGCACCTACCCGTCAGACCATCACCGCGACCAACGCGATCGGATCGGCGCCTCAGAACTCGTACTCACCGTCAGCAGCCCGTCGACGCCGATCATCACGAGCGCGGCGTCCGGCGCGACGTTCACGGTCGGCGCGGCGCATCGAGAGCTTCACCGTCACGGCGAGCGGCCTTCCCGGCGGTCAACGTGATCTGAAATCGGCGGTCTGCCTTCGGCGATGACGCTGTTCGTCAATCAACGGCGACGGCAGCCGGCGACGCTGTCGGGCTGGCTGAACCCGGGGACGGTCGGCATCTATCCGCTCGTCCTTCACTGCGTCGAATAGCGGCGCCTGCGGCGAACCAGGGCTTCACACTGACGGTCGGCGCGGCGGCCGGCAGTGTGCGCCGACGATTACCAGCGCGAGCACGACAACGCTTCGTCGATTGCGCGGCACTCGATCGGCACGTTCACGATCACGACGACCGGCACGCCGGCCGCGGGGATCTCGCAGACTCGCGCGCTGCCGACGGCGTGATCTTCACCGGCATAACGGTGGGATGGCACGGCGACGTTGACCGGCATGCCGGCAGCTGGCAGCGCCGGCTCACGCCCGCACAGTCACCGCGACTCGACAGGCGTCGGCACTCCGGCCTCGCAAAGCTTCACGCTGATGGTCGCCAACGACGCGTGGCGGCGACGCCGCTCTTCACCAGCGCGCCGTCGGGCAGCATTCACCATCGGCGTGGCCGGAACCTTCAGACATCACTGACCGGCGGCCACGCCGGCGGTGACTTCGATCACCCGGGTCGGTGTCCTGCCGGCCGGCGTGGCGCTTCCCGGACAACGGCGACGGCACGGGCCAGGCAGTCGCTGCGCCGCAGGCGCTGACGGCGGGCGAATCACGCGGTCACGTTCGCGGCAACCGGCCCCGGTGGGCAGCGAGCAGAGCTTCACGCTGATCTTGCAGGCAGGTCGCGTCTGATCACCAGCGTCGCGACACGCGACGTTCGCCACCGGCACGCGCTGGCACGTTCACCGTCACCACGCGCGGCGGCGCGACACCGCGCCACGATGACGGGGACGCCGGTCGCCGGCGTCACCTTCGTGGACAACGGCAACGGCACGGGCACGTTGAGCGGCACTCCCGCGGCGGACACTGGGCGGGACGCATTCGTTCACCGTCACAGCCATTAACGGCGCGGGCGCATGCCGCTGGCACTCAGAGCTTCACGCTGACCGTCAACGACGCCGGGAGCTTCACCGAGCGCCAACAACACGGCGCGCGTTCACGTGTCGGTGTCGCGGGCGACCTTCTCTCGATCACGACCGGCCGCCTTCCCGCGGCGGGGACGATCACGCGCGCGGCGCGTGGCGCTGCCGACGGGCGTCACCTTCACCGAGCAACGGCGACGGCATACGCAACTGGCCGGCACGCCAGCCGCCGGACACCGGCGGCACGTACGCCGCTCACGTTCACGTTCCAACAACGGCGTCGCCGGAGGACCGATCACGCAGAACTTCACGTTGATCGGTGCAGCAGCCGCCGCTCTTCACGAGCGCCAACAGCACCGACGTTCACCGTCGGCACGCCAGGCACCTTTACCGCTGACCGCCAGCGGCAGTGCCGGCGGCGACCATCACCAACACGGGCGGTACGCCGCCAGCCGGTGTGACCTACACGTCGGCGACACGCGTGCTCGCCGGAACCGCGACGCAGACCGGGGCCGTTCCGCTGGACTTCACCGGCGACCAACGGCGTGGCGCCGGATGCGGCGCAGAACTTCACGCTCAATGTCGTCTGCCCGGCGATCACGGTGAACCCGTCGACTCTGGCTGACGGTCTCGTTCAATACGGCGTATGGGCCGGTCACCTTCAGCCAGACCGGGAGCACCGGATCGAGCTTCACGTGGAGCGCGACCGGGCTGCTCCGCCGGTATCGCGATCGCGCCGACGACCGGCATCGTGTCCGGCACGCCGACCAATACGGTGGTCAATGCCGCAGGTCGCCATTACCGTCACCGACAACTTCGGGTGCACCGGCACGCGGAATACGACCGTCACCGATCCGGCCGGTCGCCGGCGCCGGACACCGTTCGGTGGCGCCGTCGGCAATACGCAACTGGCGGTCGGAGCGGTGGGCGCCCTGCCGTCGACGCCGGTTGCCGCTGCTGAGCGGCAACGTCAAGACCAACGACAACGGTGTTGGCGCTCCTGGCGCGCTGACGGTCGTCTTGGCAGCTGCCTCGACGAATGGCGGCAACGATCGCCGAAGGCGCGACGGACGGCTCGCTCCTCTACACGCCGGCCGCCAACTTCGCCGGAGCGAGCGACAGCTTCACCTACACGCTGACCGACGGCAACAGCGTCACCAACACGGGCACGGTCACGATCAACTTCCTGAACCGCGTCTGGTATGTGAACGGAGCGGCGGCGGTCAACGGCGACGGACGGTCGAACAGTCCGTTCAACAACTTGAACAACGCCCAGGCCCCGTCTCTCGCCGGCGACATCATCTACGTGCACACCGGCGGTGCGACGACCCCCGGCAACCTGGCGATGGATGCGAGTTCCACGCTGCAGGGAGCGGGCGGCGCCCTCTCGCTGAACGCGCGGCGCGCTGGTGATTCCGGCCGGGACGCCGCCGACGCTGTCGGGCACCGTCACACTGAACGACAACACGGCGATCAAGAACGTCAACTTCTCCGGCGCCGGCGCCGGCGATCGACCGCGTCAGGACCCTGGCGACGACCCAGGCGATCGCTGATCGACGGCGTCAGCGTCACCGGCGGCACAAGCGCGCTGCAGCCTGACGAACGTCACGGGGACGAGCACCGGCGCGACCGTGAGCAACTCGAGCTTCACCGAATACGAGTGGCGCCGAGGTGTTCGTGAGCGGCGGCAACATGCCGCTGTCGTCCGATGCGGCGACGACCATCAGCAGCAACGCCGGTCGGGTCATCGACATCCAGAACCGCACCAGCCGGAGCCGTCACGTTCAGCGGCTCGGTCACCGGCAGCAGCGGCACTGGGCATCATCCTGAACAGCAACGGCACGTCGGCGTTCACGTTCTGCCGGCGGCGTGACGCTTGAACGGCGCGAGCTCGACGTTCACGGCGACGAGCAGCGGGACGCTGAACATCACCGGCACGAACACGATCGGCGCGCACGACGCCGCCGACCGGTCCGGCGCTCAACGTGGCCGGCACCACCATCAGGCGCCAGCGGTCTGACGTTCCAGCGCATCTCCGCCACCGGCGGCGCCAACGGCATCGTGCTCAACAGCACGGGCTCGGCCGGCGGCTTGACCGTGACCGGCACCGGCGCGGCCGGCAGCGGCGGGACCATTCGGACCGCGACCGGGGATGGCGTATCGCTCGACGTCGACGGCCAAGACCTCGCTGGCGTGGATGAACATCACCAGCAATCTCGGAAACTGGCATCCGCGGCACGACGCTGAACGGCTTCGTCGTCAGCAACTCCACCATCACCAGCAACGGAGACAACGCGGCCACCGACGAGTCCGGCATCAACATCACCGACCTCGTCGGAACGGCGACCGGCGGTGCGAATCCGACGAGCATCACGAATACGACCATCAGCAACAACTTCGAGTTCCAGGTGCAGATCGACAACAGCTCCGGCACTCTGACGAATCTGGCGATGTCTGGAAACACGATCTCAGCACCGGTGCGAGTGGCGTGATCGGCAACCTGTTCAATTTCCTCGGGCACTCGACGGCGGTGATGACGCTGACCGTCACGAGCGGGACATTCACCGGCAACGCGCCGTCCACCGCGACGGCGATTTCCGGGGTCAATCAGGGCACGTCCCATACGGTCAATGTGTCCGGCGCGACGTTCACCAACAACAATGCCGGCGTCGACTGCTCGACCGATGCCATTTCGACGACGTTTACGTGCAATGTCTCGAACAACAACTTCCAGGGCAATCGAGCGGTCGCCATCAACAGCTTCCACAACGGGAACGCGCCGCTGACACGGGACGTTCAGCGGCACCTTCACCAATAACATCATCAGGAGCGATGCCGTCGTCGCCTCCGGGTCGTCCACCGGCAACGGGATCAGCGTCAGCAACGAGGGTGCAATTTCAAGCGCCAGCTATTTGATCAGCGGCAACCAGATCCATCAGACCCAGTCTGCCGCGCTCGCTGTCAACGTCGGACTGGGCGGGCTGGCCACTGGCGGCGGAACAACGAACGTCACCGTCACGAACAACACGGTTTCGAACGTCATCGCCAGCCGCGGCATCACCGTGCAGGATAACCAGGACCCGGCGCTCGGGCCGTTCCCGACCGTGTGCGCCAACATCTCGGGAAACTCGTTCTCCAACATCGCAGGACAGGCGGGTAATGGCGAGTTCATGCGGGTGAGACGGCTGAACGGGACAGTCAGGGTGACGCAGGCAACACCGACCGCGGCCGCCAACGCGGCGGAGCTCGACGACGCGAATGGCTTCAACGATCCGACGAAGATTAACGTCAGCGGCGCAGTTCAGTTCAGCCAGGCTGCATGCCCGGTACGCGAGCGAGGTCCGCCGGCGCTGCGCCCGGCGGCCGCTAGAGAGGATGACTGATGGCCGAACCGTTCTTGAGTGAGATCCGTATCATGTCCATCTTCGGCTTTGCTCCCAGGGGTGGGCGATGTGCGACGGACAGCTGCTGCCCATCAATCAGAACCAGGCGCTGTTCTCATTGTTGGGCACGACCTTCGGCGGCGATGGCCGCGCGTCACTTTCGGATTGCCGGATCTGCGGGGGCGCACGCCGATTCACGTCGGCGAGGGCTACGTGCTCGGCGAGCGGGGCGGAGAACCGGCGCACACGCTCGGCAGTTCCGAACTGCCGCAGCACACCCATGTTCTCCAGGGATCGTCTGCAGTCGGCGACTCCGTGAACCCGCGATTCGGAACCACCGGCTACGTCCTGGCTCAGGATCCGGGCAACGTATCGCCTCGGCTACCCCGACCACAGCCCTGAACGCCGGTTCAGTGGCGAACGCGGGAGGCAGCCAGGCGCACGTGAACATGCAGCCATTCCTCACGCTCATATTCGCGATCGCACTGCAGGAATTTTCCCGTCGGCGACCTAAGGAGAAGACTCGATGGCACAACCCTACGTCGGAGAGATCCGCATGTTCGCCGGTAACTTCGCGCCAGCCGGCTGGATGTTCTGCGAAGGTCAGCTCCTGCCGATTTCCGAGTACGAGACTCTTTTCAATCCTGATCGGCACCGACCTACGGCGGTGATGGGCAATCCACATTCGCTCTGCCGGATCTGCGGGGCCGCGTCCCGATCCACCAGGGAAACGGTTTCAGCCTGGCCCAGACCGGCGGCGCCGAGGAGATCACGCTAACAGTAGCGCAGATACCGGCGCATTCGCACGCTCTACTCAGGCCTGGCGGGAAACGGGTCACAGGCCTCGCCGAACAACAACGTTCTCGCCACTTCGACAATCTGTAAAGCGTACGCAACGAGTCGGCGACGGCGACGATGGCGGCATCCGCGATCAGGTCGGTGGGCGGCAGCCAGCCTCACACCAACTTCCAGCCCTATCTGTGCATCGACTTCATCATCTCGCTGTTCGGGATCTTCCCGAGCCAGACGTAGGAGCCTCAATGGATCCATTTGTCGCTGAGATCCGGATCTTCCCATTCAACTTTGCGCCCAAGGGATGGGCGTGGTGTGACGGGCAGATAATGCCGCTTTCGCAGAACACGGCGCTGTTCTCGCTGCTCGGGACGACCTACGGCGGCGACGGCAAGAGCAATTTCGCGCTGCCCAATCTGCAGGGCAGCGCACCGATGCACCCAGGGCAGGGGCCTGGGCTGTCGTTGCACGACCTGGGCGAGACGGGAGGATCGGAAACCGTCAGCCTGCTCGAGAGCGAGATGCCGGCGCACAGTCACGCGATGAACGCCACTGTCGAAGACGCCACGCAAGGGACGCTCACCCCCGGTATCACCCTGGCCACGTCCGTCGGCGGCAAAAGCTGCCAGTCGAATACCGCCAGCAACCTCGTGCCGATGAGCGGCTACGCACTCGGCGCCCGCGGTGGCGATCTGCCGCACAACAACATGCAGCCGTATTGCACGTTCTACTTCTGCATCGCGCTGCAGGGCGTATCCCCGCCGCGCACGTAGAGGTGGAGGGGCGGTGTTCCTTACGGTGAACACCGCCTCGTAGATCATCCCTGCCGCGTCGCGCCGAATCAGGACGAGGAAGATCTCGAGCGCGCCGAGCTGCGCGTGTTCGAGGCGGTAGGTCCGCTGCACCAGCGCCGGCGACGCCGGACCGCGGAAGTGCAGCGAGAACTGCTCGCGCTTCGCCATGCCTTGCAGACCGGTGCCGAGCACCGCCGACAATTCGAGCGGCAGCGTGCTGTCCTTCGCCGCAGCGACAGCTCGAACACGCCGCCCTTGATCGGCTCTGAAGGTCTCTTTCGTCAGCTTGTCGAGCATCGGTCCCCGCACATTAGAATATCCTCTTGCGCTCGGACATGACCGACACCGCCGCCATCCGAACCGTAACGCCCGCCGGTTTGTCGCTGCGCCGCATCACCGACGACGACCTCTCGTTCCTCGCCGCGGTCTACGCATCGACGCGGCAGGAGGAGCTCTCGGTCGTGGCGTGGACCTGACGAGCAGAAGGCCGCGTTCCTGCGCTGGCAGTTCGACAACCAGCATCAGTACTACCAGCGCACTTATCCCGGCTGCGAGTTCCTGATCGTCGAGAAGGCGGACTGGGCCGGCGCGGAGCCGATCGGGCGGCTCTACATGTCGATCGCTGGCCGGACGGAGATCCGGATCGTCGACATCGCGCTGCTGCCCGCGCATCGCGGTCTGGGATTCGGCGGCGCCCTGCTGCAGGTGATCATGGCGGAAGCCACGGCGATTGGACGCGCGGTGACGATCCACGTCGAGGCGAACAACCGGGCGCTGGCGCTCTATCGGCCGCCTCGGCTTCCGCGCACGTGGACTCCAACGGCGTGTATCTCCTCATGCGATGGACGCCCGCCGCGACCGACTGCGCTGACACCGAGACTCGCTGATCACTAGCGCGCTTTCGAATTCGAAGTAGTTGCGGACCTTCAGGTCCGCCGTGTGCACGAGGCCTGAAGGCCTGCATCGTACACCAGACGCTGACGAACACTATGACGACAAGAGCACCGGCCACTGGTTCGTCCTGTTTCTACGGCGTGATCGTGACCTTCGTGACGTTCCACAAAATCGCAGAGCCCAGATAGACGACGTTCGGATCCCTTGCAGCCGATCTCGTGCACGAGCCGGCCCGCATCGTCCTCGCCGCGGCCGAGGCTTGTCTGCGGCCCAGCCCACCACCTTCCCGCTGGCCAGGTCGATCTTGTAGAGCCGGCCTGACGTGCCGTCCGAGCTGTAGATGTATTCCTTTGCCGCGCGGCGTCGGCGGGCGGAATGCACAGGCCCCAGGGCGCGCCCATCCCGGTGATCGACTTGATGAAGTTCAGATCGTCGTCGTAGACCTGGATCCGGTGATTGTTGCGGTCGGCGGCATAGACGTTGTCGTGCGCATCGACCGCGACGCTGTGCACGATGTTGAACTGGTTCGGACCGGTGCCCCACGTGCCGACCCATTTCAGCCAGTGGCCGCCGGGAGCGATCTTGACGACGCGCGAGTTGCCGTAGCCGTCGGTGACGAACACGTTGTCGTGGAATCCCACGGCGACGTCGGTGGGGCGATTGAACGTGCCCACGCCGCCGTCGGGATGCAGCCGGTGCTGCATGTCCACGGGCCGTTCGAGCTGCCGCTCCTCGCTCTCGAATCCACGGCCTCGCTTCTCCACCATCGACTCGAGATAGTCGATGGCCTCGGGCGTGCGGCCGAACTGTTCGAGCGGCACCGCCTGCGGGCTGTACTTCACGATCATCCCCGAGCCTTCGTCGACCTGCCAGACATTGTCGTGCCTGTCCACGCGGACGGAATGCGCGAACGACGCGGCATAGTTGTGCGGGCCCCATTCCTTCACGAACGAGCCGTCCGGGTTGAATTCCCACAGCATGGCTGCCGTGCCGCCCCGCGCAATCCCCTGCGGGTTCGTCCGCGAATACACGAAGATGTGATTCCGGGAGTTGATGTCGACACCGACGGTCTCGCCCATCGTGTAGCCAGGCACCAGCAGCTGAAGGACTTCCTCCTTGTAGTTCAGCTTCGGCGTTTTGGCGTCGATCGCATCCTGCTCGGCCTGCTGTGCCCGGGTGGAAATCTGCGCGTGAACAGTCGCTGGAGCATTGGCGGCCAGGAGCGCGGCGACGAGGACGATGAACTGGCCTTTCGTGTTCGTACGATCCGTCATCTTTCGCATGCCGGCCTCCTCGATCAACTCGGGTGCGGCCGCATGTTATAGCGTTTCGCGCTTTCGTGATTCGTGGCGGATCTTGAGGGTTCTCGAGTGATGTGGCCGCGCCCGCTACGACGTGCGAGCGCGGCCTTCCGGCAGTTCCCTACTGAAGAGGGCGGCGCCTGAGCGTCAAAGCGATTCCGGCTCCGAGCGACAGGATGCTCGCGAGGAAGAGCATCGACCACGAACTGGCGGTCTTCGGCAGCTTCTTCCCGGCGGTTCCCTCCGCCTGGGATCCTGATCCCGATCCTCCTGCAGGTGTTCCGCCGGTGCCGGCGGCAGTCTGCGCGAGCAGACTGGTTCGCTGCGGCGCTCGCGGGTTTGCCGGCGCTCGCAGATGCTGCCTGCGCCCGCAGATGCGCCGGCGGCTCCAGCCGGTGCGGCCTTCGCCAGCGTGGCGTTGACCTGCTGCTGGGTCATGACCCTCGGCGGCTTCGACGTCACGATGACCGCCGTGAGTTTGTCGCCTTCATGGAAGTCCGAGATCTCGGCGGGCTGGCCGTCCTTCACGATCTTCACGCCGCGCTTGTCCAGTTCTCCCTGACGTGAACATCTTGATGCCCTGATCGGTCCGGACGATGATGCTCGCCCCGGATGCCTGCATGACGGTGCCGTTCTTCACTTCGGTGACGCTGACCGGCGTGACCGTCGTCTGCGTCGTGATCGTGGCCGTGCCTTTCATGCCCGGCTTCAGCTCGCGCGCGGACATCTGCTGTCCGTCGATGTTGAAGCGGAAGTCGTCCGCGACGGTCAGCTCTCTGGTGCCTTCCGGCAGCCTCACGACCAGGCGGTTGCCGTCCACCGTGAGAACCTCGAACTTCTTGGTTTGCGTCGACGTCGTCGTCGACTGCGCCAGCGAGGCGACGGCCGTGAGACTCACGATCGCCACCGCCGCCAGCACGCGCGTCATTGTGTGTCGCATACGATCCTCCTCCATTCTGAAAATGCTCTACGCGGCCATTACGAAACGTGAGAACGCCAGGTCATCGCGACGAACCGCCTGCCGCACAGGAAACAGGGAACGCGATCGAGCGGTGGCGGCGAGTAGCCGACCGGTCGCCGGTCAGGACGGCACGGACGATGAAGCGCCGTGGGCGGCGCCGACGAAGTAGAAGGGGTAGCAGGTGACCAGCGTCAGCGCGCGTCTGGGCGTCGGATCCAGCACCGAGACGTCCTCCGGGTCGACCACCCACGTTCGCTCGACGCGATAGACCTCCTTCCCGCTGAGCGTTTCGAGCTCGATCCAGTCACCCGTGGCGATGTCCTTCAGTCCGCGGAAGAACCCGTCGCGGTGCCCGGCGATGCCGGAGTTGCCGTCCGTTCCCGGTTGCGCGGTGTCCTCGATGTGACCAACGGCGCGGTCGAGCGTGCGGTCGTCGGTGCCGGGAAGCACCGGCACCTCGAGTCGAATCTTCGGGATTCGGAGCACCGCGAGCGGGGCGGGCGCCGGGTCGCTCAGCGCGGTGCGCCAGGCGCTGACGCGCGCGGGTGACCACTGGGGATTGGTCCGGCGTGCCGGCGGGCGCCGCGAGAGCCTGGAGCGCCGCGAAGCGCTCGAGATCGTTTCGCGTCCACGTTGCGGCGCGGACCTGGAACGCGGCCAGCCCCACGAGGCCCACAAGCCCCAGGGTCCAGCACGTCCTCTCGACGATCAGCAGAAACCGGTGACGTCGTTCCATTGAATCAGTCAGCAGAGGCGGCCTAGAGGTGCAGACCGCGTGCCCGTCTACGGACGAGCAATGGATGGCGGATTCATTGGGGATTTCGCGACTTCGAGGAATAGCTGGGCAGTACAGCCGCGCGGCCTCGTGGAGCAGGTCCGAAATGCCGTGGACGTGAGCTCGCGACGCCCATTTCATGCGGCGTCGCGAGTTTCTCCGAGTTCGGCGTTAGAACGTTAATGCTGATCCCCAGCTGCACGATCCGGCCGTCGTCGGCCGTCGTGATCACGCCGAAGGTCGGCGACGCCGATCTGGTTGCCGGGTTGACCGAATCGTTCCTGGTTGAACAGGTTGAAGAGCTTCGACGCGGACCTGGAGCTGCTGCGTGCCGGCGATCGCGAAGTGCTTGAAGAACGACAGGTCGGTGCGCGCGAAGCCCGGTCCGCGAATCACGTCGCGCGCTTCGTTGCCGACCTGACCGGCGTTGGCCGCCAGCGTCAGGCGCTGGAAGCAGCTGGTGTTGAACCACTGCGCGACCGTGTGCGCGCGCGCCGTCGTTCGGATCGCACGTCATGTTGGGCCGGTTGGTCAGCGACGTGAGCGAGACGTTGTTCGGCTCGATCGCGGTCAGCGGGAAGCCGGTCTGCGCCTGAATGATGCCGTTCGACCTGCCAGCCGCCGAGCGTCAGACGGACGGCGGCGTTGCTGCGCCTCCAGACGCGGCAGCTCGTAGCCGAAGCTGAGGACGAAGCGGTGGCGCGCGTCGAACAGCGCGTCGCCCTTCTCGCGCGCCAGCGCCGCGTCGATCGACGCCTGGTCGCCGATCGTGACCGGCAGCATCGGCCGCGACTCGCCGCCGATGTTGAGACCCGACACATCGTCCACCGCGTGGCTCGAGCGTGTAGCGACGCGAGCATGTTGACGCCGCGCCACGGGCGCATGCGCGCGCTCGCCTGCAGCGAGTTGTAGCAGGATCGGCGGCCGAGAAGCGTCGGCCGCACGAGGCTGAACGCCGGGAGCAGCGCGCGGACCGACGCCGGCGTCGGCGACAGGATCGGAGTCGTCGGGTTCACCTCCATGAAGATCGGCAGGTTGTAGCCGCGCGATCCGACGTAGCCGGCCTCGAGGCCCCAGTAGCTGCCGACCTGCCGCTGCAGCGGTGACGTTGTAGTGCTGCACCATCGGCGTCGTGAAGTCGGGGCCCCAGCCGATGAAGATCAGCCCGGCCGGGAAGCCGACGGGCGACGCCGCCGCCGAGCGGCGATCGCGAACGGGATCGGCGCCGGCGAAGTCGACCTCCGTCAGCGGCTGGAACGGCGGCGCGAGCGTGCCGTTCTGGAAGAAGTCGCCCTGACCCGGCAGCGTGTCGTAGAACATGCCCCAGGCGGCGCGGACGCTCGTGCGGCCGTCGCCGCTCGCGTCCCAGATCGCGGCGATGCGCGGCGCGAAGTTGTTCTTGTCGGTGTGGTAGGTGCCGTCGCGGCACGCCGGTGTCGCCCGGATAGACGAGGCCCGTCGGCGCGCTCGGGATCAGCGGTCGACTGCTGACCCGGGTGAAACGCGTTGAGGTGATTCTGGCTTTCGGCGAACGGCTGGTTCACCTCGTAGCCGCAGGCCGTAGTTCAGCGTCAGCCGCGATCCGACGCGGAACTCGTCCTGCGCGTAGATCGGCGTAGGTCCACGACGAGCCGTCCAGATTCGGATCGCCCGCTGCCCTGCGCGGAACTGCGTCGGCACGCCGAGCAGGAAGTCGGCCGCGGCGTTGCCGCTGCATGCGCCCGTGAACGTGTAGTCGCCGTTCGGCCGGTTGATGAACGCGATCGAGATCTGATCGCGCCGCATCTCGCCGCCGAACTTGCATCGAGTGGCGGCCGGTGACCCACGGTGAAGTCGTCGCTGATGCTGAAGACGTTGTTGGTCGCGGTCGCGAACGGCTGCTGCGGCGTCGCCCGTGCGTGAAGAACCCGTTGACCGTGATGAACGGCAGCCCGGCCGCCGTGGCGTTGCGTGCCGGCATGTTGAAGCCGAGTCGACTCGAGATCGAGGCCCGCTCGTCACGTTCGGCTTGGCGTCGATGCGGTTCGAGGTTCGCGCGCGCCACGTTGATCATGTTCGGACTGCACGATCCAGGTGTCCGATCCCATGATGTCCTGCAGCGTGGCATCCGCGGTGTTGCCCGCCGGCGAGAGTTCGAGCCGCCGAGCGGGTTCACGTTGTTCGTGTGGCGCGACATGTAGCGGCCGAGCAGCGTGTGCGCGTCGTTCGAGCGGTAGTCGAGCCGCGAGCCCGAACTGCTCGCGCGTCGTCCTGCACGTCGGGCGATCGCGTGGAGCGGTTGCGCGGCGGTGTTCGGGCAGCGGCATGTAGTCGTTCGAGAACTCGCGCGTGGCGATCGGGCTGATGCGGTTCGGCGGGAATCACGTTGCCGGGAAACGGCTGCCCCGTCAGCGGATCGCGGATCGCCGCGCCGCCCGAGAAGTCGCCGCCGCGCTGCGCCGCGCTCAGCACCACGCGGTTGTCGGTCGTGCCCTGCCGGTTGCTGAAGCCCTCGTAGTAGCCGAAGCAGAACAGCGCGGTTCTTCGCGATCGGGCCGCCGAGCGCGCCGCCGAACTGGTTCTGCTTCAGCGCCGGCTTGGTCGTCGCGCGAAGAAGTTGCGCGCCTGCAGCGCGTCGTCGCGGTTGAACTCCCAGCGCGCGCCGCGCCAGTCGTTGCTCGCCGGACTTGGTGACGACGTTGACGACCGAGCCGGCGTTGCGGCCGTACTCCGCGTCGTAGGAGTGCGTGAGGATCTTGAACTCCTCGATCGCGTCCGGCGGCGGGCGCAGCACGAACCCGGTGTTGAACGTGTCGTTGTTCGGCGAGCCGTCGAGCAGGAAGTTGTTCGACTGGTTCCGCATGCCGTTGACGTTGAAGCCGCCGGTCGACGTTGCCGAACCCGCCAGGCGTGGCGTCGCCGGTCCGCGCCGCCGAGGCGCGGCGGCGGCGCGACGACGCCGGGAATCAGCGTGCCGAGCTGGGTGAAGTTGCGGCCGTTCAGCGGAAGGTCGACGACCTTCTGCTCGATCGATGACGATGCCGAGCGTGGCGTTCTCGTCTCGACCAGCGGGGCGGCGGCCGCGACGGTGACCTGCTCCGGTGATCGAGCCGACCTGAAGCTTCAGATCCACGCAGGCCGTGCCGTTCACCACGACTTCGATGCCGCCTTGCACCGTTGTCCGAACCCGTCAGAGGCTCGCTTTGGCTTCGTAGATGCCGGGATTGAGGAGCGGAATCGTATAGAGCGCCGTCGGTCGCCGTCACCGCGGTCCTCGCGAAGCCCGTCGCCTGGTTCGTTACCTCGACCGTGGCTCCCGGCACCACGGCTGCCGCTCGCTGTCGATGACCAACTCCTGCGATCTGCTCCCGTCGGCCTCGCGCGCTCAGGCGTCGGGAGACCCACCACTGCCAGTCCCAGCACGCAAGCCAGAGCCAGCTACCGTGTGCTTCACGCAGGTCGATTCATCGCTCGCCTCCGACGCGCCATCGCTGGACGCCTGCTCCCGGCAATGTGGGCAATCTTAACCTGACGGTTGTATGCTGCCGTGCCGTCCTGCGTTCACGCCGCGCGCGGCGCTTTTCTGACAGGAGTGCTCTCATGTCGTCGTTTCGGATCGCCGTCATCGCCGGTGACGGCATCGGCAAGAAGTCATCCCGGCGGGAATCGCCGCGATCGAGCGCGCGACGCGCGGCAGCGGCGTGTCGGTGTCGTTCAGCGATCTTCCGTGGAGCTGCGAGCTACTACCGTCAGCACGGACGCATGATGGACGAGGACGGCTACGAGCGCATGGCGGCCTTCGACGCGCTGTACCTGGGCGCGCTCGGCGCGCCTGGCGTGTCCGACGCGGCGTCCGCTGGCGCTCATCCTCGGCATCCGGCAGCGGTTCGATCAGCATGCGTGAACCTGCGGCCGATGCGGCTGCTGGCCGGGCTGAGCTCGCCGCTCGCCAACCGCGGCGCGGCCGACATCGACATGGTCTGCGTGCGCGAGAACTCGGAAGGCGAGTACTCCGGGCGTCGGCGGCCGCATCCATCGCGGCACGCCGCACGAGGTGGCGCAGCAGGTGGGCGTCTTCACGCGGCACGGGCATCGAGCGGATTCTGCGCTACGGCTTCGAGATCGCCGCGACGCGGCCGCGCAAGATGCTCGCGAGCGCGACGAAGTCCAACGCGCTCACGCACTCGATGGTGCTGTGGGACGAAGTCGCGGAGATCGTGCGGCAGGACTATCCGTCGGTCGACTACCGGAAGCTACCACGTCGACGCGCTCGCCGCCCGCGATGATCACGCATCCGCAGACGCTCGACGTCATGGTGACGTCGAACCTGTTCGGCGACATCCTCACCGACATCGGCTCGGCGATCTCCGGCAGCCTCGGCATCGCGCCCGGCGCCAACATCAACCCGGCGCGGACAGCATCCGTCGATGTTCGAGCCGATCCACGGCTCGGCGCCCGACATCGCCGGCAAGGGCATCGCGAACCCGATCGGCGCGATCTGGGCCGGCGCGCTGATGCTCGATCACCTCGGGCACCGCGAGCTGCACGACAAGATCCTCGGCGCCATCGAACGCGTCGTGGCGACGGGCAAGGTCCGCACGCCCGACCTCGGTGGATCGTCGACGACGAAGGACGTCGCCGACGCGATCGTCGGCGAGATCTGATGAGAACAAGGGCCGACAGAGGAACTCGGAGCACAGAGAGAATTTGGGATCGATTGGCCGGCGTGCGGTTACCGCGGTCGGGTTACGCGCACCTCCGCCGGCAGCGTCGGGAAGGCGAGCGGAACGCCTAACACGGCTCATGTTCACCGACGTCGCTGCTCAGCCTGGCGCGGCGTTGCCGCGCCGCCGGACGTCGGTCGCCCGGAGATGCACGCCGGCCGCGCAGACCCTTGCTGTGTTCAATCCTCGCAATCCGCGTAGTCCGCGGATTGTTTTGCTCTTTTGAATCATGATCAACGACGCGCACTGTCATTTCTTCTCGACGCCGTTCTTCGCGCCGCTCGGCGGCGATGCGGCGCTGGCCAAGCTCGGATGGGATGCGCCGGGAACGGCGGAGGCGCTCGCCGATCGCTGGGTCGCGGAGCTCGATCGGCACCAGGTGTCGCGCGCGCGCGCTGATCGCGAGCGTGCCCGGCGACGCGGCGTCGGTCGCCGCCGCCGTCAGCCGTCATCGCGAGCGCTTCGTCGGCTTCTTCATGGTGGATCCGACGCAGCCGGACGCGGCGCGAGGCCGCGGCGGCGGCGATCGCGACGCGGCGGCCTGCGCGGCGATCTGCCTGTTCCCCGCCATGCACCGCTACTCGATTCAGGACGACCGCGCGAAGCGCGATGTTCGACGTCGCGGCGGCGACGCCCGGGCACCGCGGTGTTCGTGCACTGCGGCGTGCTGTCGGTCGGCGTGCGCAAGAAGCTCGGGCTGCCGAGCCCGTTCGACATCCGCTTCGGCAATCCGCTCGACCTGCACGCGCGTCGCGCTGCGCGCCATCCGTCAGGTGCCGATCATCATCCCGCACTTCGGCGCCGGCCTGTTCCGCGAGGCGCTGATGGTCGCCGACCTCTGCCCCAACGTGCTGCTCGACACGTCGAGCTCGAACGGCTGGATCAAGTATCGTCCGGCCTGACGCTCGCCGACGTCTTCCGTCAGGCGCTCGCGGTCGTCGGACCGGACCGGTCTGCTGTTCGGCACCGACTCGTCGTTCTTCCCGCGCGGCTGGGTGCGCGACGTCCACGAACAGCAGTCGGCCGCGCTCGACGAGATCGGCGCGAGCACCGAGGTGTGAGAGAAGATCTTCGGGGCCAACTTCGATCGGCTGTTTCCAAATCGCCAGAGTGCAGGCTTTCAGGCGCCGCTCTGGCAGACCTGAAGCTGCGTCAACCGTGCTCTGTGTTGAAGTCAGTGCGCGACCGATTTCAGGTGTTCTCGCAGCAGGTCTCGCCCGAAGTCCCCGTTGAAATCGCGCCACACCGAGTGGATGTGGTTGCCGTCGTTCTGCGTGTTGTCGTACTCGACGAGGAACGTCGGGCCCTGCACCCGGTAGTAGTGCTTCTTGCCGCGCTCGGTCTCGCCGGCCCACGCGAACGCCGATCTTCTCGACGCCGGCCTTCCGCACCCGCGCCAGGCGATCCTCGGCGATGTCGGCCGCCATCTTGCCGATGTAGACGTCGAGCAGCTTCATCAGCAGGTCGCGCTGCGGCGCGGTCATCGCGCCGGCGTCGAGGCCCGACGGCGACAGCGGGTTGATGTTCACGTTCGCCATCGTCACCATGTCGCCGGGCGCCGTCGCGTCGATGATCGCCTTCGCGCGCTGCGACGCGTCGAGCGACTCGAGCAGCGCGCGCGCCGCGTCCTCCTCCGCGCCGAGAATCCGCAGCCCTTTCTTCGGTCCCTCGCGCACCTCCGCGCGGGTTGCTGCCGAAGAACGACGGCGACGCGGCGACCAGCGTGCCGTTCACGACCGTGAAGTGCAGCGACACGTGATGTCCTTCGACGCGCCAGCCCCACGTGTCCTTCGCCGACGGCGTGCCGAAGATCGAGAAGAAGTAGCTTCTCGGGATCGCGTTCGAGCGGCGTGCCGCGCGGCGGCTGCGCCGCGGCTGCGCGCTGCGCGGCCTCGAGCGCCTTCAGCACCGTTTCGAGATCCATGATCGACGACGCGGTCAGGTAGCCGCGCTGGCTCAGACCCGCCTTCGAGCAGATCGTGCGCGAGCTTGCGCTGCGGCTCGGTCATCGACGCGGATCAGCAGCCCCTTGCGCGGAAACATCTCGGTCGGAATGAAGTGCCAGTGCAGCCGCTCGTCCGACGTCGAACGCGAACGCCGCCTCGCTGGCGCTGCTCCGGCGTCGAGGCTGCTCGAGCAAGCGCGTCGCGGCGTCGGCCATCGCGGACGAGCGATCGATCGGCGGCCATGCGTCGAGCCGACGGCGAGCGCGGCGACGAGGACGGCGACGCAGGCCAGAGCACGGGGCGAAATGTGGCTGGACATGCGCCGGATTCTAGCTTGACCGACTGCCCGTTCCGGGAGGACGATCAACGGCTCAGGCGATGAAATTCCTGCAGCTGGTTTCTCGCCGTGTTGCCCTGGCTGCCGTTCCGCGCGCTCTGCGCAGACGCCGGACGCTCGACGACCGTGCTCGACAAGGCCGGCGACTACGTCGCCGCATGCGAGCGGACGTTTGTCGGCGTCGTCGCGGAGGAGACCTACCGGCAGGAGGTGCGCGGGCCGCGCGGGCACCGATCAGCGCGGCTTCGCCGGTCGAAGCGCCGAGGCCAGCGGCGCGATCTGAAGTCGGACATGCTGCTCGTCCGCGCGCCGGCCGGCGACCGCTGGATGCAGTTTCGCGACGTGTTCGAGGTGGACGGCAAGCCGGTGCGCGATCGCGCCGAACGGCTGACGAAGCTGTTCCTGCAGCCGTCGGCGTCGATGCAGCGGCAGGTGGATGACATCGCCGCGGCCAGCGCGCGCTACAACATCGGCGGCGTCAACCGGAACATCAACCTGCCGGTGCTGGCGCTGACGGTCCTCGAGCCGCAGAACCGCGCGTGGTTCTCGTTCAAGGGCGCCGAAAATCGGCCGCCATGTTCGAGCTCGAATTCCGCGAAGAGCGCGGCGGCACGCTGATCCGGACGGCCGGCGATCAGGCGATGCCGTCGCGCGGACGCTTCACGATCGATCCGCGACCGGCCGCGTGCTGTCGAGCGAGCTCATCGCGGAGAGCGGCTCGACTGCGCGCGCGCATCGAGGTGACGCTACGCGCTCGAGCCGGCGATGGCGGCTGTTCGTGCCGCGCGAGATGCGCGAGAAGCTACTACGCTCGAGCGACGGCTCGACGATCGAGGGCAAGGCGACCTACGCCAGGTTCCGCCGTTATCAGGTCGACGGTGGCGAGACGAGTGAAGTAGATCAGGGGCTGGGCGGCTGGGGGCTGGGGCTGGGCTGATGGACGCGGCTGGTTGCGCGCTCGGCGTCGTCGCGCTGATGCTCGCGCCTGCTTCGGCGCAGGAGCCGACGCTCGACGGCCGTGCTCGCGCGCGCCGGCGCGTACGTCGTCGAGTTCCAGCGGCAGCTGTCCGGCGTCGTCGCCGAAGAGCGAGTATCGTGCAGGACGTCCGCTATCCGCTCGGCACCGGCACGCGCTACGAACCCGCTGCTCGCGAGGCATCGCGAGCTGAAGTCGGATCTGCTGCTGGTCAAGCCGGTCGGCGCCGATCGGTGGATGCAGTTCCGCGACGTGTTCGAGGTCGACGGCAACGCCGGTCCGCGATCGCAACGAGCGGCTGATGCAGCTGTTCGTCGCGCCGTCTCGCTTCGTCAGCGTCACAGGCCGAGCCGCATCACCGGCGAGAGCTCGCGCTACAACATCGGCAACCTGCAGCGGACGGTGAACGTGCCGGTGCTCGCGCTGGTCGTTCTCGACCCGGCAGCACCAGCGCGCGTTTCACGCTTCAAGCGCAGCGATCATCGCACGGCCGCTGCTCCGAACGCGAAGCGGCGAGACCGCCGGCGTCGACGTGTGGGTGATCGAGTATCAGCGAGGTCGAGAAGCAGACGATGATCCGCACGACGAACGGGCGCGATCTGCTCGGCGCGCGGGCGCTTCTGGATCGAGCCCGGCGACCGGCCAGGTGCTGGCGAGCGAGCTCGATCGCGGAGGACCTCATCGATCAAAGGGCGTCATCGACGTCGACTACGAGACTCGAACCGCCGCTCGGCGCTGCTGGTGCCGATGCGTGATGCGCGAACGCTACGATGATACGCCGCGACGGCTCGCCGCGTCGACGGCGAAGCCGACCTACAGCCGCGTTCCGGCAGTTCCAGGTCAAGGTCGACGAGAAGCTCGGCGCCGATCGTCAAGCAGTGACTTGCGCGATCCATCGGCGGCGGTCGTGCGTGCGCGTCTGGCGGTCGCGACGCCGGACGCGCGCGCGAGCAGCCCGTCGCTCGCCACGCGTCCTCGAGCGCGCCGCCGCCTACGTCGCCGACTTCCATCGCCAGCTCTCGAGCATCGTCGCCGAGGAGCGACTACGTCAGGACTGGAGCAAGTCGCTGCTGCGACAGGCGGCGCGGCACAGCGACGCTCGACCCCAGCCGCGAGCTCGTGCTCCGACGGATCTGCTGCTGGTCAAGCCCGCAGGCGCCGACGCGCGTGGATGAGTGCCGCGACGTCTTCGAGGTGGACGGCTCGCCGGTCCGCGAGCGGCGACCGGCTCGAGGCAGCTGTTTCTCGACGCCGTCGTCGTCGACCACGAGCAGATTCGGCAGGATCCTCGACGAGAGCGCGCGCTTCAACATCGGCGACATCAAGCGCAACATCAACACGCCGATCTTCGCGCTGCTGTTTCTCGGAGAGCGCGAACCACTGCCGGTTCAAGTTCAAGCAGACGGGCGACCGCATCCGCCGCCGGACGACGTCCGCGGACGCGACGACCGGTGCGCTTCCGCGTGTCCGACCGAGGTCTGGGTGGTCGCGTACGAGGAGAAGCAGCCGGGCACGATGATCCGGACCGACGAGCCGCAAGGACCTGCCGTCGCGCGGCCGGTTCTGGATCGATCCGGCGACCGGGCCGCGTGCTCATGAGCGAGCTGATCGCCGAGAACCGCAGCATCCGCGGCGACCATCGACGTCAGCTACCAGTCGGAGCCGCTGCTCGGCCTGCTGGTGCCGATCGAGATGCGTGAGAGCTACGAGGGCCGGCGCGGCGGTCGCTCATCGAGGGCGTCGGCGACCTACGGCCGGTTCCGGCAGTTTCAGGTCAACGTGGACGAAAAATTTCTGACTACGCGCAAAAGTAGGAGCCTATGGCCGCGCGACCGACGTGGAAGGGCTATCTCAAGATCAGCCTGGTCAACATTCCGATCAAGGTGTTCCCGGCGACCGACGCCGGCGCGACGCTGAGCTTCAACCAGCTGCACGGCGAGTGCCAGACGCGCATCCAGCAGAAGCGCTGGTGCCCGAAGTGCGAGCGCGAGGTGCCGAACACCGACATCGTCAAGGGCTTCGAGTTCGAGAAGGGCCGCTACGTCGTCGTCGACGAGGAGGACATCGAGAAGGTGCGCGTCGACTCGACGCGCGTCATCAACCTCGAGAAGTTCACCGACGACACGGCGATCGATCCGATCTATCTCGAGCGGCCCGTACTATCTCGCGCCGGACGGCCCGGTGGCGCAGCGAAGCGTTCGCGGTCATCCGCGAAGGCATGAAGGGCAAGGCCGGCATCGGCAAGGTCGCGCTCTACGGCCGCGAGTACTCGTGAAGGTGCAGCCGCGCGAGCAGGGCCTGATCATAGTACACGCTGCGGCACGCGAACGAGATCCGCAGCATGGACGCGATCGACGAGCTCAGCCGACATGCCGGCGAACGGTCAAGCCGGAAGAAGTGAAGCTCGCGCAGCAGGTGATCGGGCACGTTCGAGGGCGACGTCGACCTCGCAGGACTATCGCGACGACTACCAGGTCGGCCTGCGCGAGATCATCGACGCGAAGATCGAAGGGCCGCGAGGTCGTCGCGCCGGAGGTGGAAGCGCCGCCGAAGGTGGTCAACCTGATGGACGCGCTGCGCAAGAGCCTCGACACGATCGGCGCGAAGAAGAAGCCGGCCGCGGTGGCGCCCGGCGGCCGACGAGAAGAAGCGAAAGCGCGCGTAGCCGCCTTCAGCGCCGACGCTTCGGCGAGCCAGGGGCTCGGGGCTGGAGACTAGCTATGAAAGACAGCGTTCGGGATCACCCTGTCGCGCCGCCTGCCTGTCAGTGGCCCTCGCGGTACCGCTGCTCGCGCAGACGCGCGGGATGACGTCCGAGGACTACTTCGCGTTCGAGACGCTGGGCGATCCGCACTTCTCGCCCGACGGCTCCACGATCGCCTTCGTCGTGACGACGGTCGATCAGAAACAGAACCGGCGGCGGACGCCATCTGGTCGGTGGCCGCCGACGGCTCGCGCCAGCCGGCGCCGCTGACGACGGCGCCGCAGTCGTCGAACAGCCCGCGCTGGAGCCCGGACGGCAAGGCGATCGCGTTTCTGTCGGCGCGGCCGACGCCTGGCGATGCCCGACGGCGACGCCGCGCGACGCAGGTCTGGCTGCTGCCGCTCGACGGCGGCGAGCCGCGCCGCGTCACGAACCTGCTCAACGGCGTCTCCAGCTTCCAGTGGTCGCCCGACGGCGAGCCGGCTGGTGCGTCGTCGGACGCAGCGGGCCGAGCGACACGGCCAAGTCGCCGAGCGACGTGCGCCACTACGCGCACGCCAACTACAAGTTCAACGACAGCGGCTGGTTCGACGACAAGCGCGACGCATCTGTGGGTCGTCGGACGTCGCGCAGCGGCGCGTCGACGCAGATCACGTCCGGCGACGACTGGAACGACGCGCGATCCGCAGTGGTCGCCCGACGGCCGGAGAGATCGCGTTCGTCTCGGACCGGACCGGCAAGGCGTTCGACATGGAGGCACAACACCGACGTCTGGGTGATCGACGCGAGCGGCGGCCCGCTGACGAAGATCTCCGATCACGACCAGCGGCGACAACTCGCCGCGCTGGTCGCCCGACGGCCAGACGATCGCGTTCCTCAGCGCGGTGCCGGAGAAGTCGCATCCGAAGATCTGGCTGGCGCCGAGCAGCGGCGGCGGCGCGTCGCGCCTGGCGGCCGACGGCGTCGATCTGATTCCCGGCGGCGCTGCGCTGGGCCGAGCGACGGCCGGGCGCTGTATTTCGAGACCGGCGTACAAGGGCACGAGCCAGCTGTTCCGCGTCGATCTGGCGGCGCGCAAGGCGGCGCCAGTCACGTCGGGCGATCGCACGGTTCACCTCGTCGACGTCAACGAGAAGACCGGCCGGCTGGCGTACGCCGTCAACGATCCGACGCATCTGGACGATCTCTATGTGGCCGATCTCGACGGCCGCAGCGAGAAGCAGTTGACGCACCTGAACGCCGCGCTGTGGAAGCAGCTGCAGCTCTGCCGGTCGAGCGCGTGCCGTTCAAAGGCGCCGACGGCTGGGACGTCGACGGGTTCTTCATGAAGCCGGTCGGCTGGGAGGCCGGCAAGAGTACCCGATGATCCTGACGCATCCACGGCGGCCCGGCCGGTCAGTACGGCTTCGACTGGTATCACGAGTTCCAGGTCTACGCCGCGCGCGGCTGGGCGGTGTTCTTCACGAACCCGCGCGGCTCGACCGGCTACGGCGAGAAGTTCGAGCGCGGCATCGAGCTCGAACTGGGGCGGCAAGGACTACGTCGACGTCATGAACGGCGTCGACGCGGTCGCTCGCGAAGTATCCGTGGATCGACAAGGATCGCCTCGGCGTCACCGGCGGCAGCTACGGCGGCTACCTGACGAACTGGATCGTCGGCCACACGAACCGCTTCAAGGCCGCGGTCACGCTGCGCAGCATCTCGAACTTCGTCAGCGACGATGGCACGCGGGACGGCGCGCTACGGGCACGCGGACGACTTCAGCGGCGACATCTTCGAGAAGTACGACTCTCTACTGGAACGCGTCGCCGCTCGAAGTACGTGCAGAACGTGAAGACGCCGACGCTGGTCCTCCACTCCGACAACGACTTCCGCGTGCCGATCGAGCAGGGCGAGCAGTGGTTCCGCGCGCTGCAGCACTTCGGCGTGCCGAGCGAGATCGTCTTCTTCCCGCGCGAGAACCACAACCTGACGCGCACCGGCGAGCCGAAGCACCTCGTCGAGAGCCTCAACTGGCAGGTGTGCTGGTTCGAGCGCTACATCAACGGCAACGCGGGCGCGCCGCCGCGCCGACGCGTGCTCCGGCGCGTTCGAGCACCGGCGAGCACGCAGGATCGACCGTCAGACCGGAAGCCAATGGCAGAGCCGCCTTTCTGTCACGCTGCGATCAGGCCCCCGATTAACAGGAGGAACGAAGCCGGCGCGAAGACACGGAAGGAGTTCGGCGGCGCCGCGAGGATGATTTCTTTACGTTGACGGCGCGCTACGGCTTCGGCCGTCGCCGACACGTGATCCACGAGCGTCGCCCACCGTGAACCGCCGCGGCGTTGCCGGAAATCGCGGCGCCGCAGATCCAGTGCCCATCGCCTCGCCGCGTTTCCCAGACGAGATTCAGTCCACCGACAGCGGCGGGCTGGCAACAGTCAGGTTGAAGGAGGGCGGCAGCGCGTGATCGCGCTCGATCTCGAATCTCACTCCGCCGTAGCTGACGTTCACGAGGTGGGCTTTCACGTTGTCGACTTGCGCGGAGACCTTGCTGCCAACCGGTTTGCGATCCCACCGACGCGTCGAGCCGCGAGACTGCCGCTGAGCGGCTTTGCCAGCGTCTCCTCGACCAGCGTCAGCCAGCTTATCGGGATTGACCGGCTTGGTGATGTAGTGGGCGCCAAGCTTTCGGGCATCCGCAGCCAGCACGGAATCAGGAAATCCGGTCACGATAATGCTGGGCAGTCCCGAAGGAATGCCGGCCACGAGCTGAAGACCGTTGAACGCGCCGAGGCGCAGGTCGGCGATCAGAAGGTCGGGCGGTTCGTCGGCAATGGCCCGCCGGCCTTCCGGCAAAACTTCGGCTGACCTGACGTCGTAGCCGGCCTTGATGAGCAGCGTTTGAAGACCCTGGCGCGTTGCCTCATGGTCCTCGACTATCAATATCCTGTGCAGGTTGCCATGACCAAATTCTCGTAGGGGCAATCATATGCCGACGCGATCACGGCGAAAATACGTCAATTTCGCTCGAGAGTCGACATTTGTCGACAAATGAGCGAAAACCGGCCTGACGATTTCGGAAGAGTTCCGACAAATATCGTGGGCCCGCGCTGCTTTGTCAGGAATTTTCTACACGGTCCGCCTCGAGGAACCTGCCTGCACCCCCAGATTAATGGTCGAGCCTGGTTGATCACCCTGTCGGTCTAAACGGTCTGGAAATCGATGAACCCGCGATCGATGTTGACGCCGGACAGGCGCACGCGCAGCGCGATCGCCGACGTCGAGCGCCGGGATGCGACCCATCGAGCTTGCCTTCGATCGGCGGCTGATCCGACGCGCACGAACGTGCCCTTGTTCGACGCGCCGGTGACGATCGCGTCGAACGTCTCGCCGATCGCGCGACTGCACGATCATCGCCGCCGCCGACTTCGCGGACCTGACGCTCGACCTTGTTCGCCGCGTCCTCCTGCTGCGTGCACTGCGCCGCGAGTCTCTTCGAGCTCGTCGATGCCGTATGGCGCCGGATGGCCGGCGAGCGCCGCTTTGACCAGCCGCTGCGTGACGAGATCCGGGAAGCGGCGGTTCGGCGCCGTCGAGTGCGCGTAGTCGCGCACGGCGAGCCCGAAGTGGCCCGGGCGGCTCCGCGCCCGGCGGATCGACGACGTACTCGCCGCGAGCCGAGCAGGCGGATGATCGCTGGTCGACAGATCCGGAAAGGTGTCGCGGATCCGCCGTCTTGCGCCGCGCCAGAAACGCGGCGAGCGCCATCGAATCGGCGGCGGCCGGAAGCGTCGTCGCCCAGACTCGTCCGCGAGCGCCGCGGATGCGATCCCAGCGCTCGGGCGACTTCACCACGCGCCGCAGCGACGGAAACCCGTGCGCGTCGAGAAAGCGCGCGGCGACGCCGTTGGCCGCGATCATCAGGTTCTCGATGAGCGCTTTCGCGCGGTTCGGCGTCCTGCGGCTCGCACGTCGTGCAGCGTGTCGCCGTCGAAGACGTGCTCGACCTCGATCGTCTCGAAGCTCGAGCGCGCCGTGCTGCGTGCGCAGCGCCGTCGAGCGCCTGCGCGACCCGATCCTGCATGCGCAGCTGCTCGTCCATGCCGGGCACGGCCGCGGCCGCCGGCGGCAGCGGCCCGTCGCCGGCCAGCCAGGCGCCGACGGCGTTGTAGGCGAGCTTCGCCTGGTTGCTGCACCGGCGCGCCGTACACGTCCGGACGCTCGTCAGCTCGCCGTCCGGCGACGACGACGAACTCGATGACGACCGCGAGGCGATCCTGGCCGATCGGTCGAGCGACGTCGAGATCGGTCGACAGCCGCTCGGGCAGCATCGGAAAGATCACGCGCCGGCGTGTAGACCGACGTCGTGTTCGGCGCGGCGTGCCGATCGACCGGCGATCCTTCGGCGACCGCGGCGTCGACGTCGGCGATCGCGACCAGCACCTTGACGTCGCCGTCCGGCAGCGCCTCGGCCACCGACAGCTGATCGAGATCGCGCGAGTCGTCGTTGTCGATCGAGCACCAGAGCAGCGCCCGCAGATCGCGCGTCGGCTCCTCGGTGGTCGACGCGGCGCGCTCCCGAGCGCCGCCGCCTGCGGCGAGCGCGTCCTGGCGGGATGGTCGGGCTCGAGGCCGCGCTCGCGCATGGCCCGGACGGCGATGGCGCGAAGCCGCTCGCGATCGGACGGATTGCGAGTTGGCTCAGTCATGGCGGTCGCGGATCGTATCTCCGCGATGGCCGCCGCCATGTCCTCGACGAGCGCGTCGATCTGCGGCTGATGCGTGCGGAAGCTGAGGACGCACACGCGGCCGAGGAACCGGCCGTGCGCCGTGCAGCCGGTGAGCATCACGCGGCCGCGCGCGGTCGTCGTGCTCCATCAGCGGCGCGGGTCGCGGCGTCTTCGTCGGCGCGCGACGCGCCCGGCCACGTGAGGTGGAACGCGAACAGCGACAGCTCGGGCGTCGGCGTCGATCACGATGCCCGGCAGCGCGCGCCACCCGCCGAGCGCGCGTCGAGCGTCAGCGCGCGTTTCTCGGCGATCGCGTCGCGGAACGCCGCCGCGCCGAACAGCTTCACCGACAGCCAGACGCGCAGTCCCGGAAAGCCGCGCGACAGCTCGGGCCCGTGCTGGCTCGGATCGTAGAAATCCGCCGGATGCGGCATCGCCGGCAGATAGTCGGCCGTCGCCTCGTGCGCGGCGCGCAGCGCCGCGCCGTCGCGCACCAGCAGCGCGCCGGTGCCGTACGGCAGGAACATGCCCTTGTGCGGATCGAGCGTCAGCGAATCGGCGCGCGGCAGGCCGCGCAGCGTCTCGCGCAGGTCCTCGCGACAGATAGAAGAACGCGCCGTAGGCGCCGTCGATGTGATGCCAGAGCTCTCGTCGCGCGCACAGGTCGGCGATGCGCGTCCAGCGGATCCACCGCCCCGGTGTTCGTCGTCCCCGCGCTCGAGACGACGGCGAACGGCGTCAGGCCGGCGCGGCGATCTGCGGCGATCGCCTCCGTCAGCACGATCGAGCCGCATCCGGTAGCGATCGTCCGGACGCGATCGCGCGCACGCGATCCGGCATGACGCCGGCGAGCTTCGCCGATTTCACGACCGAGTGGTGCGCCTGGTCCGGACGTGTAGAGCACGCCGCGCCGGATCTCGGCGCCGAGATATCGCTCGCGCGCGCAGACGATGGCGTTGAAGGTGGCCATCGAGCCGCCGCGTGGTGAACAGACCGCGCGCGTCCGGCGGAAAGCCCATCCAGTCGCGCAGCCAGTCGAGCGCGTTGGCTTCGAGCTGGACGAGCGCCGGCGCGGCCTGCCAGACGCCGGTATAGCGGTTCGTCGTGTCGGCGATGAAGTCGGCCAGCGCCGCGGGATACGATGCCGCCGCCGGGAATGAAGGCGAGATAGCCGGGACCCGGCGCGTTGAACGAGCGCGGAATCCAGTCGCGGAACAGCTGATCGAGCAGCGGCTCGAGCGCGACGCCGCCTGTCCGGCGCCGGCTTCGCGCATCGCGCGGCAGAGCGCGGCCGCGTCCACGTCGCCGCAGCTCGGGCTGCCGGTCGAGCGATGCCGATGTGCGCGATGCAGCGCCCGACGACTGCGTCGGCCATCGCGCGCATCTGCTCTGGGGAGAACTCGAGATCTACTGGAGCCAATCCTTCACCTGATAGTAGGCGCCGACGAGCGGCAGAAACCACGGGTTGCCGTGAGTACAACGGAATCGCCGGGAAAGCGATCGTCGAACAGCGGATGGTCGATCGGCTCGCCGGCCGATCCGGCGCGCGATCTGCTCGCCGAGATAGGTCGCCATCGCGACGCCGTGACCGCAGTAGCCGCCGGCGTAGTATCAGCTCGTCGAGGCGGCCCGCGCGCGGCATCTGGTCGCGCGTGAACGCCACGTTGCCGCCCCAGGCGTAGTCGATGCCGGCGCCGCTGAGCTGACGGAAAAACGCGCGTCCATCCCCTCGCGCAGGATCGCCGCGGCGCGCGCGGGTCGTCTGCGTCGTCGGGCCGCCCGAACTCCGCGCGGCCGCCGAACAGCAGACGCCGATCCGCCGGTGACGCGGAAGTAGTAGAGAAAATGTCTTCGAGTCGAACGCCATCCGCCGCCGCGGCAGCAGCGACCGCGGCCACGCGCTCGCTCGAGCGGCTCGGTGGCGATGATGTAGCTGCCGATCGGCACGAAGCGGCGCTGCAGCGCGGCGCACGCGCGCGTCGGTGTAGCCGTTGGTCGCGACCAGCACGATCCCTGCGCGTCGATGTCCTCCGGCGGTCGTCCTGACGCGCCACGCTGCCGAGGCTGCCTGTCCAGCGAGGTCACGCCGGCTCCGGTCACGATCGCCGCGCCCGCGCGCGCGTGGCGGCGGCGGCCAGACCTGCGAACGTATTGCGCGGGATTCAAGCGCGCCGCTGCGCTCGTCGATCGAGGACGCCGTGATAGGCGTCGCGTGCCGATCTCCGCGTCGCTGCTCGCGCGCGCGGCACGCAGCTCGACCTGGTGATCGAACACGCGGGCGAGCAGCGCCTGCTCTTCGCGAAACGCGTCGAAGTGCGCCGGCTTGAACGCGGCCTGCAGGTGGCCGGTCGCGCGTACTCGCAGTCGATCGCTTCCTCTGCAATCAGCGACTCGAGCCTGCGCGATCGAGTCGGTGGCGACGTCGAACAGCTGCCGCGCGCGCGAGCTCGCCGAAGCGCTCCACCAGCGTCGCCACGTCGAGCTTCATGCCCGTGAGCACCTGGCCGCCGTTGCGCGAGCTCGCGCCCCAGCCGATCTGCTCGCGCTCGATGACGACGACGACCGCGCCGGCCCGCGCCAGCTGGCGCGCCGCCGCCAGACCGGTGTAGCCTGCGCCGACGATGACGACGTCCGTCGCGAGCCGGCGAGGATTGCGTCCAGCGACTCCTGACTTTTAGCTTCTGAGCTTCTGACTTTCTGCCGAAGGCAGAGGTGTCCCACCAGTATGGGATACTCTTCACGGGTGGGCGTTCTTCAGCGGCACCGATGCGGCGGCGAGAATCGCGCGGCTTCGAGCCTCCTGCACGAACGAGACGACGGTGAGGCGATCGCGCTGCCAGTCGGCAGCGATGGCGAAGTCGGCGCGTGAGGATCCGATGATGGCACCTTCGGCGATCTGGCCGATGGTCGCCATGTAACGCACGACGGGCGCGTGCGACAGCGTGCGGCCGTGGTTCCCGCCGCGCTTGACGTCGGTCTTGAGGCCGCTCTCGGTGATCAAGAGCACGATGTCGGCGTGATCACCTGGGCTGATGGTCGGAAGATCGGTAGCGGACACCCTGATCCGTATCGGTCGATCGAGCCCGCACCGACGTTGACCGCGTCCAGCGCGATTACCCCATGCGGCGCCTTCAGCGAACGCTCGATCGCCTTGCGCGCCGCGCTCGCGTCGCTGCCGACGAACTCGGCGCGTCCGTCGACGACCATCTGCGGCGTGTAGATGCTCTCGGTTCCAAACCGCGCCTGATAGCCCTGCTGCCGGCCGGTCACGGCTGCGGACGAGAAGCCGATCCTTCCAGCCGAGCCGATCCCAGTAGTCGACGTGCTCGCCAAGCGCGATGATCTCGGCGCCTGGCCACGGGTTGCGTCGCGGCGAAGCTTCTCCAGAAGCGTGTCGGCCGGCGGGCAGTCCGAGCAGCCTCGGACGTGAACAGCTCGACGACAATCGGCGTCGATGGCGCCGTCTGCGTCACGACCAGACGTGCGCAAAGTCAGCGCAAGAGCGAGGAACCATCCCACGTGACGCATGATGTAGGGGCGGACCCGCGGGTCTGCCCTGGTCGCATTCTAGCAGTGCGTTGGCTCTACGCGTGCTTCTCGCTGCCGCCTCGGCGGACGATCCACCAGACGAGCCCGCCGGAACCCGGCGGCCACCAGCAGGGAAGGTCGTGCCGAAGAGCCGCCAGCGTCGTGTAGAGAATCGACTCCGCGTCCATTTGCGCGTACGAGCACGCCGACCCCGGCCGTCGTATCGCGCACGACCGGCTCGCTCCGCAGGCGTTCGGCGAGCGGCTGCTCCCAGGCGAGGATGTTGCCGCGCCCGACATCGCGCTTGGTGTTGTGGTAGCGGATTCTGCTCGGAAGGTGCAGGCGGAACGCCACGAGTTCGCGGCCATTCCAGCCGACGTCGCCGACGTCCTTGTTGGCCGCGCGCGCCGACGGCCTGGCGATAGACGAAGAGGTTGCCGTCACGCGTCAGCTGGGTACTCGCGACCAGCGCGAACGGGCGCCGACCTCGCCCAGCTTGGCGACATCGTCCACGTCGAGGCGCACGTGGACGAACCGCCGGCCATTGCGGCGCGACTGGGCCACGCGAGCCACGTGCGTCAGCGGGCTCGTGTAGTACGCGCGGACGGCGGCCACGTCGACGCGGGCCGCCGGGCTGGTGTCGAAGGCCGTTCCCGCAACGCGTTGAGCGCCGCCAGCGAGCTGTTGACATAGACCGTGGCCGTGCCGTCGAGCGCGAGTGCATCTCTTCCTCGTACTCGTACTTGCCGTGAATAGCGAAGCCGTGCGCTGCCGCACGCGCTCGCCGCCAACAGCATGGCGAGCGCATAGAGCGCGCGGACGCGAAACCGCATAACCCTCAAATGATATAGTAAAAATTTGTGCTCTATCTGATCGACGGCAGCTCGCAGATGTACCGCGCGTATCACGCGCCGCGTTCGCACGGCCGAAGGCGGACTGCTGCGCAACGCGCAGGGCAACGCCGACCAACGCCGTCTACATCTTCGTGAACGATGCTCCGCAAGCTGCTCAACGAGCACAAGCCGGAGTTCATCGCCGCGTCGTTCGATCTGCCGGGCCGCACGTTCCGCGACGATCTCGTCGACGACTACAAGGCCAACCGCGCGCCGATGCCGAGCGAGCTCGCCGCAGCAGATCCCGATGGTGCACGCGGCGTGCGAAGGCGCTCGGCGTGCCGATTCTCACCTCGGAGCGCTACGAGGCCGACGATGTGATCGGAACGCTGGCGATGAAGGCGGCCGCCGCCGGCTTCGACGTCGCGATCGTCACGATGGACAAGGACTTCTTTCAGCTCGTCGGCGACGGCATCCGCGTCTACAACCCGCGCGACGAGGGCACCTGGTACGACGCCGACGGCGTGAGCGAGAAGTTCGGCGTCGCCCCGGATCAGGTGGTCGACGTGCTGGCGCTGATGGGCGACACGCATCGACAACATCAAGGGCGTGCCGGGCGTCGGCGAGAAGGGCGCGCGCGAGCTGATCGTGCAGTACGGATCGCTCGAGAACCTCCTCGCGCACGCGCCGGAGGTCAAGAACAAGCGCTACCGCGAGGGGCTGCTCGCCAACATGCGAGCCGGCGCGCCAGAGCCGCGAGCTCGCGCGCATCCGCACCGACGTGCCGGTCGAGTTCGATGCGGAGGCGTTGAGATACCGCGGCCGGCTCGCGCGAGCGCTGCGTTCGCGATCTTCAACGAGCTCGGCTTCCGGGCGCTCGCCAAGGAGTACGCGCCGACCGCCGACACGATCGCCAAGACCTACCGCATCGTCAACACGGCCGATGGAGTCCGGGCGCTCGCAGAACGGCTGCGTGCGGCCGGCCGCTTCGCGTTCCGCGTCCTGCCGGACGGGCCGACGGCCATGCGCGCCGCGATTGTCGGCACTGTCGTTCTCGACCTCGCCGCGCGGACGGCGACTACGTGCCGATCGGCCATCGATCGCTCGACAACACCGAGAGCGCTTCCGCTCGACATCGCGCTCGACGCGCTGCGGCCCCTGCTCGAAGATGAAGCGATCGGCGAAGGACGGGCACGACCTCAAGTTCGACGCCGATCGTGCTCGCGCGTCACGGCGTCACGCTGCGGGGCCTCGACCTCGACACGATGCTGGCGAGCTACCTGCTGGACGCGACGCGCTCCGGCCACCTGGTCGAGGATCTCGCGCTCGAGCACACGAGCTACAAGGCGCTGTCGATCGAGGACGTCTGCGGACGCGGCGCGAAGGCGATCTCGCTCGCCGACGTCCCGGTGGACGCGGCGGTCGACTACGCCTGCGAGCGCGCCGATCTGCGTCGGCCAGCTCGCGCCGCGCCATGCGCGACCTGCTCGCGCAGCGAACAGCTGAGCGACGTCTACGCCACGCTCGAACTGCCGCTCGTTCCGGTCCTCGATGGCGGTCGAGCGCGCGCGGCGTCCGCATCGACACGGCGGCGCTGGCCGCGCAATCGCAGAAAGTCGATCAGGAGCTCGCGCAGCGGATCGGCGCACGATCTTCGAGATGGCCGGCGGCGAGTTCAACATCAACTCGCCGAAGCAGCTCGCCGGAAGTGCTCTTCGACAAGCTGCAGCTGCCCGTGCTGCGGCGCACCGGCGCGTCGACGGCGCCGTCGACCGCCGTCGAAGTGCTCGAGGAGCTCGCGCTGACGCACGACATCTGCCGCGCCAGATTCTCGAGTGGCGGCAGCTGATGAAGCTGAAGGGCACCTACATCGACGCGCTGCCTGCAGCTGGTCCAACCCGAAACCGGCCGCGTGCACACGCTGCTTCAACCAGGCGGTCGCCGCGCACGGGCCGCCTGAGCAGCAGCGATCCGAACCTGCAGAACATCCCGATCCGCACGCGCGCTCGGCCGCGAGATCCGCCGCGCCTTCATCGCCGATCCCGGCCACGTGCTGATCTCCGCCGACTACTCGCAGATCGAGTTCCGCGTGCTGGCGCACCTCTCCGAGGAGCCCGTCGCTGGTCGACGCCTTCCGCGAGGGCGTCGACTTTCACGAGCGGACGGCGATGAAGATCTTCGGCGCCGACAGCGGCCGCGATCACGCACGAGCTGCGCAGCGTCGCCAAGATGGTCAACTACGCGCTGCTGTACGGAAAGGGCGCGTTCACGCTCGCGAAGGACATCGGCGTCACGCCAGCAGGCCGCGCAGGAATTCATCGACGCCTACTTCGCCGGCTTCCCGCGCGTCCGCGCGTTCATCGATCGCACGCTCGAAGAGGCGCGCGCGACGGGCGTCGTGAAGACGATGTTCGGGCGGAGGCGGCTGGTGCCGGAGCTGCAACAGCCGCGACTTCCAGAGGCGCGCCGCGTCAGAGCGCGAGGCGGTCAACATGCCGATCCAGGGCAGCGCCGCCGACATCATGAAGCGCGCGATGATCGACGTCCACGCCGCGCCTCGCGCCGCACCCGGACGGCGCGCATGATCCTCACCGTCCACGACGAGCTGCTGTTCGAAGTCCCGAAGGCGCGCGCGGAAGAATTCACGGAAATCGTGCGGGCAGGCATGCAGGGCGCGGTGGCGATGAAGGTCCCGCTGACGGTGGACGTCGGCGTGGGCGAGAACTGGAAAGACGCCAAACAATAATTTCTATTCTCTGGTCCATCGCTCCTTGAACACTTCCCACTGCTGACGCAGCGTTTCCGGCGGCTGCGCCGTGACCTTCGCGCGATCGGGAACAATCGCGCGCAGCACGAGACGGTCGATGTCGGCGCGCAGGATCACGCCTCGATCCGACGTCAGCGGCGCGCGAACCCAGGCGGCGAGCGCTGCGTCCCACGCGGCCTGCACGTCGCCTTGCGCGCGGGCGGCGGCGGCGAGCCAGTACGCGGCGGTCCCGCTGACGGGACGCGTGGACAGCTCGTCGTCCATCCGTGCGCGGATGCGCTGATAGACTCCCTGGCGATCGATTTCGGGTCGCGGCTTCGCGTCGCGATCGAGCGCGCTCGCCCACCAGTCGAGGACGCGCTCGCGCGCGTCGCCCGCCAGGAGATCCGGGATTCCGCACGATCGGATCGAGCACTGCCGGCGGCGGCGCCGAACGCACCCTCGAAAAAGAGCGCCTCGCCGAGACCGACCACGTATTCGGCGCGCTCGGTGGACGCGAAGCGCTGCGGATCGATCCGACGCAGCCGATCGCGCGCGTTGACGAGATCGTCGGCCGCGCGTCGCTGGCGCGGAAACGCTCGAGGTACAGCGCGCGCGGCGACGAGATCGGCGGCGTCGGCGCGCGACGGCGTCTGGCGCGCCAGCTCGGCGGCGTTGATCGCCGCCTCGAACTGTCCCTGGCTGTAGAGCAGACGAGCACGCGCGAGCGGGTCGTCAGCAGCTCGAGTGGGCGCGCTCGCGAGGAGAACCGAGCCGCCGAAACGGCGAGGCGACGCATGCATGCGATGGTAGCACATGCGGAATTCAAGCCTAAGTCATTGGGCATCAATGCCTTAGTTAGGTTCAATGACGCATTTGGGTACAATGCCGCCCGATGGTCGAACCGAGGATCGTGCCGCGCAGACGAGCACCCGATCTCTCGCACGCGACATCGATCCCGACGCGCTCAAGGTTCTCTACCGCCTGCGGCAGGGCGAGCACACCGCCTATCTGGTCGGCGGCAGCGTCCGCGATCTGCTGCTCGGGCCGCCGGCCGAAGGACTTCGACATCGGGACGTCCGCACACCCGTATCAGGTCAAGAAGCTGTTCCGGAACTGCTGGATCATCGGCCGGCGGTTCCGGCTCGCGCACGTCAAGTTCGGACAGAAGGTGATCGAGGTCGCGACGTTCCGGCGGCAGGTCGCTGCCGGCGAAGAGGTCGTGCAGGACGGCGTGCCGCGCCCGATCCGACCACGCCCGAAGGCGAGCAGCTGATCCACCACGACAACACGTTCGGCACGCCGGAGGAAGACGCGTTCCGCCGCGACTTCACGATCAACGCGCTCGCCTACGACATCGCCACGTTCTCGATCATCGACTACGTCGGCGGGCTCGACGACCTGCGCGTCGGGGATCGTCCGCTCGATTGGCGATCCGGACGTGCGGCTGAACGAGGATCCGGTGCGGATGATCCGCGCGATCGCGATCGCCGCGCGGCTCGATTTCACGATCGAGCCGACGCTGCTCGCAGGCGATCCGCACGCACCGGCACGAGATCGCGAAGAGCTCGCCGCCGCGGCTGCTCGAGGAGTACTACAAGATTCTGCGCGCGGGATCGGCCGAGAAAGCGTTCCGGCAGCTCGCCGAGGTCGGCTTGCTCGAGCCGATTTCCTCGGAGCTGCATCGCGGCGCGAGCCGATCCGCTCTGGCGCTCGCTCGCCGCCGTCGACGAATACCGGCGCGCAGTTCGAGTCGACGCCCGACACGCTCTCGAACGCGATCCTGCTCGGCAGCCTGCTGGTCCCGCTCGGGATTTCGCTCCATCCCCGCGCTCGCCGCACGCGGCGGCGTCCGGAGCCGAGGCCGGCGACGGACCGCGCTCGAAGCGGCCGCGCCATCCGCCGGACCGCGCCTCGGCGATCTGCCGCTCGCGCGGCGCGACGTCGAGCGCCTGCGTCAGATCATCGGCCTGCAGCGCCGCCTGCGGGATCTCACGGCGAGCCCGCGCGCGCAGCGGTCGCTCACCGCATCGCGGGATCTTTCGCGAAGCGTTGACGTGGATGGAAATCCACGGCGACTCGCCGGAAGTCGTCGAGCACTGGATGGGGATCATCGACGAGAACGGGCGCCCCGGAACCCGGCTCCGAGGACACCGGCGACGACGAACGCGCAACAGCCCGGCGTGGCGCGAGCATGCCGGCGAGACGCCGCCGGCGGCGTCGGCGGCGCGGCCGCCGCGGAGGCGGCGGACACGCCGCAGCGCCTGAGAACGACACGAAGCCGCAAGCAATCCTGCGGTTTCTTCTTACGCTGCAGCGACTTCGGCGATCGTCTTGTAGCGGCTTGGCGAGCTTCAGCGCGATCAGCAGCTTGATCAGCGGCCAGGCGGGATCGATCTCGCTCGCGCGGAAGCTGAACTTCGGGCTGCGCGGATACCCGTGATGGTTGTTGTGCAGCCCCTCGCCGCCGGTGATCAACGCCAGCGCACGGATGTTGGTCGCCGTGTTGTCGAAGTTCTTGTAGCCGACGTGGTGGCAGAGCCCGTTGATCGACGACGACAGCACGAACACGTACATCACGGCGTGAATGGCGGCCGCGAGCAGCGCCCACCAGACGCCGATGACCGGACCGACAACGACGCACAACAACGCGCGTGCCGATGCCGAGGCCGAGGAGGCCGCGGTTGAACAAGTGCGTGTCCCACCAGCCGTCCTTGATGTCGCGCGCGTAGCGCTCGACCACGTCGGTCTTCTTGATCTCCCGGACGTAGTAGAAGACGTTCCCGAGCTGCACCTGCCAGAAGCCTTCGAGCTTCGGGCTGTGCGGATCGCCTTCTTCGTCGGTGAACGCGTGGTGCTTGCGGTGCACCGCCACCCACTCCTTCGTGCACTGCCCCGTCGTCAGCCACAGCGCCAGCTTGAACGTCCACTCGACGCGCCGGGTGGACGATGAGCGCCTTGTGCGTCGCGCAGCGATGCAGATAGATGGTGGTGCTGAACACCGCGACCTGAATCAGGACGGCGGCGACTCCGAGGGCGAGGAGAAAATGAAGAAGCACAGGCACGACCCTCCCGGATCGACATAACGTCGCACAGCGACAGGGCCGGGCGATTGTAAGAGTTCTGCACTACCCGCTGGTCCGCCTCGAACTCGCGCATGAAGGCCACCAGCGTCGTCGATCCCCGCTCCGGGAAGGCGTTGTAGATGGAGGCGCGCATGCCGCCGACCGACCGGTGGCCCTTGAGGCCGTCGAGGCCGGCGGCGGTCGACTCCTTGACGAACGCGCTTCTCGAGTTCCTCGGATCGCCAGCCGGAACGTCACGTTCATCAGCGAGCGGCAGTCCCTGTGCGGCGGTTCCGCGGTAGAAGCCGGTGCGGTCGATCTCGGCGTAGCAGCTTCGCGGCCTTGCGCTCGTTGATCGCCGCCATCGCCGCGAGCCCGCCCTGCGCGATCAGCCACTTCATGACGAGGCCGAGCGTGTAGACCGCGAAGGCCGGCGGCGTGTTGTACATCGATCCGTTCTCCGCCTGCACCGGCGTAGTTCAGCATCGTCGGCAGCGTCTTCTGCGAGCGGCGCGCAGCAGATCCTCGCGGATGATCGACGAGGGTCACGCCGGACGGACCCAGGTTCTTCTGCGCGCCGGCGTAGATCAGCCCGTGCTGCGCGACGTCGATCGGGCGGCTGAACATGTCCGACGAGGTGTCGTTGACGAGCGGCACGTCGCCGACGTCGGGCAGCGCCTTGTACTCGGTGCCCTCGATCGTGTTGTTCGACGTCATGTGCACGTAGGCCGCGCCGGGCGTCAGCTTCAGCTCCGCCTGCGCCGGCACGCGCGAGTAGTTCTCGGCCTTCGTGGACGCCGCGACGTTGACCGTGCCGACCTTCTTGGCTTCCTTGATCGCCTTGTCGCCCCACGAGCCGGCGTCGATGTAGTCGGCGGTCGCGCCTGCCGTCAGCAGGTTCATCGGCACCATCGAGAACTGCGGGCTGGCGCCGCCCTGCAGGAACAGCACCTTGTAGTTGGCCGGGCACGGCGGCGACCGCGCGCACATCGGCCTCGGCCTGCGCGAGGATCGACTCGAACGCCGCCGAGCGATGGCTGATCTCGAGGATCGACATGCCGACCGATGGCAGGGCGAGCAGGTCGCGCTGGACTTCTTCGAGCACCGGCAGCGGCAGAACCGCCGGCCCCGATGAAAGTTGTAGACGCGGTTGACTGTGGTCATGGGTGCTCTCTGCGATCGCCGACTGCCGGGCGGTCAGATCGTGACCAGGTGGAGATCGAGAATATCCTGGTTGCCGCCCTGCATCGCCTCGAGCAGCGCGTCCGACGGCGCGCCGTCGAGGTTGATGCGCGCGACGGCGGCCTGCGCGCCTTCGAAGATCACGTTCTCGGTTTCCTGCACGTTGATGTTGCCGCTGCGCAGGTGTTCGAAGACGTGCGCGAGCACGCCGGGCCGATCGCGGTGCCGCACGACCAGCATGTGCGTCGGCCGGCGTCCGCTTCGCCAGGTTGACGACGTTCGGGCACCTTTCCGGTCGTCCTGTAGGACTGCGATGATGCGCACCGTTTCGGCGGCGATCGCTTCCTGCGCCTGGTCCGTCGACGCGCCGATGTGGTGAGTGCCGTAGACGTTGGGCAGCGCGACCAGCGGATCGCTGAAGGCGCCGGTCGCGCCGGACGGCTCGCTCGCGAACACGTCGAGGCCGACGCGAATGCCGCGCTCGCGGACCGCGTGCTCGAGCGCCGCGTGATCGACGACTTCGCGCGCGCGCGGTGTTGATGAAGTACGACCCGGGCTTCAGCGCGTCGAGCACCGGCGCGTTCACGCAGCCCCGTCGTCTCCGGCGTTGAGCGCAAGATGCACGCTGAGGATGTCGCAGCGCGCCGCGACGCTCCGCCGGCGACGCGGCGAGCTGCATCGGGATCGGCTCGTTCGGCGATCTGGTCCCCGCCGGTCGCGAACCGGCGGCTCCAGACGACCACCGGCATGCCGAACGCGTGGGCGCGCCGCGCCACCTCCTGGCCGATGCTGCCGTAGCCGAGCAGGCCGATCGTCCGGCCGTGCAAGCCCGCGCGCCTTCGAGTATTCCTTCTTGTTCCAGCTGCCCGGCGCGCAGGTCGGCGACGTTGTCGGGCACGCGCCGATCGAGCGCGAGCATGCAGCGCGAAGGCGAGCTCGGCCACCGCGATCGCGTTCTTCCCGGGCAGTTCGAGCACGTAGATGCCGCGCCTGGACGCCGTCGCGACGTCGATCGTGTTGTAGCCGGCGCCGGCGCGGACCGACCAGCGACAGCGATCCGGCTCTCGAGCATCGGCCCGGTGACCTGCGGTGCTGCGGACGACCAGCACGTCGGCCGCCGTCTCGCGCAGCGCCTGCACCAGCGCGTCGTCCTTGAGGTCGGGTTGATAGACGACGTCGCAGCCGGCGGCCTTGAGGCCGTCGATGCCGCTCTGTTCGAACTTGTCGGCGACGAGGACTTTTCATAACAGCGCTGACTCAACACGAAGGACACGTCCTTTGTGTTTCACAATGAGGTGGATCGAGCAAGCCGTCCCGCAGCTTGGGCTCGAACCACGTCGACTTTGGCGGCATGATCTCGCCGGCGTCCGACACCGCCATCAAGTCGGCGACGCTGCACGGGAAACAGCGAGAACGCGACCGCCGCCTTGCCCGAGTCGACGAGCTGCTCGAGCGCCTCCGTGCCGCGCGCTCCGCCGACGAAATCGATCCGCTTGTCCGTGCGCACGTCGGCGACTCCCAGCACCGGCGCCAGCAGCCGCTCCTGCAGCACGCTGACGTCGAGCGAGCCGATGGGATCCTTCTGGTCGGGCGCGACACGCGATCGCAGCGTGTGCCACGCCGCCGTTGAGATACATCGCGATGTCGCCGCGCGCCGCCGGGTGGCCGGGGCCTGTTCGCGACGTCGAAGCGCTCACGCACCGCTGCGAGGAAACGCGTCCGGCGACAGCCCGCCGAGATCCTTCACCGTCCGGTTGTAGTGACGAGGATCTGCACCTGATCGTGCGGAAACGCCACCGCCAGCATCGTCGACGCATCGGCTCCGTCGCCGAGCGATGCGCCGGCGATGCCGCGCTCGCGCATTCCGCGCGCGCGCGCGGCGCTCGCGGCACGATGATGCCCGTCGGCGATGTACAGCGCCGGAATCCGGCCGACAGCGGCGACCAGCGCGTCGCGATCGCCGCCGCTCACGCGCCAGATCGTGTGGCGCACGCCATCCGGCGCGGTGAAGTCGATGATCGGTTCGCCCTGCGCCGCCGCCGCGGCGATCGCGATCGACCTCGGCGGACGCGCGATACGTGAGGAAGACCGGACCGGTCTGCGCACCGAGGCCGAGCATGTGCCTGCGTCCGATCGTCTTCCTTGTCGCGCCGCGTGCGCTCGTGCTTCTTGATGACGCCGCGGTCGTACATCGTCGATGGAAAAGCAGGCGGCCAGTCCGGTCTGGATGTGGCCGCCCATCTGGAGCCGGTAGAGCAATACGCCTGGCTCGTCGTCGAGGGTCAGCGCGCTGCTTGCGAAGCGCGCGCGAAATTCTCGGCGGCCTGTGCGTAGACGCGCGTCGGCGTAGGGATCGCTGCCGTCCGGCAGCTCGATCTCGCGCGCGACACGCGCAGAAAGCTCAGCGGGTTGCCGTCGGCCAGCGCGCGTGCCTCGTCTGTGCTGACAACGACGTCGTAGGGAACAGCCGCGATGCGAGCGGCATCGGCTGCGTTCGGACGCAGCGCACGAAACGGGTAAAGCGTCGCCATGGCGCTCAAATTATATGGCAGCGCGCGGCAGAAGGCCCGATGGCGCGGGCTCGACGCCATGGGCGAGGAGACGCGCCGGACGCGAATCAGAGGCTCGAGCGCGAGCCAGAACACGTTGCGGAGCCACCCGGAGACGAAGGCGATCCAGCATGCTTCGATTCGCCGGCTTCTTGGCGGAGCGCTTACCGCCGGCTGCGGCTGACGGACGCGGCGGCGTCCGCTTGTAGGAGACGCGGCGCACATCGGGTCTGCGACGCACGGGGAGGTTTCGTGGTGGCTATCGCGCTCGGAGATGAGGCCGCGTTCCGGAGAGGCGATGAGCGCGATCGGTTTCGCGGCCGCCTCGTCTGGAACACTCGACTGCAGGGGTCGAAGCGTGTCGGGCGTGGCGGCCGCGGCCGCGCTCGGCGAAGCCGGTCGTCGTCGTTGAGCTGGAGCCGGTGTGCGCGCCTTGTGCATGAGCTCGCCGGCGCCGATCAGCACCAGCCCTGCCGCAACACATGCTGCTGTGGCGGTGAGCGTCCGGCCTCGCTGCGGTGGCGGTGGCGCGGGGACCATGTCGATTGCTGCCGGCTCTGCGTGCTCCAGGTCTCGCCCCTGGTAGAGGCGAACGTCGGCATCGCGCAGCTCGCGTCGAAGTGTGGTTGCCGAGGTCGGGCTCCGGCGGCGATCGACAACGGGCACGGGCGCCAGGTCCGATGGGACGCTCTGCGCGCGTGCCAGCGCGCGTCGTCTCACGAGGGTCGCGCGGTTCCCACGTTCGTGCCGAGCCAGGTCGCGCGAGAAGTCGTCGACCGAGTCGAATGGCGGCACGTCGACGTTGAGAAGCGCAGCGTGCCATGCGTGTAGCGCAATCCTCCGGGGACGCGTGGCGATCCCGGCGGCAGGAGATCTTCGAGGAAGATGGCGACTTCCGAGACGACCGGCGTCATCCTGCATCCGCGACAGCCAACCGTGCCGTCGTCTTCCAGGAATACGTTCTCGGCCGATGGTGGTCCGTAGGGTGTGTGAACCTCGTCCGTGTTCAGAGGGCCGCGAAGAGACGTGATCAGCTGCTGAGCGATCGCAACCGCTTCATCCGCCTCGAAAACAACTCCCGCGGCACGACACTCGGCAATCGAAGTTACTCATTGCGATTCCGTGTGCGAAATGCGCGCCAAATCTCCCAGGGCCGGACGAGCGGCGAGGCGACATGAAGGTCGGTCCGCTCAATGCAGCGGCGCGTTTGGATTCGTGACGACGGCTGACGGAGCTGGGACAGTGAGCGCCGCCATCGCGCGATCGCGAGCGGCCTCGAAAGCGGCCATCTCAGCCGCGGGAATGGGGTCAGCTGGCGGCATCGCACGATGCGCGGTGACCGGGTTGATGAACGCGCCGTTCTTCTTCAGGCGATAGTCGAGGTGCGGTCCCGTCGCGAGGCCGGACGAGCCAACGCTGCCCGATGAGCTCGCCCTGCCGCACGCGCGTCCCGGCACGGACGCGCGATCGCCGACAGGTGCAGGTATTCGGTTTCGAAACCGTTGGCGTGGCGCAGGTGGACCATCCGTCCCGGCGCCGCCGCTCATCCCCGCGGACACGACCACGCCGTCGGCAACCGCGACGACCGGCGCGCCGGCGGGCGCGCGGTAGTCGACGCCGAGATGGCGCGCACCTCGCGCAGGACCGGATGCATGCGCGCCTGTGGAGAACGCCGACGTCACCACCGGCTGAAACTTCAGCGGCGATGCGAGGAAGAATCGGCGCATCGACCGTCCGTGCTCGTCGTAGTAGGCCGGCGACCCGTCCGTCCGGCGTGAACCGCATCGCGCGAACGTGGCGCCCGGCGTTGGTGAACTCGGCCGCCAGCAACGGGGCCGTAGCCGGCGAACTGATGATCGTCGCGGAATTGCTTCTCGACGCGACAGCTCGAAGCGATCGCCCGGCTGCAATTCGGTGCTGAAGTCGATCTCGCCGCCGAAGATGCCGGCGAGCGCCAGCGTCAGATCGATCGTCTCGCCGGCTGCGTCGATCGCCGAGACCAGCGACGTGTGCTCGCGGTCGATCTGGCCGCGACACGACTTCGACGCTGCGCGTCTTCGGAATCGGCAGCACTCTGCGCGACCAGCGCCTGTTCCGGCGACCGGCCGACCCGGAGGAAGCGGTCGCCGTCGATCTCGTACTCGAATCCGCGCACGCTCCCGCCGTGCGTCGTCTCGAGGCGGTACGGCTGGTTGGCGCGCACTTTCCGCAGGTCGAACACCGAGCCGGCCTGCGCGACGATGGCCGCGGCGTCGGCGACGGCGACGTCGTGTGCGCGCAGCACCGACGCGAGTGTCGCGCCGGCGCGGACACGCGACGACACGACCGTCGTCTCGAGCGACAGCATGATGTCGCCTTGGTCGCGGCGCTATGCGTGTCCGGCCGCGCGACGCTGGCGTTCGTCCGCGTGTCACACGCCGATCGTCGCCAGGGCGGCCCCGAGGATCAGCAGAAGGGTTGTGCGCACGGTTGAGCTGTGTGTATCGGTCCCAGGACGTCAGACGTCCAGTGACGCGTAAAAGGCGGCATCCTAGCACGGGACCTCCGAGGTAAGCCTCTGAGAGCGCTTGACCGAAGATCTGGGACACTCGATAGAGTTCCGGGTCCGGAGGCTGCGTTATTTCCATGCAATTCCGACGCACGTTCGCACTGAGCGCGGTCATCGCCGTGCTCGTCGCCCGGCGCTGCCGCTGTCCGCGCAGTGGCCGATGACCGAGAAAACTCGACCTCGATGCCATCTACCGCATCAAGGACGAAGGGCTGCAGCGCTCGAAGGTGATGGAGATCGAGAGCTATCTCACCGACGTGTACGGCCCGCGGCTCACCGGCTCGCCCAACATGAAGGAAGCGGGCGACTGGGCGCATGAAGACGATGAAGGACTGGGGCCTGGCCAACGTCCATCGAGGAAGCGTGGCCGTTCGGTCGCGGCTGGCAGAACCAGCGGTTCACCGCGCAGCGCGCTGACGCCGCGCGCGTATCCGCTCATCGCCTACCCGAAAGCCTGGACGCCCGGCACCAACGGTCCGGTGACCGGCGACGCCGTCGATCGCGGTCATCAACGACGAAAAGGACTTCGCCGAGTTCAGGGGAAGCTGCGCGGCAAGTTCGTGCTCGCGATGCCGATGCGCGACGTGCCTGCGCATTTCGAGGCGCAGGGCCATCGCTACACCGACGCCGAGCTCGCCGATCTGACGAAGCAGCCGCCGCCGGCGGCGGACGCGGACGCGGTAACTTCGCCGCGGCTCAGGAGTTCAACCGCAAGAAGACGCAGTTCTTCATCGACGAGGGCGTCGCGGCGGTGCTCGACTTCAGCCGCGGCGACGGCGGCACGGTCTTCGTGCAGGCGCCGCAGGGCGTGTCGCGCGACGTCAAGGATCCCGCGCAGCCGCCGCAGGTCGACGCTCGCGATCGAGCACTACGGACGCGATCTGGCGAACGCTCGAGAAGAAAATTCCGGTCACGCTGCAGATCGATGCATCGACAACAAGTTCTTCGACGCGGATCTGAACGCCTTCAACATCGTCGCGCGAGCTGCCGGGCACCGATAAGGCCGACGAGGTCGTCATGCTCGGCGCGCACTTCGATTCGTGGCACACCGGAACCGGGCGCCACCGACAACGCGGCCGGCTCGGCGGTGATGATGGAAGCGATGCGCCTGCTGAAGGCGAGCGGCGTGAAGCTGCGGCGGACCGTGCGCATCGGGCTCTGGGGCGGCGAGGAAGAAGGGCTGCTCGGCTCGAAGGAGTACATCAAGGCGCACTACGGCGATCCGGCGACGATGGCGCTGAAGCCGGAGCACGCGAAGCTGGCGGGCTACTTCAACGTCGACAACGGCACCGGCCTGATTCGCGGCGTGTATCTGCAGGGAACGAAGCGGTCGCGCCGATCTTCCAGCAGTGGATGGAGCCGTTCAAGAACCTCGGCATGACGACGCTGACGATCCGCAACACGGGCGGCACCGATCACCTGTCGTACGACGCGGTCGGCCTGCCGGGCTTCCAGTTCATCCAGGACGAGGTCGAGTACGACTCGCGCACGCACCACTCGAACATGGACATCTACGAGCGCGTCCAGGCGAACGACATGATGCGCAACGCCGTGATCGTCGCGTCGTTCGTGATGAACACCGCCAATCGCGACGAGAAGCTGCCGAGAAAGCCGCTGCCGAAGCCGACGCCGCCAGGGACGCGGCCTGACGGACGCAGCCATGGCTGATCGGCGTAAGGGCTGATGGCATCGTGGTCCGCAGGAACAGCGGGTCCGTTCGCTGCCATGCCATTCAGCGCGTTAGCCATCAGCGCGTTAGCCGTTCTATATCGACCGTATGCTTTCCGACCAGGCGCGCAGCTGTCTCTTTTCTTTCGCGCGCTTCGGCGACTGCATCGAGTCGATCGACCGGCCACGGCAGGCGGTACGTCCAGTTGTCGCTCCGCGACCGTGGCCGGTTCGTTGATGCGATCGCGCCAGCCGAACGCATCCTGCACCGGAAGCAGCAGCACGTCGGAGCCGGACGCGAACAGCGCCTCGAGGAGCACGTCGCGAATCGTCGGAGTCGAACCGGCGCTGTTGCGAGATCGGCGCCGGCCGGTGAGCCGCTGGAACGGACGCGAGCTCACCCACCTGTCTCGCTCCGATTCCGTCGGCGCGCGTCCCACCAGACCGCGATCGGTTCGGTGTCGTGCGTCCCGACGCCGCGACCGATACGCGGCGGGTAGTCCGAAGGATCGCGGAACGGCTGCCCTTCGTCGTGCCAGCTTGCGCTCCCATCGGAAGACGCGGAAGCCCGGAATGCTCGAGGCGCGCGAGCGACGCGCGCACGAAATCGGGCACGGTGCCGAGATCCTCGGCGATGATCTCCGCGCCGGCGCTGCGAAACAGATCGAGCACCGTTTCGCCGAGCGCTCGCTGCGCCGGCTCGTCCGCCGGCGTGAAGACGCCCGTCGCCGCCGCCTCGCAGGCGGCCGTAGGTGCGATAGAAGCCGACGAGGTGATCGATGCGGTAGCCGTCGAAGAGATCGGCGCTGCGCCGCGCGCGCTCGCGCAGCCAGCAGGTAGTCTTCCGCGGCCAGCGCGCTCCCAGTCGATAGACGGGCATCCCCCAATCCTGTCCCGTCGCGCTGAACGCATCGGGCGGCGCGCCGACCGACATGTCGAGCCGGAACTGATGCTGCCGCACCCACACGTCGGCGCTGTCGCGTGTCGACCATGAACGGCAGATCGCCGAACAGCGCGACGCCGTGCGCTGCTGCGCGCGCGCCTCGCTGCCACTGCGATGCCGGCCAGCCACTGCAGATACTGGTGGAACAGCACCTCGTCGGCGAGCTCGCGCCGCGCGCGATCGATGGCCGGCGGATCGCGCCGCTGCAGCGCCTGCCGGCCATTCCGTCCACGGCCGCTCGTGCTCGCGCGCGTGCATGCGCGCGAAACAGCGCGTAGTCCTCGAGCCACCAGGCCTGCTCGCTGACGAACGTCCGCAGCGCACGGCCGCGTTCGCGCGCTCGCTTCGCCATTCGCGCTCGAGAAAGCGCTCGAACGCCGCGCGCAGCGCGCGCCGCTTCAGCGCGCCGCACGTCGCGATGCTCGATGCGCGGCGCCGCCGGACGGCCGTCAGCGTTTCGCCGATCGCCGGCGGCAGCGCCGCCTCGCCGCCGAGCGCGGCGAACTCCGGCGACCGCCGGCACGCTGATGAAGATCGGATCGATCGCCATCGCGCTGATCGCCGAGTATGGCGACTGCTGGCCCGGCGCCATCTCGTTGAGCGGCAGCAGCTGCAGGATGCGCTGGCCGGCGCCGGCCAGCCAGGCGGTGAGCGGCGCGATGTCGCCGATGTCGCCGATGCCCCAGCTCGCCGTGGACGGTGCACGAGAACAGCGGGATCAGCAGGCCCGCGCGTCGTCGCCGATAGTCGAGCGAGCTCATGCCCGGCTCGCTCTGCAATCGAAATGCCGCAGCACGTCGCGACACGCCGTCGGCGAACGTCGCTCGCGCGGCAGCAGGCTCACGACCAGATAAGACTCGCGCGGAAAGTCAAAGAAGTATCCGGGGTGCGTCAGAACGCCCTCGTTCCAGCAGGCGCAGCACGAGATCCTCTTCGGTTCGAGCGACGGCACGCTGCAGCACCGCGTACCAGCCGCCACTCGCTGCGAAGCAACGCGGCAGGCGCGGCGACGCGCGGCTGACGGCGGCCTGCAGCGCGCGGTAGTTCGCGACGATCCGCGACGCGATCTGTCGCGCGGATCGCCGCGCCGCGCTCCAGCAGCGTCCGCCGCGGCGAGCTGCACCGGCGTCGACACCGCCAGATAGGTATCGCAGACGAGCTCCAGCCGCTCGAGCGCGGCGGCCGCGCAGCGCGATCGGGACCGCCGACCGCAATCCATCCGAGCTTTACCTGCGGCAGGCCGACGGACTTCGACAGCCCGCCGAGCGCGAACGACAGCACATCGTCGCGCGCGGCGGCCCGGCCCGCGCGCGCCGCGGCGCCGGCTTCGAGCTCGTAGTCGGCGAACACTTCGTCCGCGATGATCGCGATGCCGCGCGGCCGGCAGATCGCCGCGAGTCGATCGAGCTCGTCCGCGGACACGAACGACCCGGTCGGGTTGTTCGGGCTGACGACGAGGACGCGCGCGGGTCCGCGGTGTGATCGCGCCCTCGAGGCTGGCGAAGTCGATCGACCACGACGCCGTCGAGCTCGAGATCGTAGTAGCGCGTCGTCACCAGATCGAGCCGCGTCAGGTGATCGAACAGCGGATAGCTCGGGCCGCGGGACGAGCACTTCATCGCCGGCATCCGCGAGCAGCTTGAAGAGCAGCGAATAGCCATCGCTCGTGCTCGCGGTCAGCACGATCACGATCGGCGGCGACACGCGGACGCCCTGGCGCTCGTAGTCGGCGCGCGACGGCGCGGCGGGCTTCCATCGAGCCCAGCGGCGCGGGCCTGTAGTCGAGGCCGCGTGCGCGGTCGCCAGCGGCTGCCAGCAGATCGGGCGGGTACTCGAATCCAGCGCGCGTGGGATTCGACTCGGTGAGATCGATCAGCGGATCGTCACTCTCGCCGGCGCTGCGCGCACCGCCGCCGGTCAGCGGATTCGGCGCCAGGTTGGCTGGGACGCGGCTGGAGAACACGGACGGACCAGGAACTAAGGACCAGGGACTGATTTCGACGCGTTCGATCACGTCGCCTTCGAGAATCTGATCGACGACCTCGATGCCGTTCAGCACCTGCGCGAAGACCGTGTACGTCGTGATCGAGCCGCGGGTTGTCGACGAGGTCGACGAAGATCTGCGCGTCGCCGGTGTCGTGGCCGCGCGTCGAGATGCCGACCGCGCCGCGCACGTGCGGCCAGAGCCCGACCTCGTCGCGCATGAAGCGTGGCGTCGCCGATGTACTCGGTGGCGCCGGGCTGCCGCCCTGGATCACGAAGTTCGGCGACGACGCGGTGGAACGTGAGGCCGTTGTAGTAGCCCGACTCCGCGAGGTGCGCGAAGCGGAGGACGGTCGCCGGGCGCCTGCGAGGTGAACAGCGCGAGCTCGAAGGCGCCGACGCCGCGGATCGTCACGCGCGCGCGCGGCGACGCGAGGCGCCGCAGGTCCTCGGCATTGAGATCGCTGATCGTGCGGCGGACTGACCGCGCGCGGCTGACGGTGTCGGCTGGCGCCTGTCCGCGCGGATCGGCCCGAGCTCGTGAGCGTCTTGGCGATCGCGTCGCGCGCGTCGTGGCGAGTTGTCGTGGCCTTCGCGCGATCAGCCGCTGCCATGCGGCCTTCAGCGCCGGCTGCGCCTGCGTCCGCGATGCGGCGTTCCATCGAGCGCGAGCGCCGCCGGCGCGCAGGATCTGATAGCCCGTTGCGCGAAAGCTGCGGCGATGTAGACGGCGTCCGCGTCGTGGCCGGCGAGCTTGCGCAGCCCCTCGACCGCCGGTCTCGCGCACGTTGTCGTCGTCGTCGCGCGCCAGCTTCTGCGAGCGCCTCGCGATCCTTCAGCTGCGGCCGCCGCGCGCGCGGCGTACATCCGCAGCTGCCAGGTGCGCGGCGACCGCTGAACTGCGGCAGCGCGGTAGCCGCGCTCGCGCGGCTCAGCCGCCGGCCAGCGCCACCAGCGCGTGCGCCGCGCGGTGCCAGCCGCGCGGCTGACGCCGGCGTCGGACAGATCGCGGACCGTGCGCTCGAGCGGCGGCGACGGCGTCGGGCGCCGATCCGCATCGCGCCGAGCTGATCGAGCGCGAACAGCGTGACGTGCATGTCGCGATCGCCGGCCGCCGCCAGCGCCGCGGCGCACGACGTCGGCGTCGCTACGCGTCCGCAGGCTGCGCAGCGCCTCGAGGCGCACGATCGGCGAATCGTCTGCCGCGGCCCGCCGTCAGCGACGCTGTGCAGATCGGCGGCCGGCACTTGTGGCGCCGCAGCCGCGGCTGCGACCACCGCCAGCCGCCGGACCTGCGCATCGGGGTCGTGCGCGCGCCGCGGCCAGCGTCTCCGCATCGACCGCGCGCGCCGTCGTCAGCGCTTCGAGCGCGAGCCGGCGGACGCGCGCACCGGTCACCGCTTCGCCCTTCGCCGGAGTCGCCAGCCGCCGCGAGCAGCGCCAGCGCTTCGTCGCCGGGCGGCCGCAGCTTCCGCTGGATGCGCGGCGAGGCCTTCGAGACCCTGCGCGACGCCGAGGCGATCGGTCGGCGCCGTCGTCGCGTCCGGCCAACTCGATCGAGCGTCCGCTCCGCCGCGTCGACCTGCGCCGCGTTGACGTACGGCAGCCGGCCGATCGTACTCGCAGATCGCCGCGCGCGACATCGGGCTCGGCTTCGACCTTCAGCCGCGCGGCGAGCGGCGCGACGACGGCGTCGACGCGCCGACGGCGGCCGGCGCCTTGTCGCCTTTCCAGCCCTGCGCGGCCTGGCCGATCGCGTTCGCCGCCTCGGCTCGGATCTCCGGCAGCGGCGTGGCGCAGCGACGGGCGATGAGATCGGCGATGAGCGCCGGCCGCTCGAGGCGGCCGAGCGCGCGCACGCGCGACGCGGATCGTCTGCGCGTCGCCGCTGTGCGCAGCCGGAGCGGATGATGGCCGAGATCGCGCGGCGTCGGCGCGCGGCGATCCTCGGCCTGCAGCACGGCGAGCCGCGTGCGTCGCGCGCGCGCCGGCAGGCGGTTCGTCCTGAGCGTGAACGACGAAGAAGAAACCGCAGAGAACGCAAAGACGCGCAGAGAAATATTCTTCTTCTGCGATCTCTGCGGTCTTCGACGTTCTTGCCGTCATGCATCGCAGGTGGCGCGTCGCCGCCGAGTATATCGAGCATCTGCGCGCGTGAGATCGAGCGGATAGGCGATCGTCGACGTCGACGATCTCGCCGGACGCCGTTGGTGACGGCCGCAGCCTCGGCATCACGAAGCCGGTGTAGGACGGCAGCTGCAGGCGATCGACGCGCGCGACGACCTCGTCGCGCAGCGCCGGATCGAAATGCACGCCGTAGGTCGTCGAACAGCGCGTGCGCCGCCGTCGTAGTCGCCCTCGCCCTTGATGCGCTGCACCTCGGCGAGCAGCCGGCCGACGCCCTCGCGGAACGCCGTCGGGTCGGTCATCACGTAGTAGCGTCTTGCCGTCGCGCGTCCGCGACGTCGATCGCCGTGGTGTTGGCCATCAGCCAGCGCGACGATCATCTGGCGGTTGCGCATGTGATCTTCTTCGATGTGCGTGCCCTTCGCGGACCCGCCGCAGCTGCACGAGCGCGTTGCGCGCGTAGCCTCGTACTCGGCGCGCACGATCTCGTCGTGATCGTCTGCCGGCACGAGGCCGAGCTCGACCAGCTTCGGATCCGGCAGGAAATACAGCGCGACGAGATCCGCGCGCGATTCTTCGATCGCCGAGAACTGCTCCTTCGAGCGCCGACTGCGGGTTGCCGTTCAGCCGCTCGTCGACCTTGCCCGATCCGTGGCCGATCACCTCGTGCATGTTGGTCGTCAGCTCGCCGGCGAACGCGTTCCACTTCGTCGCGCGCGCTCGGCTTCCTCCGGCGTCCAGCGAGAACTCGCTGCGGAATTCCGGCAGCGTCGACTTGTCGTAGGCCTCGTTGACGTTCGACAGCGACACCGACTTGCTGCCGTAGCGCTCGCGGATCGCCTGATCGTTCGGCAGGTTGATGCCGACCGGCGTGATCGGCCCCGAGTCGCCGGTCTCGATGACGACGTCGATGGCGTTGGCGGTGACGCCGTGGACGCCCTGCTTGCGGTACTTCGGATCCCACGGCATGCGGTCCTCGAACCACTGCGCGTGCTCGCGCGATCGTCCGGATCTGCGACGTCTTCTCGCTGGTTGACGTAGAAGCACGAGCGCTTCCCACGCGCCCTTGATGCTGCGCGCGTCGAGATAGACCTCGACGAAGCCGTTGATCGTGTCCACCGGCGACGCCTTGTCCTGCACCCAGGCGATGTCGTACGCCTCGCGGTCCGTCGTCTCGCCGGTCCGGTAGAACGCGACGAGCGCGCGCAGCGCCGTCGCCATCGGCTCGGTCGCAAACGGAATCGCCGTCCTCGAGGTGCTGCACGATCGCGGCGATCTGCGCGCCGTAGCGGCCGTCGACGCGGTAGACCTCTTCGACCAGCTGCGCCGTCGCTGCTTCACGAGGCGCGAGTTCAGCGGATAGCTGCTCCTGCGAACCCTCGAGATCCTTCATCGTCACGCCGACGTACAGGTTGTTGGCGCTGGCGGTGAGGATGTCCTTGCCCGCGCGGCGGCGTCTTGCTGGTGACGGTCGGATCGACGTCGGGATCGAAGAACATCGGCTCGAGACGCGCGAGCAGCTGCGTCGAGCGTCTCGCCGGCGCTGCAGCGGGAACTGCCGCGCCGGCGCGCTGCGGCAGCGTGTGCCGCGGCGGCGAACGCGTCCGGCGTGCACGTCGAGCACGAACTTGCGCGCGGTCAGGTTGTTGTACGGGCCGGTGTTGATCCAGAACAGCTTGGTGTAGCGCGTCGATCTCGTCGAGCGTCGTCGCGGTCGACGCCGGCAGGATGCGTGACGATCGGCCTCGAGGACGTCGCGCATCTCGAGGTTGTGGGCGTAGCGCTGGTCGTAGAAGATGTCGCGGCCGGCGATCGCGGCCTGCGTACGAGGTGCCAGACCAGCGTCTTCTCCGCGCAGCGGCGAGATCGCCGAACGCGTCCGCGTAGACCTGCACGACCGCGGCTTCGCCGACCCGCTCGAGCAGATAGTTGCGGTCGGCGGGCGCGCGCGGTCGTCGCCGGCGCGGGCGATTCGTCTCGATCACGCTCAGCTCAGCTAATCTACATCACGCTGGTCAGTCTCCGACGCGCTCCTGGTGTGCGGCGATGTGCACCGGCCACGCTTCTCGGCGGTGATGCGCGCCGCCAGCGCGGCGAGCGCGACCGGATCGCCGTGCACGAGATAGGTCATCGCGGGCGCGCGCGTGAAGCCGGAGAGCCAGCGCATGCTCTCGCTGTAGTCGGCGTGCGCCGACATCGAGTCGATGCGCTCGACGCGCGCGGCGACCGGGTAGGTTCGGCCGAAGCAGCTTGATCTCCGTCGCGCCGTCGACGAGCAGCCGTCCGCGCGTGCCCGCCGCCTGATAGCCGACGAACATCACCGTGTTCTTCGGGCTCGAGATCGTCGCGGCGAGGTGACGCAGCACGCGGCCGCCGGTCGCCATGCCGCTCGAGGCGATGACGATCGACGGCTGGCGCGAGCGCGACCAGGTCCGCCGACTGCTGCGGCGACGCGATCGTCGTCATGCGCGTGGTCGCGAAACGCCGGAGACCGGTCGCTGTCGACGTCCGTCGGTGCTGGCTCGATATCGGCGACGTCCGAGGATTCGGCTCGCAGGCCGCTGCGGAATAGAACTGCAGCGCCGCGATCGCCATCGGGCTGTCGACGTAGACCGGCAGCACCGGGATCCGCTTTTCGTCCTCGAGGCGCTTCAGCCAGTACAAGCACTTCCTCGACGCGGCCGATCGCGAACGACGGGATGATCAGCTTGCCGCCGCGCTGCCGCAGCGTCGTTGACGATCGCTGCGAGCCGAGCGCCGTCGTCGTCCGGCTCGTGGAGGCGGTCGCCGTAGGTGGATTCGAGGAGCAGGACGTCAGCTTCGGCGCACCGGCGCCGGGTCCGGCAGGACCGGGCGTCCAAATCGTCCGAGGTCGCCGCCGAATACGGATCGTCTTTCCTGCCACCCTCACGCGCGCGTAAGCGGATCCGAGCAGGTGCCCGGCATTGATGAACTCACGGTCGGCGCAGTGAGGTCAGACCAGGTCTGACCCTGGCGTTCGATTTCTCCTGGCTGACGGCGCGGGGTCAGGGTCAGACCCTGGTCTGACGCCAGGTCTGACCCTGTATCGTGGAAATCGGGACGGGACGGTCGTAACCGACTGGCTGGAGCTGGGTTAGCGCACGCGCGGCGTCTGCTGACGTGTAAAGCGGGAGCGCGGGCGAGTGCTTGGTGAACCCGTGCCGGTTGGCCTCACGCGCGTCCTCTTCCCTGAATGTGCGCCGAGTCGGGTATGCACAAGCGAGCAGAGTTCCTTGGTCGCCGGGCGTGCAAAAATGCGACCGCGAGAAGCCGGCTGAGACCAGCCGCGGCAGATAGCCGCAATGGTCCAGGTGCGCGTGGGTCAGGATGACCGGCGTCAATCGTCGCCGGATCGACGGGCAGCGGCGCCCAGTTGCGCAGCCGCAGTTCCTTCAGACCCTGAAACAGACCGCAGTCGACCAGAATCCGCCGGCCGTCGACCTCGAGCAGGTGCTTCGAACCGGTGACCGTGCCTGCCGCGCCTAGGAAGGTGAGCGAGACGTGATGGCGTTGGACACGGTCACAGGATATCGGATGCCGCCTTCCTGCGCGCCGTCGCGGACGTTGCAGACAATCGCCGCTCTGCCGACGCGCGATTCGACAGATCGCTCATGCGACCGCTCGAAATGGTGCATTCGCATGATGTCGTATACCAGCGGCATTTCAGAGGGTGGCGATGAAGACTCGTTGAACCAAAACCCGGTAAGCGTTATCGTGTGCCGGACTAAATCCCTCTCCATCCGGTCGGTTCACGACCCGACGAGGTGATCCTGCAATGGACGATACGAAGATGTCGGAACAAACGTCAGAATCGGTGTCACGACGCGGCTTCATCAAAGGCGTCATCGCCGCCGGCGCGGTCGCTTCGTCCTCCGCGTACTCTGTTCCGGCACGACGCCGCTGCTCGGGCAGCCGTCGGCGCCGGGCGCGGTCGAGCGCCTCATCACGTTGAACGTCAACGGCCAGGACCGCCGCGTCGACGTCATGAAGCAGGAAACGCTCGCGATGACGCTGCGCTACAAGCTGGGGCTCACGGGCACCAAGCTCGGATGCGACCGCGCCGAGTGCGGCGCGTGCACCGTCCTCATCGACGATGTGCCGCACTACTCGTGCTCGGTGCTCACGCACACGACGCGCGGCAAGAAGGTCATGACGATCGAAGGGCTCGCCGATCCCGCCGACCGGCAAGCTGAGCGCCGGTGCAGCAGGGCGTCATCGACGAGCAGGGCTTCCAGTGCGCGTTCTGCATGCCCGGCTTCGTGATGGCCGCGACCGGCTACCTGAAGACGAACCCGAACCCGACGCGCCAGGAGCTGGCGCACGGCGTCTCCGGCAACCTGTGCCGCTGCCAGGACTACGACAAGATTCTCACCGCGCTGATGAAGGGCGCCGAGCACATGAGGAACGCGTAATGGCTGACAACACAAGCTGATCGGCCAGAACTACACGACCCCCGACCTGGTCGCCAAGGTCACCGGCAAGGCGAAATACGCCGAGGACTACCGCGTCGAAGGCATGCTGTTCGCGAAGCTGCTCGTCAGCCCGCATCCGCACGCGAAGGTCAGCGTTCGACACCAGCAGCCGCGCTGGCGATGCCCGGCGTCAAGGCGATCCTCACCGCCGACGACATGCCCGGCGCCGCGGTCGGCGCGACGCTCGGCGAAGGCGTGCAGGCGAGCGCGCAGGCCGAGCGCGGCCTGACCAACGAGCCGCTCTACCAGGGCGAGCCGATTCTCGCGGTCGCCGCGATCGACGAGAAGACGGCGGCCGAAGCGATCAGAAGCGATCGTCGTCGACTACGACCCGCTGCCCTTCGTCGTCGATCCGATCGAAAGCCTCCGGCCCAACGGGCCGAACGCGCGCGTGCAGGGCAACGTCTGGATGCGTCCGGCGGCGCCGCCGGCAGCACCGAGCGCGCGCGGCGCGGCAACGGCGCGGCAGCGGCGGCGCAGCGCGGCGCAGCAGCGGCGGCGAGCGCAGCGCAGCGCGCGGCGGGCGGCAGCGCCGCCGGCAGGTCAGCGCGGCAGGCGGCTGGCAGCGCCGTGCAGCGCGCTCAGCGCGCGCGGCAGCGCGCGGCGGCAGCGGCAGCGCCTCCGGCAGCGGGCGGCGCAGCGCCGGCCGCAGGCAGCGGCGCGGCGCGGCGGCGGCACGCGGCGGACGTGGCGGACGGCGGACGCGGCGCGGCCGGCGCACCGGCACCGCCGCAGATCGCGGTCTGGAAATGGACCGACGAAGACTTCGCCAAGGCCGGCCCGGGCCAGATGCCGATGGGCAAGGCGACCGACGAATGGGTGTTCGGCAACGTCGAGGAAGGCTTCAAGAAAGCCGGACCTCATCATCGACGAAACCTTCATGACCCAGTCGACCGGGCCATCAGCCGCTCGAAACGCGGACGGCGATGGCCTACTGGCAGAACGGCAAGCTGTTCCTGCACGGCTCGACGCAGAGCACCGTGCAGACGGTGCGCGTCGGTCGCGCGCTGGACCGGGCTGACGCCGGACAAGGTCGTGATCATCAGCGAATACACCGGCGGCGGCTTCGGCAGCAAGATTCCAGGCGCCGATCTCGATGGCGATTCCGGCGCTGCTCTCGAAGAAAGCCAACGCGCCGGTGATGATGCGCATCACGCGCGAGGACGAGCACTTCATCGGCCGCGCGCGTCCCGGCATCCTCGCCCGCGTCAAGCTCGGCATGCGCAAGGACGGCCGCATCACCGCGATCGACATGTACGCGATCTGCGAC
>ERZ1370068.9767-contig-852_pt1 | contig 55645 bp, 55 predicted proteins | sample MGYA00561227_ERZ1370068 | MGnify/ENA primary metagenome ERZ1370068 (study PRJEB38410, sample SAMEA6850437) | metagenome | study: Metagenomic assessment of the ecological functions of the soil: analysis of the soil microbiota associated with the... | reverse complement strand
TGGCTGTATTGCTCCGCCGCATCGTGGTTCTCGGCACCGCGGCCTCGAACTCCATACGCGGGCATGGCGTGGATGCACATGCAGATTGCGGCGGCCTGCAGCGGCTGGGGCACGATGCCTATTGTACTTCGAGACGACGTTTGTTCGGCCCTACGATCCCACGCGGCAGTTCCCGGTCAGGGATTCCGAGTACGCGATCCCCTACGTCGCCCGGCTCTGTGAGAGCTTCGGCCTCAAGGACCGATGGGCGTACCGGCGGAGTTACTGACAAGGAATGGTTCGCCTGACCGGCCCGCCGGCGAGGATCTACTCGCTCATGCCGACGCCGTCCAACATCGCCGGCGCGACCCGGCTTGCTCGAGGAAGGGCTGAAGGTGGGTCGCCTGGTGCAATGTGGGGACGGATCCCGTGCTTCACGAGCTCCGCTTGCCAACGGCGAGGCGGACGTGTGTGGTCCTTGATCGACGAGCACGACGACGTGGTGACGTACGGCGAGAACATCATCGGGCGTCCGGAGTGCCCGATCCCGGCGCTCCCACGGCTGCGCGCGACCACGCGCCAACCGGTGCTGCTCGATCTGTGGCTAAGCTGGCCTTACTCCGCGAACGACGCGTTCACGACGGTCGGAAAACTGGAAGCAGGGCGGCGAGATCGAGTACCGCGGAGAGACGTACTCTTGGAGCAAGGATCGCGAGCTGCGGAAGTTCATCGACCCGCTGGCGGCTTTGCCGGGCCAATCGAGTTTCGCGACCGGCCTCGAGCAGCTGCCGTCGGTGACCGGCCCTGCTCGAAGAGAACGGTTGGCGTCTCGTGGACGCGCACGAGTTCACCACGGATCCGTGGGTCTACTCGCGAATACGTGCGCGGTCGCCCGGCGAGTCACCGTCGCCATGATCAGAACTGCGGCTATTGCGGAGCGGCTGGTTCGCCGCGAGCGAGCGCGTGCTACTCGCGTCGGGTCGGTCGGTCACTCAGGATACGGATTTGGCCGGATCCCCTGACCGGAGTAGGACTGTTCGCGTTCACCACGATGGCGGAGATACTCGCTGCCTTCGAAAGCCATCGGGTCGGACTATCCTCGGCATGCCCGCGCGGCCCGGGCCATCGCCGAGACGTACTTCCGCGCCGAAACGGTCCTGGCCCGGCCTGGACGATCTGGCGGTGTGACGGCGTCGCCCCGTCGCGTGTCTCGATCTCACCGAACCGTTCCGCGACTCGGTGCGAGCCGGAAAATGCCTCGCCATGCGTTCCCTGGGCTTCGCACTGGAGTCCCGGAGGGCAACAACCGTCGCGCAGCGCCCCGAGAAGACGTCGGGATCACTACACTGCCGTAGTTCCTGGCCCGAGGACGGCTGGCCAAGCTTCCGCGGGGCACTTCTCCCGTGACTGAGGTGCATCGACGCAGGTCGGATGCGGACCAGATCGCCCGAGCGGCAGTCGTGAGCGCGAGGAGCGCGCCAGAAAGCGCAGAGCCAAGACTCGAGAGGATCGCTTTATCACCTCTGACATCGGGAGCGTGACATGCCCCAGATCCCCGACCTCGGCGACCCGCGTTACTTGGATGAACTGGGGTGGTTTCGTACACAAAGTGTCCCGTCATCGTCGGCGCATCGTACGAGGAGAGCGCCTCATCGCGTACTCGCGAATGCTACTGGACGAGGTCCTCGGCGCCTGCCAGAAAGACCGCGAATGGCTCGTGACAAGACCGTCGTGACGGTTACTGCGGCTGTACGGGCGACCCGGCGACGGCCTAGCGCCGTCAAGATCGCGGTGGACCCGTTGCTATATGCATACCGTGAAGCTCGGCATGCTGATCGCGGATGCGCCGGGGACGGCGCCGACCGTGTTCATGAGTGTGGGGATCGAGGAGCTGCCCTGCTGGATGACTGCGCGAACGTCGTGGTTCGCCGAAATGCTCGACCATGTGGCCGATCCTGCCGATGCTGCGGCAGATTCGCAGGATCCTCAGGCCACGTGGATTCGTGTATCTGAGCGTCGATATCGGGCGGAAGCCCGACTCCGACGAGCCTACCGCTTTCACGATCGACGGCCTGATCGCGCTCGTTCAAAAGTCGTTCGCGATCAAAGCACCACGCCAATGGCCCTCCCCACAGCAAGGGCCGAGAGTGCGCGGTGCGCATCTTGGCGGACGGCCCCACGCCGGCTATCGACAAGCAGGCGGTGTTGACGCCTATCTCGGCCCGGGTTCAGCCCGATGCGCGTCAGCTGTAGCGAACGTGCGAGACTCGGTGCCTGGACCCGGTTGCTGCCGTGATCCCGGAGGACGCTGGCATCCCATACCGCCGGCCCTGACTGGAAGGCAATGCGACTGTGACTTCTCTGCGGGGCCTGTTCGTACGACGTCTTACGATGCGCAGTTACCCTGCCACGCGGTCGACCGCAGCCAGCCGGGTCATGAGACACATGTCACAGCTGAAAAGAGCCACGCGCCTGTTGTGGGAGGTGCCGGCGCGGTGCTTCTGCAGCCAGGCGCGTAGGCCGTGGTAGTGTTCCAGATACCAGAGGTGAGGGAACATCACGACTACCGATGCCCGCGGGCGCTGATGCCGCAACTCGGCGATCGCCTCCGCATCATCGGCGGGCGGGCCCCAATAGAGACCGTCGCGCTCGAGGAAGGGTAACGCTGCGCATCGGCGATGCGCGGCCTGCTGCCCATGCGCCGTCCTGGCTGGCCAGACCCAAACGAGGCCCCAGAACCATCACTGAGGCCGCAGATCCGCTGATGTGCACCCGTGACCGGGTCCATCACCAGATACCGCCGGCGGTGCCGATCAGGCGGTCCCAGGCGTATCGCATTTGCCCGTAACCAGGTTCTGAACGTGCGTGCCACCGCGCCGACGCCCCGATCGCGCGCGAAGTCCTCACGCCACGAGTGATTGGCGAGGTGCTCCGCCAGAGACTGAGGGGTTCATCGACGGGACTCGACATGACCATAGAGCGGGAGCCAGGCGCCGCCAGATACAGATCGTATTGTCCGAAGCTTGGCTCAGGCATCGGGAGGATGCGCTCGGAGTGCGTTCCGTGACCAAGCATTGGCGCTCGTGGAGGCCAGTGGTAACCGTATGGACCCTGGCGAGGACACGATCGGCGTCGCGGAGAGGGGTAGATCTGGAATACGACCGGTCGGACGACCTGCTTCGTCGATTTCCCGAGCGTTCCACTGCGTCTTGGCGACAGCCGGGTCGGCCATGATCCCAATGGCACGCTCGACGCATGTGTGGCAGGAGGGCATCATCCGAATCGCGACGAACAGCACGACGCGTCACCGTGGCTGCGTGCGAAGCCGGCGTTCCAACGCCGAGCGCTTGGCCCCTGTTGAGCGGGCGAGGCCGCGTGCGGGCAGCGCCACCGTAGCCTTCGATGACCCGGCGCAGCGAGAACCAGTTTCGGTCGAACCGTCATCGACCACGATGATCTCGACCGCCGGCCAGGTCTGTTGGTGCTGATAAAGCGCGCCATCGATGGCCTGCCTCAAGAACCGCCTCGTAGTTGAAGCTGCAGTGACGATGACGGATGCGAGGTGCCGAGACGGGTGATCGGAAGACGAGTCACAGACATCCGGGCAGGGCTCCGGGATGCAGCACGAGGGGCCTCCCCCGAGGATCGACCTCGGCTCGGATTTAGTTACTGAGCATACTCCGCACCGCAAAGAGGCCGCCAGGAGTTCCGCGATGGTCTGATGTGAGATCGCCTGAGCGGTCACTCTTTAAATGATTCAGCGCGGAATGGAGTGCGTGCGATGAGTAGTGGCAGCCCCCGTTCTACCTTCGACGCGCCACGCCGGACTCGACTCACAATCTGCTCGTCGGCATGGTTCCCCGCGCAGCCAGGGTGCTGGAGTCCTGGCTGCGCCGCCGGGCCCATCGCGGAGACTAGCAGGCGCGCCTCGGCCGCTCAGTCACCGCGCCGAAGTGATCGTCTGAAGCCGCCGAGCGGAGCCGGGGGCGCACTGTGATCGGATCATTGTAGGCGACGCCGAGACTCTCGAGTTCGAACGCGACAAATTGGTAATGACCGTTTCCGACACTGCGATGTCTGCCGACGTCCTCGAACATCTGCGAGAGCCCGCAACCGTCCTCCAGCTCGTGTGCGGACCTCTTCTCGCCGGAGAGCGGAGCCGTGCTCGCGTCGATTCCGAACGTCGCCCACGCCAGCGCGTTCGGCTCGCACTGCTCGGAGGCGAGTTCCGATACCGGGACTCGGGGCTGCTCGACCGTACCCATCTCCGGTTCTTCACGCGCGAGACCGTTCAGGATCTCTTCGAGGGGTCCGGCTTACCTGATCACGCATTGGCACCGTCGCCGACTCTCGATCGAGGAGTCCGGAAGTTGGGCCGCCAAGTCGCCCGGTGCCGGAGGGGATCCGAGAATGGCTCGCTGCGGATCTCGAGGCGATGACCTATCAGTTCGTGGTGCGGGCGGTTCCCAGTGAGGCTGCGAGCGCCATTCACCGCCACCGAAGCGAACTGGAAGGCGCGCGAGAGGCTAACCAGTGGAGAGAGCGCTGCCGGATTGCGATTCGGGAACTCGCCAACGTCATCCGCCCGGGAGGAGTCGTTCATCCTGAGATTGACGAGGATCAACTCAGGACCGAAGTAGGTGCGAGGCTATCGATCCGTGCCATTCCCCGAACATGACGGACAGTACTGGGGGCCACCTGCCGATGACGCCGGGCGATCGAGGAACTCGAGCGCCGCTGCGGTGCGGCAGGGTGAAGTTTGCGGTCATCGCAAGTGGCCCGCCTTCTGGCGCCTTGAATTCTACCAAGGCCTGGAGACGACATCTCAGCCGGAACTACCCCAGGATCCTGAGCACGGGAGCGCATTGTGATCTTTGATCTGCGGTCGCGCCGCGGCGGCGAATCGGACCCAGAGTAGAACTAGCACGCGTGGCCGGGAGCACCGATGATCGAGAAAGCGACCACGTTACGTGCTCCCTTCGTATGCCAGGAGTCGGCGATGGTCATTGGAGGGCACTTTCGTGCTGTAATCGCCGGTGATCCAAACATACGGGGAATGCCCGCTCGGGGCGGAGCCCAGATGTGCAGCGTGCCACAAGCCCGTCGATCCGAGCGCCGCCGACGCTACGTCGTTCTCCGGCGCACCGGCGGTAGATCTACTTCCAGCAAGCGCCCTACCGGCGGTCCCAATGAAAGTGACGGCGAAGGCGGGCCGTCGTCCGCACGGCAGCCTTGGCAAGCGTGCCGCACCTCCCACCTGGGGAGATGCAGACTCCCGCCCGGGTGGCTTGCTTGTGTCCATCGCATGACGGCTGCCCTACTGACGGTTCGCGGGAGACAAGAGGCACACCTCCGGCGCACTACAGGCGGAACCGATCGCCGGGCATCCCCGTCTATGTCATCTCTGGTTCAATCAACCGACTTCACCTCCGGAACATGATCACGCAACTCCTCGCGGACTAGGCGTGGCGCCAGAGGAAATTCATGTCGTCGATAATGCGGAGCACATCCGTCGCCGCTGCGTGACTATATCTCTCGCTGAACTGGAGAGTCAGGGTCACCGAGTGCACCGCATGGCGCGAAAACCTCGGACCCTACGTGGTGTTCCATCCGCGCCGGGCGAGGCTGCACCTGCCACTCGGTTTGTTCGGCCGTCACCGGTCCTGATTTGCAGATGCGACCCGCGGATAAGCCCTTTACCTTTCGCGCGGACTCTCGTCGAGATTGCCAGAAGGTGCGACACACGTGGAAGGCGGGCTGTGCGCTGACACTACGCGATGCCCGAACTGGTGCGCCTCTTCCTGGTCCGCACTTCAAAGACCGGACCATCGAAGAGTGGGAGTCGTCGTTTTGGAATGATGTGTGGTCCCTGGTGCGACGGGGGATCTGCGAGACCTGGGAGACCCAGCGCTGCCGTGCGCCCATCGACGACCACCTTCGCAGTCTCACCCCCTGGGATCGCCGTCCCGAGGGTTTCCGCCCTAACGATCTGCTCCCCTGATGGGTTCTTCGAGGCGGTCCGGGTGGCCGGTCGCTATCCAGTGCAACGCCACCTGCCATGGTATGCAGAAGTCGTTCGAGCTAGCGTCGGAGAAGTCAAGCGCCACTGGCATTCCCGCGATCCTTCGCCGACGGTCGCATCGCTGGCCCGTCCCTGGGCCATGCGAGATTGATCACTATCGGAGGCAGGTCCGCGGATCGACGATCGCGGGTCTGATGCTCCCCCCGGCTCCAGAACACTACCTCGAAGTCTCGCGACCGGAGGACGGATACACGTTCGCCGTGGCGCCGTGGACGACGACATGCCACCTGGCTGACCCCAGCGATCTCGCCGCCGGTTGGCAGGCTGACACGTTCCGATCCTGCGTGTGAGCGCGTGTCTTCCTCGCGCGGACAGCCGACCAGCCTCATCGACATCGGTGCATCGACGGGCGAGACGGCACTCTGGGCGGCGCTGCGATGTCAGCACGTCTACTGCGTGGAGGCGAACCGCGCGTCGCTGAGGAGTTGCGCGGAGAACGTGGCGATCGCAAGCCGCTTCGAGCATTGCGTCACGATCGTGCCGGCTCGCCTCCCGCCGAGAGATCGGCGTGCCGGTAACGCCGTCGGACGACACCGCCGTGGTCCCGGGCGTGAGCATCGACGCCCTGCTGTCGCGCTATGGAGTCCCCCTCGACTCCGGAAACGTGGTCGTAAAGTGCAACATTGGAGGGACGAGAGCTGGTGCTCGACGACCTCCTTACCTTTATCGTCACCCACCCCGTGATCGACGTCGCCGGGCTCGCAATGCACGCCTCTCGGTGGAGCAGCGTGGACTCGCTGACGCCAGTTCTCAGTGAAGCCTACACTCGCCATCCTCATTCTTTGCCGCTGGCGAGGGCTTACTCCTGAGCGCTTGGACCGGCTGCCGAAGCTCACGGACATTCTTTGAGATACGTCGACCGGGCCCCGCTCGGTTCGGTGCTATGGACTCGCCCGTCCTAGAGGCCCTCCGGACCCAGGCTGAAGGTGAGTTCGCCGGGCTGCACCCGCCGCCGCGCGGCAGATCGGTGTCCCGCCAGCGTCCCTCGTCGCTGCTGGCGACCCTCGCCCTGCTTGCCCCCGGAGGCGCCATAGGAAAGCGTAATGCGGGTCGATCCCGGAGCGTGTGCCTATCGACTACTCGTCTGCGGGTGGCCCTTACGGAGGACGGGCTCGGTCGGCGCCCGGCCAATCACACGTTGCCTTGACGCCGACCGGCTTCCTCCATCGAGTGGCGGCAGTGTACCCCGCACAAGCCCGCGGTCATCCACGGCGACTGCACGTACACGTAATGCTGAGCTCTACGCGCTCGCGCCCGGCGGCTCGCTTCGGCGACTCGCCAGGCGCGGCGGCGTACGGGGGTCGGCGACACGGTCGCCATCATGGCGCCGAACGTGCCCGCGCATGCTCGAGGCGCACTACGGCGTGCCGATGGCCGGGGCCGTGCTCAACGCGCTCAACTACCGGCTCGACGCCCGACCATCGCCTTCATCCTGCAGCACGGCGACGCCAAGCTCCTGATCACCGACACCGAGTTCTCCGACGACCGTGGGCGCGGCGCTCGGCGCTCCTGCCGCGGCCGATCCCGGTCGATCGACATCGTCGATCCGCTCGCCGACGCGGGCGCGGCGGCGCGGCTGGGCGAGACCGACTACGAGGCGCTCCTCGCCGAGGGCGATCCCGCATTACGACTGGCCGCGGCCCGCCGACGAGTGGCAGGCGCTCGCGCTCGCTCTACACGTCGGGGACGACGGGCAACCCGAAGGGCGTCGTGTACTCACCACCGCGGCGCCTATCTCAACGCGCTCGGCAACGCGCTCGCGTTCGGCTCGACGCCGCGCTCCGTCTACCTCGTGGACGCTGCCGATGTTCCACTGCAACGGCTGGACGTATCCGTGGGCGGTGACGGCGGTGGGCGGCACGCACGTGTGCCTCCGCAAGGTCGATCCGGCGCTCATCTTCCCGCCTGATCCGCCGCGCACGGCGTCACGCATCTGTGCGGCGCGCCGATCGGTGCTCACCGACGCTGATCCACGCGCCGGAGGAGGCGAAGCGTCCGCCTCGACCACGTGGTCGAGGTCGCGACCGGCGGGCGGCGCCGCCGTCCGCCGTGATCGCCGCGATGGAGGCGATGGGGTTCCGCGTGACGCATCTCTACGGCCTCACCGAGTCCTACGGCCCGGCGACGATCTGCGCCTGGCAGCCCGAGTGGGACGCGCTGCCGCTTCCAGAGCGCGCGCGCCCATGCGGCGCGCCAGGGCGTGGCTACCCGACGCTCGACGGATCGATGGTCGCCGATCCAGCGACGCTGGCGCCGGTGCCGCGGGACGGCGCCACCATGGGCGAGGTGATGCTGCGCGGCAACACCGTGATGAAGGGCTATCTCGGAACTCCGCGGCGACCGACGGAGGCGCTTCCGCGGCGGCTGGTTCCACACCGGCGACCTGGCCGTCTGGCACCCGGACGGCTACATCGAGATCAAGGACCGCTCGAAGGACATCATCATCTCCGGCGGCGAGAACGTCTCGTCGCTCGAGGTCGAGGAGGTCCTCTACCGGCATCCCGGCGTCATGGAGGCCGCCGTGGTGGCGAAGCCGGACCCGAAATGGGGCGAGACGCCCTGCGCGTTCGTCACGCTCAAGCCGGAAGCGGCGCCGATCACCAGCGGAGACATCATCGCGTGGTGCCGCGAGCACCTCGCGCACTTCAAGGTCCCGCGCGCCGTCGTGTTCGGGCCGCTGCCGAAGACCTCGACCGGGAAGATCCAGAAATACGTCCTGCGCGAGCAGGCGAAGGCGGTGGAATTGAGATGAACATCGCGAGCATCCTGGCGCGGAAGGGTGGCAAGGTCGCCACGTGCCGTCCGGAGCACAGCCGATCCGGCAGGCGCTGGCGCTTCTGGCCGAGCACAACATCGGCGCGCTCGTGGTCGTGGACGAGCCCGGCGGCGCCGGCGGGCATGCTGTCCGAGCGCGACATCGTCCGGGAGGCCGCGCCGGGACGAGCGGCTCTTCGGTCGCAGCGTCGGCGAGATCATGACGCGGGACGTGGTCGTCGGCGTGCCCGAGGACGACCTCCGGGCCGTCCGGCACACCGATGACGGAGCGGCGCATCCGGCACGTGCCGGTCGTCGTGGAGGGCCGCCTGGTCGGCATCGTCTCGATCGGCGACGTCGTCAAGGCGGAGCTCGACCAGTACCTCGGCGAGGTGGACACGCTGCAGATGCAGGTGGGCGGCGCAGGCCTTGACGTCCGATGCCGGTCGGCGAGCTGGCGCGGCGCGCAGCCGCCGGCGCGAGGCCTGACCTCGTGACGGGACCGGGCATGGACGGGCCGACCGCTCCGGGTCGCCGTCATCGGCGCGGGACCGGCCGGGTTCTACACGGCCGAGCAGCTCTTCCGCCAGCCTGGCCTCGCCGTCGAGGTGGATCTGTACGATCGCCTGCCGACGCCCTACGGGCTGGTCCGGCTTCGGGTCGCTCCCGACCACCAGAAGATCAAGAACGTCACGGCCACCTTCGACAAGACGGCCGCGCACCCCGGCTTCCGGTTCTTCGGCCACGTCGAGCTCGGGAAGGACGTGACGATCGAGGACCTCCGGGCGCACTACCATCAGATCGTCTACACCGACGGGCGCCCAGACCGACCGCCGCATGGGGATCCCGGCGAGGACCTCCGCGGCAGCCATCCGGCGACCGACTTCGTCGCCTGGTACAACGGACACCCGACTACCGTGAGCACCGGTTCGACCTGTCGCAGGAGCGCGGTGGCGGTGGTGGGGGTGGGCAACGTCGCGGTCGACGTGGTGCGCATCCTCTGCCGGACGCCGGAGGAGCTGGCGGCGACCGACATCAGCGACGACGCGCTCGCCGCGCTCCGGGACGAGCCGCGTGCGCGAGGTGTATCTGCTCGGCCGGCGCGGCCCGGCGCAGGCAGCCTTCACCAACCCCGAGATCCGCGAGCTCGGCGAGCTGCCGGCGCCGACGTGACCGCCCGGCCCGACGAGGTCGAGCTCGATGCCTCTGTCGCGGGCGGAGCTCGAGAAGAGCGGCGACCGAGGCACGGTCGAAGAAGGTCGAGATCCTGCGCGAGTACGCGCCGCCGGCCGCCGAGCCGGCAAGCCGCGGCAGCCTGATCATTCGCTTCCTGGTCTCCCCGGTGGCGCTCCACGGCGACGAGACCGGCGCGGATCGCCGGCCTCCGCCTCGTTCAGCAACGAGCTTCACGCCACGGCCGCCGGCACGCTGCAGGCCCGCGCCACCGACCGGTTCGAGGAGCTGCCGGTGGGGCTCGTCTTTCGCTCGGTCGGCTACCGGGGGTGCCGATTCCCGGCGTGCCCTTCCACGACGCCTGGGGCGTGATCCTGAACGACAAGGGGCGCGTGCTCGAGCCGGACAGCCGCGAGCCGCAGGCGCGGCGAGTACGCGGCCGGGTGGATCAAGCGCGGCCCCTCCGGCGTCATCGGCACCAACAAGCCGGACGCCGCGGAGACCGTCGCCTGCATGGTCGAGGACGCCGGCCGGGAGCGCCTGCTCGGCGCCCTCCGAGCCGGAAGCTGGCGCCGTTCTGGCGCTGGTCCGGCAGCGCCAGCCCCAGTAGCATCTCGTGGGCCGACTGGCAGCGGCTCGACGCGCTCGAGGTCGAGCGCGGCCGCGCGCTGCCGGGCGCCCGCGCGTGAAGTTCACCGCGCGTGGAGGAGATGCTCGCCGCGCTGGGACGCTGAGCTCCTTCCGCTCGGGCGTCGCGTCGCCTCGGGGATCCGTCCACGCCGCCCGGCCGTCGCGAGCGGACGCCGTCCGTCGCCTTACGGGCTGCAGCCGGTAGAAGCGAAAGATGTCGTTCGCGATCGGCAGCACCTCGGTGGCCCGGCGAAGCCCGCCTCGGCGGCGTAGCGGCGGAGCGTGCCCGCCCGCATCACCGTGCCGGTGGCCGCCGAGGGCTGGTCGGCCATGCCGGCTCGGGAGGCAGCAGAGGACGCTGAAGCCAGTACATGAGCCGCTCGACCTGGTCGCCGGGGCGACGAAGGCGTCCGCCACCCGCTCGTCGACGACCAGCACCGAGCCGCCCGGCGCGAGGAGCTGCCGGCACGCGCGCAGGACGTCGACGGGGCGCGACATGTCGTGGAGCGACTCGAAGATCGTGACGAGATCGTACCGGCCCGCCAGGGCAGGGTCGGCGGCGTCGCGGACGGCCATGGTGACGCGGTCCGCGAGCCCGGCCTTCGCCACGTTGGCCTGGCGCCAGCTCGATCGACGGCGCGTCGAGGTCGAGCCCGTCCACCCGCACCTTCGGGTAGGCGCGCGCGATCCCGATCGCCGACCAGCCGGCGCCGCACGCGACGTCGGCCACGCGCGCCGGCGGGATCGGCCCGGAGGCGGGCATGGAGACTCGGGAACGGCCGGCAGCCACTCCTGGCCGAGGAGGCGGAGAAAGGCCGGCCGGTTCTGGGCGGCCTGCGCCTCGCGGACGTCCGCGCCGAACGCGCCCCACGACACGCCGCCGCCGGTCCGGAACGCCTCGAGCAAGGCGGGCATGGCCGGATGATCCCGATCGCCGAACTGCGCGAGTGGCGTCATCGTGGCGAGGCTCTCCGGATCCACCAAGACGTCGCCGTGCCCGGCGGGAGGGCATAGCGCCGCTCCGGCGCCGAGCCGCCCGCGTCGTCGACCTCGAGGAGGCCGCTCACCGCCTGCTGCTCGAGCCACTCGCGAACGTAGCGCTCCTGGGTCCCGCGTCTCGGCAGCCAGCTGAGCGGACGCCGTCGCGGGTCCCAGCCGCTCGAGGCGCCCGGTAGAGGCCGAGCCGGTCGCCGATGTGGACCGCGCCCAGGTCCATGAGGCCGAGGGTCGCCTCGAACAGCCGGCTGGCGAGCGCGTCCCGCCGGGCGATCGGATCGGAGGCTTCCGAGGGCGACATGCGCAGTCCCTCCTCCGTTGAGAGGTGTTTCGTGGATGCCGCCGAGTACAGAGAGAGCGGAGCAGGCGCGACCGGTCGACTCGCCTGCGCCAGCGTGACGCGCCATGCCATGTAAGTGCGCGTCCTTCTTGACAGCCGCCGCGCCGCTCCGCTACACTCCGCCTACCTTTTCAGGTCTTCGGGCATCGGGCCCAGCTCCAGGTGATCCCGCCCGTGGCCCCGGCCAACGACGGCCCCGGAGGCGGGTGAATGCCAGAAATCGAGCTCCTCGCCACCGGCGAGGGTGAGTATCGGCTTCACGATCCGGACACCCCGAGACCCCGGCGCGCGCGGGACTGCCCTGCCGGTGCTGGCGCCTGGCGCGCGGCGATCTTGCGGGCGATGTTCGGCTTCGATTACACGCCGCACGGATTGACACGCCTCGGGACGCGCTCGCCCCCGCCCACCGCGCGCGGGCTCGAGCTCCTGCGAGCTACATCGACCTCGGGCGAGGCGTCATCGGGAGGACCGGCGAAGAACTGATGGCGCCGCCAGAGCCGGACCGCCAGCCCGACGAACGGAAGCGCCCGCCTCGACCCCACGCGGGGACACGTTCCCGAAGCTCCTCCGCCGGAACGTCGAGCGCGTTCGGCTGACAAGGTCGCCATTCGCGAGAAGGACTACGGCATCTGGCAGTCCTACACGTGGCGCGCAGTACCTCGAGCAGGCGCGCCTCATCGCCCTCGGCCTGGCGGCGCTCGGGTTCCAGCGCGGCGACAAGACGGCGATCGTGGGCGACAACCGTCCCCAGCTCTACTGGGCGATGCTCGCCACCCAGGCGCTCGGCGGCGTGCCCGTCCCGCTCTACCAGGACTCCATCGAGAAGGAGATGGAGTTCATCGTCGACCACGCCGAGGCGCGCTTCGCGATCGTGGAGGACCAGGAGCAGGTCGACAAGCTCCTCCAGGTCAGGCGCGCTGCCCGCGGCTCGAGCACATCGTCTACGACGACCCCCGCGGGCTCCGGCACTACGAGGACGCCGGGCTCATCAGCCTGGCGGCCGTCCAGGAGCTCGGGCGGCGCGTTCGATCAGAGCACCCCGGCTACTTCGAGCGGGAGGTGGCGAAGGGCGCAGGCGGACGACGTCGCGATCATCTGCTACACGTCCGGGACGACTGGCCAGCCGAAGGGGACGATGCTGTCCCTACCGGAACCTGATCGTCACCGGCCGGAACGCGATCGCGTACGAGGGCCTGCGCGCCACCGACGAGGTCGTCGCGTACCTGCCCGATGGCGTGGATCGGCGACCACATGTTCTCGTTCGCGCAGTCGATCCTCACCGGCTTCACGACCAACTGCCCGGAGAGCACGGCGACCGTGCTCGCAGGACCTCCGGAGATCGGCCCGACCTACTTCTTCGCCCCGCCGGGATCTACCAGCGCATCCTGACCACGGCCATGATCCGGATCGAGGACTCGGCGCCGGTCAAGCGTCGGCATGGTCCGCTTCTTCCTGGATCGTTGCGCGACGGGTCGAGCGGCGCCGGCTGGCCGGGCGGCCGGTGCCGCCGGGAGACCGCCTGCCTCCACGCGCTGGGCCGGGTGCTCGTCTACGGCCCGCTGCGGGACAACCTCGGGATGAGCCAGGTCCGTCTCGCGTACACCGCCGGGGAGGCGATCGGGCCGGAGCTATTCGAGTTCTATCGGGCGCTCGGCGTGAACATGAAGCAGCTCTACGGCATGACCGAGTCCGAGCGCCCTGATCTGCATCCAGCGGGACGGCGAGGTCCGGCTCGACACCGTCGGGCACGCCGCTCACGGACGTCGAGATCCGGGTCGCGATCCGTCGGGCGAGGTGCTCTACCGGAGTCCCGGGGTCTTCGTCGGCTACTACAAGAATCCCGAGGCGCACCCAGCAGACCAGCGAGGACGGCTGGGTCCGTTCCGGGGATGCCGGGATCATCGACAAGGACGGGCATCTTCGCATCATCGACCGGGCGCGCGACGTCGGGCGGCTCGCGCGACGGGACGCTCTTCGCCCCGAAGTACCTGGAGAACAAGCTGAAGTTCTCGCCCTACATCCGGCGAGGCGGTGTGCGTCGGCCAGGACCGGCCGTTCGTCGCCGCGCTCCTCAACATCGACGTGACCGCCGTCGGGAGCTGGGCCGAGCGGTGCGGCCTCGCGTACACGAGCTACACGGACCTCTCCCAGAAGCCCGAGGTCTACGAGCTCGTCCGCGAGGAGGTCGCCCGCATGAACCGGAGCCTCCTCGAGGAGCCTCAGCTCCGCGGGGCGCAGGTGCGCGCGCTTCCTGATGCTCCACAAGGAGCTGGACCCCGACGACCAGGAGATCACCCGGACCCGCAAGGTCCGCCGGGGCTTCATCGCCCAGAAGTACGCCGCGCCTGGTGGACGCGCTCTACTCGGACGAGGACCACGTTTCGGTCGAGGCGAAGGTCACCTACGAGGACGGGCGGACCGGCACGGTGCGGGCGGACGTGCGGATCCGGGAGGCGGAGGTCTTCGCGAGCGGGGCGCCGGCGTGAGCGTCGCAGGCCGAAGGCCGTCCGATCGCCTCGCGCAGCGAGGCTAGGCGAGTGAGCGGGAGCCCGCGCGGGCACCTTGCGGCGCCGACGTCGGCGGGAGCGCCCGCGGCCCGGCGGACAGGCGTCCGGCGAGAGGCCGCTCCTCGAGGTGGAGAGCATCAGCGTCCGCTTCGGCGCGGTGCACGCGCTCAGCCCAGGTGAGCCTCGACGTCCGGCGGGGCGAGGTCCTGGCCATCATCGGGCCGAACGGCGCGGGCGAGACGACGCTCCTCAACGTCATCAGCGGGTTCTACCAGCCCTCACGAGGGCCGCATCCTCTTCCAGGGACGCGACCGTACCCACCTCCGGGCGCCCGACGTCGCCGCCCTCGGGCCTCGCCCGGACCTTCCAGAACGTGGCCTCTTCCGGGGCATGACGGTGCTGGACAACATCATGACCGGGCGGCTCCTCAAGATGCGCGGGAGCTTCCTGTGGGAGGCGCTCTACTGGGGTCCCGCCCGGCGGCAGGAGCTCGAGCACCGCGCCTTCGTCGAGCGGATCATCGACTTCCTCGAGATCCAGGCGATCCGGAAGACGCCGGCCGGGCGACTCGCCGTACGGCCTGCAGAAGCGCGTGGAGCTCGCCCGCGCGCTGGCGGCCGAGCCGACCCTCCTCCTCCTGGACGAGCCGATGGCGGGCATGAACGTCGAGGAGAAGGAGGACATGTGCCGCTTCATCCTCGACGTCAACGACGAGTTCGGCACCACGATCGCGCTGATCGAGCACGACATGAGCGTCGTCATGGACATCTCCGATCGGGTGGCGGTGCTCGACTACGGGCGCAAGATCGCCGACGGCGCGCCGGCCGAGGTCCGGGCCGATCCGGCCGTGATCCACGCGTACCTCGGAGTCCACTCACGAGTGATGCCCCGGTCGGCGGAGCGTCCCGCGTGATCCCGCGCGCCCTCATCGACGGAGCTGTGGCGCTGCCGCGTCGCCGCGGGGGAGGGCTAGCCCGTGGCGGAGGTCCTCCGCGCGGTCCTGGTTGCGCCGTTCGCCGATATGGTCGGCCAACCCGGCGTTCCTGGTCGAGGTGCTGATCGGCGGGATCGCATCCGGGCTCATGTACTCGCTGGTGGCGCTCGGGTTCGTCCTGATCTTCAAGGCCTCCGGCGTGTTCAACTTCGCCCAGGGCGCGCTCGGTGCTGTTCTCGGCCCTGACGCTGGTCGGGCTCATGGAGCGCGGAGCGCCGGTATGGCTGCGCGATCGGGCTGACCATGCTCGTCATGGTCGATCCTCGCGTTCGCGATCGAGCGCGCTGGTGCTGCGCCCGCTGGTCAACCAGGAGGCCATCATCCTGTTCATGGCGACGATCGGGCTGAACCTTCTTCCTCGAGGGCTTCGGCGAGATGGCCTGGGGCGCCAACGTCAAGAGGCTCGACATCGGCATCCCGGACACCTCGTTCGTCGTCCGCGGCGTCCCGGTGAACCGGCTCGGAGATGACCGCGGCGATCACGGCCGCCGGTGCTGGTGACGATCCTGGCGATCTTCTTCCAGCGGACGCGGATCGGCCGCGCTCTCCGGGCGGTCGCCGACGACCACGCAGGCGGCGATGTCGATCGGCATCCCGCTCAAGACGATCTGGGTGATCGTGTGGTCGGTCTCGGGCCTGGTGGCCCTGGTGGCCGGCGTCATGTGGGGCGCCAAGAGCGGCGTCCAGTTCTCGCTGTCACTCATCGCGCTGAAGGCGCTGCCGGTGCTGATCCTCGGCGGGTTCACCTCGGTGCCGGGCGCGATCGTGGGCGGCCTGATCATCGGCGTGGGCGAGAAGATCGGCGAGGTGTACTGGGGGCCGCTGGTCGGCGGCGCGATCGAGAACTGGTTCGCCTACGTCGTGGCGATGGCGTTCCTCGATCTTCCGGCCGCAGGGCCTCTTCGGCGAGAAGATCATCGAGCGGGTCTAGCGCATGATCTACCGCGAGGCCGGGCAGTTCAAGACCACCTACGCCAGCGACCAGGCGATCTTCCCCATCGTCCAGGACCGGTGGGTCGCGGGCCTGCTGGTGCTGGCCGTCGCTGGCGCTGGTGCTCCCGCTGGTCGCCAGCGACTACTGGCTGCAGGCGATCCTCATCCCGTTCCTGGTCTACGCGCTGGCCGCCATCGGCCTCAATCTCCTCACCGGCTACGCGGGGCAGCTGTCGCTCGGCACCGGCGGATTCATGGCCGTCGGCGCCTACTCGGCGTTCAAGCTCGCGACGGCGTTCCCGCGCGGTCAGCATCCTGCTGATCTTCCTGGCGTCGGGGTGATCGCGGCGCTGGTCGGGCCTCGTCTTCGGCCTCCCGAGCCTCCGGATCAAGGGCTTCTACCTCGCGGTCGCCACGCTGGCCGCGCAGTTCTTCCTGATCTGGCTGTTCAACAAGGTGCCGTGGTTCGTCAACTACGCGTCGTCGGGCACGATCACCGCGCCGAACCGGGCCGTGCTCGGGGTGCTGGTGACCGGGCCCAACTCGGGCGCTCCCGCGCGCTACCTGATGGCGCTCGGCTTCGTCGCGGTGCTGGCGCTCGCCGCCAAGAACCTCGTCCGGCGGCCGCATCGGCCGGTCGTGGATGGCCATCCGCGACCGCGACATCGCGGCAGAGATCATCGGCGTGCGGCCGCTCCGGACGAAGATGCTCGCCTTCGGGATCAGCTCCTTCTACTGCGGGGTGGCGGGGGCCGAGCTGGTGTTCCTGTTCCTGGGCAGCGCCGAGACGCTGGCCTTCGACATCAACCAGTCGTTCCTGGTCCTCTTCATGATCATCATCGGAGGGCTGGGCTCGATCCTGGATCGTTCCTCGGGGCCGCGTTCATCATCCTCATGCCCATCCTGCTCACGAACATCCCGCACTGGCTGGGTCTCGGGATGTCGACGGCGCTGCAGAAAGAGATCGAGCTGATGGTGTTCGGGGGCTGATCATCTTCTTCCTGATCGTCGAGCCGCACGGGCTGGCGCGGCTCTGGCAGATCGGGAAGGAGAAGCTCCGCATGTGGCCCTTCCGCACTGAGGATGCGGCGCACGTGCTAGCGCTCGTGCTAGCGTAAAGAGATGCCACCCGTGACGTTCCGGCGTCTGGGAGCCAGGGCTGCTGCCGGCCCAGGCGCGGTGGCCCGGCGCGGAGCGAGGCGTGAGCGACAACGGTCGGCCGCTGCTGACCGTCAACAACATCGAGGTCATCTACGACCACGTCATCCTCGGTGCTCAGGGGCGTGTCCCTTCACGTCCCGGAGGGCGGGATCGTGGCGCTGCTCGAGACCAACGGCGCCGGCAAGAGCACGACGCTGAAGGCGATCTCCGGACTTGCTCCGCACCGAGCGGGGCGAGGTGACCAAGGGCGTGGTCGAGCTCCAGGGGCAGCCGCTCCATCGCCGGAACGCCTCGGACATCGTCCGGTCCGGCGTCGTCCAGGTGATGGAGGGCCGGCACGTCTTCGAGCATCTCACCGTGGAGGAGAACCTCCTGACCGGGGCCTACACCCGCCGGAACGCCCGCGAGGTCGCCGCCGACCTCGCCCGCGTCTACTAGTACTTTCCGCGCCTCACCGAGCGGCGAAGCGGTGCGGGCGGGCTACGTGTCGGGCGGGGAGCAGCAGATGCTCGCGATCGGCCGGGCGCTCATGGCGCGGCCCCGGCTCATGCTCCTCGACGAGCCGTCCATGGGCCTGGCCCCGATGCTGGTGCAGGAGATCTTCGCCATCGTCAGCCGCCTGAATCGCGAGGAGAAGGTGGCCGTGCTGCTGGCCGAGCAGAACGCCGCCATGGCGCTCAACTTCGCCCAGTACGCCTACGTGATGGAGAGCGGCCGGATCGTGCTGGACGGCGACGCCCGGACCATCAGCGAGAACGAGGACGTGAAGGAGTTCTACCTGGGGCTCTCCGGCGTGGGGCAACCGGAAGAGCTACCGGGACGTCAAGCACTACCGACGCCGAAAGCGCTGGCTCTCGTGACCGAGGACCCGGACCACCTCCGCGACCCAGGACTCTCGATCTCGACCTCCGGGCACACCATCACCCGCAACAAGGAGGCAGTGACCACCGAGCTGGAGAGCCTTCCGGATCGGCATCCTGGCCCTCGCCATCGCGGCGGGGCCGCTCGCCACATTGGCCGCCGCCCAGGGCAACACGATCTTCATGCCGCTGCTGGTCTACCGGACCGGTCCCTACGCGCCGAGCGGTATCCCGATCGCGAACGCGGGCAGCGACTACTTCAACCTCCTCAACGAGCGCGACGGTGGGATCAACGGCGTCAAGATCGTCGTCGAGGAGTGCGAGACGCAGTACGACACCAAGCAGGGCGTGGAGTGCTACGAGCGCCTGAAGGGGAAGGGACCGCTGATCGTCAACCCGTACAGCACGGGCATCGCGTACCAGCTCGTCCCGAAGGCCGCCGTCGACAAAGGTCGTCGTCCACTCGATGGGCTACGGCATGACGGCTGCGTCCGCCGACGGCGCGCTGGTTCCCTCGGGTGTTCAACTTCCCGATGACCTACTGGAGCCGGGCCTCCGCCTTCATCAAGTACGTCGGGTCGCAGGAAGGCGGGATGGACAAGCTGAAGGGGAAGAAGATCGTCCACATCTTCCACAACAGCCCGTACGGGAAGGAAGCCAACCCGACGCTCGAGACGCTGGCGAAGCAGCTCGGGTTCGATCTCTACGCTGCTCCCGGTCGACCACCCCGGGCAGGAGCAGAAGGCGACGTGGCTCCAGGTCCGCCGGCTCAACCCGGACTGGATCTACATCTCCGGGTGGGCGTGATGAACCAGGTCGCGGTGAAGGAAGCCGCGGCCCACGGCATGAAGATGGACCACGTGGTGGGTAACTGGTGGACGGGCACCGAGGCCGACGTCGTGCCGGCCGGCGACGGCGCGCAAGGGCTACAAGTCGATGACCTTCACGGCGCCCGGTCACTACAAGGATCCGACGACGACATCGTCCGGCTGCTCTACGACAAGGGGAAGGGCGCCGGCAAGAAAGAGGGCATCGGCGAGGTGCTGTACAACCGGATGCTCGTCAACGCGATGTTCAACAGCGTGAGGCCATCCGGACGGCCATGGCCAAGTACAACACCAAGTCGCCCACCGCGGAGCAGGTGCGCTGGGGCTTCGAGAACCTCAACCTCACCGAGACAGCGTCTCGAGCAGCTTCGGCATGAAGGGCCTCACCCGGCCGATCAAGGTCACGTGCGAGAACCACGAAGGCGACGGCATGGCGATGGTGCAGCAGTGGGACGGCAAGAAGTGGACCATCGTCTCCGAGTGGATCGAGCCGATGCGCGAGGTGGTCCGGCCGAAGCTCGAGGAGGCCGCGGTCGAGGAAGGCACCAAGCTCCAGTACACCAAGCGCGACTGCTCGAAGGAAGGCTAACCCCGCGCCGACGAGGCCACCCGCGAGGCGGCGCGCGCCGCGTAGGTCGGTGCTCGCGCTCGGAAACCGGAAGCGTGATGACGCGATCGGACCGCCTGCGCGGCTACTACCGACCGGAAGCGCGAGACCATGGGGGTGCGGGCGCGCCGCGCCTACCAGGAGGCGTGGTGCGGCGCGCTGGTGGCCCACGCCTGGCGGCGCGCGCCCGGGGTGCGGCGCCGGCTGGAAGCGGCCGGGCTCCGGCCGGCTGCGGTGCGGACGCTCGGGGATCTCGCGCGTCTCCCGGTCGTGAAGAAGGCGGCCATGCCGGATCTCCAGCGCGCGGCCCCGCCCTTCGGAGGTTCTCCGCGTCGCGGCCCGCGGACGTCGGCTGGGTGTTCGTGTCGCCCGGGCCGATCTACGAGCCCTTCGCGCGCCGGGACCGGAGCCCCTGGCGCGCGGAGACGGCGGCGTACGCCGGCGGCTTCCGGTCAGGCGACGTGGTCGTCAACACGTTCCTCTGATCACCTGACGCCGGCCGCTCACCTCTTCGACCGCGGGCTCGCCCTGCTCGGGTGCACCGTCGTGCCGACCGGCCCGGGAACGTGGAGGTGCAGGTCCGGACCATCCTCGACCTCGGGTCACGGGCTACGTCGGCACCCCGTCGTTCCTCCTGGCGATCTTGAAGCACGCCGACGAGAAGGGGCTGGGGCGTCTCCCGCTCCAGGTCGCCCAGGTCGGCGCCGAGGCGCTGCCGCCCGTCGCTCCGGCGGGCCATCGAGACCGACCACGGCATCCTGACGCGGCAGGGCTTCGGGACGCGCAGACCTCAGGATCGTCGCCTACGAGTGCCGGGAGGCCGATGGGATGCACGTGATGGAGGATGTCGTCCTCGAGATCTGCGACCCCGAGACCGGCGCGCCGCTGCCCGCCGGCGAGACCGGGGGAGATCGTCTGCACGCGTCAACCATCGCGCGTATCCGATGATCCGTTTCGGGACCGGCGACCTCTCGGCGGTCACCGCGGCGCCGTGCCCGTGCGGGCGCACCTCCGCCGCGCATGCTCGGCTGGCGGGGCCGCGTGGACGAGGGTGACCAAGGTCCGGGGCATGTTCGTCTACCCGCGCCAGGCCGGACGAGATCGTGGCGCGCGTGCCCGGGGTGTCGCGCTGGCAGGTGGTGGTGACCCGCGACGCCCACCAGGACGGGCTCGAGTTCCACGTCGAGGCTGGCCCAGGGGACCGCGCCGGAGCAGGTCAGCGCCCATCATGGTCGAGGCGCCATCCGGGACGTGATGAAGCTCCGGGGCGAGGTCCGGGTGGTCGCCCCCGGGACGATCCCGACGGGCGCGAAGAAGATCGACGACCGGCGGACGTGGGATTGATGACGACTTCCGGGCGGCGCGACGCTTTGCGTGGCACGGCGAGCGGCAGGTCAGATCGGCGGGCCGCGCTCGCGACCGCGCGGTGGGGCTCGCCCTGGGCCTCTCGCGGGAGCGCCCCGGCGGTCGTGCCCGCGGATGCTCAGTACCGGACGCCGAGCATGCTGTTCTGGAAGACCTACCACCAGGCGATCCGCGAGTACATCCAGAAGAGCATCCTGGACTGACGGGACGCCGGCATGGCTGACCGCGACCGAGACTCTTCGAGCGGCTGCTCCGGCTCGAGCGAGGCCGGACGGCTCTGCTCGTGGTCGACATGCAGCGGGGCTTCCCTCGACCCGGGAGCGGTGATGGAGGTGTCCGAGGCGCGGTGCCAGCGTGCCGGTCGGTCGCCGATCTGATCGCGCGTTCCGCGCCTCCCGGCTGCCTGTCGTCTTTCAGCCAGTTCGTGTACTCGCCGGCGAGCGCCGCTGCTCGTGGGGGACCTTCATCCCGAGCACCGGCCGGCGGCCTCCGGCGCGGCCACCGGGCTTCGGCCGGCCCTCGTCGTCCTGTCTCGAGGGCGACCTCGAGCGTCGAGGTGGTGGCGGCGCTCGCGCCCGCGCCCGACGAGCTCGGCCGTCCGGAAGCACTGGTACGACGCGCTTCGCGGGGACGCCCCTCGACGGCGCGCTGCGGGCACGCGGCATCCGCTCGCTCGTCGTGACGGGCACGATGACCGACATCTGCGTCCTCGCCACCGTCGTAGGCGCGTTCAACCGCGAGTACCGCGTGACCGTCGTCGAGGACGGGGTGGCGACGCTGATGGCCGGAGATCCAGCGGGCGACGCTGGACATCATCCGCCGGGCGTACGGGCGCGTGGTATCGGCCAAGGTCGTGGCGCGACGAGGTCGCCACCTGGTGAGGGCGTCGTGTCAGGGCTTGCACCGGACGCCCGGCCCGTGGAGTATGGGGCCACGACTCGAACCGGTCCATCCTCACGGCCGACATTCACCCGAACGGGAGGAGCCGACCATGACGGAGCGCTGGCAGAGAGCGAGGCATGGGCCCGGGACCTCTGGTGGAGCGGGAAGACGACTCGCCGGCGCTTCCTCGCGCTGTCCGCGAGCGCGGCGGGAGCGCTGGGGCGCACGAGTGCTGGTTCCGGCTCCCTGGCGCGAGGCGTTCGGCCAGGCGAAGCCGTTCAGGATCGGCACGCTCCAGCCCTTGTCGGGCACGCGCGGCCGCCGGCGGCAAGACGGCGCTGGTCGGCGTGCAGATGGCGGTGGACCGGATCAACAAGACGCGGCGGGGTCAACGGGCCGGCCGCTCGAGCTCGTGATCGCCGACTACGAGTCCAAGCCCGACGTCGGGCGGCGCAAGGCGGAGAAGCTCGTGGTCGACGACAAGATCGACGCCCACGCGGGCGGCTACCTCTCCAACGTATGTCTGGCCTGCATGCCCGTCTACGAGGAGCACAAGGTCGTCAACATGATCACGGTGTGCCTCGACACCACGATCACGACGACCAAGTGCAGCCGGTACACCTTCCGGCCCTTCGACTACGCGCCCGCCCAGGCGGTCGCCGTCGGCGCCGTACCTGGTCGAACAAGATGGGCAAGAAGTGGCACATCGCCTATGCCGACTACGCGTGGGGCCAGTCCACACGCGACGCCTACGTCGCAGCAGATCAAGAAGCGCGGGCGGCGACGGTCGTCGAGACGACCGGCATCCCGCTCGGCACCGCCGACATGACGCCGTTCCTGTCGAAGGTCACCGGAACCTTCGACGGGCTGTTCGGGATCTTCTTCGGGCCCCAGGGGCATCGCCTTCGTCGACCAGGCTTACGACCTCGGCCTGACCAAGAAGTACAGCATGGCAGGCGACGGCGCCATCGCGGAGTCGACCACGCGCTGCCGGCGCATCGGCAGCAAGGGCGAGGGCTTCGTCGGCATCGACCGCTACATCCCCGTGCTGGAGGGCGTCCTGAACACGCCGCACCACAAGAAGTTCTTCGACGACGCCGTCGGCGCGGCTCAAGCAGATCGACCCGACGCGGCCCGCTGCCCGACCGCTACGTGCAGTCCAACTACGAGGCGTCAACGCCTCAAGATCGGCATGCAGAAGTCGGGCTTCCAGCGGGCGCGAGGACACGATGAAGCTCATCGAGGCCCTGGAGGGGCTGGAGATGAAGGAAGGCGACGACTTCCCGCAGGGCGACAAGGCTCTTCGGAAGGAGGACCACCAGGCATTCCTGCGGCGAGTTCATGTTCGAGATCCGCGGTGGCAAGTACAAGATCCTGGACGTCATCGCGAAGGAAAAGACCGATCGTCCCGTCCGGCTGCAAGTTCGCTATGGCGCAGCTGCTTGTGACCGACCCGCGCGTACGGCAGGGCTGGTTCACCGGTCCGGGCCGGGCGCCGCTCCGCCGCCATCCTCGCGCACCGAGGGGCTGACCGTGCAGTTCGGCGGGCTCATGGCCGTCAACAGTGTCAGCCTGGCGGTGGCGCTCGGCGAGATCCGGGCCGTCATCGGGCCGAACGGCGCGGGCAAGTCCACCCTGTTCAACTGCCTCACCGGCGTGCCTTGCGGCCCACCGCGGGCGCGATCGTCCTCGACGGCGAGGACGTGGCGCGGGCTGCCAGCCTCACGCGCTGTCGCACCGGGGCATCGCCCGCTAGCTACCAGATCACCAATATCCTGCCCGGCGCGACGGTGCTGGAGAACGTGCGCATCGCCGCCCAGTCGCGCACAGCCATGGCTGGAGCCTCTGCGGCACCACCTCGCCTACGCGGACCTCGTCGAGCGAAGCCGGAGCCGTGCTGGCGGCGGTCGGTCTCGAGACAAGGAAGACGAGCTGGCGGCGAACCTCTCGCCACGGCGAGCAGCGGACCCTCGGAGATCGCGCATCGCGCTCGCCACCGAGCCGCGGCTCCTGTGCCTGGACAGAGCCGACTGCGGGCATGAGCGTGACCGAGACCGCGCCACCGTGGAGCTCAGTCCGGCGCATCGCGACCGACCACACCATCCTCATCGTCGAGCACGACATGGAGGTGGTGATGGGGCTCGCCGGCACCATCACCGTGCTCCACTACGGCGAGATCCTGGCCGAGGGCACGCCCGCCGAGATCCAGGCGAACGCCCGCGTCAGGAGGTCTACCTCAAGACCTGATGCTGCGCGCCTCGACGACGTCCACGCGCTACTACGGCAAGTCGCCACGTCCTGCACGGCGTGTCGCTCGAGGTGGAGCCCGGGGAGGTCGTGGGCCTCCTCGGCCGCAACGGCGTCGGCAAGAGCACGACGCTCAAGGCCATCGATGGGCCTCGTGCGCCCGTCGCGCGGCCGGGTGAGCTTCGAGGGCGCGGGACGATCACCGGGCTGCCGCCGCACCAGCTCGCCCGGCTCGGGATCGCGTGGGTGCCGGAGGACCGCCGGATCTTCCGCCTCCTGACCGTGCTGGAGAACCTCCGCACCGGGCCTGGACCGCGCCGGCGTGTCAGCGAGGCCCGGCGGGCCGAGCTCCTGGACAAGGTCTACGCCGAGCTTCCCGGTGCTGCGCCGAGCGGCGCCAGCCAGGCGGGCGGCACGCTGTCGGGCGGCGAGCAGCAGATGCTGGCCATCGCCCGGGCCGATGATGCTCGAGCCCAAGATCATCCTGCTCGACGAGCCGACCGAGGGCCTCATGCCGCGCATGGTCTCGCCAGATCCGCGAGATCATCGACGTGCTCCACCGGGACGGCGTGGCCATCCTCCTCGTCGAGCAGAACGTGCCGCTGACGCTCGAGGCGGCCGAGCGCGTCTACATCATGGAGAAGGGCGTCGTGCGGCACCACGCGCCGGCCGCCGACCTGCGCGCCGATCACGCGGTGCATCCACCAGTACCTGGAGTCTGACGTGGACATCCCGCTGCGACCAGATCCTGATCCAGACCGTCAACGGCCTCGTCAACGGCATGATCCTGGCGCTGGTGGCGTCCGGGCTGACGCTCGATCTTCGGCATCATGGACGTGGTCAACTTCGCCCACGGCGACCTCGTGATGCTGGGCGCCTTCGTCGGGGCGGCCACGATCGCGGCGCGACCGGCAACTTCTGGCTGGCCCTGCTGGTCGCCGCGCTGACCGATCGCGCGTGTTCGGCGGCCGCGCTGCAGGTCGACGACGCTGCGCCCGCTCCTCGGCCGCGATCCGCTGACCACGATCCTCGCCACCTTCGGCATCTCGCTGGTGCTGCAGAAGTACGCGCATCTGGCAGTGGGGCCCGTCGGCGCGGCAGATCCAGGAGCCGATCACCGGCCAGTTCACGCTCTTCTATCTCGAGTATCCCTGGTACCGCATCCTCACCGCCGTGCTCTCCGGCCGCGATCATCGGCGCGCTCTAGCTCTTCCTGAAGTACGGCAAGTACGGCATCTGGATCCGGGCCACCACCCAGGACCGCGTGATGGCCTCGGCCATGGGCGATCCCGGTGCCCCTCGGTGCACACCGCGGTGTTCGCGATCGGCGCCGGCGATGGCCGGCGGCCAGCGGCGTGCTGTTCGGGCCCCTCGGCCGGCGTCACCCAGAACGATGGGCTTCGACTTCACGCTGCGCGCCTTCATCGTGGTCGTGGTCGGCGGCATGGGCAACCTCGGCGGCTCGATCCTCGCCGCGATCTTCATCAGCCTGCTCGAGGCCTACGCCTCGCTCGTGGTGTCAGCCCGGCCCAGGCGGTCATCGTCTCCTTCGTGGTGCTGATCCTCACCCTGCTCGTTCCGGCCGACCGGGACTCTTCGTGCCCGACGCCCAAATGAGCGTCGCCGCCGCCAGGCCGTGCGCCTACTGGATCCGGCGCTTCGTCGTCGTGGTCTGGCGCTGCTGCTGGCCGCGGCGCCGCTGGTGCTGCCGCAGTTCTGGCGGCCGCTTCGTCACCGAGATCCTGATCTGGGGCCTGCTGGCCATGTCCTCGGACATCCTGATCGGCTACACCGGCATGGTCTCGTTCGGCCACTCGGCCTTCTTCGGGCTGGGCATGTACGGCGCGGCGGCGGCGCTGCTGACCGTGAAGCCGCCCAATCTCTGGCTGGCCGCTGCTCTACGGGCTGGTCGGCGCCGCGGCGGTGGCGGTCTTCGTCGCCTATCTTCGCCACGCGGCTGCGCGAGATCTACTTCGCCATCACCGACGCTGGTCTTCTCCCAGATCTTCTACGTCATCATCTTCACCTGGACCGAGGTGACCGGCGGCGAGAACGGGCTCACCTTCAGCCAGCCGCCGCTCTGCCATCCTCGGGCTGTACTCGAGCGCGTTCACGTCCGACGACGCTGCACTGGTTCGTGCTCGGCGGTGGTGGCGCTCTCGTTCCTGCTCGCTGCGCCGCATCACCCAGTCGCCCTTCGGCATGGTGCTCCAGTCGATCCGCGAGAACGAGCCGCGCACCGCGGCCATCGGCTACTCACGTCGAGCGCTACAAGATCGTGGCGGTGATGCTCTCCGGGCTCTTCGCCGGCCTGGCCGGCGTCCTCTACGCGCTCCAGAACAAGTTCGCCGCGCCCGACTTCGTCTTCTTCGTCGTCTCGGGCGAGGTGGTGATCTTCAACGTGATGGGCGGCATCGGCACGCTGGTGGGCCCGATCGCCGGCGCCGCGTTCTTCCTGCTGCTGCGGGAGGGCGTCTCGCGCTTCTTCACCGAGTACTACCTCATTCCCGTGGGGATCCTGTTCATCCCGATGGTGATCTTCCTGCCGCGGGGGCTGCTCGGCTTCCTTCGACGGACGCTGAACCGCTGAACAGGCCGGGCGAGCGTGCATCCGACCGGCCGGCGGCCGTTACGACCCGGTGGCCGTCGAGAATGGAGTCAGCGTACCGCCGCGCAGCGCGGCCGGGACGCTCGAGTCGCCGGCGGCGCCGGTGACCAGCGGCATTGTGGCGCCGTCGGTCTGCTCGCCTTTGCCTGTGCTGTGCCTGCTGGCTCCCGGCCGGTCGGGCGCTTCGATCGACAGCGCCTTCGCCTTCGATGATCGTTGGGCCGAGCGATGTCTGAGACGGCTTCGCGAACTGCTGCTGGTCGCGGGCGACGAGTTCACCGCTTCGCGCGATTCGCGCCCGATCGGCCCTCTTCGCCCGGCGAATACGACCGGCTGGTGCGCGGTCCTCACGCCACCGTGGACGTCGCCCGTGACGGAGGCGATCGGTGTCATGTTCGCGGATCTCCGCGGCTTCTCGGCACGCACGAGGCGATGATCAAGACCGTTGGGCTCGAACGTCCCAGCATGGTGCACTGGCGCGCCTGGCGCGTCACGACTGCGGGCTCAGGGCGCCTCGCGAGAGCTCATCTCGGGACGCGGTGCCGCCCCGTGATGATCACTTTGCTGAGGTTCTCCTCAGCCACTCGGTTCGATCTATGTGTAAAAGGGCGGACTTCGTGGCGTGGTGAACGATCGTCGCCGCCTGTGCTACGACGAGTGCGCTGCGGCTGATCGGATCTCACCCAGCCCTCCGGGGCAGTGCGGGCCGGCTCTGCAGCTCGCCGCTCTTCTGACGCGTGCTCGCCCTCTCATCGCGCGGGCTGGCCCGGCGCATCGATCAAGGTCGCTTCGTGTGTTGTGACAGTCGCGCCTGGGCCGACGCGCGCGCGCTGGCACGCGCATCCGCCCAACGCCGCTCGCGGTACCACCGGCTGGCAGCGGCGCGCACAGCCCGTGTGCCCACGCCAGCACGGAACTGTGAGTCGCCGGCCGGCTGGCGCGGCTGTTGATCGCTTTGCCGGTTTCCCCGGGCCGCGGCGGTCTGGCGAAACCTGGCGCGCGTTCGGCGGAGTGCGAAGCGCGGCGTGGCTGGATGCTGCCGTCGAGCGGAGTCTTCAGCTCGCTTCGCCGTGTAGCTTCGCCGAGCCTGCTCTCGCTGAGCCGCGGGTCGAGCCTCGGCGCTCTGGCGGCACCTCGCCCGCGTCGACGGGCGGGAGACGACGCGCGAGGTTGCTCAGGATGGGGCGCGGCTGCCGTCTCATCGCGTCGCGCGCCTGGGCAGCCAAGGCGCCGCCTGGCGGGACGATTGCTCGCGACCCTGGGCCATCCAGTTCACCTGGTGATGGCGCCCGACGATCTACGATCGGCGCGCTGTCGCACGCGGCGGACAGCCCGGGGTGCGGTGATTCGTGCGCCTGACGAGTCCCATAGTCGGCATCGTGGCTGGTCGCAGCGTTGCGCCGGGGGGAGATCGTCGCCTTCCAGCTGGACAACGACGGGCGGGCGCGAGGGGCGAGGCGAGGGGACGGAAAGTCGGTGCCGTTCTTCTGGACGCGCCGAAGCAGAAAGAGCGTTCCACGCTGGGGCCGATTGCGTAGCTGACGGCGGCGGCCGCCAGCGCGCCGGTGGTCCCGGCCTTCTGCCGATGCAACGCGCGGACGGCGGCGGCTATCGCCTCCACGTAGAGCGAAGCGCTCGCCGTGTCGCGCGGTGCCGAGGTCAACGCTGCTGAGGCGCGGCCGTCAGCCGTCCTAGGCGCTACGTCCGGATGCACTGGGATCAGTGGTTCCTAGCTCAGCGTCTGGGAGCGCCGCCCGTGAGGCGGGACGCCGGCTCCCAGAGTGCGCGCCGAGTGGCGATCACCGCCAGTCGCGCAGTGTGCTGAACGCCATCGGTCAGGACCTGGACGCCTTCTGGGCCGGGGCTCGTCACCGGGCGCGTCGGCATCGGCGAGATCGGGCTTTCCAGTGAGCAGACCTCCGCGTCACGCGAGGCGGGGAGATCAAGAAGCTCGACGCGACGTTGCCGGCGCCGCCGCCCGGTGCCGCGGCCCTCCCGCCGCAGTCGTCTACTGCCGTACCACGCGATTCCTCGGTTCACGCCGGCCCGCGAGGCTCTCGGAGACGGCCGGGCTCTGGGCGCGCGCTGCCGGAGGGCGGAGCGCGTCGCCGTGGTCGTCGGCACCGCGCTCGGCGGCATCGACGAGGCCGAGTCGCGCTCGCGGCCCGGGGCCGACTCGGAGCGCTGACCGGCTCGGTCGTACGACGGGCCCACCCGGCAATCTGGCCCAGTGGCTGGGGGCCCGCGGGACCGGCCGCTGACCGTGACGACCGCCTGCGCGTCGGGCGCCACCAGCCTTGAGCGCTAGGCGCCGATCTCCTGCGCGCGGCCAGGTCGATGTCGTGCTGGCCGGCGGGGCGGACGCGCTCTGCCGTTTCGTCCAGCGCGGCTTCAACGTCCTGCGCTCGCTGACCCGCGACGCCGTCCGCCCAGGTTCGACCGGCGCCGGAGCGGGTCTCCTCCTCGGCGAGGGCGCGGGCCTGGTCGTGCTGGAGCGCGCCGACGCGGCGGCCCGCGGCGGGGGCACCGGCCTGCTCGGGTATCTGCTCGGCCATGCCAGCACGGCCGACGGCGCCACATCACCGCGCCGGACCCGGAAGGGCGGGGGCTCGAGCTGGCAGTGCGCGCGGCCCTGGCGGAAGCGGGACTTCCGCCCGGACGCGCTGGATCATGGTGAGCGCGCACGGGACGGGCACGGCGGCGAACGACCGCGTCGAGACCGACGTCCTGAAGCGCGTCCTCGGGCGCGCGCGCCCACGGTGTTCCAGTGAACTCCATCAAGGCGCACCTCGGCCACACGATGGGCGCTGCGGCGACGCTCGAGGCCATCATGTGCCTGTTGCGCCAGCCGCCACGGTCAGGTGCCTCCACGCTCAACTACGCCGCTCCCGATCCCGACTGCGATCTCGACTGCGTGCCGAACACGGTGCGCGCCTGGCGCACCGCGGGTGAGCTTTGTCCACGTCGCTCCGGCTTTGGCGGATGCAACGCGGCCCTGGTGCTGGCCGCAGGGTGACCCGCCATCGATGCGTGACGGCGGTGCCGTCCAGGCCTCGTGGATCCGCCGGCGCCCGGATCCAGGGCATCGGCGCGATCACGGGTTGGGGGAGGAGTCCGGGCCGCCTGCCGGACGCGCTCCCGCCGCCCGGCGAGGGCGGCCGGGGCCTGCGTGACGGCGCCGACGCCTGGTCCTGGGCGGCGACCGGTTCCGTCGCGCGACGCGGGAGTGTCTGCTCGCCGTGGCGGCAGCCAGGGCCGCGGTCGCGGATGCCGGTCTCGCGGAGGCCAGATCTGGCCGGGCCGCGAACGGGTATCCTGTACGTGAGCGCGACGGGTGCACGCCGCCGCGAACCGGGCGTTCCTCGAGACAGACGTCGACGACGCTTCACTTCCGTACACTTCGCCCAGCGCGGTACCCGGCAGGTGACGATCGAGCTGGGCATTCGGGGCCTACGTCCCAGCCTCATGGGCGGCGCGCCGGCGACGCCTGCAGGCGATCTGGTGGGCGCGCGCTGGCTGGCCGAGGGGCCGCGCCGACCGGATCCTCGTGCTCGCCGTGGAGGCGCTTCACGAGATACGGGACCTGTTTCGCCGAGCCCGCCGGCTCTACGCCGGGTCCCTTGGTCGAAGGGGCGGCCTGCCTCCTTCTGGAGGCGGGCGAGGAGGCAGGCTCCGCTGGGCGTCTCGCTCGGCGGCCGAGCGGCTCCCGGAGCGCGGGTCGCGACAGCTGCTCGACCGCGTGCTGAACGTGAGACCGGCGCCCGGCCTCGTCTGGAGCGGATCGACCGGAGGAGGTCGGGAGGCCGCCGAGGCGCGATTCCTGGACGAGGGCGGGCGGCCCCAGCCCCGGCGCCCCGGCTGGGCGAAGCCTGGCGATGGGGCCGCTGCTCACCTGCTGGCCCGGACCGAGCGCGGGAACGGCGCCGAAGCCGTGGCTCCTGACCGCGACGTGGCGAAGCGAGTACGCGGCGCTCCTCTGGACCCGATAGGCACGACACGGGAGGAAGGATGGACGAACGAGCAATCATCGGAGAGCTGCGGGACATCATCGTCAAGCGGCTCCGGTTCGACCCGCGCTGCCTGACCGCGCTGACCTGCCGAGACTCCGCTCGAGAGGTGTCGAGGGCGCGCTCGGTCTCGACTCGCTCGATTTCATCGAGCTCTCGATCGCGCTGGAGGAGCGATTCGGCATCGTCATCCAGGACGGGGAGGACGTGGCGGCGCACTTCGGCACGTTCGGCGCGCTCGTTCGCTTCGTCGGCGCGCGGGCCCAGGGGCCTGATCACGACGTGAAGCGCGTCCTCGTCACGGGTCTCGGAGTCGTCAGCCCCCTACGGCGCGGGCCGTGGCGCTTTCTGGCAGGGCCTGGCGGCGGGCCGGTGCGCGGTCCGAGCCCATCGAGCTCGTTCGACACGGAGGGCTTTCGCGCCCGAATCGGCGCTGAGGTCCCCGCCGGCATCGCGTTTCCCGGCGTGTCCTCGCGCCGTTCGCGAAGCCGACCGGTTCGCGGTCGCGGCGGCGGACGAAACGCGTCCTGGACGCGGGGCTCTCGCGCGCCGAGCTGCGCCCGGCGGCGGTGATCGTCGGCGGCATCGGCGGCGGCATGCTCGAGGCGGAAACCTGGTTCTGGCGACGCGAGCGCGAGGGTGTCGATGACCCGGACCTCAGGACAGCGCTTCGAAGCGTCCTGCCGTTCGCCCACGCCGAGGTCGTTGCGCGACGCTGCGGTACGACCGGCCCCAGAGGAGACCGTCGTTCTCGCCTGCAGCTCCGGGCGGCGCGGCTAGGCCTGGCGGCCGAGCTGATCGCCTCCGGCGACGTGCCGCTCGCGCTCGCGGGCGGGGTCGATGCCATGACCCGGATCTGCTTCATGGGCTTCAAGCGCTCCAAGCTGCTCGATCCCGAGCCGTGCCGCCCATTCGCCCGGGACCGCCGGGGCATGTCGCTCGGCGAGGGCGCGGGATTCGTCGTGCTCGAGGACGAAGCGCACGCCCGGGCTCGCGGTGCGCCCGCGGCTATGCGGAGCTGGCCAGCTACGGCCTCACCACGGATGCCTGGCACCTCACGGCGCCGCACCCCGATGGGGAGGGCAGCGTCCGGGCGATGGCGGAGGCGCTGGATCGGGCGGGGGTCCCGGCGAGCGCGGTCGGATCACGTCAATGCTCACGGGACCGGCACACCCCAGAACGACCGTGTGGAGGCCGCGGCGCTCCACAAGCTGTTCGATCGGACGCGGTGCTCGTGAGCGCCAACAAGTCCCTGGTGGGGCACGCGATGGCGGCCGCCGGCGCCCTCGAGGCGATCGCGACCGTGCTGACCCTCGTCCACCGGCTGGTTCCGCCCACCGCCAACCTCCACGACCCGGACCCCGGGATAGTGTTCGACTGCGTGCCCAACGTGGCGCGCCCGGCCGCGCTGGGTGCTGCCGTATCGAACTCCTTCGGGTTCGGGGGTCAGAACCTGAGCCTCCTCTTCCGGCGCACCGCCGGTCCCCGGGAACCTCGATGCCGCTCGGTGAGACCGGGAACGGCGCCCGGCTCCCGGTCGTCGTCACCGGAGTCGGCAGCGTGAGCGCGCTCGACGCTGCCGGCGGAGCGGCGGTCGGGAAGCGCTCCAGCGAGGCGTCTCCGGCATCGGCGCGGTCCGCTCCTTCCCGACCGATCGGTTGCTGGAGCCGGCTCGGGGGCGAGGCCGGGGACGTGACGGGCCATCTCCAAGACGGGGAGACGCGTCGCCTGGCGCGGGCGAGCCAGCTCGCCGTGATCGCGGCCCGGCTCGCGCTGACCGACGCGAGCCTTCAGCCAGGACCAGCTGGCCGCGGGTGGGGCTCGTGCTCGGATCGCACTGGGGGGACTTTCGATCCTCGGAAGCTTCGCGCTCGGATTTCTCGAGCGTGGAGTTCTCGGGCTCTCCCCTCTGTCTTCCCGAACACCGTGATGAACGCCGTGGCTGCGCAGGTCTCGATTGCCGTCGGCGTCCGCGGGCCGATGCTCACGCTGAACGAGGTGGATGCGGCCGGCGACCTCCTGCGGTGGCCCGCGGTGCGGGCTTGGTCGCATCCGGTCGGGCGAGCGCCGTCCTGGCCGGCGGAAGCGAGCGAGCTGTCCCCATTCTCTACCGGGAGCTGAGCCGGCTCGGCACCATGTCCCAGACAGAGCCCGGACCCGAGGGGTGCCGGCCCTTCGACCGTCGGGCGAATGGCACGGTGCTCGGCGAAGGGGGCGACATTCCTGGTTCTGGAGTCGGCGGAGGCTGCGCTGGCGCGCGGGGCGCGCATCTACGCCAGAGCTGGCAGGAGCCGCGTGGGGCAATCTCCGGGCGCCGCACGGGTTCCCGGCGTCCGGGGACGGGATCCCGTCGCCGTTCGTCGCGCCTCGCGCGGCCGCCGGGGTCGCCGCGGACGCGGTCGATCTGGCGTACCTGACGGGCGCGGGCCATCCCGCCCACGACGCATGCGAGCTCGACCTCGTGGCCCGGGCCGCTTCCGGGCGGTGGGGCGCGGCTGACCGTCATTGACGCCGCTGGTCGGCCAGCACGCGGGTCTCGGCGCGCTCCGAGCGGCGGCGGCGGCGCTTGCCGTCGCGGGCTCGGGCGTGGCGCCGCTTTCGATCCGATCTCTCGAACCGATCCGACAGGACCTCCAGTTCGCCGAGACGCCCGACCGACGCACGGGCGGAGAGCCCGCCGGCCACGGCGCTGGTCCACAGGCTCGCTCGCGGCGGGACTCACGTCGCGCTCCTGCTGCGTACCTTCGACCCGCGGGGCGACCGGCCCCGTGTCGCCGCGACGGGCGGGCTCTGGGCCGTCGTCCCGGTGTTCGACGAGGTGTCGGCGCTGGGCGACGTCGTCACGTCAGCAGCTTCGTGCGCACTGCCCGTGATCGTGGTGGACGACCGCGTCGACGGACGGAAGCGCCGGGGCACGCAGCACGGCGGAGCGCCGCGGAGGTGCTGCGGCACGCGCGCGGCGCGAGGGCAAGGGCGCGGCCCTCCGGACGGGCTTCCGCGCCGCGCTTCGTCACGGGGCGACGGCGGTCGCCACCCTCGACGAGGATGGCCAGCACGACCCCGCGACTCGGCGCGCCTGCTCGCGGCGCGCGTCCGCCGCTCCGGACGCGCTTGGTCCTGGTCGTCATCGGTTTGGCGCCGTGGCGGGCGATCCGATCCCGCGCGCTCCGGCGGCTGGCGATTCGCGCCGCGGACCGGATCCTGGGGCCCATCCTGCCGACCCGCCCGTCGGACAGTCAGTGCGGCTTCCGCATCTATCCGGGAGCATTCTTGCGCGAGATCCCACTGGTCGAGGATGGCTTCGTCCTCGAGACGGAGGCGCTGGTCAGGCGACGTGGGCGGGGTACCGGCTGGTCTCGGTTCCGATCCGGTCCGTCTATCCCAGGGAGCCACCGGAGCCGCTTTCACGCCGTGACGGACGTCGCCCGGATCGCGTGGTATCTGGCGCGCGTCTGGCTGGGGGCCCGGGGACGGCCGGTACGACTCGGCCTGACACCGTCGCGCCGAGCGCCCGTGTCGCGGAGGAGGTCTGAGCATCCGTGACCTCGCCCGGCGGAGGTCCAGGCTGGCCGTCCCGCGGGCTGCGGCTCCGGGACCGGGGTCACGGCTGCGCAGGGCCGATCCCACGCGGGCCCGCGGCCCGCGCCATGGCCGGACGTCCCGCGGCGGCTCCAAGTCACCGGCTCTGGTGCCGGTGAGCGGTTCGAGGCGTCGCGCCGACTGCGTCTGTTTCCTCGAGGCTACGGCTTCGCGATCGCGGGCATCACCGTGGGGATGGCCGGGCTGGTGGCGCTCGGGGCGCTTTCGGGTCGGATCAGCCGGTTCATCGATGGCGGGCACCGCTTCGTGCTGGGACAGATCTCCGTGGCGGGAGCGGGGATCGGGACGGGGGCGGGATTCACGGCGGGCGGGCTCCTGCGCCGCCAGACCATCGAGGCCATCCGCAAAGTGCCTGGGGTCGCGGCCGTCCAGGCGCAGATCATGCTGCCGCTGAACCCTCCACCTCTCAGCTGTTCTCCGTGAACCAGGAGCTCGTCCTGGGGGTGGACCTCACCGTCCCGTCGCCGAACTCGGAACTATCCGACCTTCCCGATCGCGCAGGGGCGCTCGCTGGCGCTGGCGGACCGCGGGCGCGCGGTGGTCGGGGCCGAGCTGGCGGTCGGGCGGGCGCTTCGCGTCGGCTCCCACCTGCGCATCGGCGGGCGTGACTTCGAGGTGATCGGGGTGGGGGCGGCTCCTCACGGCGCCCGACCGCTTTGCCGTGGTCGCCATCGAGGACGCGCGCGAGCTCTGGCTCGCCTTCGACCCCACTCTTCGCGCGCTGTTCATGGCCGGTGGCGTGGTCGCTCTCGGAGACCTGAACAGCGGCGCCGCAGTGGGCTGGGCCGCCGGCGTCGACCCCGACGCGCTCGCGGCCCGCATCCGGCAGGAGGTGGCGGGCGTCAACGTCGTGGCCCCGGGCGAGGTGGCGCGGCAGCTCGCCGGATCTACGGCGTTCTTCTCGTGGCTCATGGCCGGCATCACAGGGATCGGACTGCCTCATCGGAGGCTCTCGCTGTCGAACACCGTGGCTGCCGCGACCTTCGAGCGCATCCGCGACTTCGGGATCAAGCAAGCGCTCGGCGCCACCGACCTCCGGCTGCTGGGGAGGTTCTCCGGGAAGCCTCGCCGTCAGCTAGGGCGGCGGCATCCTCGGCACCTGTCCTCGCCGTGCTGGGGGTTCGGCCGTCGACGCGCGCGCGGCCCAGGCGGGACAGCGGCTCTTCCTCTTCTCGGCCGAGCTGGTGGCCTTCGCCCTGGGGTTCGCCGTCGTTCTGGGCGCCATTGCCGGCGCCTACGCGACCGTCCGGATCCTCCGCCTGTCGCCGGCCGAGGCGATCCGCCGCGGAGCCTGAAACCGTGACTGCCGACCCGGCTCTCCTCCGGGCATCCAGGCTCGTGAAGCAGTTCCGCACCCCCGACGAGCGGGTGCTGGAGGTGCTGCGCCGCGTGGATCTCGAGCTCGCGCCGGGGAGCTCGTGGCGGTGGTCAGGCGATCCGGGTCCGGAAAGTGCGACGCTCCTGAACCTTCTCGGCTGCCTCGGATCGGCCGGACGGCGGGGAGCTGTGGTACCGAGACCAGCGCCTGACCGGCGCGAGCCGGCGCCGCGCTGGCCGCCTTTCGGGGGCGGCACCTCGGCTTCATCTTCCAGACCTACAACCTCATCCCCGACTCACCGCCCGCAGAGAGCGTGCTGCTGGCGGCGCGCTATGTGGGCCGCATGGGGGCGGAAGCCGAGACGGCGGCGCGGGATCTTCTCGAGAGGCTCGGGGTGTGGGAGCGCGCGGAGCAGATTCCCGCCGGCCCTTTCTGGCGGCGAGCAGCAGCGCGTCGCGTTCTGCCGGGCCGTGCTGAACGATCCGGTCCTCATCACTGGCCGACGAGCCAACCGGAAACCTGGATGCGGAGAACGCCGCCCGTGCTACTGACCGAGCTTCGGGCCCGGACGCGGCGCGGTCGCGCGGCGGTGCTCCTGGTGACGCACAGCGCGAGAGCTCCGCCCGCACCGCGGACCGGACGCTCACGCTCGTCGACGGCCAGCGGCGAGGAAGGCCGCCGTGACAGCCGCCCTTCCCCGGCGGGCGCCGCACATCGAGGGACGATCTCACCCACGCCCCGATGCCGAGTCTCGACGAAACGATCGTTCGGTGTCGCAGGTAAATCCCCTTTGGAATGTCGGAGACGCCGCTCAGCCTGCGAGCGCGGATGTTCTCCGTAGTTCACGATAAGTGCTTTTAGGTGTCACGATCGGCCGTTGCCGCGGCGCCGTTCGGACGTGCACGGTCATTCCGTGAATAGAGGCACGACGGGTGCCACCGATGGTCACCAACGCCCAGGTTCACCGCGCGCTCGGCCGGACGCGTGGAAAGTTCGGCCGGCGGCGAGCGTGGAAGGTTTCCCGGCCCCTGGACTTTTGCCTCTCGGACAGCGTCAATCTCGCCGCTTGCCTCAAGTTTTCGCAAGCATTTCACAAGGTCGCCGATGCTTTCGCAGGCATGGGGTTTGCGGTACTCGCCCGGAGACAACGACCATGCCTGGCGCCAAGGTGTCCGCCAAGGCCACCTACTGCGGTCATACGCTCCAAGCGGAGACCGATCTGAATCCCCTTGGGCAGTGGACGGGACGGTGCGTCGTGGATGGCCCCTCCTTCCAAGGGGCCGTGGTGCTGTACACCCCGTTTCGGGCGCCGACCGCCGCGCTCGACGCACTGTTGACGGCGGCTCGGCGCTTGGTGGACGAGGGCTGAGCGTCGCTTCATGACGCGCATCGCACGCACTCGGCGCCTCGGCGGTCGTCATGGCGTCGAATGCGCTTGATCAATTTTGAGAAAACCCATAAGGTATGAACCTGTCAACTTATTTGTGCGTTACGTCCATTGCCCGCTGGGGCGCGTATCAGTGAGGGCGGTGATGGCTACCCGAATGTGGCTTGTCATCAGTCTTCTCGCCTTTCTGGTTTTGGTCGGCTTGACGGGAATCCCCGGCGAACTTCAGGCGGCGCCGGGAGGCACAGCTCCGGTCGAGCTCGAGGGCTACGTGCGGGCGATCCAGGGCGACACGCTCGATGCCAGGATGTCCAACAGGCGCGTGGGGATCGGGATCATCGGCATCCAGACGCCGCAGGGCAACACGGCGTGCGGCAAGGAGGCCACCGCATTCGCCCAGGCACTCGTCAACGACGGTGCGACGGTCGAGGAAGAGGCGGGCGCGCCTGCGGCAGTCGTATCGACGGATGTGCAACGTCCGCACGCCCGCCGGGCGGTCGGTCGCCGAAGAGATGGTGACGGCCGGATTCGCGCGGGCGAGCGGCCGGGAGCGAACCGCGACCGACTCGCCGGAGCTGGAGGCTGCGGCCAAGAGCGGCCACGGCGCGGCTGCCTCTGGCAGGGCGGGGGCGCTCCGTGATCGCGCGCATGCGTCTTGCGGTCCTGGCTGCCTGTGTGGCGCTTCTCGCGTGCGCCAGCTTCGTCGGCTCGCGCCGCCACTCTCCCGACCGGCTTCAGCGAGGGAGGGTCGTCGCTACCGGGCTGGCGGAACCGGTCGCGATCGCCTTCTTCCCGGACGGGCGGATCGCCATCGCGCTGAAGTCCGGCATCGTCCGGCTCGTCAAGAACGGCGCGCTCCTGCCGACCCCGCTCATCGACATCAGTGACGCGGGTCAACGACTACTGGGACCACAGGCTCCTGGGCATCGCGGTGGACCCGGACTTTGCCAGCCAACCCGCACGTATACCTGCTCTACGTGGACGAGAACGATGCGGCCGACTACACGGGGACGAAGACGTCGCGGCTCACCCGGGTCACCGTCGTCGGCGACACCGCCAGTCCGGCCAGCGAGGTGGTCGTTCTCGGGACCGCGGTCGGACGCACGTGCAAGAGCTTCCCGGCCGGAGCCGACTGCCTGCCTGGCGGACGGCCCGTCGCACTCGGTCAGGAACGTGAAGTTCGCCTCCGACGGCACCCTTCCTCACCCTCGGCAGACGCGTCGAGCTTCTACACGGTAGACCCCGACGCGCTGCGGGCCCAGGACCTCGACTCCCTCGCCGGCAAGCTCATGCACGTCACGCGGACCGGTCAGGGCGTGCCGGCGAACCCGTTCTACACCGGGGACGCCGGGGCGGCCCGGTCGAAGGTGTGGGCATACGGCGTCCGGAACGCCTACCGCTTTGGCGTGCGGCCGGGATCCAACGTGCCGTACCTGGGCGACGTGGGCTGGGACACGTGGGAGGAGATCAACGTCGCGCACGCCGGCGCGAACTTCGGGTGGCCGTGCTACGAGGGCGCGGCCCAACAGCCGGGCTATTCCTCGTATCCCACCTGCGTGGCGCTGCTACCAGGCGTCAGGGACGCCGGTATCGCTGGCGACCCTGGGGACCCCCATCGCCCGCGTGATGACCCCCTGGGCAGTGGCGCCCCGCTCAGCGCGATCAAGAACCAGGTCAAGCCGCCGGTGGGCAGCGGCGACCCGACCACCCAGTACGACAGCTGGGACGGCAACAACTTCGCCCCGGACGACTGGGTCGGCTACACGTTCACGGCGCCGCACACCTTCGACCGCGTCGTGTTCCAGGAGGGCATGCACTTCGGGGACGGCGGGTGGTTCAACACGCTGACGGTCCAGGTGCGGCAGAACGGGACGTGGGTGAACGTGTCGGGCCTGGCGATCTCGCCACCGTACCCGGGGAACAACGGCATCAGCTTCGAGAGCTTCACGATGACGTTCACGCCGATCCAGGGGGACGGGATTCGGATCTACGGCGCGCCTGGCGGCTCGGCCGCGTTCGTCTCGGTCGGCGAGCTCGAGGTGTACGGACAGGACTCGGGCGGCGGTGGCAGCGGCGGGGGTGGCCAGCCGGCCGGGACCGTGATCACCGCCCAGGCCACGTCGACGTTCGCGAGAGTGCCGGCGTCGTTGGGGCTCGGCGTCGGTCGACGCCATCCACGACGGGTGACAAGCCGCCGGTCGGCAGCGGTGACCCCAGCCGCCAGTACGACAGCTGGGACGGCGACAACCCGGCCACCGACGACTGGGTCGGGTACACGTTCGGCACGCCCAAGACCTTCACGCGCCTCTCCTTCCAGGAGGGATCGAGTTCTGGGACGGCGGGTGGTTCAACACGCTGACGGTTCAGGTTCGGCAGAACGGGCAGTGGGTCAACGTGTCGGAGCTCGTCAGCACTCCGCCGTATCCGCCAGCAACAACGGCGTGAGCTTCGGGACCTTCGCCCTCACCTTCACGCCGATTCAGGGCGACGCGATTCGGCTTTACGGCGCGCCCGGCGGGGTCAGCGGCCTTCATCTCGGTCGCGGAGCTCGAAGTTCTCGCCGCCACCGACCCCGGGGATCCGCCGCCGGTCCCGCCCTCCGGGGGTCACGGCGCCGCTCGTGACCTACAACCACAACGGCTCGACGGCGGCGGCGACCGGCGGCGTCTTCTACACGGGCACCGCGTATCCCGCCGCCTACCAGGGGGTGTACTTCTGGGCCGACTTCGGTGAGGAGATGCTCCGGACCCTCCGCACGGACGCGAGCGACGTCCTGGTGCCGGGAAGCGTGACGGACTTTGCCAGCGAGCTGGACGGGCCCGTCGACATCGAGCAGGGGCCCGACGGCCTCATCTACTACGTGGCCATCAGCGCCAACGAGGTCCGGCGGATCCGGTACACGGCCGGTAACACGCCGCCGACCGCCGTCGTCTCCGCGAATCCAGTCGCCGGCTTGGCGCCTTTGACCGTGCAGTTTTCGAGCAACGGGTCGGCCGATCCCGACGGGGACCCGATCACCTTCGACTGGAACTTGGGGATGGCAGCACGGGCACGGGGCCCTCACCCACGCATGTCTATCAGCCGCCGAACGTCGATCGCCTGGCGACCCTGACCGTCCGCTGACAACCACGGCGGGAGTGGCGACGGCCTCGGTGACGATCCAGGTCGGCAACCGGCCGCCGGTCCCGACGATCATCTCCCCCAGCCGCGACGTTCACGTACGGCGTGGGCACCGTCGTCAACTACTCGGGCTCGGCGACCGATCCCGACCAGGGAACCCTGCCGGCGTCCGCGCTGTCGTGGCAGATCGTCATCCATCACTGCCCGGGCGGGTCTGTCACGCGCATCCGTTCATCACCGTGCCCGGGGTGGCCGAGCGGAACCTTCACCGCGCCGGACCACGGGGACGAGAGCTACTTCGAGCTGATCCTGACGGCGACCGATAACCGAGGGTTGACGAGCACGGTCTCCCGCAGCATCCTGCCGCAGACCGTGCAGATGACGGTGGCGTCGGCGCCCTCCGGCCTGCAGGTGATCTACGACGGGACGATTGGCGCGGCGCCCCGATTGTCCGCACGACGATCGTGGGGTCGGTGCACACGCTGAACACCAGTCGCCCCAGGGATCGAACAACTTCCTGTCGTGGTCGGACGGCGGAGGCGCTGCAGCGATACGGTGACGGTCGGCACCGCGAATGTCACCTACACGGCCAACTTCTCCTCATTCCAGCGTCCATCGGCCAGTATCGCGCGGAGTACTTCAACAACTCGCACGCTCACGGCACTCCGCTGTTCACTCGCTGCGAGGGTGTCGATCAACTACCAACTGGGGAACCGGTGGCCCCGGCAACGGTATCTGCAACGACAATTTCTCCCGTCCGGTGGACGGGCCGGTTCTACCTTCCCGGCAGGCTCGCAGACGTTCACGACCCGCAGTGACGATGGCGTGCGGCTCTGGTGGACAGCGTGCTCGGGTCGATTTCTGGACCGACCATGGCCCGACGACTCCGGACCGGGACCGGACCATGACGGTCGGAGATCGCGATGTCGGGTCAGAATACTACGAGAGAGACCGTCGGAGCCCTCGATCGAGGTCAGCTGGATCCGGCGGCGGTGGTGGATCAGGGAGTCCAACGTCGCGAGCCAGGCCCAGACGGTCATCGCGAAGGTTCCCGCGTCTCAAGGGGCCGGGGACCCGTCAGCCTGATCCGTGACGGGATCAAGCCCGCGGTGGGGAGCGGCAACTCGGCCCAGCAGTACGACAGCTGGGATGGGAACAATGCCGCCACCGATGACTGGGTCGGATACACTTTCTCGACGGCCAGGACGTTCACCCGGTGTGGTGTTCAGGAAGGGATCCATTTCTGGGACGGCGGCTGGTTCACGGCTCCGCCGACGGTGCAGGTGCGGCAGAGCGGGCAATGGGTGACCGTATCGAAGCTCTGGTGATCACGCCCGCGTACCCAGGCAAGCAACGGCACGAACTTCGAGTCCTTCACGATGACCTTCAGCCAGATCCAGGGTGACGGCATCCGGCTCTACGGGGCGCCGGGCGGAGCCGCCCAGTTCATCTCCGTAGACGAGCTCGAGGTGTACGCGCTTCGTCCCGTGACGGCGCGCGATTCGGTGACCGCGCCGCCGGCGCCATGTCTTCTCCACGGCGCTTCGGCGACCTGCCCGGACGGTCCACAGCTGCCCGAGTGCCGCCCCTCGGCCCAGGCGCTTCTCTCGTGGCTGTCTCCGGTCGGGCGAGGGAGCCGTCCCGCGCCTCTCCGTAGCCTGACCATGAGCGACCACAGGCGTGAGTGAGTCACTCCACAGCCGTCGTCGTAGGGGAACGGTCCCCGAGCCGCCGTGCCGATCGCGGGTGTGCCCATCGCGGTGCGGGCAGTCCTGGCCCTCCACGAGGCCGGATTCCGCGACGTGCGCTTCGCGCACCGGGCGGCCACTGGTGGGCGGCCGAGCCTCTGGCGCGGCGGGGCGTGCCCGTCCGCTGGCTGGAGGGGGTCCCGACATGATGCCCTCGGCGTCGCGCTCGACCGAGGGTCCGACCCTGCTCCTCGCAGGGGACCTGCTCGTCGATGCCACGGCCGTGCGAGCGCTTCGTGGCGCCGGGCGAGGACCCGTGTGGACGGCGGCCGGCGGCGCGTGGGTGTCGTGCGCGGCCGCCGACCTTCCCGCTTGCTCGAGTCCATCGATCTCGGGGTGGGGTGGCTCATCCATGGCTCGACGCCCGCTCGACCCATGCGGGAGGGCACCGCGAATAGCGGCCGGTCTCGCGGTCCCGCTGGAAGCCCCGGATCGGCTGGGCACCTCGAGCGCGCACTGCTCGAACACACGGAGACCGGACCACGAGCGACAGCTACCGCGGCGACCCTGATCGACCGTCCTGTCGAGGCCTCTCTCGCGGCTCCTCCTGCGAACGTCGCCTGGCGCCCGCGCACGTGACGCTCCTGAGCGTGGCGATCGGCCTGCTGGAGCGGCGCGGACTGGCGACCGTCTCCTACGGGGGCGCCTCGGGTGGAGTGCTACTCCTCCGGCCTCGATCGTGCTCTGATTGCGTGGATGGAGACCTGGCGCGCGGCCCGGCTCGCCCAGACCGCGGCCGGCGCCCGGCTCGACGTGATGGGCGACTACCTCGGTGCACCTCGCGGTCTTCCTCGGGCTGGCGACCGGCCTCTGGCGCGGGGGCTGCCGCCCGGCGGTGTCTGGGCCGCGCCGGCCCTGTTGGCCGGGTGGTGGCCGCCATGGCGGCGGTTCACGTGCTGTTCATCCGCCCGGCTCCCCGGCAGGGAGGACCTCCACTGGGCGGGTGATGCCGAGAGCCTTCGCGGAAGGCGAGGCGCGTCGATCGCCGAGAAGCTCGCGAGCCGAGACTACACGTACCTGCTCCTGGTTCTGGCGGTGCTCGGCCATCTCGAGTGGTTTTCTCTACGCCGCGGCTGGCGCGTGGGTGCTTCACCGCCGCGCTGATCGCGTACTGGTTGCGGGCCATGCCGCGGCAGGGGCGGGAAGCGGTCCCCGGTGAAGGGCTCCGGCGCCGTGGCATCGAGCTGGTGTGCCTCCTCCTGGGGTGGCGGTGCTGGCCGGCGACGGTGGTATCATCAGGGCCGAGGACGCTCGTCGGGGATCTCCGCCGCTGGGATGGGGCCTGGCGGCCATTCTCTGGTCGAAGGCCTGAGCGTCCTCCTGAACACCGGCGGCTGGGCGCTCGCTTTCCCGGGCGGCGAGCGGCCGGTGGGTGCCGCGAGACTCGTCGCCGTCCGACTGGCCGGCGACGCCGTCAGCTCCGCCCTCACGCCATCGGCGACGATCGGGGGCGAGCTTCTGGCGCGTGCGCTTGCTGGGGCCGCGCACGTTCTCGAGCGTCCGGTGGGCATCGGTGAGCGCCACAAAGGTCGGGCAGTCGCTGGCCCAGGCGGTCTTCATCCTGCTCGGGATCGCGATCGTCTTCCGGGCCTCGCCGCCGGGCGCGAGTGGGTCGGATGGCGTGCCGCGATCGTCGTCGCGTCCCTGGCGGGCGCGATGGCCGTCGCTCCCTGGGCCGGATTCGTCTGGGCGGTCGACCACGGCTTCTGGACCGCGATTCAGGGCGCGCTCGGGCGAAGATGCGCCTCGGCTGGCCCCCGCCGGAGTCGTGGGGCGGCCCCGGGCGGGGTCGCGGACGCCACCTCTCGGGCGGGTGGGCGCAAGGCAGGCGTCCGTCGTCGTTCGGCTGTTTTCGCTCGCCGCGCGGAGCGCGTCGGTGCGCTGGAGATCATCTGAGTCTGATCCTTCGCGCGCGGTTGGGCGACGCGGTGGACTGGCAGGACGGCCTTGGCTCCTGGAGACGGGGCGCGGTGCTCATCGATGGTATTCTTCTCTTCTTCGTTCCCGCCAGGTAGGAACGCAGGAGGGGGCAAGGTCGTGCTCTTCGCGGCCCTCGGGCTCAATCCGGCTCGAGGTCTCACGGTCGGTATCGTGCGACGCATCCGCGAGTTGGCTGACGCGCGGCTCCGGTTTGGCTGCCATCGGGTGGATGACCGCTCGCGCCGATGCCACTCCGCCGGCTCGACTCGGCGAGTTCACGCAGCACGCCCCGTGCCTGAGACCGCCGTGGCTCGCCGGACGCTGTTCCTCCATCCGCCTTCGTTCGAGGGGTTCGACGGTGGCGCGGGGTCGCGGTATCAGGCGCGGCGCGAGATCCGCTCGTTCTGGTACCGACGCTGGCTGGCCCAGCCCGCCGCGCATCGTGCCCGGCAGCCGTCTGATCGACGCCCCGCCCGACGGCCTCTCGGTCGAGCAGGTCGCTCCGCTCGCTCGCGAATACGACCAGGTGGTGCTGCACACGAGCACGCCCTCGTTCGGGAGCGATCTCCAGGTGGCCGAGCGCTTGAAGCGCGAGAACTCCGAACTCCTCGTCGGGTATGGTCGGCGCGCACGTCGCGCGTGCTCTGCCGAGGCAGTCGCTCCGCGCCGCGCCGGCCGTCGGACTGGGTCGGAGCTGGGCGAGTTCGACTCACGCCTGCGCCGAGGTCGCGGAGGGGCGGCCGTTCGCCGACGTCGCAGGGCATCGCGTACCGCGACGACGGACCGGATCCGTTCACACCGCCGCGCGCCGCCGATCGAGGACATGGACGCTCTGCCGTACGTCGTCGACGTCTACCGGCGCGACCTGACCATCGAGAACTACTTCATCGGATACCTCCTGCATCCCTACGTGTCGCTCTACACGGGGCGGGGGTGCCGATCGAAGTGCACCTTCTGCCTGTGGCCGCAGACCGTCGGCGGCCACCGCTATCGCACGCGCAGCGCCGCAGCAGCGTCGACGCCGAGATCCGCCGCGCGCGCGATACTTCCCGCAGGTCAAGGAGTTCTTCTTCGACGACGACACGTTCACCGACGACCTGCCGCGCGCCGAGGAGATCGCTCGCCGCCTGGGCCGGCTCGGGCGTCACCTGGTCGTGCAACGCGAAGGCGAACGTCCCGAGGCGAGACGCTCGAAGATCCTGCGGGACAACGGCTGCGCCTGCTGCTGGTCGGCTACGAGTCGGGCTGACTCAGCAGATCCTGAACAACATCAAGAAGGGCACTGCGGCATCGACTGTCGCCCGGAGTTCACCGCGGAGCGCGCAGTCGCCTCGGCATCACGATCCACGGGACGTTCATCCTCGGCCTTCCCGGGAGACGCCGCGAGACGATCCGGGAGACGATCCGCTATGCGCGCGAGATCGAGCCGCGACACCATCCAGGTGTCGCTCGCGCGCGCCGTATCCCGGGGACCGAGCTCTACCGGCAGGCGGAGGAGCAGGGGTGGCTCCCAGCGGGAGACGGGAAGCCTGGTCAACCGGGACGGTGTCCAGCTGGCGGCGTTGAGCTCACCCCCTGGCCTCGCCCAGTCCGAGATCTTCGACTCGGTCGAGGCCTTCTACCGGCGGTTCTATTTCCGACCCCGGAAGATCTTTGCCATGGTCGGCGGAATGCTGCGAGACCCTGCCGTCATGCGTCGCCGCTCTCCGCGGAGGGCGCCGAGTTCTTCCGGTTCCTGCGTGAGCGGCGCGCGCGAGCGGTCGAGACGGGGCCGGCGGCCTCGACGGCGAGGCTGATCGCGATGCGGGTACTGTTTGTTTGCCGTGGGCAACATCTGCCGGAGCCGGGTCGGGGAGCAGATCTTCCAGGTTCTCGCGCTGGAGCGTCGCCGACTCGGGGGGACCACGAGGCGCGCTCGGCCGGGGTCGATCCGGACTCCGGCGGCCGGCTGATCACGAAGCGGGACGCAACATGGGCCAACGTGATCTGCGTGATGGAGCCGGAGCACGAGGCCTACATCCGGAAGCACTGGCCTCGCCCAGGCCCCGAAGGTGCGGGTGCTCGGGATCCCGGACGTCTACGAGCCGGACGACCCGGAGCTCCGGGATCGCCTGACGAAGGTGATTCGGGGACTGCTGGCGGAGGCGTCGGGGGATGGCTCGTCTCCCCCCGGCCGGGTGCCCCCCCGCGAGGCGCCCCGGCTGAGTCGTCCCGGGCAGTCCGGGCGCGCGCTCAGGCGCCGCCGGCGCCGTCCCGGAATCGGATGGCGGCGCGGACGGCCGCGACGAGCTCCTGCGAGGTTGAACGGCTTGACCAGGTAGTAGAAGATTCCCGCCGCTCGGGCCGCCTGCTCGGACGTCGTAGGACGCGTGGCCCGTCATCACGATGATCGGCAGCGACGCGTCGAAGCGCTTCCACAACGGCGATGGCATCCAACCCGCCCAGTCCGGGCAGCAGAGATCCAGGATCAACGCGCGGTAGCTGGTGCGCATGACGCGCTGGATCGCGTCGACCGCGCGGTCGGCCGTCTCCACGTCGAGCCCCTCCGCGGCCAGCACCTCGACGATCGTCTCGCGCATGCGGGGATCGTCGTCACAGACCAGGATTCGCTCGCGTTCCGCAGCCGCGGCCGCCTGGGTCGCGCTTGCGGCGTCGTGGCTCATGTTCGCCTCCGCACGCTCGAGCTAGGAGGAGGGCGGCGGCATCGCCCTCGCCGCGCGTGCCGATCGGAACGCCGTACCGTCGTAGCTTTGTTGTACAGCGTTTTTGTGTCGATGCCCAGGATGCCCGCGACTCGCTTCTTTGTTCCAGCGGTGACGCTCCAGCGTGCGCAGGATGTGGTGGCGCTCCACCTCGTCGAGCGTGAGGTCGGAGGCCCCGTCGCCCTGAGGCCCATCCGCCGGCCGGGCGAAGCCCGGCTCGGAGGGCTCCTGGCCCGATTTCGCGATCGCCGGAGGAAGGGTGTCGACCGTGAGAACCTGGCTGTCGGCGAGCACCGAGCAGCCGCTCGATGGTGTTGCGCAGCTCCGCGGATGTTGCCCGGCCAGGGGATACCGGGTCAGGCATACCATCGCCTCGGGGGTGACCTGCAGGCGCTCCCGCCCCCGTACGCATTGATCCGGAGGAAGTGCTCGACCAGGGCCGGAATGTCCTCCCGTCCGCTCGCGCAGAGGCGGCATGGGAATCTCGATCACCGCGATGCGGTAGTAGAGGTCCTCGCGGAACCGAGCCTTCTCGACCTCCTGGCGCAGGTCCTTGTTCGTAGCGGCGATCACCCGGATGTCGGCCTTGATGTGCCGATTCGAGCCGATCCGGCGGAACTCGCCGGACTGGAGCGCACGGAGCACCTTGACCTGGGTCGCCGGGCTCATCTCGCCGATCTCGTCCAGGAACAGGGTGCCCTGGTTCGCCGTCTCGAAGAGCCCGTGCTTGAGGCCGTGCGCCCCAGTGAAGGCGCCGCGCTCATGTGGCCGAGAAGCTCGCTCTCGAGGAGGGGTGTCCTGGAGCGCCCCGCAGTCGACGATCGTCAGAGGGGCGGCCGCCCGCGGGCTGTTCGCATGGAGCGCCGCGCGACCAGCTCCTTGCCGGTGCCACTCTCCCCCTGGACCAGCACGGGGAGAGCGTCCGGGCTGCCTTGTTGACCAGAGCGAGCACTCGCTTGATTCCGGAGCTGCGCCCGACGATCTCCGGGAAGGGGTCGTGGCGCCTTGAGCGCCGCTTCGAGGTGGAGGGTCTGGCGCCGCCGGGCGGCCTGCTCGTGGGCGGTCCGGAGGATCTGACTCAGGTCCGCGAAGTCGAACGGCTGAGGGACGAAGTCGAAGGCGCCGTGTCGGGCGACCTCCGCCGCCGCGGTCACGGTGCCGCGCGCGGACGTGACGACGACCTCCGGCGCAGGGGACATGGCGCGAAGCGCACGGAGCGTGTCCGCCCCCGACATTGCCCGACAGGTCAGGTCGAGGAGGACGACGCCGACGTCTCCGGAGGCGACCTGGTCGATCCCTTCCTCTCCGGAGGTGACGGCCCGGATCGTGTACCCGAACGAGGGGAGCATACGCCCGAGCAGGGCTCGGACGGCCGCGTCCTCGTGTACGATCAGAACTACCGGTTGGTCCATTCGGGGAAAAGGCCACGGAATTTCTCCTGAGCCCCCACTATCCAGGGGGACAAGGAGGCTGTCAAGGCAATTTCCGGAGGTCCCGACAGCATGAGCCCGCGGCGAAGCCGGACGCGGAACTCAGGGCCTCTACGGCCTGTTTCCGATGACTGGGATCGTCGGAGACGGACCAATCCAGATCGCACTCTTGCCCTGGCACTCAGATTTCGCTGTATGGTGGCGAGGCTTTTGGATCGTGAACCGCTGCTGTGATCGGGCCACCGGCCCGAGGATTGGGGGACGCTCATATGACGCGTAGGGCACTTGTGGCGCTGCTCGGTGCACTCATCGTTGCCGTTGGCTTCGGCGGCCGGGGCCGCCGAGGACGAGAAGAGAATCATCAACGGACCCAGCAGAGACCTCGTTCGGTGGTCTGGAGCTGGTGCTCGGCCAGGGCTCATCGGCCGAGACGGCCTTCCAGCCGGACGCGAGTAAGCTGATCGGTGAAGACCCTGGTGGGCGAGGCCCGGATCGTCACGTCAGCCAAGAACCTGATCCTCGTGGAAAGCAGCGAGGGCCGCGTGGAGATCCTCCTGCCGAACGGCCGCCTGATCTCGGTCAGAGGCCGGCAAGGCGGAGATCGTGGGACGGGCCCTGGTGGACGACCCTGGCAACATCACGATCCGGCTTTTCCGGAACCGGCCCGATCGCGCAAGCGGCGACCACCCGGGTCCCTTTACCGTGACCACCGTTGTCGTTCAGGTGGTTTCGAGCGCCCAACCCTCGATCATCGATCCACTCACCAGCACTGGGTTTGCCCCGTCGACTCGATTCTGCTCGACCTGCAGCGAGCCCGTGTCGCAATAGAGTCGTCGGCCTGGAATCCAGTTGGTCAGACTCGATCCAACTGAGTTGTATCGCCGCCGCGCGGGAGCCCGCCGGCGGCGATGCTTCGTCACCAAGAGGGGTGTGGGACATGCGGAAGATGCGAGCGCCGACGGTTCCTAGCCGTACTGGTGCTCCTTGCGGTGGTCGGATCGTGTGGACGGCGGCAGCTCAAGGCTCCAACTCGGCCCCTTTCGAATCCTTCCGTCGCTGGAGTTGTCCCTCGAGTACGACGACAACATCCTGCTGACGGAAGGACAACAAGATCGACGACGCATCTTCCACATCACTCCTGGCATCCTCCTCGAGCTTCCTCGCGCAAGTACGCCATTCGGCTCGGCTATCAGGCGGACATTCTTTTCGCTACTTCGACAACACCGACCTGGACCGTGCACCAGAACCTCCTGGCGGACGGTCGGGTGAATTTCAATATGGGCCCTGGGTCTCCGGCTGACCGACCGCTTCATCATCACGGATGACTTCGCGGTTCCGGTCCCGGAGCTGACGCAGCGGGTCGAACGGCGAGAACACGCTCGACGTCGGCATGGACTACACGGTGCGCGAGCGCTACACGCTCGAGCGTGGGCTACGCTGGTTCATGGTGGACTACCAGGACGACCGTGACTGTCCAGTGAGTTCGATCGCGACGATCACGACCATCGCGGGGACCGCTGTTCTATCGAGTCTTCCCAAGACCTCCGTTCTCGGGGAAGTCGCGTACAACATCGTCCGCCACGACGAGCCTGCGATCGCCGCGGACCGTGATTCCGACGCCTGGCGCTTCCTGGTCGGCGTGAAAGGCGACATCACTCGCCAAGACGAGCGCCCTCATCATGGTTGGCTGGGAGTCTGGCGGACTCACGAGAACGCGCGCCGGAGGACTGGGACGGGTTCATCGCCGAAGGCAAGCATCGTCTGGAAGTACCGCGAGCCTTCGGAGATCCGACTCTATGGCGGCCGCGCGAACGTCGAGTCGCTGGAAGAGTACGCTGAACTACTACATCAGCAACTACGCGGGTGTCGAGGTCCGGCATTTCCTCAGCGAGCGGCTGATCCTCCGTCTCCGGGCGCTCGGCGGTGTGCCAACGACTATCCCGAAAACTACGAATGTCGCGGCCATCGAAGCGCCAGGCGGAAGGACAACTTCTTCGAGGCGGGTGCCTCGATCAAGTACCAGATGCGACGCTGGCTGGCCTTCGAGCTTGGCTACAACTTCTAATCTTGACTCGAACATCAACATCAGCGACTATCAGGACAATCGGGTCAAGGCGAGCGTTCTGTTCTCCTACTGAGTCGGGCAGCGCCTCCGGCAACACGTCCGACGAGGGCCATGTCCAATGAGTAGTGTCGAAGATCGAGTGGTGCGTCGCGATCGGCCTCCTCTCCTTCTGCTCGCGGTGGTGCTGGTTCCTGCCTGGCGCCCACCGCGCCGGTTCCAGACCGCCTCTCCCCGGTGCAGGAATACCGCATTGGGGCCACAGACGTCCTGAAGATCACGGTCTGGGGGCCACGATGGACCTGTCGCCGCCAGGTCGTGGGTCACCGCGGACGGGACGTTCCAGTTCCCGTTGATCGGCGACGTCAGGGTCGCTGGCCTGACGCCGAGCGCGGTCGAGACCTCTGCCCGACCTCGGAAGAGACTACCTGGTCAACCCAGGTTTCGGTCCGTGTCCAGGAGTATCGCTCGCAGCGTGTGTCGTCCTCGGTGAGGTCGAGAAGGCCGGGACCTATTCCCTCACGGGCAGGCGACCCCTGCCTCGACATCCTCTCGCAGGCAGGAGGCCCGAGCAAGAACGCCGGGCGGCAGGCCGTGGTCGTGCGCTTCCCGAGCTCGGAGGGACCACGTGGTGCCGGGCGCGGCCGGCAGTGTCACGCTGCGCGCCAACCCGCAAGTGGTTGCTCGACGGGGCGGGCGCCGAGAACATCGTGCTGCGAGAACGGGGACACGGTCTACGTTCCCAAGCTGACCTCGTTCTTCGTGCTCGGGAAGTCCAGCGTCGGGCACCACGCCATGGAGGAAGGAGACGTCGGCGCTCGAGGGCGGTGACGCTGGCGGGGGGCCCACGGATCGGGCAGCTCGCAGCGGGCGGAATCCTGCGGAAGGGGCCCGACGGAGCTCAGGACTCCATCGACATCGATCTGACGGACCCCGGGCGCGCGAGGTGAACCTGTCCGAGGGTGACACGCTGCTCGTCCCCGCGAACGCGTTCTTCGTCTCGGGCGAGGTGCGAAGCCAGGCGCCTACCAGCTCGAGAAATCCACGACCGCCTTCGGAGCCGTCACCCTGGCGGGGGCTTTACCGGGAGAAGGCAGGCCAGAGCCACGCGAAGTTGATCCGGCGGTCTGCGACCGGGCGGGAGCAGACCGTGGTCCTGGACCTCTCCGGCGCGTGATCCGGCGGCCCGCGACTTCGCGTTGAGGAGGGACGGGGATACTGCCTGCTCGATCCCCTCGGGGAACACCTTCTACGTCCTCGGGGGAAGTGCGGGGAAGCCCGGCGCCACCAGCTGGACACGGCGACCAGCGCCGCCAGCAGCCATGACGTTGGTTGGGGCTTCACCGACAAGGCTGCGCCAGACCCAGGTAAAGCTGACCCGGCGCCTCTCCGGGTGGAGCAGACGACCATCCTGGACCTATCGGGGTCGATCCCAAGGCCAGTGGAATTATTCCTGAAGGATGGAGATATCCTCTACTGGTCCCGGCAGGGTAACACCTTCTATGTGTTGGGCGAGGTGCGGAAGCCGGGGCCTCATCAACCTCGACCAGCCACTCGGCCATCCAGGCTGTAGCGATGGCGGGGGTTCACGGGAAGAGCTGCCCCCAAACCGGACAAAGATCATCAGAACTCACATAGATGGCCGTCAGGAAACGATTGTGGTCGACCTTCTTAACGAGGTCGTAAAGCGAGGCCGGAAGGACAAGGATCCCCCACTTTTGGCCAGCGCGACGTCATTGTCGTACCGGAGAGCTACTTTTAGATTCAGGTGCAGAGCGCTGAGGCGTCCGCAGCGATAGTTGCTCTTACCCTGTGCAGTGGAACTTCGGTGTCGCCAAACGTGCGCAGGAGTACCTGATGAGTCTGAATCCCAGAGTCTCCGCCGTGGCGGCTGCGTCGCTTGCCCGCAGCCTGGCGGTTCTCGTCCTCGTCGTTGGTTGCCTGGTCGGGCTGGTCGGGCCCAGGCGCGCGACTACAAGATCGGGGCCGGCGATGTCCTCAAGATCACGGTCTGGGGGCATGAGGATCTGACTCGGGCCGCTGTCGTGGCAGCTGACGGCAAGATGCCCTTCCCGCTCATCGGCGACCGTCCCGGTCGCGAGTCCTGAACCCACGCAGCTGGAGGTCGGCTGCGTGAATTACTCGGCGTCCATCGTCGATCCACGCGTGAGCGTGGTCGCCAGGAGTACCGTTCCCAGAAGGTGTTCGTGCTCGGGGAAGCCGAGAAGCCGGGAACCTACGCGCTCACGGGGCGGAGCACCTGGCTTGACGTCCTGTCCCAGGCGGGCGGTCCCTCCAAGACGGCCGGTCGTCAGGTCATCGTCGTGCGATTCCCGCAGTCCGAAGGGCCGGTAGCCCCGGGGCCGCAGGCAGCAAGACCCTGCGCGCCAACCTCAAGACGTTGCTGGACGGGGACGCGAGCGAGAACCTGCGTCGCTCGAGAGCGGGGACACGATCTACATCCCCAAGATGACCAGCTTTCGTCCTGGGCGAGGTGAAGCGCCCGGGCGCGTTCTCGCTGGAGAAGGACACGTCCGCGGCTCGAGGCCATCAGCGCTGCCGGCGGCTTCACGGAGCGCGCGTCCCCGTCGACGGCCAGCGTGCTTCGCCGCGCCCGGACGGCAGCCAGGAGACGAAGCGCATCGACCTCGCTGACCCGAGCGCACGGAACTTCCTCTTGTCCGAGGCCGACACCTGTTCGTCCCGGCTCGGCAACAGCTCTGTGCTGGGGTGGTCGCAAGCCCGTCCCTATCAGCACTGGAGCAGGCGGCCACCGCCATCAGGGGCATCGCCCTGGCGGGGGAGGTTCTGGATCCGGGCGGCGCCGAGACCGGACGGAAGATCATCAGAACCCACAAGGACGGCCGCCGGGAAACGCTGATCATCGACCTCAACGGGTGCTCAAGCACGGTCGCAAGAGACAAGGACATCTCGCTCACGGCCAACGAGCGTGATCGTCGTGCCGGAGAGCTACGTGATCCAAAGCTGGAGGCACGAGCATGGCCAGTGACAACACGATAGAGCGCCCACCTGCGCAGCACCTGCAGGATCGTCCGGAAAAGTACGGCTGGCTCATCGCCGCCTGCTTCCTGGTGATCACCGGGGCGGCGGCGGTGGCCACCTACGCGCAACGGCGCCGGTCCACAGCGCGGCGACCCGCGCCCTCATCGAGCGCGAGAGGCCCCGGGTGGTGGACATCCAGCGGGTGTCGCCGAGCGGCGGCGAGTCCACGCGAGTTCTTCCAGACCAGATCCAGATCGTCCGGAGTCGCCCCGTGGTCCAGAAGGTTATCGAGACCCTCGGGCTGATGGAGCGCCGGCCCGACCTCGCGTCGTCGTTGGACCCCGCGGAGGCGTTCCTCCGCTCGGTCTCGGTGGAGCCCGTCCGGAACACGCGGCTCGTCGAGATCCGAGTCGAGGACGCCGATCCGAAGCTGGCCGCCGAGATCGCCGAATGCGATCGCAAGCGGCTACGGTGCGCCAGGTCCTCGAGCTCAAGCTGGGCGCGGCGCGCGACGCCCTCACCTGGCTCACCACCCAGGTTTCGGACCTCGAAACCAAGGTCAACGATCTTCGGAGCTGAACCTGCAGCGCTATCGCGAACAGGCCGGCCTCACCTCCGCCGAGGAAAAGCAGAACCTGGCGGCGAAGAAGCTCGGTGAGTTCAACAGCGCGTTCATCGACGCCAAGTCCAAGCGGCTGGAGCTGGAGACCCGCCTGAACGAGCTGAGAAGGGAGCCCAATCGCAGGAGGCGCTGGAGTCGTCCCACTCGTCATCAACAATCCACTGGTGCAGCGCCTCAAGGGCCAGCTGGTCGAGCTCGAGGTCCAGCGGTCGAAGCTGCTCAAGACGTACCGGGACAAGCACCCCGAGGTGCTGAAGATCCAGTCCCAGGTCGACGAGATCACGCAGAAGATCCGGAGGAGACCACCCGGCTCGTCCAGAGCATGGAGAGCGAGTACAGCGCTCTCAAGCGCCCGCGAGGCCGCGATGACCAGGCGGTGAGCCAGACTACCGCGACGAGGTCCAGGGACTCGCCAAGAAAGAGATCCAGTTCGGCATCCTGAAGCGCGAGGCGGACTCCAACCAGCAGCTCTACGATCTCCTCCTCAAGCGGCTCAAGGAGACCGGGCTGAGCCAGGGTTGGACACGAACAACGTCCGGATCGTGGAGCCGGCCGTCGTGCCGGTCCGGCCTATCAGGCCCCGCCCCCTGCTGAACCCGGCGCTGGGCGCCGTGATCGGGCTGGTGGTCGGCCTATCGAGCGCGTTCTTCATCCGAGTACATGGACGATCACGGTGCGCACCCCGGAGCAGGTCGAGAACGCCTTGGGCGTGCCGGTGTTCGCGCTCATTCCCGTCATCCCACGCGAAACCGCGCCATGAGCGCCTAGAAGCTGGGAGGCATAGCCGTGAAGCTGATCCTCCTCCGAGCGGCTCGTCATGCTGGACTGACCCCCGGGTCGTTTCAAGCGGAAGCGTACCGCGTCCTGCGGACGAACCTACACTACGCGAACCCCGATGCGCCGCTGCGCCGCCTGCTCATCACCAGCGCCGGCCCGGGCGAGGGCAAGATCCACTACGGCCTCGAACCTCGGTGTCGCGATGGCCCAGAACGAGCGTGCCGTGCTCCTGGTGGACACGGACCTTCGCCGGCCGGTGCTCCGTACACGATAGGTTCCGGCAGCCGAGCAGCCCCGGGCTGTCCTCCTACCTGGGTGGGCGATGCCCTCTTGGACGCCGTCAATCCAGAGACCGCGATTCCCAACCCTCTCGATCGTGGCCCAGCGGGCCGAGCTCCGCCGAACCCGGCCGAGCTCCTCGCGTCGCGGCGGATGCAGGACTTCATCGCCACCGTGAGCGAGCGATTCGACACCATCGTGTTCGACTCCCCGCCGGTTTTGGCGGTGAGCGATGCCTGCACGCTCGCGTCGATGGTGGACGGGTCTTGCTGATCGTGGGAGCGGAACGCGCGCCGACTGCCCTCCGCCGCGCCAAGGAGCAGATCATGGGAGTGCGCGCGGCGGATCATCGGCGCCGTGGTGAATCGGTTTGACGCCGGGGCGTCCGGGTACTCAAAGCGGTACTCACGACACCTACGACGGCTACTACACGCGAGGCGCGAAAGCGAAGTGAAGCGGCTGGTTCGCACCCTCGACGCGCTCGTCGAGTCGGGGGTTGCATGGCGCTGCTGAGTCTTCGCCCCCGCTGCCCTTCGGCGGCGCGCGCCCCTGGGCCCAGGCCGCCATCGAGGCGGGCGTGGCGGCGCGTGGCAGGCCTTTGGGTCGTGCGCATGCTGGTGGCGGGCGAAGGTCGTCCTCCGCCGCCACCCGGCGTTCTGGCCGGCCATCCTGATGGCCGGCGTGGTGGTCGATGCAGGTGCTGGTCCCCAGCAATACGTAACTGA
>ERZ1370068.142-contig-10124_pt1 | contig 55656 bp, 87 predicted proteins | sample MGYA00561227_ERZ1370068 | MGnify/ENA primary metagenome ERZ1370068 (study PRJEB38410, sample SAMEA6850437) | metagenome | study: Metagenomic assessment of the ecological functions of the soil: analysis of the soil microbiota associated with the... | reverse complement strand
GTATTCGCGCTTCGTTCAGTTACGTATTGCTGATCTCCTTGTTGATGCCGAGGAAGAACTGTCGCAGGAAGAAGATCGCGAACGGCGTCATGAACAGATACGGCAGGATCAAGCCGGGGAACGTGTTGATAAGTCCCAGGTTCTTGATCAAGATGAAGTTCGGCCTTGCCGCAGCATGACGAAGATCGGCGGGGATCATCAGCGCGGAGGTCAGGAAGATGAAGAAGACCTTGTCCCGCCCGGGCCAGCGAAGCCGCGCGCGAATGTACGCCGCCAGTGCGCTGAAGAACACCTGACCAGCCGTAGACAGCGTGGCGTAGACAATCGAGTTGGGAAGAGCCAGAAGCTGACGGCTGCACCGGAGCCACCCTCGGCTTGCGCCTCGGCCGTCGCCAGGTCAAACACTCGCTGAACGCGCCAAAGTGAAATCGACCGGCAGCAGCGAGTTTGGGTCAGGCTACGGCGTTTGGTCGAACGTGCAGCATCAGCCTAAAGGCTGGGTGATCCAGCGGGTGATCATTGCGGTCCACGCGGCTTAATCCGGCCGACGTTGACCTTTTGCCCCTGAGCCGCAGGCTTGGCTGCGACGTCGGCTGCGCGAGAAGGGGAGCGGTTTGCGGTTGCCATAGCTGTTTTCCTCTCAGGCAGGTCGGACTCGCCGGCTCGCAGCGGCCTCAGCTGGATGAGCGCAACGGTGGCAAGGATGATGAACAAGATCACCGACAGCGCGCCAGGCGTAGTAGCCGAACTCGCGCTTGGGCGAAGCCGCTGCCTTGGAAGATGTAGTACTGCATCACGCGGCTGGCGTTGCTCCGGTCCGCCCGCGTCGTCGGCCAACGGTGTCGAAGACCTGGAACGAGCCGGTCACCGTGATCACCAAGCACCAGCGTGCCAGGATCGGCCGCTAGCAGCGGCAGCGTGATCCGCCAGAACGAGCTTCCGCTCGCGCTGCCGTCCACCGAGGCCGCCTCGTAGACGTAGGCGGTATCGGCTCACAGACCGGCGAAGACCAGCAGCGCCGTGTAGCCCATGCCGCCATACGTTGACGCCGGCGATGGTCGGTATCGCTAACGGCATCTCCGAAGAACGGGATCGAACCCGATAGCCGCATAAAACCGTTGACTGGTAATCTGGTAGTCAAGGCAGAACCACACCAGCGCCGTGGTGGAGTCAGATTCGGCGCTGGTCGAAGTGCGCAGAGCCTATCCACGAAGCTGTTTGCGACCACGGGGCTGCCCTTCCATCATTTGCGAAGCTCGGCTGGCGGATGGTCTGGCTACGATGTTGATCAGCGGACCATCCCTCGACGCGGTCACCCAAACCGCGTTCAGAACGGCTTTGTCCTGGAACAGTTTGGTGAAGATTGTCGAGACCGATGAAATGCGGTGTGCCGAGCAGGTTGTACCTGGTCAAGCTGAGATAGAAGCCCCGGAAGGGAACGGGTAGACATAAGAGACCAGGAAGCCAATCGCTGCCGGCGGCAGGATGAAGATCAAGATGCCAGATCACCGCGGCCAGGCGTCGCGGTTAGCTGGCTCTGCCGGCACATAATCTTTCGATCGACCGGCTCAATGGTGTCGGCAACGCTCATGGCGGAGCGCCTCATCTGAGGAGACTGAAGACTTGGGGCATGCGCAAGCATGTGGGGCGATCTGTCGGTTCCCTCTCCGGCTCGAATGCGCTGACCCAGGCGACGCCCAGCTTCTCATTCAGACGCCCGCAAACGGTTACCTGCCGGAAGCTACACCTGTAGATGCAAGAGCTAAGCAGATAACTCCTGCAGTTATTGTCCCAAAATTTGTGTGACTGCGGGAGGTGCCGCATAGTCGAGTGGCCCCAGCCCAGCCCTCCGGGGCTTCTTGCCCCGGCCTGAAGAGCGAGCGCTGAAAGCTGGCTGATTCCGGTCGCGATCTGGGCATCTCACCTAGGTGTTCTTTCAAGAGGCGGTGGTAAATCTGCGGAGGCCGGGTGAAACTGGTTGCTGAAGTGGACGGGGTTGGAGCCTTCGTGACCCACAGTTCCACGGCTGACCGCTGCGTGGCGAGCGCCTGCCTCAAAACCGGTTCCGCGACGACATGACAGCCGTCGAGACGGCCTCTGGTGCGCAGCCCGCACGAGGATGCTTGTCAACCGTTCATCTACACCTGTAGATTCTGCGCCTTGATCGATGACGACTCAGGTGCCCGTGAAATATAGTCGCGAAATCTCTCTTGGCGCGTACCCAGGCGACACTGCGCCATGTCGCGATTTTGCACAGGCCAGGGTGCCGACCAGGCGTCCTCCGACCAGAGCTGATGTCGCACGCTTCGCCGGCGTCAGCACCGCAGTAAGTCGCCACGTCGTCATCGGCCAGACCCCGCCGGGGCGCCAGACGGCTGCGCTGGTGCGGCGACATCGAGATCGCAGTATCGGCCGAACGTCAACGCCGCGCGCTCAGGAATCACGGAGTGTACTCAGGGTGGTCCTTCCGGTTCCAACCGCTTTCTACGCCAGTCATGCAGTAAGTTGGTGGTGGCCGCAGCTGCTATTTATTCCGTGGCTATCGGAAGATGCAAACAGGCTCAGGCGCCAGTTGTGGGAACGACCTCGCCAACCAGTATCAGTGCTCGTATCTCCACTGTCGCCTTTCTCCCCGGTTTGAATGCGACCACTGCGAGCACTTCCCCAACGGTGCTGATCAACTGCTCAACGCCCTTTTCCGGCTACGCGGCAGTCGGCCCGACTCTCCTCCAGGAACGTGCTGCGATCTCTTGTCAGTATCTCATCACCGTTCATGGTCACCAATCGATCGCGTTGATCATGGAATCCAGCGAGGCCAGTTCAGGAGCCTGAACAGGGCTGGAAGCGCTGTAACCAGGCTGATCTGCCGCCAGTCGATCGTCCGCACAAGCTTCAGCCGCCACGGTACTGGCTACGAGCTGGCCGACCCTGGAGAACTGGCCGACCCGGCGGGGCGATCTTGCGCTGGCTTCAGGTCAGCTGTTGCAGGCGCACTCGGCGATCCGCAGGCCGGCTTGCGCTGCCCTGATGACATCGCTGTCGTGTCCCTACGACGGCACGCGATCAGGTATTGCTGGCCGTCGCTCACTGTTTCCAGGCAGCCAGTCCGTTCGCGGCCCGAAGCGGCCGTTCCACTTGGTGGTCTCAGCCCCGGTTCGTCCTCCACGTACCAGCGCTCGTAACAAGATCTCATCATTCGTGAGTCCTGCGGGATGCACGATCGCGCAGGAACGTCTAGCGACGAGCATCGCGCCTGCTGCGGATCAACCTCTGCCTCTCACACCATCCAAGCTCAATAATTACGGATGAGCTGCGGAGAGATGCAATCTGGCGGCGCACCCGCAACAGGTCTTTCGCCACGGATCTGGTGTGTCCCACCTCCAGGGGAGCAGGGGAGGCAAGTGTGGATCTGTACGAATACCAAGCCGGAACATCTTCGAGGCCTATGACGATTCAGTGTTGCGCGACATCACGGCGACCACCGCAGCCGAAAGCCAGAGGCCGCTTCCGCAATCAGGCCACCCCCTGTGGTGGTCGTGCAGGAAGGCGCGGATGAAGACGCCGGCGGCCGCGGCAAAGCGCGGGCGGATTATCAGGTCACGGGAGTCCCGGCGGAGGCTCGAGCCGCAGACATCCTTGGTCTCGACAGCTCAGGACGTCGTCAAAACCGTCATGGTGACCGGGGCGCGGACATCGCCGAGGGTACTATTCTCGTTGCTTATCGCGTGGGGGCCCGAGCGTCGGAAAATATCCTCCGCCATGTGCTCGAAAGGGGCCCCGGGATGGACATCGAACGCTTGCCGCCGAGCGCCCACAATGACTCTGGCACGCATCCCAGTGGACCTATGGTCGCTCGGGCGCCGACCGAGGCGCTGATAGTCGTCGCCGCGGCCAGCCACCTCGGCTCTCCATTTCCAGCCGAAGGTCGCGCGTATTACAGTTGCTCGGCACCGTCTACGAGAAGAAAAGATTTTGACTACTGGAGGACGTTAGAGGTGGCGAAGAATCCGCTGATCAGACCGCTGGCGGCCGGATCGCGTCCGTTGGTCACCAGGTCTCTCTCGGCGAGAATGCGGAGTTCCGCCACCCCGATCACGCGGCGCTGAAGCTGACAAGTCGGGGATAGCGAGGCGGCAGCGAAGGACAAAGGGCTGAATTACGTCTGAAGCTGGACGGCTCAGTGGGGAGTCATCGGCAATGGGGCGGCCTGCGCGGTGGTGTTGACGCCCTCGACGTCGTCGCGTACGCCGGGGAAGAGTTCCAGGGTCGCCGAAACTGCGGAAACCTGGATGTCGGCGGCGGCGCGAGGTGCGGAGATCATGGCGAGCAGGCTGGAGATCATCATCAGCGGCGACAGTCAGGTGAGAGAGCGTGCTTTGTGGGCGTGTGTTCGGCGGCATCCGCAGCTGCGACGCGGTAGCCAACAGTCGTGCAGGCATTCGAGTTTACGTTGCTGGCCAGTCGCGACGAGCATCGATGTCCCGCTGCGATTGGTGCCCCACCTCGAGCGCAGCAATGAAAATGCCGGGAAACTGGGCCGGAAGATCCGCACGGCTGCCGCAGGCCTGCGGGGCTGGACGCGGTTCGTTTGTCAGTTGGTACGGCCAGGCTGCTTGAGCTGGCAACGGCGAAGGGCGGGGTCGCCCGGCGATCTTTCTGAACTCGGACTCGAAGGTCATCGTCCCAGGGCGACCGACCGGGCGCAAACATACCCATCGCATGCTGAGTTCCGGTACAGCGCATCGTCGGCGGGAGTAACACCGGCAAAACCTGGTTGGAGTGGTGGAACTGAACGACCGGGCGTACCGATTAACTCGTGGGTGACGCCAATCGCCCCACAGGGGCAGATGTCGCGCGTTATCGCTGTCCGCATAAGTTCACCCAGTCCGCGGTCGTTGAGGCGATCGAAGCGGGCATCCACTCGCTGTGGTGATCACTGAGTTCCTGGTCAAGGACACGGCTGAGTTCTTCGCTTCTCCGGACCGAGCTGTGAACTTACGCCATCATCGGCCCGGAGCTGCCCGGGATTTGATTCCGCCTGGGCGTCAACGCGAGGATTTGTCTCAAAGGCCGACAGCTCACCAAGGCCGGGCGTATCGAGACTGGTGTCCAAGTCCGCTGACCTACCAGATGATGTGTGCGGTTGGCGCTGACTTCGGCTATATAAGCCATAGGCATCGGTGATCCGATCATCGGCACCACTCGTGGAAGTCTCTCCAGGGCTTTCGAGAGGAAGATTTGACACCGACGCGTCGTGATGCTGATCAGGAAAGATCGGCGGTGAGGCGGCGATGCGGAGGAGCGAAGGCCGCGAATTACATCGCCCGCCGCGGTGTCACCAAGCCCGCGTGGTCGGCTACGTCGCCGGATTCACCGCGCCGGGGCTGTTTCATGGGGCACGCCGGTGCAATCGTCTCTCGGGTTCATCGGGTACGGCAGCCGGCAAGAAAGGACGCGTTGGAGGCTGCCGGAGTCAAGGTCGGCAAGACGCCGAGTGGGAACACTTCTGATGCGCGAGATCATGATGACGAGCCTCTGAGCCCCCATCGGCGATCAGCTGCGAGCGTCGGGAATCGCGCGCGCCGCCGCTACGGAGAAGGAGCGAGCGGAGGCGTCTTTCTCCTCTGCGAGCGACGACGACGGCGGCGGATCGCAACGCGCGATGCGCGAGCAGCTCTAAAGATGAATGGACACCTCAGTCGACCTGGGTCTGCTCTGCCGGCATTTTGCGGCGCGTCGTCCACCGCGAGCGCCGGTGAGGCGATCAGCATTCACTCGTTGGGTTCACAGTGCTCGCGAAAATCACCTTCTTTCCGGCGGCAACGATCCGACACGTGATGCGCAACTGTACCGCGCCTGGCGTCTTCTGCAACACGACCGCCGTCAACCAGCGATCTTGTTCCTGAGCGCCCGCTGGTGACTTTTCTTAGGCTTGGTGACGCTGGCGGTCAGGACACGGGGGAGCGCGCAGCTCGTGGTCGGACGGTCGGTCGACCAGCGTTAGCGGCCTTGGCGTCCTTGACTGTCAGATCAAGCACGATCTCGTTCAAACCGAAGAAGTTGTTTGTTCCACTCGCGCTGTACAGGTATTCCCTGGCGCTCTTCGACTTCCGCAGCCACGGTTGCCCAGTTCACGGTCTCGCACAGCGGGAAGCGCGAATGTTGCGCTTCCCGGCTGCTCGATCCCCGTGGGCACCCACGGGGCGACCCAGCAACTTTAAGCGAGGTGGAAGGTCGCCGGTTGCCAGAACCCATCCCGCCAGTGGCGGTGGCCGTCTTTACGCGGGTAGTGCCGTTGCATTCTCCGGCCGCCGGGCCGCACCTGCACCTTGTTCACCTGCCCCAGCGCCTTGGCGACGGCGCGTTGATCGCGAGCGCCATGAGCCTGGCTGGGAAGCGTCGATGATGTTCACGGCAGTACGGTGCGGTTGAGGATGACGCTGCTGGGCCTGGTAGCTGGGCATCGATCACCACCACGCCGACCGCCTGACGCCAACTTGCTGACTGTGTGGCCTGACTCGATGTAGGAGCCGGTGACCGCACAGCCGCCGATGGTCGTGGATGCGGTCGTGTACGCCTGAATTCGTCCAACCGTGTTGTACGCCGTGGCCTCGTGCAGCGCGACCGGGGCCTTCTTGCCGCTGCTGCCCGTAGCACGCGGAGGATCCTGCTGCGGCGTCAGCTGGCCTGGTGAACTATGCAAAGCTTACGGCGCCGCTGGCGCAGTCTTCCAGGGGCTGTGCTCGGTCGATGTGACCTTCCACGTGCGATCACGATCGGAAGTGACTTTCGCCTGGTCCTGGCTGAGCATGGAGGCGTCGTCGGCGGTCTCGCCCTGTCACCGGGCGGGGCGCCTGGCTGGCGTTGCCGGAGGTGCTGGTGCCGGTGGCGCCCGCGGACGGGGCGACGCTGGGCTACAACTCTGAGGTTGCTTGCCGGCCGCGAGAACCGCATACCCAATGAGGAGGCCGATGACGGCCCACCGCGTGGCGGCGCAGCGCCGATGAGCAACACCTGGTTTTGGCACGCTGGCTCAGTGGCTTTGCGCTCGTCCTCGTCGTAGTCGTATATCGTCGAGCGGAGGTGGGGAGGGCCTGGCCCGCCCGACTGCGCGGCAGGATCGTGAGGCTGGGCTTCATCTTCCGGCACCACGACTACCGTGGCGTGAAGGTGAGTGGGCCGCTGGGGTCTCATCGGTCGTGGATCCCTACCTCGGGGATGGAAAACGCCCGCGACGCCGGTAACCGTTCGTCCGCAACTCGTCTCGATACGCAGCGGCTGGACTGATCCCTCGCATCGACGCCTGGCTGCGATCGGCTCGTATTCTCGCCAGGAAACCGGGACTTTGTCGGCATCTCGGGCTCAGCGGACTGACCATCGGATTCGATGAAGCTCGCCTGGGCCGATAAGTCCGGGCCTCCTGGTCGACCATATTGAACTGCTCCCCCGGGTCTCGGTGCCATCCAGGCTGGCTGCCGGCTGGATCCCTCGGTACCGGCGATCATCGCAAGACTTTACCTGGGCTGGCGTGTCGCCCACTCCGGCCGCAGGCTGGAGCAAACATAGAAAGCGCCATGCCTTCCCTTCTTTCGCAACGTCCCGGCGCGCGGTTCCCGACTCTCATTGCACCGCGTTCGCGCAGGCAAAGTGCTCAGGCAGCTCTGGTGGAGCCGATGTCGAGCCGATCAGCTGGCAGCCATGGCAGTCCTGGGTGGTGCGGCGGCGGCTCTGGCGAGCTGGATTCTCTGCGCCTGGCGTGTCACGAACGTCTTCGGCTGGCTTGCGGCCAGCCGGGAGTCAGGGGCGCCTTTGCAGCTCGGCGTTGCTCTGGCTGTTTGAAGAACAACGGCGTCAGAGAGTGCATAACGTCAAACGCTATCCCAGTCGCTCAGCTGCCGCGTGGGGGCGCGACAGTGGTGATCGTTCGTCGGATCTCGCGGTTTGCGGCGGCGAGCGCCCGGCAGGTTCGTCCTGACCAGAAGGCGAGGCCAGGGCGTCAGCATCGTCACGGATCGCGCGCGTACCAGCTGCCCGTTCTTTTGGGGGCCGTGCTGGCGCCGGGATTGAGCGTGGCGCGCTCAGAGACTGGGCCGCGGTAGTGGGGTTTACCTTCTGGCTGCGTGGTGGGGCGGTAGCCAGTCTGGGGTCTGGCGGACCGCTCGACGCCAAGCGGACCACGGTACCCAACGGTCGCGGGCGATCCCGCGCGCAGTCTTGACTACCCAGCTCGTCGTGGCGGGGGCGGGGTGTTGGTGCCGGCCTCTGGATGAATCTGCAGCGGGTGGAAGCGTTACACATCAGCACCCAGGTGTCGCCGGCGGTATCAGCGTTCGCGCTCATGCGGCGTACGTGCCGAATGCCCTGATCTGGTCAGGTCGTACGCGCCGGCTCGGGATTCACTACTCAGGTGCAGGGCTTTCGGTCGTGTCGCCCTGCCGCCACCCAACTGGGAATGGTAGTCCCCCGGTATCCCCCTGCTTGGCGCGCTGCCATCTGCAGCCCCTGGCGACCTTGCGCAGCTGTGGTGGCTTGTGTTGCCGGCTTTGCGGTCTGCTGGGGCAGCTCGCGTGCTGGGTGCCGCTGCAGCGTGCCCGGCGAGTCCGCTCTCGCGCGCGGCCTGAGCAGGTGAAACGCCTGGCAGCACTGCGGCTTGCTGGCTCGCACGGTGTGCACCTGCCGGACTGGCACTGGGCCGCCAGCGGGGATCTTGGGACCCTTCAGAACTCGCCAGGCCTGGGCCCGCGGCTGTTGCCTCGTTGCTGGTCATGGCCGCCGCGACCGATGGGCGCCTCGCTGGCATGATCACCGGGCTGGCGTTCGGCACTGGTCAGCCCGCTCAGGCGGCAACGGCGTAGCTATCAGCCGACCGGAAACCGGCTGCAGACCCTCTGCCCGGAGCCGACGTTCACGCAGGATTGCCCGCCGCTGTTCCACCTGGGTTGCAACCCATGCGAGACCGTGAGCGGATCACGGCGCTGCGTCGGCGACCGAGTAACCGAAATGAAGCAGGAGACGGCATGCCAGGCGCAAACCAGAGCCCGAATCGAAGCGAGCACTGCGCACGACAGCTGAGCGGAGCGTGGTCGGTACAGCTAGGCTGTGCGCGCCTCGAGCCCGGCCGCTGGTACGCGCCGGGCACGGGCGGCCCGGCTCCGTGGATGCCTTTGATACTGCGGGCAGCGGGCAACCCCTGCTGCAGGCGCTGATCGATGCCTGTGCAGACCCGGCGTACGGCGCGGCAGTGATCGTTGGCTTTGTCGGCGTCAGGATCGGCCGGCATCCACAGGCCTCAAGGCGCGGCGCGGTGGGCGCGCGACATCCTGACCTTCGTGCTGGCAGTCGCTCCGATTACGCCACGAGAGCCGAGTAACGAGCTGCCAGCGCGACCTGCTGAGCGTCGCCGCGTAACGAGCCGGATTCCGGTGAGGATCCAGTGCGGGCTTCATGGAAGCTCCTGGGCGCCGGAGTTCCTGGGGTGCTTCGAAGGCCGCATCGATCAACACCCACCCGGCATTGCTGCCCTCCTTCCCGGGCAGTGCACGGACCCGCGGGATGCGCTGGCGCTACGGCGTCAAAGTCACTCGGTGCCACCGTGTTCCTGGTCGATGCCGGGAGTCGACAGCTGGCGTGATCCTCGACCAGCAAGCGGTGCCAGTCGCCGACAGCTGGCGAGCACCGGTCGAGACCTTGCGCGAGAGGATCAAGGTCGTCGAGCGCGAGCTGCTCGTCGACCATCACCCACCAACTCGCCACACCGCGCTGGCGGGTCAGTCGCGACAGGAAGGTGCTGCTGGACATGACCGATCCGCCGAGTCTGACGATGCGGCCGATTCCGTCCAGCGCGCACTCGCTCTCGGTCGTACGACAAGACCGGACCTGCTCGCGATCGCGCGAGCTCTGGTCGAGGCCGGGGCGGAGATCGTCTCCACCGGCTCAACGGCGCGACGGCCAGCGACGACGCTGGCTCTGCCGGTCACCGCCGATCGAACAGGTCACCGGCTTTCCCGGAATGCCTCGACGGTCGGGTCAAGACCCTGCACCCGACGGTGCACGCCGGCCTGCTTGCCGATCTGCGGCTGGAATCGCATCGTGCACAGATTGCCGAGCTCGGCATCGAGCCGTTCGACCTGTTGATCAGCAACCTCTACCCGTTCACGCGCGACCGTGGCCTCCGGCGCAAGCCCTGAGGAATGCATCGAGCAGATCGACATGCTGGCGGTCCGGCCATGGTGCGCAGCCCTGCGAAGAACCATGCCTCAGTAGCTGTGATCACCTCGCCTCAGCAGTATCCGCAGCTGCTGAGGCCGCTTGGTAGCGGGCGGCTTCACACTCGCTGAACGGCAGGCGCTGGCCGCGGCGGCATTCGTGCACACCGCCACCTACGACGTGGCTGTGGCGAGCTGGATGGGCAGCGCGTCGTCAGCTGACCTCAGCGACGGCACGGGCTTTCCTGCAAGTTGTGGATCGGAGGGACCTGGCAGAAGGTCACCGGTCTTCGGCATGGGAAAACCCACCAGCCGAGCGGTCCTGTCACCGCGCTGCCGGCAGCGACTCGACGGCCGCGCGTGAACGACGCCAGCAGCTGCACATCACGGCAAGGACATGTCCTACAACAAACCTCCACGCTGGATGCCGGACGCCGCCCGCCGGTCCGCCGAGCGACTTCGATTTTAGGCACCGCCGTCGGGCGATCATCAAGCATGCCAACCCGTGCGGCATCGCGCCCGATCTGGACACGGCTGTGCCTATCGCAAGGCTCACGCCTGCGACGTCCGACCTCCGCGTACGGAGGCGTGATCGCGGCCACACGTCGGCCAGTCGTCGCGGAGATGGCCCGCCAGGGTCGCAGAGCGTCTTCACCGAGGGTGATCGTCGCCGCCCGGCGCTGACGCGGCGGTGCGCCGTCGCACGGTGCCGCTGCATGCCAAGAGAGAACCTTCGAGGTCCTGGTGGTTGAGCTTCGCCCGCCAGACGGCAAGGCGTCGAGAGCCGGCAGCATCGATCGGCGGCTGCTGGGCGCCTGCCCAGCTCTTCTGACGCGCCACTGCTGACGCTGATCGTTACGACCGGGCCGTCAGTTGCGAAGCTGGTCGCCGTCCCGGCGAGCAGGCCTCCGGCTGAGTGCGCTGGCGATCTTTCGGAGTTCGCCTCGGCAGGCCGTGCGCGCCGGTCAGGAGAATCGAACGCGATCCTTGCTGGCGCGAGACGGTGCATCGGTCGGCGTCGGGTATTGGGGACGGGCTGGACCGCGTCGATTCCTGCTCGCTGGCCGGTCCGAAGCGCGCCGGCGAGCGCTCGGCTGCTGGATTCGGTCGCCGCCTCCGACGCCCTTCTTCCGTCTGCGGACGGGCCGGAGATCTTGCTCGCCGGCGCAGGGGGTGTCGAGCCATCGTCCAGCCGGGCGGCTCGGTGTACGGCGACGAGGACGTGATCTGCCGCGTGTCAGGCTGCAGTGGCGACGATACCATCGCCAAGCGACACTTCTAGTGCGCGACCAGCACTAGCTTCCGCGTGCTCTGATCGCGACAGAGGTGTGCGCACATGACCTGGCGCGGATTCTCACGACGGCAAGGCCACAGCGCGCGTAACGACTGCAAAGCGCTGGAGCTGAAGGATCGGTGATCAAGCGCTCGCCCGGCCACGGTCGTCGTGCGCTGGTCTCGGCACCGTGCTCGTCGGTGATGATCCGGGAGCCGCTCGACGTGCGCGGCAAGCACGGGACTGCGCGAGGTGGGGATCGCCTCGATCCGGGTGGAGCTGCCGGCTCGACCTCAGGAGGAGCTGGCGTCTGTGATCGCGGCTGAACGCGACCGGGCTACCGGTATCGTGCAACTGCCGTTGCCACGTCATCTGATGACTACGCATGCTTCCTTTCTGGTCGATCCCGACAAGGACGCAGACGGCTTTGCATCCAGTTCAGCCTCGGCAAACTCCGTGCTCGGCGAGTCAGACCCTTTGCCGTGTACCCCTCGTGGCATCGTCAGGACTGCTCCCGCCACAATATCGAGGTAATGGAGACGAAGGTTTTGCATCGGGTGTCTGGCACGGTACGACAGGTCGGCGCAGGCCGCTCGAGCTTGCTGACTCACGCGTAAAGGCGAGAATGCCACTGTCACCTCGTGGCGTCAAGTACCGGGACTCTGCGAGGTTGTCCCGACACACTCTCCCGAGGCCGACGCATCGGTGGTCGCGGCCGGCGGCGAACCGGCGGGCTCGTCTACCGCGAGATGAGTCGAAGCACTGGCGCGGGTTGACCGCGTGGAATGTCGGCGCCACCCGCACCGATGCCGGGTTGGTTGGTGATCTTGATCCGAGCGTACGCGGGGTCGCGGGCGCAGGTGGCGCCGATGCCGGGCGGCATCGGGCCCATGACCCGAGCAATGCTGCTCATAAGCGTCGTCGAGCGCGCCGAACATCTGGTGGCTCGTGCGGCGGCCTGAAGCGAGCGCGGCTGCAAGATCATTGCGGCAGTGGCCGCTGTTGATCGTGGTATTCGGGGTGCTGGCCGGCCTGGTGGTCGAGTTTCCTCGGCGAGTCCACGTGGCGCCTGGGCTGCTTGCTCATCGGCGCTTCCTCGGAGTCAGGCGGTGGAGCGGATCGCCTTGCCAGCCGGGACGCCGGGCTCCTTCAGGTCGAGGACGAAGGCCTTCGACGTGACTGTTGCTTGCGGTCGCTGGGGCAGCGATCATCGCGCTGGCAATCCTCGTCCCCGAGGTCGCTGAGGTTGAGACGGACTCAGAGATCTTCAGCTGCGAGCGTCGAGATCGCGCGCGCGAGGAGGAGAACGGCGGAGTGTTCGCTCTCCTCTGCGAGCGACGACCTGGCGCGCGAGTCCGATCTCGCGAAAAGCAGCGATGCGCGAGGCAGCTCAAAGGGTTGCCACCGCTTTGGCTCGCTACGACGGCGACGATGATGGCGATGATGATCGTGAGGGCAATGGACGCCAGGGCGATGATCGTAAAGACCTTGCGCCCAGCATGCGGCCAATGCTGATGTTTTGTTCATTGGCGTAAAGGGATGCCCGACACCTGGAATCGTCCTTCTTGGCGCTTGTTGCCCAGGTAGCGCCAGGCGATCGGGGCGAAGATCGTGAAGAAGATGCCGATGGATCCCGAAGATCAGGATCATGGTTCCCTGTGGGTGCTCCGGTGGAGGTGCGCCGTAAGGCGCCGGCTGATAAGACATCGGCTGACCGCTGGGCTGGAATTGCCCGGATTGAGCGTATGGGTTCGGGCTTGGTGGAGCCTGCCAGGCTGACCGTAAGGGTTGGGTGAGCTCCTGCCCGAGGCTGACCGTAGGGAGCTGAGGTGGTGGAGCCCTCTAGCTCCGGGCTGACCAGTGGGGCTGGGTGGTGGGCTCTCCTGCCCGGGCTGACCGTAGGGGCTAGGTGGTGGGCTCGGCTGGCGCCTGCGGATTGTCTTCGTACGGATTGGTCATGGGCCCACATTGTTCCGGTATGCGCGCCGCACACCGCAGCCGCCAGGTCATGATGACGCTGCCCATGTGCCCACCGTGGGACGTTCGCGAAAGCCGGGTCCGAGGCGCCCGGCGCTCGTCGTGTCGCGAGCGACGACACCGAGGACGATGAGCAACGTCACGAGCGTGAGATCGACACTCCAATAATCCCGGTGACGAATGCCGGCGACTGCTTGCGAGCGACCGGTATATCGACCCGGAGCCGCGTCGATCTCGCTTGCGGACGCGCCGGTAACGACGACCGCCGCCGATCCCCAGCAGCCCGCCGAGCGACGCAACTCGAACCCCAGGACGGTGCCAAAGGATGCCGAGGATCATCGCCAGTGTTGCCTGCGGGTGCTGCGTAGCTTGCGGGTACTCGGTCGGCATCGGCGCCACTGGAGGCTCACTCCCCAGAAGGCCGGCTGAGCTACGGGTTGGCCTCGTACGGGGGGAGTGCTGTTGTAGTCGGCGGCTGTCGATAGCCTGGCCGAGGTCGGCGTACGGCGCGGCTGGGCCGGCGTTGAAGCCATGTGCGCTGGTCCGGCGTAGTCGAGTTGGCCGCTCGAGTTGCTGTAGCGCAGGTCGCTCAGGCAGGGCGTACGAGTCGGCACTGCGGACCGGCCGTAGGGGTCGCCGCTGGGGTAGGAGGGCCAGTCGGCTGCCTCTGGATCATTCGGTCCGTCGTCCGGTCGACTGGTACGGCTGTGGCGTCTGCAGCCAGGGTCTGGATTGGCGCCCGGCCCCGTCCGTGGATTGCGATCCCTCGCGGCTGAACGGGTTCGGGTGACTGGCTTTCACTCACTGGCAACCAGTGTCGCGGGGACGTCAAATCTTGGCCTCACGCACTCGATCAGACCCTAGCGCTCCGGACCGCGTCACACCTCTCGATCAGCTCGGCCACGCTGCCTGTCGATCTTGCCCGCGGGAGAAGTCGTTGATCTTCCAGACCCTGCACGATCTGATGCTCGCCGCCGGATACGGTGCAGGCGGAAGGAGGAGATCAGGCCCTCCGGCACCTCGTACGGTAGCCGTCGGACGGTACCGCCATTGACGCCAGTCCGCCCTCGGGCGTACCGAGGACCCAGTCCCGCATGTGGTCCACAGTCGCGTTGGCGGCACTCGCGGCACGAACTGGCACCTCGTGCCGCGATGACGGCGGCTCCACGCTGCTGCACGGTCGGCAGGAAGGTCGACTCCAGCCATTCCTGGTCATTGATCAGCTCCGCGGCGTTCTGGCCGCGGACCAGAGCACGTTGAACAGATCCGGGTACTGGGTCGCAGAGTGATTGCCCCAAATCGTCATGTGGGTGATGTCGTTGACGCTCGGCGCCGGTCTTCGCGGCCAGCTGGGCCATCGGCGCGGTTGTGGTCGAGCCGGGTCAGCGCGTTGAACCGTTCGGCCGGGATGTCGGGAGCGTTGCGCATGGCGATCAGCGCATTCGTGTTGGCCGGGTTGCCGGTCACCAGCACCTTGACGTCGTCGGCCGCGTGATCGTTGAGGCCCGACCCTGCGGCTGAAGATCCCGCCGTTGGCTTCCAGCAGATCGCCGCGCTCCATCCCCTTGGTGCGGGGCCGGGCACCGACCAGGCAGGCCAGGTTGACGCCGTCGAAGATGGTCTTGGGGTCGTCGCCGATCTCGACCTTGCTCAGCAGCGGGAAAGCGCAGTCGTCGAGCTCCATCACCACGCCCTCGAGTGCCTTGAGGGCTGGGGTGATCTCGAGGAGGCGCAGCTCGACCGGCTGGTCCGGGCCGAGCATCGAACCGCTGCCGATCCGGAACAGCAGGCTGTAGCCAATCTGGCCGGCGGCGCCGGTCACGGCGACCTTCACGGGTGCACTCACGGAACTCCCTCGAATCATGATGCAGGCAGGGCTGGGCTTCGTAGGGTGACGCTAGCAGAGTCGAGCACTCCCGGCACGGTGAGGTCTGGTGATGGATCCCAGCTCCGCGGTAGATCCGGTCGCTGCACGTGGTCGCCGCCCTCGGCGGGCGGCAGGGCACGCGTGGGTCGGGGTCGACGGCAAGGGTGCGACGCGGCAAGACGACGCTGGCTGCGCGGATTGCCGCAGCGCTGCCCGGCTCGGTGGTCGTGCACGTCGACGATTTCGCCCGACCCGATCGTCAGGGCTGGGAGCGGGACCGGTTCGTCCGGCAGGTACTGCAGCCGGTGCTCGCCGGACGACCGGGTCGGCTATCAGCGCTGGGACTCTCGACCGCAACGTGGGCGCGGAGTGGCACACCGTCCCGATCGGGTGCCGGTGGTAGTCGAGGGGTCTCGGCCACCGACGTCCGGCTGGGTGTTCCGTGGGACTTCACGATCTGGGTCGAGGTGCCGTACGAGATCCGGCTGGCGCGAGTCATTGAGCGGGACGGTCCGGAGCGTGATGGACCGCTGGCTGACCGACTGGATGCCGAGCGAGAGACGCGTACGAGCAGGCGCAGCGACCTCAGGAGCCGAGTCGACCTTGTCGTATCGGCCGCCCGACGCCGGATGATGCCTGTCGAAGCCCGCGAGTGGTCGTTCGATAGGTTGGCGCCATGGCGAAGATCAAGGTCGAAGGCACGGTCGTCGAGCTCGACGGCGACGAGATGACCCGGATCATTTGGCAGTTCATCAAGGACCGGCTGATCCACCCCTATCTCGACGTGAACCTGGACTACTACGACCTCGGCATCGACGCATCGCGACGCCACCGAGGACCAGGTCACCGTCGACGCGGCGAACGCCATCAAGCGGCACGGCGTCGGCGTCAAGTGCGCCACCATCACCCCGGATGAGGCGCGGATGGAGGAGTTCAACCTCAAGAAGATGTGGGTTTCGCCCAACGGCACGATCCGCAACATTCTGGGCGGCGTGGTCTTCCGGGAGCCGATCATCATCTCCAACATCCCGCGCTTGGTGCCCAGCTGGACCAAGCCGATCGTGATCGGCCGTCACGCGCACGGCGACCAGTACAAGGCGACCAACTTCAAGGTGCCGGGTGCGGGTCAGCTCACGATCACCTTCACTCCCGAAGACGGCGGTCGAGCCGATCCAGCACGTCGTGGCGAACTTACCGGCCGACGGTGGCGTGGCGATGGGCATGTACAACTACAACGCCTCGATCGCGCGATTTCGCGCGCGCGTCGCTTCGCATACGGGCTGGAGCGCGGCTATCCGGTCTACCTGTCGACCAAGAACACGATCTTGAAGGCGTACGACGGCGCGTTCAAGGACATCTTCGCCGAGATCTATCGACGAACGAGTACGCGGCCGATTTCAAGGCGGCCGGGCTGACGCTACGAGCACCGGCTGATCGACGACATGGTCGCGGCGGCGCTGAAGTGGGAGCGGCGGCTACGTCTGGGCCTGCAAGAACTACGACGGCGACGTGCAGTCCGACACCGTCGCCCAGGGCTTCGGCTCGCTCGGCCTGATGACCAGCGTGCTGATGACGCCGGACGGCAAGACGGTCGAGGCCGAGGCCGCCCACGGCACGGTGACCCGGCACTACCGGCAGTACCAGCAGGGCAAGCCAACCTCCACCAACCCGATCGCGTCCATCTACGCCTGGACCGGCGGCCTGAAGCACCGCGGCAAGCTCGACAACACCCCGGAGGTGATCGCCTTCGCCGAGTCTTTGGAAGACGTGGTCGATCAAGTCGGTGGAAGCCGGCGCAATGACCAAGGATCTGGCCATGCTCGTCGGCCCTGATCAGTCCTGGCTCACCACCGAAGAGTTCCTCGCCACTCTCGACACCAACCTCGCCGCCACGAGCCAACTAACTCCTCCACGCACGCCGACTTGTCAGAATCTCAGCACCAAATATGGTGCTCAGATTCCTGACAAGTCGAAAGTGGTGGCGGAGTTTTCCACAGATTCTCGACTGTAGGTTCCTTGCGCTGTCACTGGCCGCGAAGAATCGGTGCCGTGTACGCAGCTACGGATGGAATGCCTGAGCTCAGCCGCACTGCTCGTTCGCAAAATGGTGTCATCCATCGCGATCAGTGTCGCGCTATCGGCGTGCATCGCTCATACGTCCGCAATCAACTGGATGCCGAGCGATGGACTGCGTTGGGCGACAAGGTTCTACTTCTTCAAAATGCCCGACCGGAGCCGTCGACAGCTGATGTGGATAGCCATTCCTCGACGCGCCTCCCCTCGCGGCGTTATGCAGCCATACCTCTCTGGAACTAGCTGGCTTTCAGTCCTTTGCGGCGGAGGCGAAACAGATACATTTGCTGGTCCCGAGAGGCGCGAAAGTACCCGATTCCCGGGCGTCGTCGTTCACGAGTCGCGTCGGCTGGGTGAGGCACGCTGGACTGAGGATCGCGGCCTAAGGCGGACCGAGGATTCCCGTTCGGTTATTGACGCTGCAGCCTGGCAGCCATGGCCCCGCTTTGCGTGCCTGATGTTAGCCGCGGCTGTCCAGCAGAGGCTGTGCACGCCAGCGGACCTTGAGCACGCACTGAGTTATGTGGGACGAGAGTGCGTCACAAGGCCTACCTTCGCATCGCTCTAGGCGACATAGAGCTCGGGGCGCGCACTCGCTCGGTGAACTCGACGTTGCCGCTATATGTCGAAAGTTCGGCCTGGCTCCGCCGCAGCGGCAGATGAAACGGCGCGACCGCGGAGGTGGATGGCGCTTTCTTGACTGCGAGTGGGATTTGTCTTCAGGAGAGGTCGTGGTTCTTGAAATCGACGGCGGACACCACATGGACGTTGCTCATTGGCAAAGACGACATGCGGCGTGAACGGGGGCATCGTCATCAGTCGTCGTTGGGTGCTTCGAGCCACCTCCCTCGAGGTTCGCCTGGAGCCCCATCTGATTGTCGCTGACCTCAGGGCGATGGGGGTACCCGCCGCCTAAGCCGAGTTGTCAGAATCTCCAGCACCATATATGGTGCTGAGATTCTGACAACTCGAGTTGAGAGAGCTTGCTCCAAGTCGGCAAGGTTAGAGAGTCAGAGGGTGGTGGCGCGGCCGATCTGGACGAGCTTCCAGCCGGCGTTGCGCCAGGTGGGGGCGTGCAGCTTGAGGCGGCCGTCGATGATCACCTTTGACCTGACCAGGCCGCCGAGGCGTGCTGGGTCGAGCTGCCGGAACTCTGGCCACTCGGTCAGGTGCAGCACCACCTCAGCGCCCAGGAGCTGCCTGCTCGACGCTGGCTACCTGGGTGAAGCCTTCGCGCGGTGGCAGCCTGGCCTGCGGGTCATAGATGCGCACGTCCGCCCCAGAGCGCATGCAGCTGATCGGCGACGGTCAGCGCGGGGGAGTTGCGGGTGTCGTCGGTACCGGGCTTGAACGCCGCCCCCAGCACAGCGATGCGCTTGCCTGCCACGCTTCCGCCGGCCTGATCGATCGCCAATTCTGCCAGTTCCGTCCGCTGTCCGGCGTTGATCGCCTCGACCGCAGCGGATGAAGTCGCTCAGCACTGTGACGCCGAGCTCCTCGGCGCGTACGGCCAGCGCGGCGATGTCCTTGGGCAGGCAGCCGCCGCCGAAGCCCAACCCGGCGTTGAGGAACTCCCGCCCGATCCGCTTGTCGTACCCGAGGGCGTCGGCCAGCAAGCATCACGTCGCCGCCTGCCGCCTGGCACATCTGCGCCATCGCGTTGATGAAGCTGATCTTGGTCGCCAGGAACGCGTTTGCGGCGACCTTGATCAATTCGCTGGTCGCGATGTCGCATCGCACGACGGGGACACGGTCGCTGATCGGCATCGCATAGATCTCCTCCAGCACGTCCAGAGCGTGCCGAGGGTGTGTTCCGAAGACCAGCCGGTCGGGCCGCAGCGTGTCCTCCACGGCGTACGCCTCGCGCAGAACTCCGGATTCCAGGCCACCTCGACCGCCATCTCCCGCCGGCGCCTGAGCTGCGCAGCCGCTCCTCCAGCGCCATCGCGCGTACCGACCGGCACCGTGGACTTGCCGACCACCAGCGTGGGCTCGGTCAGCAGCGGTGCCAGCGTGTCGACCGCAGCGTGCAACTGACTCAAGTCAGCGGCGCCGCCGGCACTGGACAGGGTGCCCAGAGCCAGGAAATGTACGTCGGCCCAGTCCGCAATTTCGGTGTAGTCGGTGGTGAACCGTAGCCGTCCGGACGCAGTGTGCTTCTCCAGCAGCGGCTCGAGGCCGACTCTCGAAGATGTGCGACTGCCCGGCATTCAGCGTCTTGACGCGGTCGGCATCGATGTCGACCCCGATCACCTGATGGCCGAATTCCGCCATCCCGGCGGCATGGGTTGCACCCAGATAGTTCGTGCCGATGACGCTCACCTGCAATGTCACCCGCAGATTTTCCCACAACATGGCGCAAACCGCTCGGCGTACGTTGCGGCCTCCGCCAGAGCGCCAAAGCGCTACGGGCAGGAGTAGCGGACGAGGTCGGCCAGCTGGCCGTCGCCCAGTGGTTCCGCGCTTGGCGTAGCCATCGAAGGCCATCCAGGCTGACCGACCCCAGGCACCGGTCGTCCCTCGGATCGGCTATGCACCACGCCATGCCGGCACAACGCGCGGCCAGCTCGCCGATGGACTCGAAGTAGGCCAATGCGTTGTGACGCTCGATACGGCCGCGGCATCGAGACGAGCCAATATGCCGTGCCCGGGTCGGAGCAGGCTTCGACGATGCGGTCGACATCGGAGCCGCGGAAGGCCCGCAGTCGGACACCAGTGCCTTGCATCTTGATCGGCGCGCAGCCAAGGCTGCGGCAGCCAGGTTGCGGCACCCGGGGATCGTCTCGGACCAATGTGGCGATCCAACCGTGGCGCAGCTCGCCTCGCTGCACCAGCAAACCCCGGACAGCACCATAGAAGACCAAGCCGACCTTCGCCGCGACACGTCGCGACGCCCAGTTGCCAACCAGCGCGCCACCGAATGAGCCGGAGCCCGGCGCCTTCGAATCCGTAATCGCAGACCAACTGCAACGCCGCAGTCATGATGGAGCGACCTCGCGCCTGAGGATGCAGGCCAAAAGCCGAACTCGGCGACCCCGTCGCCTTCGAGGTGGAGATTGATGCTGCCACAGAAGCCAGGCCCGCCGTCTCGCTGCGCGTCGATGGTCCAGCCGAGTCGTCGACCACTGGTCCAACCGGCGGCAGTCAGCGCAAGGAACTCCTCGGCATCTCGCAACTGGTAGCCATCGGGTGGAGTTGGCACTGTCGTCCAGCGGATCATCTCCGGATCGCGGCACTGTTCTCGACTATCGCGGGAAGATCGCTCTTTCCAGCCGCCTGCAAGTGTGACGTCGGCCTCGGCATCGATGAGAATCGGGACCGCGCCGGGGAATGCGCGCGCCGTCGACAGCGCAGAAGGATTCGAGTCCCGCCATGACCCAATCCAGCGATACGACGGGTGACAACCGGGTTCTGCGCACCGGCCATACCCGCCTGACGCTTGTTCACTAGTGCTTTCTGAGATGAGTGGCGAGCCGCCGACTGTGACGAGACCCTTCTACTTCATTCAGCGATGACCAGCGTCGTTCTGAACAGCCTGCTGATCTTGCTGCTGGTCGCGATCCAGGGCATCTTCGTCGCGGCCGAACTCGCATTGGTCTCGCTGCGCGAGAGCCAGGTCAGGCAGCTGGCCCATCGTGGCAAGCGCGGTCAGCTGGTCGCCAAGCTGACCTCGAATCCGAACCTCTTCCTTTCTGTGGCCCAAATCGGTGTCACCCTCTCCGGCTTTCTTGCTGCCGCCTTCGGCGCTGACAAGCTGGCAAGTGATCTGGTGCCCGCAGTTGGAGCGTCTGGGCCTCAGCAGCGGTGTCGCCGACACGATCTCCCTGGTGTTGATCACCCTCGTGATCTCCACGTCTCGATCGTGGTCGGCGAGCTCACCGCCAAGCGATTGGCACTGCAACGTGCCGAGGGGGTGGCCCTGGCTCTCGCACCGCTGGTGGATTTCACAGGGCGAGTCGCCCGACCGGTGATCTGGTTGCTCGGCGTCTCTACCAATGTCGTCGTCCGAGTTCTGGGCGGCGACCCGACGATCTCCCGTGAGGAGGTGACCAATGAGGAGATCCGCATGATGGTGAGCGGCTCGACCTCTCTTGGAGACGAGGAGCGCCGGATCGTGGAGGACGCCTTCGCGGCGTGGTGAGCGCAGCCTCCGCGAGGTGATGGGTGCCCCCGGACCGAGGTCGACTTCCTTCCTGGTGATCTCGCCTGTGCACCGTGCCGTTGCGCGAGCTGATCAAGGGCGCCGCACTCGCGCTATCCGGTGCTTGGGGATTCCGCCCGACGACGTCATCGGCTTCGTTCATGTTCGCGATCTGCTGGATCCGGATCTCAGCTCGCGTACGACGCCCGTGGCCGAGTTGCGACGCACCGTACTTTCCATGCCTGACACCGTGCGCGTGCTCCGTGCGCTGAGCGACATGCGACGCCAACGCCTCGCACCTGGCGATCGTGTTGGACGAGTACGGCGGCACGGCCGTCGCATCGTGACCATGGAGGACTTGGTCGAGGAACTGGGGTCGGTGACATCACCGATGAGTACGACGTCATCGCTGAGGAGCGGCTCGGCGTAAGCGGGGACCTGGCATCGACGGTCTGACCACGCTGGAGGATTTCGCGGACAAGACCGGTCTCGTCCTGCCCGAGGGCCCGTACGACACCTTGGCCGGCTTCTTCATGGCCAGGCTCGGGCAGCTACCCAGCGTCGGCGATGCAATCTCGATTGAGCTCGCCTCGATCGATCCCGCTGACGAGGAACTTGCACAGGTCGAGCTTCCGGGTCAGCGAGCTGGATGGACGTCGGGCGGCCACTCTTCGTCGTCCATCGTCAGGACGGAAGGACTTCACCCCGGCAGCGTCTTAGCCAATTCCGGGCCTCGCGTGAGAGCTCGCCTCGTTTCGTCGTAGCTTCCGACTTACACGTTGTCGCCCGCCGTCGCGATCGCACCCGGACTGGCCGTAGCCGTGGAAGGCACCCCATCTGCTGAGGACTGCCACACCCATCCGGCGATTTCGGCATGTCTTCGCCGTAGCGGCGGATGTAGTGCTTGTGATCGATGATCTTGTCTACCAGCCCCTGTCGTACGTGAGCTCGCTCGACCCCAACTGTGGCACGCGGTCGATCGCGTCGATGGCCAGCGAGAATCGGTCGACCTCGTTGAGGACCGCACATGTCGAAAGGTGTCGTTGTGGTGCCCTCCTTCCTTGTAACCACGCACATGGAGGTTGCGCGTGGTTCTTGCGGCGGTAGGTCAGCCGGTGAATCGAACCACGGGTAACCGTGGTACGCGAACGACGATGGGCGCATCAGGTGTGAACAAGCGCAACGAACTCCTGTCGGACAAGCCCGTGCGGATGTTCTCTCGTCGGCTTGTAGCCGCATGATGTCCACGACGTTGATGAACCGTATCGCGCAAGTCTCGGAAAGTGCTTGCGCAGAATCTCCGTGGCGGCGAGCGCCTCCATGGTCGGCACGTCGCCTGCAGCCGCCATGCACAAGATCGGTCGCTCGCCGTCTTGATCGCTGCTGGCCCAATCCCAGATGCCGATGCCCTGTGTGCAGTGTTTGATGGCTGCGTCCATCGTCGAGGCACTGCGGCGCCGGCTGCTTGCCGGCGACGATGACGTTCACGTAGTGGCTGGCTGCGCAGGCAGTGGTCGGTCGACCGACAGCAGCGTGTTGGCGTCCGGCGGCAGGTAGACGCGCACGATCTCGGCCTTCTTGTTCACCACGTGGTCGATGAAACCCGGGATCCTGATGCGAGAACCCGTTGTGATCCTGGCGCCAGACGTGCGACGGTCAGCAGGTAGTTCAGCGACGCGATCGGCGCGCCGCCACGGATGCTCGTCGCGTGACCTTCAGCCACTTCGCGTGCTGGTTGAACATCGAGTCGACGATGTGGATGAAGCGCCTCGTAGCAGTCGAGAAGAAGCCGTGCCGCCCGGTGAGCAGGTAGCCCTCCGAGCCAGCCCCTGGCAGGTGTGCTCGCTCAAGATCTCCATGACTCGGCCGTCAGGGCGCCAGTGATCGTCGTCGGCGTAGATCGTCGGCCTACCCAGGTGCGATCGGTCGACCTCGAGCAGCGTCCGCCAGCGATTGGAGCGTCGTCTCGTCCGGGCCGAAGATCCGGAAGTTGCGGTGACTCGTCGTTGAGCGACATGACGTCGCGGAGGAACGACCCGATGACGCGCGTCGCCTCGCCGTGCGATCGTGCCCGGCGCTGTCGACCGTCGACTGCGTAGTCGGAAGTCCGGCATCCGCAGGTCGCGTCAGTAGCGCGCCCGCCGTTCGCGTGCGGGTTGGCGCTCATGCGGCGCTGGCCGCTCGGTGCGAGCGTCGGCGATCTCGGGCACCGAGCCGGCCCTGTGCGATCGAACAGCTCTTCGGGCCGATAGCTTCGCATCCACGTGCATTCGATCAGCTGCGAGGTGGCTCGGTGCTCGGTCGTATCGCGACAGCGGCACCTGATGGCTGCGCGCAACGAGCCCTCGATCGAGCTTCCCGTCGACCTTCTTGGGTCCGGTCCAGCCCTTCGGGCGTACGGAGGACGATCATGGGCCAGCGCGGACGACCCGCGGTCGCCGCCGCTCCCGGCAATCGTGCTGATCTCGGCGGATGTCGATCGAGGCAGCGCGTCGAGCGTCGCGGCGAGCGAGTTCGATGCATCGTCGCCGGTCGTCGCACCTGCGACCACATGCGGCTCGTAGCCGTAGCCGCGGAACAGCTGCCTCCAGCTCCTCGCGCGGGATGCGGGCGAGGACCGTCGGATTGGCGATCTTGTAGCCGTTGAGGTGCAGGATCGGCAGCACCGCGCCGTCGCGCGCCGGGTTCAGGAACTTGTTCGAGTGCCAGATCGCTGGCGAGCGGCGCCGGTCTCGGCCTCGCCGTCGCCGACGACGCAGGCGACGATCGAGGTCCGGGTTGTCGAACGCGGCGCCGTACGCGTGCGCGCAGCGCGTAGCCGAGCTCGCCGCCCTCGTGGATCGAGCCCGGCGTCTCCGGGCGCGACGTGGCTCGGGATGCCGCCGGGGAAGCGAGAACTGCTTGAACAGCCGCTGCATGCCCGCACCATCGCGGCGTGCATGTTGGATAGACCTCGCTGTAGGTGCCCTCCGAGGCACGCCGCAGACGACCAGCGACGGGCCGCCGTGGCCAGGGCCGGTGATGAAGATCGTGTCGCAGGTCGCGCTGCATGATCGCGCGATTGAGGTGGGCGTACAGGAAGTTGAGGCCCGGCGTGGTGCCCCAGTGCCCGAGCAGGCGCGGCTTGACGTGCTCCGGCTCAAGCGGTCATCGCGCAACAGCGGGTTGTCGCAGCAGGTAGATCTGGCCGACCGACAAGTAGTTGGCCGCCCGCCACCACATGTTCATCCGGCGAAGCTCGTCTTCCGACAACGGGCCTGCGGGAAGAGTGCCGCGCTTAGCCTTCTGGTTCGCAGCCGACTTCTTGACTGGCTTCTTTGTCGTCCTTGAGACCGCTTTACTGGCACGTTCTTGCTCCGTTCTCGCATGCGGGGAGTGTGGTCAATCCGTAGTCCAGCCCTGATCCGGGAGGCCGGCGGCACCCGCCAGCCTCCCGGCTCTGTCGCGACCTTGACAAGGGGGCTTTCGGCCCATCACGGTGCCTGCGGTCATGAGCGGTTATCGAGCATGAGGGGTTTCCCGAAAGGGTGCGGACCTGGAAAATCAGCTCCCCGAGCGGCTGCCCCACGCGTGAAACAATGACGCCGATGCGCACAGTTGCAGAGCTGCTCGCGCATGCCGACGCTCGCAGCTAGGTGCAAAGCTGCTCGACGCCGACGCTCGCAGCTAGTGCAAAAGCTGTCGCGGACGCCGACGCTCGCATCTAGTAAGCGCGATCTCGAAAGGAACATTCGTACCCCATGCCTCCCCACACAACGAGCGCTGCCAGGCCGCGCGCGCTGCTCGCCTCGCCCAGCCCACATCGGACTCTCTCCACCTCGGCAACTTCCTCGGTGCGCTACGCCAGTGGGTGCCCCTGCAAGAAGATCATGAAGCGTTCTACGGGATCGCTGATCTGGGCACGCGCTCACCATCGCGACCGAGCTCCGGATATTGCGAGAGCGCACCCTGCGTACTGCCGCGCAGTTGCTCGCAGCAGGGATCGATCCGGCGAAAGCGACAGTGTTCCTCCAGTCCCAGCTGCCAGAACATGCCCAGCTCAGCTGGGTCCTCGGAGTGCATCACCGGCTTTGGCCACAGCGCAGCGGATGACCCAATTCAAGGACAAGGCCGCCAAGATGGGACCTGAGGCCACAAACGTTGGCCTATTCACTTATCCGGTGCTGATGGCTGCCGACATCTTGCTGTACCAATCAGATCAGGTGCCTGTGGGGGAAGACCAGCGGCAGCATCTCGAGCTCACCCGTGATCTGGCGGCACGCTTCAACTCACGCTACGGGCCGACATTCGTCGTCCCGAGCCGTAAGCATCTTGCCCCTCAGTCGGCAGAATTGCCGATCTTGCGCGAGCCGGGCACGAAGATGAGCAAATCGCTGTCCTCACCGACGGGCATCATTGAGCTGCTGGACGATCCGGCGATCAACATCCGCAAGATCAAATCCGCGGTCACCGACTCGGGCCGGGAGATCACCTCTTCGACGAGATCAACAAGCCGGGCGTCTCCAACCTGCTGACCATCCTGTCCGCGCTGACCGGGGCTGATATCGACTCGCTCGTCGAGGAATTCCGCGGGCGCGGTTACGGAGACCTCAAGAACGCGCAGCAGACGCGGTCACCGAGTTCGCGACGCCCGTACCGCAATCGCACCCTCGAGCTCATGGAGGAGCGCGGAGAGCTCGAATCGATCCTGGCCAAGGGGGCCGACCGCGCGCGCGAAGTAGCTAGTGCAACGCTAGCTGATGTCTACGCGAAGGTCGGCTTGGCCTGAGTGGACGCGCCCCAGGCGCCGGTGCTCGCCCGCTCGCGCAGTTTGTCTCGGCACGGCGGTGCGCGATCCGGTGTTTGATTGCTCGCTTCCGCTCGCTGCGGATCGCGCTGGGAAACCGCCTACTTTGTCGTCGCTCGCAGAGCGGAAACTACGCCTGCCGCTCGCTCCTCCGCAGCACGGCGGTGCAGCGATCCGCTGTCGCCGATTTGCTGGGAACGTACAGTTCGGGCCCAGCGCTACAGCCGATGGTCGGGCTCAGAACCGTGGAGAACTCAGAGTCACGTGGCACGTGCAGGGCAAACTTGGCTAATCCGCAGGGCACAGCCTCGAACACGAAGCGGCCATCCTCATCGGCGTAGGTGTTGCGAGGCCCATCGGGGAGCAACAGCTCGACGCGGATGCCCGCCCCGGGCGCTGCCCATCCATCCACCCGGACGGTGCCGTCGTCCAGCGGCGTGAGGTCACCATAGTGGTCAGCGACTCACCGCTGAAGGTGATGGTACGAACCGCCTCCGCAGTCGCGCTGCGTGTGCCCGCCGTCGCCATGTCCAGCTGAGTCAGGGTCGCCACCTCGGTGTGCAGGGCATCCAGGGTGATCTCGAACTGGATCCTGCTCCACCAATCCGTCCGGGACCGGGTCGCACTCGTCATAGTAGGCGCGAAGCGAGTTGAGGAGGGCGAAGTCGCTGGGATCCATGTCCTCGTGCAGCGAGCGACTCTTCGACCTCGGTCTGGCGTTTGCCGCCGGATCCGTTCATCCGTGCTCCCAAGTGGGGTCCTGCGCAAGAGAGATCCGCAACTTGAGCCAAGCAGCGCCCCGAGTGGGGCCAATGCTGCCTTCCGGCATCCCCAGCGCTTTGGCTAATTCTGCATAGTCGGGTCGGTCTGCGGAACGCGATGACGCGCAGTAGCGTCCGGCATCGCTTGGGCAAGCGCCTCGATGTGTCTCCAAAGCCGGGTGTGACCTTCGTCGCGGATCACGGTGTCCTCGACCGATTGACTCTGGTTCGAAGGTGCGGTTGTGGACGACCTCGCAGATCCTCCGGCCGGAGCCTTGCTTGATTTCTGGCAGCTCGCCAGGCCTCGCGCTTGGTGGTGACGACCATCCACTGCAGCACGGCAAGCGGCTCGGCGATGGTGTCAGATTTGCGGACCAGCGTCAACCACGCCGATTGCAGCACGTCCTCGGCTGTTGCAGAGTCCAGCCTCGACGAGCGGGCAGTGTGCCACAGGATTGGAGTGAGAACGCGAACGAGGTCGCCCATCTTCGTCTGGTCGCCGTCACGATATTGCGCGAAGAAGCAGGCCCACCCGAGTGGCCAGGCTGTCTTCCACGGTGTCGCCGCTCATACTGAAGCGGCGGAATCCGGCGTGATCAAGCAAGAAAGTACTCCGCGAACTTGCGCCATGCATGACTCTGATCGCCTGGCGCGTCAGTCCAGTCATACCCAGAAGAGCACGACCCAAGCTTCTGATACGTACAAAACGCAGTCGGCGGCAGGGCGCATCAGCCAATCCGCTCGTCGATGAAGCACCAGCGCCACGACTCGCCAGGCTCGAAGCTGCGCATGACCGGATGCCGTGTCAGCGTGTGATGGCGCCAGGCATGGCGTCCAACCGAGGAGTCGCAGCATCCCACGTTCCCGCAGGTGAGGGCAAATGCGCAGATGCACCGTTCGCGTACCCTCGCGGACGCAGTCCTCGCAGATGCCCGGGCCGTTCGGATTGATGGTCGCGGGCGCGCGCTCCAGGTGACCACAAGGGACCGGCCGGAACCGTCGGGGTGGCGACCGGCTCGTCCTCGGCAAGCCGGTCTGACCGCTCGGTGGCGATCGTGAGCATGGACTCTCTCGATGTCGAACGACCCGAGTACCTCCTCGACGATGTCGTGGTCGACCAGCCCGCTGGAGCGGATCTTCAAGACCTCGTTCCGCTCGACCTCAATGGTCTTCAGCCGGAGTCGCCGGTACTGCTCAGACGGAGTCTCGTCGTCGCCGGGCCTGCCGAGCTTCTCCCACTATGGCAGCCGGTCGGGCAGCGATCCGGTTCCGAAGCAACTGCACCGTCTCCGGCGCATCGCTCGGGCCGACAATCTCGCCAAGGTGGGCAATGGCGGAGTTGCTGGACGTCTGCAGAACGGTCGCGGCCTGCAAGGCATCCGAGCGGGCATCCGGGCCGCGCAGCTTGAGTGCACGAACCAGCAGCGGCAGTGTCAGGCCCTGCAGCAGGCAGGGTTCCTGCTGTCACGACCATTGCGGCGAAGATCAACGTCTCGCGGAAGGGGACACCTTCGGGAATCAAGAAGGCCGTCGCCAGGGTCACCACCCCGCGCAGACCCGCCCAGCCGATCACCAGTGCGTACGACCACGGAACTTGGGCGTCGCCGGTGTCCTTGTCGCGACGGAACAGCAGCGCACGCGTGCCGACCACCCACAGCAGGCGGATGACGATGACCGCGCCCATGACCGCCGCGCAGAACCCGGCGATCTGCAGCCCAGACAAATCGGATTCAGAGTTGGCCTCGATCGATCCGGCGGGCCTGCAGGCCGATCATCAGGAAGACCGTGTTCTCGAGCAGGAATTGGATGGTCGCCCAGTTCACCCGTTCGCTCAGCCGGGACTGTCCCGACTGGATGACCGGCGACTTGTGGCCCAGGATCAACCCGGCGGTCACGACCGCGATGACGCCAGAGCCGTGAAAGCCGGCGATACTCAACAGCTCGGCCGGCAGATAGGCCGCCAACGGCACCAGCAGGGATATCGCTGTGTCGAAGACCGGCTGGGTGACCCGCACTCGGATCGGTATCACGATCAGCGCCACGACCAGGCCGACGACAACTCCACCCAGGGCAGCGATCAGGAAGCCGACCGTTGCCTGCGCTGCCGTGACAGTGCCGGCTATGGCGGCAATCGCGATCCGAAGGCAGGTGATCGCGGTCGCGTCGTTCACCAGGGACTCGCCCTCCAAGATGGTGACCAGGCGACGGGGCAGCCCCACCCGGCGGGCGATCGCGGTGGCGGCAATGGCATCGGGCGGCGCCACGACAGCGCCCAAGGCGAATGCCACAGGAAAACTCACGGGCAGGATGCAGCCAGGTGATCAGGCCAACGCCCAAGGCAGTGACGACGACGAGCAGCACCTGACAGCTGCGCGATGGATCGACGATTCGCGCGGAAGTCGATCACCGAGGTCCGGATGGCTGCGGCGTACAGCAATGGCGGCAGGAAGCCGATCAACACGAGCTCGGACGACAGCTCGGGTATGGGGATGCGCGGCAGGAAGGACAGCCCGATTCCAACGAGCATCAGCAGCAGCGGCGCGGAGAATCTGATCCGATTGGCCAACGCCGTCACGGCGAGCACCGTGGCAACCAGGGCCAGGATGCTGATAGCGACTGTCACATTGCCATGCTTCCATCCCGGTGCGTGTCTGGGGTCGCGACAGTGTGTAAGGATCGGGTCTGTGACCGCTTTCGGGGACCCCGACGGGTCGACCTTGCTGACTTCGGCCGACGTGAAGGACCTGCTATCGGCCGCGGTCGAGCATGCCGGCGGCAGCCTCATCTCGTGGCGGCTGGACCACGTTGACGCCAATCCACGGCATTCGACTACCGCGACGTACTCCGCGGCCCGTTGACTGGCCGACCGGACGCCGCACCGAGCTGCTCGGCGCCAGCGCCCGAGCAGGGAGGCCGCCGCGGCAACGACGAGCGAGCCATGATCCTCGGTGACGGGGAGCGTGAGGTGGCGGTCTGGCTGTACCCGAACGACCCCGATCTGCCGGGCTTGCCACGTGCCGCCGTGCCCAATGCGTTGGCCGCGCTCCTCAACGAGTATCGAGTTCTTGATCGACCCAGTGACCGGCGAAAGCATCGCTCTGGACGATAATCAGCTATCGACCTCGCCGACGTGCGGTACTCAAGGCCGTGATCAGAACCAGCAGCGGGCCACGAACCTTCTTCGTCAAGGTGCTACGAGAATCCGCGTACGGGCCCACCCTGCAGCGCCACGAGCTGCTACGGCGCGCTCGATTTCCTGCCGCCTTGGTGGCAGCGGCCACGCGCAGACTTCATTCTGGTCCTCCACGAGCTTCCCGGCAGGCCGCTGACGCAGGCGATCTTCGACGAGGCGATGCCCTGCACCGCCGAGAACATGATCATGTTGCTCGACCTCGTTGCCGTCGGCGGTGGCTGGGCTGCCGCGCCGGCCGCCGTGGACCGGTGCGGTGGGGACGTACGCGGAGATGATCGCCGCCGCGCTGCCGGCGTTGGATCCGCAGTTGCGGTGGCTCGTCTCGCCAGGTTTCCGGCGGCCTGGCCGGAGCGCAGCCGGGCGTGGAGCCGACTCACGGCGACTTCCACGAGGGCCAGGTGTTCGTGGCGAACGGGTTGATCACCGGCCTGCTCGACATCGACACGATGGGCCCCGGGCCGGCGCGCTGATGATCTTGCGTGCATGATCGCCCACCTTTCCACGATGCAACGGATGACAGCTGAACAGGCCGCCGGGCTGACGCGCGCTGATCAATCTCTGGCTGCAGGTCTTCGACACCCGGGTGGATCCGGCCGAGCTGCGGCTGCGTGCCGGCGGGGTGATCGTCTCGCTCGCCACCGGCCCTTATCGGGGCCAGGAGCCGAACTGGCAAGCCGAGACCGTACGCATGATCGAGTCGGCTGTCGCCCTGGTGCAGAGTCCTGAGTCCGAGACCGCCTCTGCGAGCGTCTGGGAATCGCGCGGCCGCGACGCACGGAGGAGCCGAGCGAGCGGAGGGTCGATCCTCCGCGAGCGAGCGAGACCGCGGCGCACTCCAGCGCGGCGCAGCAGAGCCACCAGGTGCGACTATTCCCAGGTGAGTGCACAGACGGAGTCTGAACGCCATTCAAGGCCCTCTACGGGCCGGAGGATCTCGCCGAGCTTCGATCCTGATCTTGCGCTCGGTGAGCCGGGCGACTATCCCGTACACGCGGCGGCATCTACCCGTCGATGTACACCGACCAGGCCGTGGACCATGCGCCAGTACGCGGGCTTCGGCACCGCCACGGAGTCCAACGCCCGCTACCACCAGCTGATCGCCGCACGGGACCGCGGGCCTTTCTGTCGCCTTCGACCTGCCCACCCAAATGGGCTACGACTCCGACGCGCCGATCGCGGCCGGCGAGGTCGGCAAGGTCGGGCGTCGCCATCGACTCGATCGAGGACATGCGTGACGCTCTTCGCCGGCATCCCGCTTGACCAGGTCTCCACGTCGATGACCATCAACGCGCCGGCGGCTGTCCTGCTTGCTGCTGTACCAGCTGGTTGCCGAGGAGCAGGGCGTCCCGGCGGCGATGCTCACCGGCACGATCCAGAACGACGTCCTCAAGGAGTACATCGCGCGAGGCACCTACATCTATCCGCCCGCCGCAGTCGCCTGCGGCTGGTCGGCGACACGCTTCGCCTACTGCCGTGATCAGCTCGCCGAGGTGGAACACGATCTCGATCTCGGGCTACCACATGGCCGAGGCCGGCGCCACGCCGGCGCAGGAGATCGCATTCACGCTGGCCAACGGGATCGCCTACGTCGAGGCCGCGCATTGGCGGCTGGTCTGGCGGTGGACGACTTCGCGCCTCGGCTGTCGTTCTTCTTCGTCGCCCGCACCACGCTGCTTGGAGGAGGTGGCCGAAGTTCCGGGCCGCGCGGCGGATCTGGGCGCAGCTGATGCGCGATCACTTCGGCGCGCGAGGACCAAAGTCACTGATGCTGCGCTTCCACAGCCAGACCGCCGGCGTGCAGCTGACCGCGCAGCAGCCGGAGGTCAACCTGGTACGGGTGGCAGTTCAGGCGCTCGGCGCAGTGCTGGGCGGTACCCAATCGCTGCACACGAACTCCTTCGACGAGGCAATCGCGCTGCCGACGCCGAAGGCGGCCCGGCTGGCGCTGCGCACCCAGCAGGTGCTCGCCTACGAGACCGACGTGACCGAGACGGTTGATCCGTTTGCCGGCTCGTACGCCGTCGAGGCGCTGACCGATGATGTCGAGGCGGAGAGCCGCCGCCTGATGGACGCGGTCGCCGAGCGGGGCGGTGCGGTGGCGGCGATCGAGCACGGCTTCCAGAAGGCTGAGATCGAGCGCTCGGCATACCAGGTGGCGCGTCAGATCGACACTGGGGAACCGAGTCGTCGTCGGGGTGAACCGATTCCACGCTGGACGAGGAGGATCCGTACGAGCCGCTGCAGGTGGATCCGAGCCATCGAGGTGACGCAAGCCGCCAGGCTTGCCGCGCCCTGCGGGCCGAGCCGAGACCACGCTGCCGTTGACACTGCGCTCGACGAGATCCGAGCTGCTGCCCGAAGTACCGGCAACGTGCTGGTCCCGATGAAAGACGCGCTCAGGCTGCGAGCCACCGTCGGCGAGGTCTGCGATGCATTGCGTGATGTCTGGGGCACTCTACCAGCCGACTCAATGAAAGTGACTTCTCGTGTTACGACTCGTGAGCGTTCCCGGCCGGCGAGCGATCGGCGTGACAAACTGAGCGCAATGCCCGTACCCGATTCAGATGCCGTCCGACGCGCCGAGATCGCCTGACTCGCCAGCGTGCGTGAATGAGCGCCTGATCGCCATCCGGCGCGATATTCACGCTCACCCGGAGATCGGTCACCACGAGCGTCGCACGACCTGCCTTCATCGTCGACCAGCCTCTGAGACTGGGCCGGGCTGGTGGCGAAGGTGCTTCCCGTCGGCACCGGCGCTCTACTGCGATGTATTGCCGGGTGGCTTCGACGACTCCACAGGTCTGGTCGGGCTGCGCGCCGACATCGACGCCCTGCTCCGATACCTGACGGCAAGAACGTCGACTACGCGTCCAGGATGCCCCGGAGTTTGCTCACGCATGCGGCCACGACGTGCACACCGACGATCCTGCTCGGGGTCGGCATCGTGTTGGCCCGGCTCCGCGACCTTGATCTGCTGACCCGAGGCGTGCGGCTGATCTTCCAGCCGGCGGAGGAGACCAGCCCGGCGGAGCCCTCGACGCGATCGAGGGTGGTGTGCTGCACGACCTGACCGAGATCTACGCGCTGCACTGCGACCCACGAACCGATGTTGGCCAGATCGCCCTCAAGGTCGGGCCGATCACCTCTGCGGTCGACCAGGTGAACATCGCCCTGAGCGGCACCGGCGGTCACACCTCGCGGCCCCAGCTGACCCAAGACGTCATCGGCGCGCCTCGGGGCCTTGGCGACAATGACCCAGCTGTTGCTGTCCCGCCGGGTCGATCCGCGCAGCGGGTTTCGCTGATGTGGGGATCCATGCATTCCGGTTCGGTCGCGAACGCCATCCCCGCACAGGCGAGATCGTGGGCACGCTGCGGGCACTCGACGCATCCGGCTGGCAGCTGGCCAAGCAGCTCATCCCAGAGCTGGCGGCAGAGATCGTGCGGCCGTTCGGGTCGAGCGTCTCCGTCGCTCGTCACCGATGGAGTGCCCCCGCGGTCAACCATGCGCGAGGCGTACGCCGGCTGACCCGGCAGCCGAGGAGATGATCGGCCCCGATGCGGCGACGACGACCGAGCAGTCCCTCGGCGGCGAGGACTTCCTCACGGATGCTGCAGCAAGTGCCCGGTGCCTTGGCGCGTCTTGGCGTACGAACCCCAGGAAAGATCTGGCCCAGACATTCACCAGCCAACCTTCGTTGTGGATGAGGGGTGCATCCCGGTCGGCCTCAAGGTGCTCGCCGAAGTGGCGACCACCTTCGAGCGAGTGGCGATCTCAACAAACTTCACGGTCGGAGCTAGAGTCGGTCCCAGACCCGACCAGGGCGAGGATGCACTGTCCCGAGGCGGTTGGGGCGACAAAAGGTTGTGAACTCTTGCCGAGGAGGCGTACGTGAAGAAAACCCTCACGCCTGGCCGGCGCGCTCGTGCTGTGCTGCGGCCGCTGACTCTCACCAGCTGCGCGCAGGCGCCGGGACTGGGGCCTCGTCGGCAGCCCCCAGTGCTCCCGGGAGCGCGAGCGCCAGCGCGTCCGGCGCTGCGTTCAAGGCCTGCATGGTCTCCGACTCGGGCGGCTTCGACGACAAGTCGTTCAACCAGACGTCCTACAAGGGCCTGACCGACGCAAAGACCGAGCTCGGCATCGAGACCGGTCAGGTCGAGTCGCAGACGGCCGCTGACTTCGCCAAGAACATCCAGTCGATGGTGGATGCGAACTGCAACATCATCGTCACCGTCGGCTTCCTGCTCGGCGACGACACTCTCGCTGCGGCCAAGAAGAACCCTGACATCAAGTTCGCCATCGTCGACAACAACGACCCGACGACCTACCCGGCCGGCCAAGAACCTCGAAGCCGCTGGTCTTCAACACCGCGCAGTCCAGCTTCCTCGCCGGGTATCTGGCCGCAGGTATGACCAAGACCAAGAAGCGTGGGCACCTTCGGTGGCCTCAAGATCCCAACAGTCACGATCTTCATGGACGGCTTCAGCCAGGGCGTCGACTACTACAACAAGCAGAAGAGCGCGGATGTCAGGTCCTCGGCTGGGATGCAGCCAAGCAGGACGGGCAGTTCACCGGACGACTTCGAGGACCAGCAAGGGCGGCCAGCGTACGGCCGCAGGACCTGATCAGCCAGGGTGCTGACATCGTCTTCCCGGTCGCCGGGCCAGCCGGCCTGGGCGCGCTGCAGGCCGCCAAGGCCAGCGGCGGCAAGGTCGAACGCCATCTGGCGTCGACACCGACGGCTGCGTGAGCGCCGAGACCTACTGCCCGAGCATCATCACCAGCGTCCTGCAAGAGCATGGATGTGGCTGTGGCTAGACGCGATCAAGGCCGCCAGGACGGCGTCGTTCTCCAGCGCGCCGTATGTCGGCACCTTGGAGAACGAGCGGCACCGGCCTGGCGCCGTTCCACGACTTCGACTCCAAGGTTCCGCGCGGAGCTGAAGTCCGAGCTCGACGCGGTCAAGGCTGGACATCATCAGCGGCAAGATCAAGATCGAGTCCAAGTCGCAGCCCACACCTGCAGGGCGTGACCACTGGCCGCGGCAGTGACTGAGAGGTGACACCGACCTCGGCCCGCGTGCGGCTCGATAGCAGGCCTTCGGCTGCGGGGCATCACCAAGCGGTTCGGCGACCTGGTCGCCAACGACCGCATCGACCTCGACGTCGAGCCCGGCGAGATCCATTGCCTGCTCGGCGAGAACGGCGCCGGCAAGACGACGCTGATGAACGTGCTGTACGGGCTGCTGCCAGCCCGACGAGGGCACGATTATCGATCGACGGCGTCGGAGCATGTTCTGCACAGCCCCAGGCGACGCCATCGCGGCCGGCGATCGGCATGGTTCACCAGCACTTCATGCTGGTCGCCGGTCTTCACGGTCGCCGAGAACCTCATCCTCGGCGCGAGACGACGCAGCACCGCTCGGCGTGCTCAACATCGGGCGAGGCGCGGCGCGACGGTCCGGCGAGCTCTCGCAACGGCTACGGCCTCGACGTCGATCCCGGACGCGCTGTCGAGGACCTTCCCGGTCGGCGTCCAGCAGCGGGTCGAGATCCTGAAGGCGCTCGGCCAGCGATGCCGAAGTGCCTCGATCTTCGACGAGCCGACCGCCGTGCTCACGCCGCAGGAGACCGACGAGCTGATCGCGGTCATGCGGTCGCTTCGCGACGAGCGGCAAAGCGATCGTCTTCATCACCCACAAGCTGCGCGAGGTGCGTGCGAGATTGCGGACAAGATCACCGTGATCCGCCATGGCAAGGTTGTCGGCGCGGCAAAGCCCCACCGACTCCGAGTCTGACTTGGCGGAACTCATGGTCGGCCGCGCCGTTCAGCTCGTGCGTGGACAAGAAGCTCGGCCTCGCCCACCTGCAGAGCCACGAGCTGGTGCTGAGAGGGGCATCTGGGTAGCCAGCCCGAACGGCGCGCTGGCGGTGCGCGATCTTGACCTCACAGTGTCGGGCGGAGAGATCGTCTGCATTGCCGGCGTCAAGGCAACGGCCAGACTGAGCTCGCCGAGGCGCTGCTCGGCGTGACCCCGATGATGAAAGGATCGATCACTGCTGGACGGCAACCAGCTGGCCGGGCTGTCGCCGAGGAAACCATTGATGCCGGCTCGGGTTCGTTCCCGAGGACCGCCAACAGCATGGCTGCGTCGGCATCGTTTACCGGTGCGCCGAGAACTCTGATCTTGAATCGCCTACGACGAACCGCCGTACGCGCGCGGCATCGCACTTGACTTGTCACAGGTCAGGCAGCAACGCGCTTCCCATCGCGTCAACGAGTTCGACATCCGCACTCATTCGATCGAAGTCAACGTGTCCTCGTTGTCCGGCGGCAACCAGCAGAAAGTAGTGCTGGCTCGTGAGCTGGTCACGGTCGTTGGCCCTCCTGGTCGCCTCCCAGCCCACTCCGGAGGACTCGACGTCGGGGCCATCGAGTTCGTCCACAGAGGCTGATCGAGGAACGAGACCGCGGCACAGCCGTCGTGATCATATCGACGGAGCTCGACTGAGGTCGTCAGTCGCGCTGGCCGATCGGATCTGGCGGTCATGTACCGCGGCCGAATCGTTGGCATCGATGCCGCCGGACACCTCACGTGAGGTGCTCGGCCTCGATGATGGCCGGCGTCCCCACCGAGGAAGCCTTGGCGAGCGCGTCCATCGACCACTCTGGCCGAAGAGGACGCCGCCCTGGAGGCCAGTCTCGGAGGAGGCGCCTCATGGGTCCTGAGCCGCGCAGGCTGGGGATCGCGATCCCATGGTCCGACGTATTGATCACGATCGCGTCGATCGTGCTCGCGCTTCATGCGTCGGCGCGCTGCTGATGATCATTCTCCGACACCGAAGTCCGCAGCAAGTTCGCCTACTTCTTCGCCCGACCCTCAGATGCCCTGATCGCCTCCTGGGACAAGGTCAGCAGCGCTTACGCGGCATTGATCAAAGAGTGCGGTCGGGCGGCTACGGGCCGATCACGCGAGACGCACCGCCCAGGCGGCTCCGCTGATCTGCGCCGGCCTCGGCGTGGGTCTGGCATTCCGTGCCGGGCTCTTCAACATCGGAGCTCAGGGGCAGGCCATCCTCGGCGCGATCGTGGCTGCATACATCGGCTTCAGCTTTGGCATCTGCCAGCCTCGGGCATCCATCTCCTGCTGGCCACCCTCGGCGGGCTCCTCGGTGGTGCATTCTGGGGCGGCATCGTCGGCTGGCTGAAGGCGAAGACCGGAGCGCACGGAAGGTCATCGTGACGATCATGATGAACTACATCGCGCTCAGGCCTGTTGGCCTATCCTGCTCACCACGCCCGCCTTCCAGCGGCCGCGGGCGGACCGACCCGATTTACTGCCATCGTGGACTGGGACGCCACCATGCCGCGGCTCGAGGCAGCAGCAGCTGCACCTCGGGTTTCGTGCTCGCTCTGCTCGCCGCCGTGGCGGTCTGGTGGATGCTGGACCGCTCCGACCACCGGCTTCACGATCCGCGCTGTGGGCGCGAATCCCCGCGCTGCGCGGCGACGGCGGGAACGAGAGTGTGGGCCGTACCACGGTGATCACCATGCTCTTGGCGGGAGGCACTGGCGGGCCTTGCCGGCGTTGAGGCGGCCTTGGGTCCCGAGCGCATCGGGCCTTCCTGTGCCGCTCTCACTGGGGATCGTGGGCTCCGATTGGCTTCGACGCGCATCACCGTTGCTCTGCTCGGCCGGTCACGGCCATTGGGCACCGTGCTCGCCGGCTTGCTGTTCGGCGCACTTGCACGCCGGTGGCCTGGCTGATGCAAAGCGTTGCTCAGACGCCGCTCACGCTGACAACCGTGCTGCAGGCACTGATCGTGCTCTTCGTTGCGGCGCTCCGCACTCGGTCACCAAGATCGTTGCCCTTCCTCGAAGCCTCGCAAGACCCGGGCGCTCGGGCCGGTTCCTGAGGGAGGGCTGGCGTGATTGCAGCCCTCGACCCCACTCGCGTGCGCACGCGCAGGAGGCGCGCGACGCGCTGGCACCGCCGAGCACGCGCCACTCGGGTCAGAAACGCCGCCAGAAGCGCCGCCAACGCATCTCCACCGGGGTGCTCATCGCGATCGTCGGCGCTGCTCCTCGTGATCGGCCTCGCATCCACCACCGGCAGCGCGGTTTGCTGCTTCCAGACGCTGTTTGACGCGGTGCAGCTGCCGACGGTGACCGCTGCCTGGCTTCACCACGGTCCTGGTCTGCGCTTTGCTCTGCCTCGCGGCCGCGGGTCGGCTACCTTCCGGCCGGATGCGCGGTCAGTGGCCGGTGTTGGTCGGGTGCCGTGCGCCGACGCTCGCCGTCGTGGTGCTGACCTGACCTGGGCGGCGTCTAGGTCGAGAGCTGCCTTTCCCGGTCAGCAACCAGTTCGCGCGGCACTTCTGTCGCTCGCCACGCCTCTGGTACTTCGGTGCGCTCTGCGGGGTGTTGTGCGAACGCTCGGGAGTGCGTCAATGTATCGATCGAGGGGCAGTTCCTGTCGGCGGCTTTTGGCCGCCGTGGTCGGCGAGCCTCACCCAGTCGGTGCGCGGCCACCATCGATCCGCGGCTGCGCTGGCAGGCCTCGCCGTGGCTGCGCTGCTCGCCGTGTTCTCGATCAACTACCCGGTCAACCAGGTGGTGCTGGGCGTCGTGCTCTAACCTGCTGGCCGATCGGGCGTCACGCGGCTTCCTCTTTGATCAGCTGCGTGGAGCCAGCGTCGATCAAGCAGTACAACTCCGCGCCAGTGCTCGAGCCCATCCCGATTCCTGGGCTCGGCAAGATCCCGTTCTTCGGTCGCGTGCTCTTTCGAGCAGAACGTGCTGGCCTATCTGGCAGCAATCTCGGTAGCCGCTGTCTGGCTGGTGCTCTACCGGACAACGTGGGGCTGCGCATCCGCGCCACCGGCGAGCATCCTGGAGGCCGGCCGACACCGTCGGGCATCAGCGTCCGCGGGATCCGTTGGTCAGCGGTGCTGGCGGGCGAGTGTTTTCGGCGGTCTCGGCGGCTCCTTCTTCACTCTCGCCTCGACCGGTTCCTTCACCACGGAGTTCACCGTCGGCAACGGTTTCATCGCGCTTGCCGCGGTGATCATGGGCCGCTGGCATCCGGTGTTGCGCATCGATCATGTGCCTGTTCTTCGGCTTCGTCACCCAGATGGCTTCCCAGCTGCAAACGCTCGAGCACCCCGATGCCGAGCCAGTTCCTGTTGATCTTGCCCTACGTCGCCACGATCATCGCTGTGGCCGGGCTGTGTAGGCCGGGTCAGACTCACCGGCGGCCGACGCGCATTCCTTTGAGAAGTAGTTCATGTGTCCGCAGAAGCCTGCTGGAAGAGTGTGAGATCTGTCGCATCGTGAGCCTGTGCGAAGGCCAGTCGCCATCGACTGGGACCGACCGATACGCTAGTGCGGCGCGGCGAAGAGCGCCAGCCGCCACGCGTACGCGCCGTACCCGGACTTTCCGGTGGGTGCTGCCGCGCTTGGTCGACGACGGACGGGTGGTGACCGGCTGCAACGTCGAGAACGCCTCGCTACGGCGTGGACCCTGTGCGCTGGAGTGCGGATTGGTGTCGGCGCTCCATGCGCAGCTGGCGGCGGGCGACTGGTCGCGGTGGCCTGCGTCGATGGAAGCTGGCGCGATCCTGATGCCGTGCGGCCGCTGCCGCCAGCCGCTCTGGGAGCACAGGGGGGCTGAGTGCCTGGTCGATGATCCCCCTCCGGCATGCTGCCGATGGCAGCGCGTGCTGCCCCAGGCCTTTGGGCCCGACGACCTGGCGCGGAGCCGATCGCGAGCCTTGACGCTGGAGGCGCTCCAGGCCTTCCTGAAGGTGTCGCTGCATGATCATCTCGATGGCGGGCTACGACCGCAGACGATCATCGAGCTGGCCGCCGACGCCGGACATGTACTGCCGGCCGACAATGCCGATGATCTTGGCCGGTGGTTCGCCGAGTCGGCGGATTCGGGATCTCTGGTGCGTTATCTGACAACCTTCGATCAGACCATTGCGGTCCTGCAGACGGCGCCGAGCCTGCGAAGGGTAGCTGCCGAGTTCGTGGAGGACCTGGCTGCCGATGGCGTCATCTACGGCGAGGCGCGCTGGGCGCCAGAGGGCAGCATCTGAGGGCTGGGTTGATCGCACCAATGAGGCCGTCGGAAGCCGTACGCGACGGCCTGGCCGAGGGGGTGGCGGCGTGTCGAACGCGTGGGTAGCGAGATCGAGGTACGCCAACTGGTCACCGCCATGCGGCGAGGCCGAACCGACTCAGGACATCGCCGAGCTGGCGCTGAGCTACCGCCACGACGGTGTCGCCGGCTTCGATATCGCCGGGCCGGAGAACGGCTATCCGCCTTCTGGTAGCGCGCCGATCTTGCGCGGAAACAGCGCCATGCCCTTGTTCTGCGCGGCCGACGCCGTTGAGCGTCGAGATCCTGAAGCTGACACGAAGTCGTCGGTCTCGATCAGCTGCGGCAAGATGCCGAAGCCGTCGTACGCGGTGTAGGTCGCGTAGTACTTGACGCTGCCGTCGTCGGCGGTGAATGCGCACGAAGCGCGCGTCTTCCATCCCGCGCGTCTCGTTCGGGCCTGGCGGGAAAGATCACCGCGCTCGGCCAGCGGCGGAGTCCGCGGGGAACGTGGTCACGTAGTTGGACGACGCGAGCACGCGGATGATCTTGAGCGGTCTCGAACCAGATCGCCGGCGGCGGGCCGTCTGCTTCGAGCCGGTGCTCAGCGACGCCTCGAGCTCCGCCAGCGTGAACCTGGTCCGCGCAGGCGATCCAGCACTGCCCGACGACAACTCGTTGACCGCGCCGAGCTCTGCCAGCTTGGCGCCGAAATGGCGCTTGTCGTAAGTGGCTGGGCGGCGTCCGGCGGCCGGCGACGAGTCGCGCACCGAGCTCGTCGGATGCTCGATCTCGCCGTTGGCGTCGAGCACACCGGAGCGAAACTCGATCGACGACAGGTGCCCCTCGCCGACCGCGCGCACGCTCATCACGAAGCGCTGCTGCACCGCTCGCGAGGCCTGCTCTGGTCCGGCGCCGGGACGATCGACGGATTGAAGAGCGCGGCGGCCTCGATCGAGTACTCGTGCGTGAAGTAGGCGCCGATCAAGCGGCGTCGCGCCGCCGACACGACCGCGCGGCGTCGGGCACGTGTTGTGCGACCGCGTCGAAATGGCCGCTCGAGCAGCGCCTGCAGAAGTCGCGGTGGCGCCCGCGAAGCGGCGCAGCGATGCCGGCGAGTCAGCGCGCCCACCTCGCTCTTCGGGAATGGCCGAGCACGCGCGTCCATCAGCGAGCTGGGCGCGCGACTGCCCGGCAGGATCGCTCTCTTCGCCGGGCAGGTACGGCTTGGCCAGCACGCGGCGCGCATCGTGCAAGCAGGCGATGCCGGCGTGCGCTCGATGCGCGATCGGTAGCATTGGCGATGGCCGAGGCTGCGACGGATTGCGGAGTCGCCGTGCTCGGCCGCTGTCGCCCGCCAGCTCGAGCATGCCTCGAGCAGGGCCATGCAGAAAGCAGATCGTGCTTTCGGCGCCCTGGTTGTGGTTGACGTGCGGCACGCCGATGCCGTCGCGGCAGCCGCCGGTCGTAAAGTCGTACAGCGGCAGCGCCCAGACCGGTTGGCGCCGAGGAACCAGGCGAACGCCTCGCGCATGCGCCGCAGGTAGTGCCGGTCGCCTGGTAGCCGCGTAGGCGCGGCGAAACGCGAGCACGAACGCAGCCGCGTCGATCGCCTGCTCGTCGGCGTGAGCCTTGTCGCCGCCGCGGTTGGTGCCAGCCGGTGTTGCCGACCAGCGCCAGCTGGTCGCCGATCGAAGCACAACCGTCTTCGAGGAACTCGAGCGACTCGCGCGCGCCACGCAGCGCTGGCCCGATCGCCGGTGACCGAGTAGGCGGCGGAACAGCGCCAGCGGCAGCAGCGCGTTGTCGTAGGTGAGCGTCGGACTCGAACCAGCGCCACTCGTCGCTGGCGTTCGCACGGTAGCGCTCGAGCAGCTTCGCGACCAGACTCGTCGAGCGAGCCGGCGCCCGCCGGCCGTCGCCCGGATCGGCCGCGAGCAGGTCGACGATGCCGAGAACTGACTTGCGGCGGTGCCGCGCGAGCCCGAGTCCGCTCGCATGCGGCAGAGCGCGCGTCGAGCATCTCGCGCGCGAGCGAGCGGCAACCCTCGTCCGGCCGCGCCGGTTGCCGCGGCGCCGAGCGCCCAAACCGCGCGGCCGATGCAGTCGTCGGACGGCGGCGCGGAGTCGAGCACGCGGTCGTAGCTCAGTGAAGTTGCGAAAGCTGCCGTCCGCCGTGCTGCGACACGTGTAGGTAAGCTGAGGTAGGTGCGTGACGAGCTCGCTGCGTCTTCGTGCGCGCTGTGCGACGCGGTCGGCATTCACGCGCCACGATCAAGCGCGCGCGCGTTGTCGTCGACGCAGTAGCCCGGTACTGCGCGCCGGCACGCTGTACGTCAGCGTGCTGCACGATGCCGGTGTCGTCGGTCATGCGCAGCAGGTGATCGAGGCGGAGCTCGGGCAGGCTGCTCGCGGCGACGCGCGACGGCGTCGACGGCCCGGTCGGCGTGAGCTCGCGCGTGCCGGCGGACAGCGCCGCGCGCACGACCTCGAAGTAGCGCGTCGCCGATGCGCGGCCAACTCATCGAGTCGCGTGAGCGCGAGCGCCGGCGGTGCGCACGCGGCTCGAGCTCGGCGGGCGAGCCGAGCAACGCGAGCGACGTGCGGCTCAGCGCCTCGTGATCGCTGAAGGGGAACAGGCAGCCGCGGCCGTCCGCGAGCAGCTCTTGCGCGTGCCAGTACGGAGTCGATACCGACGGCCGCGCCCGCGCCCATCGCGTAGGACAAGCGCACCGCTCGTCACCTGAGCTTCGTTCAGATACGGGACTGATGAAGACGTCGGTCGCCTGTAGGTAGCTGCGCAGCTCGTCGGCGGCGACGAACTGATCGCGGAAGCACGACGTGCTCGCGCACGCCGAGCCGCTCGGCTTCGCGCTCGAGCAGTGGTCCGATAGGCCTCGCCGTCGCGGCGGACGATCAACGGGATGAGTGGCGCCCACGACGAAGTAGATGACGTCCGGGAACTCGGCGCACCACGCGCGGGCAGCGCGCGAATCACCGTCTCGATGCCCTTGTTGCGGGCTGAGCAGGCCGAAGCGTGAGCAGCATGCGTCGGCCGGCGACGCCGAATGCGGCCTTCGAGGCCTGTTGATCGCAGTCGCGGTCCATCGCCGGGAATCGCCGTGCGGAATGATCCGGACCTTGCGGTCCGCGGACGCCGTACGAATCTGCGCAGCAGATCCTTGGCGACCTGGCTCATCACCACCAGCTGCGCGCACTGCTGCCCATCTGCTGCACGATGCTGCGCTGCGAGGCGACGCTGCTTGAGCACGGTGTGCAGCGTGGCCATCGCGGGCACGCGCAGCGCGGTGAAAATCGAGGACGTAGCCGCCGTCGTCGCCGCCGAAGATGCCGTACTCGTGCTGAACCGAGACCAGCCGCACGTCGCTGTAGTTCACGAACTCGGCGGCGCGCGCGTAGTCGCCTTTCACCCCTGGCGGATCTCGTACTTGACCTCGGCCGGATCGCACTGCCGGCTGGGTCGGTGACGGCGACCACCATCGGCGCGCTTGCCCGGCGGTCGCACAGGCCTGGCGAGATCGCGCGTGAACGTCGCGATGCCGCAGCGGCGCGGTGGATAGGTACCCACGAACGCCATCGGTAGCTCGGCTACGGCGAAATGTCCTGTCGCGAGTGCAGCTCTTCACGCGATATCGAGCAGCTCATTCATCTATTCTCCGGGTAACTCACGGGTTCGCTCCGGGCGCGCCATTCGGCATGGTCGTTTATGCCGCGCCCGGCGGAGGTTACGACGTGCGCTCGTCGCCGACGTCAGCTTGGACAGCGCGAGCACCGCGCCAGCGCAAGCGGTCGATGTCGATGGGCTTGGCCAGATGTGGCAGCTGAAAGCCACGCGGCGAGCGCCGCGCCGGCCGGTCTGCCTCCGCTGCCGAGCGCCGTGAGCGCGAGCGCGCGGGGATCGACGGCGCCGCCTCCGTGCTTCGCGTGGCGCGCAGCTTGCGGATGAACGTGTAGCCGTCCTCGTCCGGCATCGCGATGATCGCACAAGAATGACCTGCGGCTTGAACGCCTCGATGGCCGCCGCCGCCCTCGGCCGCGGATGCCGCCAGCTGCGACCACGAGCTCCCGTCGAGCTGAAGCACCTCGAGCACCGCCTCGCGAGTCCTTAGATCGTCGTCTACGAACAGAACGCGCAGGCCGACGAGCGCATCGTAGTGGCTGCGTCCTGCCGGGACGGTCGAGCCCGTGGCTGGCGGCGCGTTCGCGGGCGTAGTCCGACGAGCTGACGACGAGCGCCAGCGGGAAACGTGAGCGAGAACTGGGCTCCGCGTCCGGACCCTGCCTTCGCCGCCTGAACGCTGCCACCCTGCAGCTCGACCAGGTGGCGCACGAGCGCCAGGCCGAGGCCCAGTCCGCCGTACTTGCGCGTGATCGAGCTGTCGCTCTGGGAGAAGCTGTGCCGAACACGTGCGGCAAGAACGTCTGGCTCGCGATGCCGATGCCGCTATCGCTGACGACTGACCCAAGCGCGCAGACCCACCGCAGCAGTCGACCGCCACCGCTCACACTGCCCGCCGGTCGGCGTGAGACTTGATCGCGCTGGGCAGAGCAGGTTCGTCACCACCTGCTGCACGCGCCCGTGGTCGGCCCAGATCGGCGCCGGCTGACGTCGAGCGACACGCGTAAGCGTGAGCGACTTCGCTAATCGATGAGCTCGGGTCACGTCGATCGAAGCACGCCACGACGACGCCGCAGATCCAGATCGAGCCGACGGCATTCGAGCATGAGCTTGCCCGCGGCGATCCGCGACACGTCGAGCAGGTCGTCGATCAGCTGCACCTGCAGCCGCGTCGCGCGCTCGAGCGCTTCGCCCGCATGCTGCAGATCGCTACGGTCGACCACGCTCGCCGCTACGCAGCCTCTGCGCGTTCAGCAGCATGCTCGACGAGCGGCGTGCGCAGCTCGTGCGACAGCGTGGCCAGGAAGTCGTCCTTGGCGCAGTTCGCGCGCTCGGCTTCGGCCGCGCGCCTTCTGCGCCTCGGCGACGAGCTGCTTGAGCTCGTTGGATGTCGACCAGCGACAGCGATCACGCCGTCGACTCGTGCTGTCCGTCGTCGTGTAGGGGCGAATCTGCATGCGGTACCAGCGACCGTTCCTGTCCCGACCTCGGACTCCGTTCGCGCATCGCCTGTCTCGATCACCTCCGCGATCTGCTGGTTCGAGGTCCGGGACGTCGACGTTGAGCTTGATGTCGTCGATCGGACGCCCGACGTCGGAGGGCAGCACGTTCAAGATGCTGCGCGCCTTGGGCGTGAAGCGCCGGATCCGCCGATTCCACGTCCAGCATCAGGATCGGGATGTCCACCGTGCCAGCGAGAAGTTCAGGAGGTCGCTGTTGACCTGGCTCACCTCCTGGTTGCGGCGCTGCAGCTCGTCGTTCAGCGTGGTCAGCTCTTCGTTGATCGACTGCAGCTCCTCCTTGGCCGTCTCGAGCTCTTCGTTCATGCTCTGCAGCTCTTCGTTGCCGGAGATCAGCTCTTCGTTGGCGGTGCCGAGCTCGTCGCTGGCGCGGCCGTGCTCCTCGATCAGCGTATGCAGGTACTCCTTGGTGCGCGGCGAGCTCGTGCTCGAGCCGAGCGCTGCGCCGCTGCGTCCGCGCGACGTCGCCGTCGTCGGTCGCCGGCCACCGCTGCGAGCTGCGCGCTCGACTGCCGGTGCTGCTCGTGGCGCTCTTCGAACAGCACGACGAAGAGCGGCTCCTGGTCGATCGTCAGGCAGCCCGCTGAAGGGAACGACCACCACGTCGCAGCGTCCTGGTCGCTCCGTCCTGGTCGACCTCGACGCCGGTCCGCGTCGACGCCGGCCATGCTGCGCTCTGGCCTTGCGCGATCGTCGCGCGCAGCGCCGCGATCAAGCCCCGCGCGCCATGCCTGATCAGGTTGCTCTGCGGCTGCCCGGGCGCGGCTTGCAGGTACGCACCCGTTTGCCCGCGAAACAGCAGGACATCCAGGTTCTCGTTGACCAGGACGCCCGGCGGACAGTAGCGAGCCAGCAGCAACCGATCGAGGTGCTTGGCGAGACGGCCGCTGTGCTGCGGCAAGGACGCGCGCCGGTCGGCTCTGGAGACGCGCCCCGACGGCCGATCCATGTCGACGCGCGGCGCAAAGCGCAGGCTGCTCGGCGCCGCGGTACGCACGAAGATCTTGTTGCGCCTTGTCGACCGGCGAGAACAGCTGGCGTGAAGCCGGAGATGTTCTCGCTGCGCCCGAGCACGCAGAAAGCCCGGCTGATTCAGGCAGTAGTGCAAGGTCGGCAGCACCCTCTTCTGCAGCGCCTGATCGAAGTAGATGAGGACGTTGCGACAGCTCACGAGGTCCAGCTTCGAGAAACGGCGGGTCGCGGACGAGATCGTGGCGCACGAAGACGCACAGATCGCGCACGCGTCTTGTTGATGCGATAGCCGCCGTCGACCTTGGTGAAGTAGCGCTTGCGCCGCTCGTCGCTGACGTCGCGCATCGCGCTGTCGCCGTAGACGCCGGCGCGGGCCTTCGTCGATCGCGCTGCTCGCTGACGTCCGAGCCGAAGATCTGGATCGGGTGCGCGCGCGGAGCCATCCCGAGGAACTCGAGCAGCGCGATGGCGAGCGAGTAGACCTCTTCGCCGGTGCGAGCAGCCGGCGACCCACACGCGAACGCGGCGCCCCTCGGCGCTTGTGCCTGAGGAGCTCGGCGGAAGACACCTGCGCGTGCAGCGCGTCGAACACCTCCGGATCGCGGAAGAACGACGTCACGTGGATCAGCATGTCCTCGTAGAGCGCGCGGATCTCCGTCCGGCTCGCGCGCGAGCAGCGCCAGGTAGGCAGCGCAGATCGACCACGCGGCGCAGCGCCAAGCGCGCGGGCGAGGCGGCGCGCTCGACCGTGGACGGCTTGAACTCGCCGAAGTCGACGCCGACCGTCGCTGCGCACGCGCGCGAAGATCGCGGTCGCGCAGCGCTCGCGTCGCTCCTCGGCGACGACGCTTCGCGCGGCTGCACGTAGGGGTGACGGCTCAGACGCGCCAGCTCGTCGCGCGAGCTCGAGCGATCGTCAGGCAGTAGTCGACGACGCCGGCGTCGATCGCGCTCTGAGGCATGCCGAGAACTTCGCCGAGCGCGGATCCTGCGCGAACGTGATGCCGTCCTCGCGCCCTGATCGCGCGCAGGCCCTCCGTGCCGTCCGATGCGGAGCCCGAGAGCATCACGCCGATCGCGTGGCTGCCGAGCTCCGCGGCCAGCGACATCGCATGAACGAAGTCCACCGGCAGGTGCTGACAACGCGCCCTCCGACCGCCGCGGCGACACGCACCGGCCGGCCCTCGTGCCGATCGTCGACGTCAGGTGTTCGGCGCGATCACGCGTGCGCGCGCATCGGTTGGCTCGACGCGCCATGCCCTGCTCCGGCCTGGCGCACGGGCATCGGAGTCGCCCGCGCGAGCGCCTCGCTCGAGCAGGCTCCGGATGCGTCGGGTCCAGGTGCTGGATCAGGACTGAACGCCCATGCGCTGTGTCGGCCGGCAAGACGCGGCGCAGCAGCTGCGTGACCATGCTTCGAAGTCCGCCGGCGGAAGCCCCGCCCACGCCGACGATGGAGAACCCTACTCGATGCGCGCGAGCCGGCGGTCGTGCAGTCTCCAGCATGGGCGAGAGTCCTAGAGCGCGAGCAGTGGCGGCCCGACAAGGGCACAAATCCGCTGCACGCGCAACCGCGATGGCGCGCCGGCAGCGATCGCTGCCGGCGCTACAACAGCTTATGGTTTACGTCAGCTCACCGGAGGTGCTCCGGCCAGGGGCGACGACGATCTCGACGCGCCGGTTGTTGGCGCGACCCTCCGGCGGACTTGTTGTCCGCCACCGACCGACGGAAGCCAAAGCCTTGCGAGGTCACGCGGTCGGCCGCGATGCCGCGCGACACGGGAGTAGTCTGCGCGCGGTCTCGAAGCGCGGCGCTCCGAGACATGGCCCCTTGGTTAGTAGCTCATTCCGCTCCTGCGAGTCCGTGTGACCTTCGACGACCATCTTCGAGTCCGGGTCCTGCTGCGTGAGCGCCTCGGCGACGCTGTTCAGCTTGACCTGCGCCGTCCGGCAGCAGGTCCGACTTGGCCGACGCGAACAGCACACGCCGCCCGAGAGCGTGATCACCATGCCGCGCGCCTCTTGCTTGACCGACGCGAACTTGGCGGAGTCGGCGGCCGCCTGGCGCTGCGCGCTTCTCCGCGGCGAGCGCCGCGCTGCGCGTCTCGGCCTCCATCGCCTCGCCGTTGCAGCTGGCCAGCTGCTTGCTTGGCCTGGCCGAGAGCTTGCGTCGAAGATCGCCTTCAGCTGCCGGTGGTCTGATCCGCGTGCATGCATCGGCGATCGCGGCCTGCTCCTGCCCCTGCGTCGCGAGCGTGCGCGTTCGCCGCGCCCCTTCGGCGATCTGCGCGCGCCGATCCGCCGTGTACGCCAGGTCGCTGCGTGTCGCGCGATGTCCCCGTCGTCGCGAGATAGGACTTCTCCGCCGCCTCGCAGCGCCAGCTTGGCGCTGTGTGCAGGTCCGCGGGGTCCCGAGCCTCGGCAGCCGCGCTCGTGCTGCGCAGTGCTCGTGGAGACACTGCGCGCAGCGGTCAGCAGCTCAGCGCGGCGGCGCTGCCGTGGCGCAGCCGGCGCCGGCGAGCGCGAGCGGAGCACGCCGGTTTTCGAGCACGGTCGGGGTTTTCATGGTTCGTCGCTCCTTGGTCCGGCATTCGTCAGGTCGCTGCGCGTCCGACCGATCGATCCGCCTTGTCCGGCTCCGGTCCGGCGCGCTCTCTTCACGCGTGAGCGCGATCAGGCTCGGCGTCGGCCTTGGCGCATCAGCAGGTTGTCGGCACCTTGTTGTCGTTCGCCTCCATCGCCGCTTTGGCTTGGGCGAGCTGCTCCTCGGCGAACTTGAGATGCAGTTGCGCCTTGGGGTTGTTCTGGGCGCAACTGCATCTCAAGTTCGCCGAGGAGCAGCCTCGCCCAAGCCAAAGCGGCGATGAAGCGAACGACAACAAGAGTGCCGACAACCGCCAGCGATGCGCCAGATTCGAAACGCCAGTGGCGATCGCGCGCGTGGCGGATAGGCACCGGCGAATCTACGAATCGGCAGGAAACGACAATGAAAACACCGACCCTGTAAAACCGGCGATTAGCTCGCAGCGCCTCCGCAGCGCTGACGGCAATCCCAGCACGCCCAGTAGCTGGACCTTAATCACGCAAAGAAGAACGCCGGAAGTCTATCTGTTTGACATGACGCGCGACCTGTGCACCGATCGGCACGCGCTTTCTCAGCGGCTGCAAAACAGCACGAACGACGATCGCATCGAACCACCGCGACATCAGCCAAACCAACCAACTCGCCGTGCAAGACCACAGCAGCATCGCCGCGAAGCACGCGGCACCAACCTGCCGCCAAGGATTTGCATCCGGTACGCGATAATCCGCTCTCGGCGGCATTCGCCCCTAAGTCGGACATGACTTTGAATTTGGCGATGCCCGACTCGGCGATGAGTCTACGCGGATTCTCGGGGGGGCGTGACAGGACATAGAATAGCGGCCTCGTCTGCGATCGCGTCGCGCCATGAGCTCAGTTCAAACTCAGCCTCGATGCGGTTGGGAGTCGGAGATAAGCTGTGTCATCGTCGTCTTCCCGATGAACACCTCCGGCAACTGGTAACCACCTGAAGCTGACCAGCCAGCGCCGATGTGCCGGCGCCGCCTGCGTGCTGTCTGTGACTGCCCTTAGCCTGCTCGTAGTAAACTTCGCCATGCTTGAACTGTGCCGCCGGCTCCGCATCAAATAGGAGTTCTCTATCGTCGGTATTGAGCGCCTCTGCTGGCGAAGATATTTCCGATCGCGGTCTCGCGCGCCCGCGATTCCCGGGGCATGGGGTCGATGGCGATCAGCCAGACCCGACGCGCCAGAGCTGCTCGGCGAACGCGCCAACCTCGTGCCCGTGCGCCAAACACACGCAAGCGTAGCATCGTGAACAACGGCGCGTGATCGCGACGCGCAACGATCGTTGCCAGCCCGCGGCACGACCTGCCGGTGGACATATTCATGTTCGCTGGCAATACTGCAACCACGCGATCGGCGTTACCCTCCGGCGGCTTTGCCGTCAGCGACAGCATCACGTCGCCAGACCGCGCTCGGCGAGTTCCCGGCATGCCGCAGAGCGATGCCGCCCGTCGACACCATGGATCACCAGCTCACCGACAGCTCGCCGCTGCTTCTTCGTCGCCGCCTGCAGCCCGCGCGAAAGCGTCGTGGCGCTCGATACCGACGACGCCAGCGCTGGTTAAGCCGTCGACTGTGGCACGCCGCCTCGCTCTGTGCGCCGCGTGTCGATCTGCGCGCCTGGCGCGGGACCGGAATCGCGCGTTGTGCAGACATGTTGATCGACGTCATTCTTCCGCGATGCCCGAAGATCTACGAATCTGCACGCGCGTGTTTCCGACGTCGCAGGCACGAGCGTACGCCTGATAGATCGCGGGCTGCTCGACCGGCAGCGTCTACTCGCTCGCGATTTCTGGTTGGAGACTAAGCCGATCCTTCCAGATCTTCAGTTCAGACATTAACAGCGGTTCAAACCGCGCGCGCAGGTATTCGCCAATGTGCTGATGCGCCCGGTCGTGGTAACGACACCTGCACTCTGAAACGGCGGCCATCTGGCCGCCGCGTCGCGATCTCGATGATATTTGCCATGACTCGCGATCACGAAGCTCGATCTGATCGGCTGTCTGGCGATCTTGATCGACCAGACCTTCAGAAAGCGCCTGCTGCCAGCGTCTGCTACTGTGAATCAACCATTTCTGGTAACCGGGCGCAGCGAACATCTTCGGGTTCACTCAGCTGTTTGGAGACCGAGGAACCCAACAAGATCTTGTACGTTCGCCTGCGGTGAACGCGCATGGGAGCCGTCGGCGCGCTTCTACCGCAAATAGCGCGATTGTTAACGCTGTTAATGTACTGCCCGCCGGGGCGAACCTGGAGAGGTCGTAAGCATTTCGCAACGAAGACATACCTGAAACGCGCCCGGCCTGCTGAGCAACGTCATATGAAAAGCGCGACACGGCGCTGCGCTCGACGATCGCACGAATAGCGCCGATAACGCGTGTTTTTGGCGATGTTAGCGGGGCTTACGCGCTGTGTTGGTCGTCATGCCTTCGCCGGCGTCGGGAATGGGAGCTGTAACTCACGGTGTTCAGTTCAGCCGGGCAGGCCGAGAATTTCGCGTCGTGGGCCGCCGACGACGAATCGTACGTCGTCACCGCTTTGATGCGCGGCTCGGCTGCTCGCGACTGGAAGTAATCTGCATGCAGCTGATCGGGGAGCACGTCGCCAGCGACTCGCCAACGAAAATCTCCACGGCAATTGCAGAGCATGAGCAGGCTCAGACGGCAAAGGCTGCAGTCGAGGCTCACTACGCTCAGCGACGAGCTGCAGCGCCTGGCTCAAGGCTGGCGCAGGTGTACCGACATCTTGAAACCAGCGACGTGGGCATCTCGATCCTGATGCTGGACGTCTGGCGCGAAACTCTTCGCAGGCGACGAGCGTCACTGCCGTCGAACATCAAGCTCAACATCGGTAGCCTGTCAGCGGATCGCGGGCGATCGAAAGCAGCGACAGAAACCGAGTGAAGGACAAGCGGGCGTAATTACATGCGAGATTCGGCCGCGGCGAACACGAGTCGACGGCGTGACGCTGTCGCGGTCGACATCCACGGCTCAAACGCTGGTGGCCCCAGGCAGAAACGCGCGCCCGAGCAAGCCGGGCGCCAACCGCCAGGACGACTCCGCAACTACGCTGTCGCGACTGCGCGCCGCTGTCAGCATGCTGCTGAACGCGCAGCGCTACGCGTGGCGCCGTACCCGTCTCGAGACGTGCGGCTCGTCAGCGAGTCGCGCTGCAGACGAGCTGATCGACGGCCTGCTCGGCGTCTCATCGCTGCCGACTGAAATCGCTCGACTGTTACCGCCGTGCGCATCGCTGCATGTGCGCTCGTCACTGCCAGGTCGTGCTGGCCGTGACGTTTGGCTGGCGCCGATCTGGGCGGTTGGCACGCCCAGTGGCGACCAACTGTTGCGATCGGTCGCGCGCGGCGAGCTGGGTGGCGGTGGTCGTCGAAGTCGCAGCGCTGCGCGTCTCCGGTCGAACCGAGTTCTGCCGCGTATTCGCGCACCCAGGCGATGCACTCGATCGCGCGTACGGCGGGCTCGGCGGCTCGTGCTGTACAGTCGCGCTGCGGCCCGCTGCTGGGCGAAGGCGGGCGTGGTCACGGCGCGACCTCTCGATCGTTCCCGTGGCGTGTCGGGCAACTGCGACACTCCGGCTCGCCCAGGCAAAATCTACGATGCGCTCCGCGATCTGCGCGTGTTGACGATCGACGACTGTTACGCACGCGCCAGGCGACTGGGCGGAATAGCCTGGCCCAGTGCGGCGTCGTCGCGACGTATCGCCGCTCAGTTCGTGGGGGACAGTCTTTGTGCGTCTCGCGGCAAACGGCGAAGACGACACGCCATCCGCAAGCTGCGCAGTCTACCGCTGTGGATCCTGCGCTCGCGCTCGCAGCGCCAGCAGCCAGGCGGCGGCGCACTGCGCGACTCCGCTGCAATAGCGTCGATCAGACCGCGCAATGCGTGCTGCCACTTCGGCGACAGTACGTCTGCAACAGGCGCGGCATAAACGACCATGCCAATAACAACAGCAGAGTTACCAGGAAGATGAATGAGCGTTTCGATATCGCGTGAATGCACTTCGCGACGGTTGTCTGCCGTAACCAAACTGCCGGCAATGAGTACTATCCACCGCGCCGCTGCGGCATAACTGCGCGCGACCTCGCACCCGGGCATGGTTTGCGACCGCCGAACAGCGCAGCCGGTGTCGCTGTCCGCCGCCCACCCCTGCCGGCCAGTACCTCGAGGGTGAAATAGCGTCCGCCAGAGTCAAAGGCGACCGCGCGCGGCCAACTCGTAATTCAATCGCGTCTATCTTCGGCGGCATTCAATCGCCGTTGCTCTGCGTGCATGCCCTCGATGCGACGTTGCGCCGTCTCAACGGCCGACCTTCGCAGCGCGGCATCGTCGCGGCAGATGGGCAAGCAGTGCGCGCAGTTGGTGGTCGGAGTCGCCGAACTGCTCGCCAGTTTGTTGAATAATCGCCGCGGCATCCCGACGAATCGGCGACGCTCAGGTGCGCTTCGCCGTCGCATGTTGCTGACGTTTGGCTAGCTGAGCAGACAAAGGACCAGATCGGCTGCCGGCATCGCGGTTCGACCTCGTCGAGCGCTCTTCCGGCGTCTTGCGCGAAAAGCACCTGAAGGCTGCTGCTCGACGCGCCGAGCGGCTCGGTGTCGCGTTCGCATCGTGTTCACCTCGGTCGTGGTGACGAAATTCGACACTACGCGACGAAGGACATCATCGTGACATGTCGCGAACGACAGGTGAACGGTGCGCTGGCGCGCGACCTCGTGTCGACATGCTGCCGCTGACGGTCGCGACAATTCCGATTCGGCGATCGCGGCGCTCAACGGCACGTTGCGCGCGTGGATCGCCGCAGCTCAAGTGCGTCGGCTCACGCGCGCGTTGCTGGCTTAACGTCGTCGCAGCTACATCTGGCGGCGCAGGCATGGCGGCTCCCTCGCGCCGAATAAGCACGCATGCGGGCGCAGCTGCCCGAAGCTGCACCTCGATCACCCTGCGGCGCGCTGCGGACGACTACCGGCATCGTGGCGCGACGATACAGCCTTCACCGCCCCGCGCCACCAGCTCTGCGTCGACGATAACGCGCGCTGATCATGGCGCTCGACGCGCAGCACGCCCGAAACCCCGGCACCACCCTACCTCAGCTACGTGCACTACGCTCAGCGCGGCGACGGCGCGCCATGATATGACCGCTCGGTCGGCGATACGCTGCGACTGCGTGGAAAAGCCGCGCGGTTGCGACACCGCGGTACTACCAGCTGCGCGCCTTTCATGCGCAGCCATGCGCGCGCTGCCAGCCACGCCATCGGCCACGCAGCACCGTATCTCGGCGTGATGCTGCTATCGGGCATCGACCGTGCTCGTCCTGGAAGCAGCCTATGTTTGGCACGCGGCTTCGGTGGCACTTTGGTTCGGCCAGCGCATATGATAGCGCGATGCTTCCGCTAAATTGTCAAGTCGTCGCGGCGCGTTAATCGCGCCGCATGCGCGCGCGAAGCATATTCACGGAAGGCGTTGCTTCAGGGTGATCGCGGTCATGCGGACCCAACTCGCGGCAACATCAACGAACGAACGTTGCTGCCGCGTTCAACGTTCGGCAGCGCGCCAGCGACAACCTGCCGCATGCGCAGATTTCTCGGCCTTTTCGTTCATGCGACAGTTGGGCGCGTAACCAGAGGCGCCGGAAACTTTCTGATGTCTGATCGCATGTTGGAAACTTTGGCTGACGAGCCTGGAACTACGCCGATACCAAACTGGCGAGCCATTGATAATCTACCGTCACGATCGCGCGTCCCAGCGACTCTTACCCTGCTGATAACCCCACCACCGGGCCAGGAAGACCGGCCTTTCGCGCGCTCGTGGAATCCTGTGTGGAAGATGGCTTTCGCCGAGGTCATCTGTCGGCGCCATCGGATGAGGCGCTGCTCGATCTGCGCTTCGACATGGTCTCTCGCGCAGCGTCGATTCCGAGTCACGCTCGGCGGCACTCGCGCGTACTTCACGCAGCGATCAGCGGCGCGCTCTTGATGAAATGCTGCTCGCGCGTATTAACCGGCAGAGACGTGTGTGAACATGCGCGGTCGGAAGAACTGCACCTGTCGATCGGATTTCGCGCCGGGCGAGCGGCGGTTGCTCGTGCCAGTCTCGTCGGCGACATCACGCACCACCGCACAGCGCCATTTCGGCACCAAATTGCGCGGCTCGGCGCACGCAACGACGTCGGCCGGCGTGCTCGCGCGCCTGCCGGCAACTTCACGCTGATCGAGCTCGAGTCGCTGACTCAGCACGGCCGCTGCCCGCGATCTATTCGGACAACTCAGGTATTCAGCGCTGGCGCATCACCAACCGTCGCCGGTTCCCGCGGACTCCATCGGCTGAGGCGCGCCGATCTTTCCGTGAGTCCAAACGAGACGCGCGGCGCGCTTCATGCGCTTTACCCGACGACGGCAGCGACAAACACTACGCGACCTACCGCGCGGCAGTCCTGCCGCAGCTGATCGAGACCGCCGACACCTACACCTTCCGACGCTGAACGGCGCGGCCGCGCAGAACAGAATGGCATCTCCGCGTCGGCG
>ERZ1370068.10088-contig-8815_pt1 | contig 55673 bp, 91 predicted proteins | sample MGYA00561227_ERZ1370068 | MGnify/ENA primary metagenome ERZ1370068 (study PRJEB38410, sample SAMEA6850437) | metagenome | study: Metagenomic assessment of the ecological functions of the soil: analysis of the soil microbiota associated with the... | reverse complement strand
TTGTACTTCGTTCAGTTACGTATTGCTCTGGCCCATACAAGTCCGAGCACTACCGTTATTGAGTCGCCGCTTCAGTAAGGCGGGACGAATTCGGCAACGCGAAAATCACGTGATTTGCCGGGCGCAAGTGTGTAAGTTCGATGCATGCGCGGGCGTCATGGCTCTGATTAAGGGGTCGGCTTCGCGGTGCTGCCTCCTACGCTTATCTTCGCCTCGGGATCGCTGCGACCCAACAGAAAGCATCCGCAACTCATGCGATGAACGCGGCCAGCTTCACCAAGGCCCAGGCCGTCGCGACAACGTCTCAGGCGGTGGTTGCCGACGAGCCCTATAACCTCGGCAAGGCGCTCTTCAGCGGGAAATACAAATTCCCGGCCAACCGAAACTGGCCGCAGCCAACGTCGCGGAGAAATCGCAGCGCCTCGCCACTTTGCAGAAGGGCGCTCCCCCGCGACTCGAGCGGGAGAGAGTGAAACCGGACTGACCTGTCGAAACGGCTCACCGATCACGAGATGAACGCGCTCGAATATCTACATCGGGATGCGCTTCCGGAAAATCTATCGCCAAGTCGCCCTCGTGGGCCAAGGCGGAGCCGCCGTCGCGAAGCTGGCCCCAGCGGCAGTAAAGAGGTTCTCGCGGGCCGCTCGTTTCGCGTCGGCCACGCGCGGCTGCTGAGACGCGGCGAGCAAGAAGAATTCCGAACTCGACCGGCCGCACCCCAATCCGGCTGCCCGCAGGTTGCCGGCGTCGGGTCGCCCGGGTTGAGTCCGGTCGCATAACTCAGCGGCACGACGGCCAACAGCGCCACAGCCCGCGCGTCGGCGCCATGGCCACAAATAGGACCAGCCAGACGAGATGCTAGGGGATTGAGCACGGGCGAGCAGAAAACGCGGAGGCAACTATCGTCGGCTCACTCGGCGCCTGCGGCAGACTTCCGCTTTGCTGGGCCCAGCGAACGAACAGGATCGTCGCGACAACGCCAAAACAAGATCAGCCAGAGGGAACGCGCTGCACTCGATCCAAACATGGCGGCGAGCAGCGCGTAGCCGAAAGGAGTGAATTCGAAGGAGCCCGCCATACGCGTGCAGTCCTCCCATTCCGCGGACGAGCCCGTCGCCAGAATCGGCACGTAGACTATTCCGAGCACCGCCAAGAATGCCGGCAGGATTATCGCCGGACGCCGCCAGGCCAGAAGCGGAACGGCGAGGAGAGCCAAGAGCTTCCACCCACCGCGGCACAAGCAGCGCCTGCTGACCGAGATAGCGGCTCGGCTGGCCAAAAGCCAGGCGCTGCGAGCAACCAGAGCAAAGCCCACGCTTCGGGATGGGCGTGAAACGCGGTTTCCGTGACTGCCAGGGACACCAACCATAAAACCACGCCGCTCGTCGTCCGCCGATGATCAGAAGAAGAAACAGGATCCCAAAGTCGCTGAGCAAGAGGAATAGCTTGAGCGGCACGAGAGGCGATCCGGGAGCGATCGCTGCCGCGGCAGCGAACAAAAGTTGCGTGACCGGCGCATAGATGGTTGTTCAGGTTGAGGATTGTTCAGCTCGTTCAGGGCTGTTTCGATTCCGGGCGGTCGTTTCTCCGCCATTGGGAAGAATTCCGGCCGGCGCGCGATCATAAGGCGAGCCGTCCTGAATGGCTCGCCATCCGTCCCAAAGATAGGCGCTGGTAATCATCTTCCAGCGTCGGCGTCGCCCACAGCCCGCAGACGCGAAAGACGAGCGCGCTCACCATGATCCAAGGCGTGGTCGGCCAGCCCGCCGTCACTGTGCGCAGAAACCACGCGCAGCTGATCCACCCACTGCTTGCACACTCCACCAGACTCCAAGCGGCAAACGTCCAGGTAGCGGAGCGAGTAGAGCGGCCAGGATTAGCGTAGCCACCAAGAGCCAGAGAAAATGGAAGAATCCAACGCGGGAAAGTCTGCCGACGCAAGCGCCGGAGGTGCTGTCATCGTCAAACAAACATGTGGACGGCCGACTCTTCACCATCGTGAGAAGATCGTCGTTAGGGCGATGGCAGGCGCGGGCAGAAAGAAAAAGAGCAACGCGATGATGACGTAAACGGCCAGCAGCTGCACCCCTTCGAGCCAGTTGCTTGTCGCCGTCGCCGGCGATCTGGCTGAAGATCCAAATCGCGAGCCCGATGGAAGCGATCTCGGGCAAAGAAAACTCGAGAGTCATCGGTGCGCCAAAGCCGTAAGACGCCAGAACCAGGACCGGCGTCACGAAAAGAGCGATCTGCAAGCTGGAACCGGCGGCAATGCCGAGACTCAAATCCATTTTGTTTTTCCACGCGGCCCAGACGGCGGTGGAGTGCTCAGCTGCGTTGCCGACGAAGGCGATCGACGATCACGCCGACGAAGGTTTCGCGTCAATCCGAGAGCATGACGGCGCGGACTCGATCGACCCGACGAGGAACTCGCTTAACAGCCGGCCACCAGCACGGTCGCCCCGCGCGAGTGCGGTGATCGATTGCCAGAGAGGCCATGGCTCTGCCGCGGGCTCGTGATTGGAAGCGATCGCCCGCAAACAGCATCGCGATGCGTAACGAGATTAAAAGAAGCAGGAAAAAATAAGTGACGAAAAGGACGATCACGATCGGGCAGCGGAAAGCCGCTCTTCCGCCGCGAGTGTCCAGCCGCCGGGCCGGGCGAGCAGCCGTGCTGTGAAAGATAGTAGGGATAATGAGCGCGATGGCCGCCAGCCCTAACGACGTCGCCGAGACGCGCGCAGCGGTCTGGTTGAACGTTTGTTTCGGATGGCGGATGCCGCCGGCGAGAATCGCTGCCCCCAGGACGAGCGAGGAGATTGCCGATGATCGATCCGGTGAGGGGAAGCCTTGACGACGCCGGTCAACCCTTTGCTCAGCGCCACCAGACCAATGATGAGTTCCGCCGCGTTGCCAAAAGTCGCGTTGAGAAAACCGCCAATGCCCGAACCCGGAGCGCGCTGCCAGTTGTTCGGTCGCACGTCCCATCCAGCCGGCCAACGGCACGATCGCGATCGCCGCGACGCGATGAAGAGCAGGGTATCATTCCGCCACGCCGGCACGTATCGAAGCGCGATCGCGACCGGCACGGCGAGCAGCAGCAAATCGAGCGGCGTAAGCGACCAACTGGATTTTCGCGCGCGCGGCATGCTTCTATAGGAGCTTGGCCAGCGCCATCGCTCAAGCAACTTTCGTCGCTCCACTGGCGCCTTCGAATTTGCGCTGTCCGCGCGAAGTCTAGGGCGTAAACCTGTAAATCGCACCATCGCCATCAGTCGCCACCGTGAACGGTTGCGCCGTAAAAGCTTCCGGCGCCGTCACCGACCATGCCGGCATAGGGAAAAGCTCCGTCGGGAGAGCCTTGGAAGCTATGAGCTATACTCTCGGTCCATGTCCCGTTCTGTTCGGGAGTCAGTTTGAAAATCGTGCCGCTCCCCAATCCACCTTCGCTCGTTGTGCCGTAAAGATTCCCGGCTGCATCGGAGACAAGATTGCTGATCGAGCTGTTTCCATCACTCCCAGCTTTGAAGCTGTAGAGCACCGTTTCGTTCCATTCGCCGGCGCCGCTGGGCGACAATTGGTAAACTGTGCCCAGGCCATGTCGTCCCGCCGTAATAAGTCGTGCCGTAGAGATTACCCGCCGCATCGAAAAGCAAAGCGCCGTAGGGAAAGACCCCATCAGGGGCACCCTTGAATGAGTAAAGGGTCTTGAAACCCCACTCGCCACTTCGAGTCGGTGTCAGTTCGAAGACGGCACCGGCTACCATTCGCCCCTCCGGTGGTCGCCGCGCCGTATAATGTGCCCACCACGGTATAAGTAACTTGCCGGCCGAGCCTGATGATCCGTCGGATCCTGCCGGTGAAAGTGTGGATGACTCGCAGCGCCCAAGCGCCATTCGACTTGGCGATGAAGCGCGTAGATTGTTCCCAACCCGTTTGCTCCACCAGTCGGAGTCATTCCGTAAACGTTGCCCTGATTGTCAACCGCGACCCTCGCACCGGGACCCAGAGCCATCTGCTCCTCCGGTAAAGGCATGGATGACACTTTGCGTCCAGGCGGTGCCGGACTTGGTCAGCTTATAAGTCACGCCGCATCCGCCTTCACAACTGCCCGAACCACCGGTTACCGCGGTCCCGTAGAGGTTACCCGCGGCGTCGAGCGTAACTCCTTTGTAAGGCTCACCGCCATCGGCGCCTCCGGTGAAACTGTAGAGAACGGTATGCACCCAGCCACCGCCGACTGGCGAAAGCTGCCAGACGGTGCCACCGCCAAATTCTCCGCCCAGAACGGACGTCCCATAGAGATTTCCGTCGGCATCGATCGCCACATCCGTGTCGGTATACTCACCGTCATCGTCACCGGCGAAACTATAGATCACCTCGGTCGTGCTCGCTTTCAGCCCACTGCCGTAAAGCGCGATCAACAAGAGAATGGCCGCGCCCCCAATCAGGCGGAAGAACCGCCGCGTTTGCCTAACGATCGAACTCGCCAGGCTAAAATCTTTACCGTTCGTCGTAGTCATGGATCCGCCTCTAGCAGAAAACAGCTCGGAAGAACATCACAAAACAACACGGTCTTTCAGTAAAGGTAAGGTTCAGAGAGTTGGAAGGCATTCCGGATCAGCTCCAGGCGCGGATCTGTTCCCTCCGCGATCATCACCTCGACGACATCGAATCGAAAGAGGATATCGGGATCGCCCAGCAACCGGAGCCAGGCCAGGCCACCGAGCGAAATCCGGCGCTGCTTCTCACGGTTCACCGCTTCCAGCGGCCGGCCAAAATCCTCCCGCGTGCGAGTCTTCACCTCGACGAAAACAAGCGTGTCGCGCGTCGCGGCAGACGAGATCGATCTCGCCGCCCTGGCGTCCGCGGAAGTTGCGATAAAGGATCTTGAAACCGTGGCGGCGCAGAAAGCGCGCGGCGAGTTTCTCGCCCGCGCTCCCCGAGGCGCAGATGACTGTCTTTAGAAGACAAAAACCGGCTGCGCCACCGGCTCAAACGATCGGCGGTGAATCGGGCAAGGCCCGTGTTCATGGAGTTTCTGGAGATGCAGCTCGGTTCCGTAACCCTTATGCTGGCTGAAACAATAGTGCGGAAAACGCGCGCAAAATTCCCGCATCAACGTGTCGCGCGTCACCTTTGCGATCACGCTCGCCGCCGCAATGCTCAAGCTCAGGCAATCGCCATCGATGATCGCTGTTTGCGGGAGTGGGAACGGGATAACCGGCAGGCCATCGATCAGACGCATGCTCGGGCGAAATCGTCAGGCCCGCGACCGCGATGCGCATCGCCTGGTGCGCAGCGCGCAGGATATTGATCCGGTCGATCTCGACGGAATCGACAATCCCGACTGCCCAGACGATGTCCGAGCGAGTCGTGAAGGTCTGTGGTAGATCTCCTCGCGCAGCTCCGGCGAGAGCTGCTTTGAATCGTTCAGTTTCCGATGCCGGAAACGCTCCGGCAAGATCGCCGCGGCAGCCACGACCGGTCCGGCGAGCGCGCCGCGGCCGGCTTCATCGATCCCGGCGATACGCGCGATGCCTAGCGAGCGCAGTTTTCTTCGTGCCGAAATCCGCAGCGCATTCTGCGGAAGTTTATCGCACAGATTTCACCGATTGAAAAGCCCGGCCGTTGCTATCGCATCCGTTACGACCGCAGATCTTGTTGCTCGGACTTGAATAGAGAGGCGCAACTCTCCTCTTCACGAATCTGCGTCAATCCGCGTAATCTGTGGACGAGTTATTCCCGGACGGCGGTCGCTTCCTTGCCTTTGCGGTTGCGGAGATAATTCAGCTTGGCGCGACGGGCGCGTCCTTGTTTTCCACTTCCACTTTCGCGATCCGCGGCGAATGCACCGGAAAAACGCGCTCCACCCCTTCGCCATAGGAAATGCGACGGACGGTGAAGGTCTGGTTGAGCCCGGTTCCTTTGCGGCCGATCACGATCCCGGAAAAGATCTGGATCCGTTCCTTATCGCCTTCGCGCACGCGGTGTGCACGCGCACCCCGTCGCCCACTTTGAATTTCGTGACGTCGGTCTTCTGCTGCTCTTTGGCGATGCGTATCGATGATGTTCATAAGTGGATCCTCCGGTGGAAAAACGGGGCTGGATAAGGTAGCCGAGCGGGGCGGATTGTAAAGCTTGGCTCTCCGGCCGGGAAATCTCCGACGTCGCTTACGTTTGTCTTTGACTGCCGCGCGTCCTGACTCGAGCGCCAGCCTAACGAATGTCTCAGGAGAGGCAGCGGTCGGGTTGTGATTTTGAGCCTCGGCCGCCTATACTGCCGCTCGCGCTGCGCCCGTAGCTCAACTGGATAGAGTGACGGCCTCCGAAGCCGTAGGTTGCGCGTTCGAGCCACGCCGGGCGCATGTTTCAAAAGGGATCGCGGTCAGAGCTCGGAAGTCGGGCGCGAGGTTCGCCTCAATCGTTCGCCGCTCAGCACGCAGACTGGCAACGAAGAATCGGCTGAGGAGGAGAGATCAGGGCCCCAAGGATGGGCACAGGAGCGAGACGGCAGCGAAACCGACGCGAGGCGACGGAACATTTGTTCGGCAACAACTCGCAGTGCGGAAATCCCCGGATTGCCTAGAAGAATCGCGCCGATGACAGACTCGTTCAAGCCACGAAGAAGCGAGAAGAGGCCGTGCATCGCCAGCGCAGGCATACCGAGCGGGAGCAGAATGCGGGAAAACGATTGCCACACTGAAGCGCCGTCGATTTCCGCGGCTTCCTCGAACGAGATGGGAATGGCGTCGTAGTTGCGCTTCATCTGCCAGATGCAGAAGGGCAAGTCGTTACGCAGATCAGATAATGAAGAGGCCGAGATAGGAAGCGATCCAGGCCGAGCCAGACCAAGCTAAGACAAAGCGCGCGTGAGCCAGGATTATCGTGGGCAAAAGCTGTGCGAGCAAAGCCCACGCCAACAGGTAGAGCTGCGACTGGAGAAACCTGCGAGCGCGAGTGGCGTAGCCGGCAGCGGAGCAAGCCGAGGCCGGTGATCGCAACGAGTCAGCGCCACAAGGCTCGATTCTCCCAGCCAGCGCAGGTCTGAGGTGTCCAACTGCTGCACGGCTGCCGAATCGCTCGACACCACGCACCAGGAGATGGATCGCGCAGAGAGTGATGAGCAAAAGCGTGGGGTGAGTGAATACCGTCCGCGCGTGAGCTGCGAAGCCGACGGCGGATCACGCGGCAGACTCCGCCTGACCACGACCCGCATTCCGTCCGTCGAGACGATCGTACGACCGGCGTTTCCGGCGCGATGAATTCGCCTTCGGTCACCACATCGACGACGTGATTCTCGAATTCCGCCTTTCCGCTCGGCCGCAGAATCGTTGGGGAGCGCCCTCGCATTCCCGGCGCAAGCGGAAGTGACATGGCAAACGAGCGCGTGCGCGCCCTGCCAGCGAGGGGCCAGGCGGATTGGTCGGTCGAGAGAATGAAACGGCGATAAATGCTCGTCTGCGGGAGAAAGCGAGCGAGAATCGCAATCAGGACCGCGGCGGCGAAAGGTCAGAAGCATATTGAGCAGTGGGATTTTTAGCATCTGTCCGGTCGGGAAAAATTTCTGGCCCGGGTAGCGCGATCGACCATCGCCCAGAGGAGCGAGGCGAACGATCAGCAGGACGCCGACGACTCCGAAGACGATCGTCGAATGCCGAAAAACAAGAATTTCGACCAGGACAAAAACAACCCCGAGGACGAAAAGCCCGACCACCTTCCCAGCCAGGCGAGCCCCGGCAAAATAGTGTCCGAGAAAAAAGAGCGCAAAACAGACGACGGAGATGATTCCCGCCAAACCGAAGCCGGGAATCTTGAACTCGAGGTAAGCGCCGAGAATTCCGCCTAACAATAAGAGAGGAGCGAGCGCGGTCAGCCAGAAAGCGAGCTGCTCGAACCCGCTTGGCTCGAATTGCACGACGTCGCCTTTCAATCCCGCCATCTTGACCAGGTCGGGCAACGACTCGGCGATGCCCATCGGCCAGCACCGGTTTGCCGTTGATTTTTCCGTCGCGTCCTGCGCGTTGAGGGTCAGGAGCGAGCCTTTCGGATGAATCACCCGGTCGCCGATTTTCACTTCCTCTCTCCTTGTTGATAAAGGCTTCGCCGATGTCGGGGTTGTGACCGTTGCGCTGCGCCGCGCCGCGAATCAAGAGCCGACCAGTAAGAGACCGTCTTCTCCTTCTGCGTCGGCGGGAGATCTTCGCCGGTCGGGAGAATCGGTGCGCGGCGGCTCCCGATCGCGCTCACCGGCGCCATGTAGATGTGTGTTGGTGGAAAGGGCGATCAGCGCACCGGCCGATCCGGCATTGCGTGTTGATGTAGGTGTAAGTCGGGATCGTGGCGTGATTCAAAATGCCGGTGATTTTCTCCGCCGAATCGAGCCGGCCACCATAGGTATCCATGTCAAACACGATCGCGGCCGCGCCTCGCGTCTCGGCCGCTTTTTGTGCGCGCCGAAGAAAGAGCGCGAGCGACGGTGAAACTTCTCCGCGCAACGGGACGACCACGACGTCGCCGTGACCAATCACTTCGCGCGCCTCGACCACGCCTAACGAAAGGAAGCAGACCAGCAAGCAGACTAGGCAGACAGGTCGTACGGCTCAACATAACAAGATCATTTGGAGGCCCGAAGGGCGCTGCGTTAATCTGACAGCGTTCCGCAGTCGTCACGAGGAAAAACATCGCGCCCATGGGAACCATCCCGACCCACGTCATTGAGCAGGTCGCGTCCGCGACACGACATCGTGGAGGTAATCGGCTCCTATTTTCCGCTCAAGCGTGCTGGCGCGAACTTTCGCGCGCTCTGTCCGTTTCATCGGGAGAGGACGCCGTCGTTTCCACGTCAACCCGGCGCGGCAATCGCTTTCATTGCTTCGGCTGCGGCGTTGGCGGGAGTGTTTTTCGCTTCGTGATGGATTACGAGCATATCGATTTTCCCGCCTCCGGCTAGCCGGCTCGCAGCCCGCGCGGGCATTCCGGTTGTTGAAGAGCAAGGCGGCAGGGCGAGGACGATCGCCAGCATGAAGCGCGGCGCACGCTGCTGAAGTTGCGCCGACGCGACGGAATGGTTTCAGGAAAACCTGCTCAAGCGCGAGCTCGGCGAGCCGGCGTCGAGGTTACCTGAAGAAAGCGCGGCCTCAACGAGCGCCGTAGTGAAATCGTGGCAGCTCGGTTTCGCGCGGACAGCTGGGACGCCTGCCTGAAATGGGCGCTCGACCAGGGCTATCAGCGCGGGACGATTTTGCAGAGCGGCCTCGTCAAGCTGCGCGATGAAGAGCGGCCGGAGAGTGACGTTTACGACCGCTTTCGCGGGCGGCTCATGTTCCCGATTTGCAACGATGTCGGCGAGGTAATCGCTTTCAGCGGGCGCGATCTGACGGGCGACACAGAAACCGCTAAATATCTGAACTCGCCGGAGACGCCGCTTTTTCGCAAGGGGCAGCATTCTGTGTTCGGTCTGCACAAAACGAAACGCAGGACTGATCGAAGCGGAGTGCGCGATAGTGTGCGAAGGCCAGCTCGACCTCATTACGCTGTTTGAAGCTGGCCTAACGAATGTCGTGGCCCCACAGGAACCGCCTTTACTGAGAGTCAGGCGCGAATTCTGAAACGCTACGTCATGCGAGGTCGTGCTCTGCTTCGATGCCGATGCCGCCGGACAGAAAGCGGCGGGAGCGCTCGCTCGAGCCGCTCCTGGAAAATGATCTCGTCAGTTCGCGTCGCCGAAATCCCGCCGGGCGAGGAGATCCCGATTCGTTAGTCCGAAGAAGGCGCGGAAAATTCGGCGCCCGAATCGCTGGCGCGCGCGGATTTTTCGATTTCTGGATCGAGCGGGAGGTCTCGACCAGGAACCTTTCAACCTGAACGCCAAAATGCACCTTGCCCGGCAGCTGGCCGGGAAACTGTCGCGCGTGTGCGACCCGCTGATGCGGAACGAGGTGGTCAGCAAGGTTGCTGCCCGCCTCAGGGGTGGGAGCGGCGATTTCGCAAATCTTCTGCCCAAGCCGCAGCGAAGCCGGACTCCGTCGGCGACGCCGCGCACCGTGGCGTCTGCGCCCGAGGCACGAGATTGCCGTGCTCTGCCTGCTGGCGCTGCGCGATGTCGATGCGCACAATTTCCTGACTGCCAGGATTGGCGAGAGGTGGTCGCGGAAACTCCCGGGAGCGAGATGTTTGTCTCGGATCCTGGAGGCGGTCTCCGGTCCGACGACCCGGCGTCGCTCACGCGCTTCATGTCGTCATTGGACCAGGCCGACGAATCGTTAGTCTCAGCGTGGCAGTTGCGAAAATGCCGCCCAATGCAGCAGTGGCGCGTGAATGGTGGCACGGATCTGCGTCTGCCTGCCTTGCGCCGCCGGCTTCAGGCGGCCGAAAGCCGGTTGAGATTGCCACAGCTCAGCATTGGTGAAGAGATTGCGTTGCAGAAAGAAATCTTTGAGTTGCGCATTCGGACGCTGGAAAGTCAGATGCAACAGCCAGGCCTGCGCGAAAGCGAGGCGGCGGCGCTGGAGAAACAGGTTGGTTGACCTGCGGGGGCAACTCGACGACTTTTCACGGTTTTCGCCGGCCCGCGTGCTGGAGTCTTGACTAGGGTGAGCAAGCGAGGTTAGCGCGGATCCTGCTATTTCGTCCATCGCTCAACAGCACATCGTTTTGGCAAAAAAATCGAAAACATCCGCCCGCGAGAAAAAGCCGACCAAAGCCGCCGCGCGGAGCCAAAAGCGCGGACGCCCGCCCAAGCTCAAGAAAAAGACGCATAAGGCAAAGGTCGTAGCGAAAGCCAAACGCCCGCGCGGCCGCCCGCGCAAACTCGTTTCGCGAGACACTCCGCCCACTAAGCGCGGCACGTGGTCGTCCGCCCGGAAAAAATCGGCTGCCCGGCTTCCGAGTAAGGCCGCGATTAGGTGGCCATAACGGAGAACTCGCGGGCACGAATGGGAGATTCGCCTCCAACGTCGGCGAGCAACACGCAGGCGCGGATTCGCGAACTGATCAAGCTGGCCAAAGAACAGGGCTACCTCACCTTCGACGATCTCAACGAGGCGTTGCCGCCCGACCTGACCGACGCGGACGAGCTCGACCTGCATCTTGACGCGCCTGCGCCAAACTCGAGATCGACATCATCGAGGCGTCTGAAGTTGATCGTTACAAGGACGTCAAGAAGGATCCCGAAGAGGAAGAAGAAAAACCGGAACCGAAGCTCGACATCCTCGACGATCCGGTGCGGATGTATTTGAAGCAGATGGGCCAGGTGCCGCTGCTGACGCGCGAGCAGGAGGTGTGAGATTTCCAAGCGGATCGAGGAAGCCGAAGAGCGTGGTCGCCGAGGCATGTTCAATCGCTTCGGGTTTGTCGCCCAGCGCACCTCGAGCTGGCGGCAGAAGCTGGCCGAAGGCGGCGAACGCTTCGATCGCGTGATTCTCGACAAGAAAATCGAGAGTCGGGAGCGCTACATGAAGTTGCTGCCGCGGCTCTGCAAGCAAGTGCAGAAGACTGAGCGCTGGAATTGAGCGCGATTACGAGCGTCTGACCCGCGCCGGTCGGCGCGATGCCATGCCAAGGTGAAAAAGTTTCAGAAAGCGCGTCACCAAGCTGCAGAGTCCTTTATCCGCAGTTCTACTTCAAGCAGCGGGTGACCGAGGAATTCGTGCACCTGGCCGATGAACATTATGCCCGCCTGTGCACCGTGCAGGAGGAGATGAAGAAGCGCAGAAAGCAGCGCGGGCCCAGCCTGCACGCCAATACGGCGCGGGAAATTGGAGAACCACGCTCTGGCTTTCGACCGGAGGAGTTCACCGAGCGCTACCAGGCGTTGCGCGGCTGGCTGCGTAAAGCGCTTCGCGCCAAAACCGAAATGATCGAGGCCAACCTGCGCCTCGTCATTTCCATCGCCAAGAAATACACCAACCGCGGCCTGTCCTTTCTCGACCTGATCCAGGAAGGCAACATGGGCCTGATGAAGGCGGTGGAGAAATTCGAGTATCGCCGCGGCTACAAATTTTCGACCTACGCAACGTGGTGGATTCGCCAGGCCATCACCCGCTCGATCGCCGACCAGGCACGGACGATTCGCATCCCGGTGCACATGATCGAGACGATCAACAAGCTGATGCGGGTGCAGAAACAGCTTCGTCCAGGAATACGGGCGCGAGCCAACGCCGGAGGAAGTGGCGGAAGAAATCCTGCTCCCGGTCGATCGCGTGCGCGCGGTGCTGAAAATGGCGCAGCAGCCGATCTCACTCCAGGCGCCCGTCGGCGAGAGCGAGGAAACGAATTTCGGCGATTTCATCGAGGACAAAGGCGCGGAAAATCCGAGCGACATGACCGCGATCGCGCTGCTCAAGGAGAAGATCAAGGACGTTCTCGAGACCTTGACCGATCGCGAGCGCCAGGTGCTCGAACAGCGTTTCGGCCTGGTCGACGGCTACAGCCGCACGCTCGAGGAAGTGGGCCGGCAATTTCGCGTCACGCGCGAGCGCATCCGCCAGATCGAGGCGAAGGCGCTCCGCAAGATGCGGCACCCGACACGAATCCGGCAGCTTGAAGGGCTTCCTCGAAGCTGCCGATCTCCAAACTGTCCCAAAGGCGCCCGCCCCTGCCGCCTAACGAGGGCGGTGGTGGACAACGCGGTGCCCGTGGCGGTGGACCACCACCGGTCTCCTATGAACGAACGAGCGGCCATAGACCACCGGGGCATAGCCATACGATACGTATCCATAGAGGAGTAATACGGATATCCGTAGGCGTAGGGTAATATCCGGCGTACAGGATAGCCGTAGGAATACCCGTAACCGACCGGGAAACCGATGCCGATGCCGACCGACGCACCCGGGCTTCCGATTTCGCCGCGGCAGCGAAAGTGAATGCGCCCGCGACGGCCGCGATCAAAAGAAGCTTCTTCCAGTTCATTTGCTCACCTCCTTTCCTATAAATAACGTAAATTGAGACGCTGTCCCTGGCAAATTATTCACCCGTTTCTCCATCCCATCGCGGATAGCCAGTGACGATCAGATCGGGACCGATTCTCCCGAATCGCGTCTGCGAGAGTTTGGCGCCACCCGCGGTTGGAGCCGGCGCCCTTTCCGGCCACCGCCAGGACAGGACCGCCGGTGAACAGTGGCGCGAGGTAGAATTGGACCTTGTCCACCAGCCGGGCGTCGAAAGCCTGGCCCAGCACATTTCCGCCGCCTTCGATCAGCACACTGGTGATCTCCCGCCGGCCCAAATCGGCCAGAACTTGCCGGAGCGCTTTGTTTCGATAAACCAGGGTGCGGGCCGCGAACCGATCGGCAAAAAGATGCGCATCTCGCGGCAATTTTCCGGAGCGCGAAGAACGACGCGCCACGGTTGGCGCGCGCCTCGTATCCCTCGCGTGGTCAGGCGCGGATCATCGCGGCGTAACGTTTCCGCGCCGATCAGGATTGCGTCGACTTGTGCCCGCAGTTGCATGGCATGGCGGCGCGCCGCCGGGCCGGTCAGCCAGCGTCCTTCGTTAGGCGCTCTCGTTAGGCGGCCGTCAGGCTCATCCCGCATTTCGCGATCACGAATGGTTTCCCGGTCACGATCCACTTATTGAAGGCCTCATTCAGCCGACTGCATTCGGCCGCCAACACACCCGTCGTCACCTTAATTCCTGACGCTCGCAGCTGGTCGATCCCGCGTCCGCCATGCAATGGATTAGGGTCTGTTGCCCCGATCAGGACCCGCCCCACGCCCGCACGCACAATCGCGTCGGTGCAGGGTGGGGTGCGGCCGATCGTGGAGCACGGTTCGAGCGTGACATAGAGCGTGGCCGAACGAAGTGAGCCACTCGGGGCGGCGGCCAGGCATTCGATTTCCGCGTGCGGCAGGCCGCTGGCCCGGTGATAGCCCCGGGAAATGACACGCTGGCCACGGACAAGAACTGCTCCAACCGCCGGATTTGGGCTAGCGCTTCCGATCCCCCGGCGTGCTTCGGTCAGTGCCGCCCGCATGAAAGCCTCGTCTGTGGAATCTGCCATCGCCGAACGCTAAGCAAATGGGCCGCGAGTGGCAATGGATTCCGCTCTTTTCATCACCAACGATGGAGGGAAGTATTCGAGAGTTACATTCTGACACAGAGTAGCAACCAATGATTTGTGCTACCTCCGCGCCGTTTTGGCTCGAATCACCTCAATGTCAGCTCAATCACAAATCTTCTTAAATACTACCGCTCCAGTAAATTGCATTCTATATCGGCCTCAATTTGTCGCGTGGCATGTGGCAAGCTTAACATTCTGACGTTGAAACAAACATTCACCAGAAAGAACAATTCACAATGAGCCTAATTCGTTATCAATCTCCTGAACTATCGACCTGGCCTGCGTTAGACCGCTGGGCTGATCTCCGAGACGAGCTGAACAGCCTTTTCGATCTGCCAACGACGGGCAATCTTGCCCGGCAAGCGCAGCTCTTCAGCGGCTGGACACCGGCTCTCGACCTGTATCAGAACAACGACAACGTCGTCGCTGTCGTCGAGCTCCCGGGTATGCGCAAGGGAAGACATCGACGTCTCCCTGCATGACGGCATGCTGACCATCGCCGGGTGAACGCCAGAGCTCCGCGGGCGAAGGTGAAAACACCGAACGCACCGAGCGTTTCAGTGGCAAATTTCGCCGCAGCGTCAGCCTACCGACGCGAGTCGACGCGAGCAAAGTCAGCGCCTCTTATAAAGACGGCATTCTCACCGTCACCCTCCCTAAATCCGAGGAAGCGAAGCCGAAGAAAGTCGAAGTCAGCATCGAATAATCAATGTCGGCGGACCCAGTTCGCCGGCACAATTCAAGAAAGGAAATCCATGACCACCAACTTAGTGCGCGAAAATAATGGAAGAGCGGCCGGTCGCCGCGAACTCGAGAAGTTCATCACTCCGCCGGCGAGCGTCAGCGAGACCGCCGACGGCTACCTCCTGGAGCTCGAGATGCCCGGGGTAAATAAGGACGGCCTCGAGATCTCGATCGAGAATAACGAACTCTCGATAATCGGTCGTCGCTCCAACCCGGCGATCGACGGAACACTGGTCCATCGCGAATCCCGGGCGCACAATTATCGCCGCTCGTTTGAGATCGATCCCTCGATCGACAGCGCGAAAATCGCCGCCCGCGATGAGTCAGGGCGTGGTCACCCTCACGCTCCCAAAGCGGAGGAAGTGAAGCCGCGCAAAATCACTGTTTCGTAATTCTGATTCGGTTAGGGAACCAGAGCCGCGGATCGCCAGGTCCGCGGCTTTTTCTTTCCTAAACCAATCTTTTTCGCCACAGGCGCGCTTTTCTACTTGGCGCAATCGTCGCCGCGTCGTACCTAAAGAGCCCCGTTTATGGCCACCAAAACTGAAGAAAAACCCTCCGCAGACAAACTTGTCGCCGCCCGCAACAAGAACCTCGACCTCGCCATCCAACAGATCGCCAAAGATTACGGCGACGGCGCGATCATGCGACTCGGCGACGAGAAGATCGTCGACATCGAAGTCATTCCCACCGGTAACATTTTGATCGACCGCGCGCTTGGTGTAGGCGGATTTCCGCGCGGACGCGTCGTGGAAGTTTACGGACCCGAATCGTCCGGTAAGACGACGCTCACGCTGACGGTTATCGCGCAGGCGCAAAAGCGCGGCGGACTCGCCGCCTTCATCGACGTCGAGCATGCGCTCGATCCGCAATACGCCCGGCGCCTCGGCGTGGACATGGATGATTTGCTCGTGTCGCAGCCGAGTTCCGGCGAGGAAGCGCTCCGGATTGTCGAGACCTTGGTTCGTTCAAACGCGCTCGACGTCATTGTCCTGGATTCGGTTGCGGCGCTCGTCACGAAACAGGAACTGGAAGGAGAGATCGGCGACTCCACGGTTGGCGCGCAGGCGCGCCTGATGAGCGCGGCGTTGCGCAAGCTCACCTCTCTCATCTTCGAAGGCGCGCACCTGTTGCATCTTCACCAACCAGATTCGCGAAAAGATTGGCGTCATGTTCGGCAATCCGGAGACGACCCCGGCGGAAAGGCGCTCAAATTCTACGCCAGCGTCCGGATCGACATCCGCCGCATCGGAGCGATCAAGCAGACCGATGGCGTCGTCACCGGCAATCGCACGCGGGTGAAAGTGGTGAAGAACAAAGTCGCGCCGCCGTTCACCGAAGCCGAGTTCGACATCATGTATAACGAAGGTATTTCCTCGACCGGCGCTTTGCTCGATCTCGCGCTCGAGAAACAGATCGTGGAAAAGCGCGGCTCCTGGATGAGCTACAAAGGCGCGCAACTCGCTCAGGGGCGCGACGCGGCCAAAGAAGTGTTGAAGAGCGATCCGGCGCTTTACGAAGAAATCGAGACCGCGGTCAAAGCCAAGCTCGACGAAGAGAAGAAGTAGCGCGCAGCCGATGCGCGAGATTCTCGCCCGGGTCGCGTTACCGGGCGGAATCGCCGCCCTCGATGAAAACCGCTCGATCCGCGCTAAACTCATCGCGATGACGTCCGCTGAAATTCGCCAATCATTTCTCGATTTCTTTCGCGAGAAACAGCACACCATCGTGCCGTCGTCATCGCCTCTTGCCCGACGCGCCGAATCTCCTTTTCACCAACGCCGGCATGAACCAGTTCGTGCCGATCTTTCTCGGCCAGCAACGACCCAGCTTCGATCCGCCGCGCGCCGCCGACACCCAGAAATGCATCCGCGCCGGCGGCAAGCACAACGACCTCGAAGACGTCGGGCTCGACACCTATCACCACACGTTTTTCGAGATGCTCGGGCAACTGGAGCTTCGGCGATTACTTCAAGAAGGAAGCGATCGAATGGGCGTGGGAGCTGGTCGTCAGGCGCTGGAAATTCCCGCCGCAACGGCTTTACGCGACGGTTTACCGACCTGGATCTGACGAGCCGAGCCGAGTTCGACCAGGAAGCGCATGATCATTGGGCGAGACTCTTCGCCGCATGCCGGGCTCGATCCCGCCGTCCACATCGTCAACGGCAACAAAGCGGACAACTTCTGGATGATGGGCGACACCGGCCCGTGCGGACCGTGCTCTGAGCTGCACGTCGATCTCACGCCCGCGGGCGATACTCGCGGCTCGTTAGTCAACACCAACGATCCGCGCTGTATCGAGATTTGGAATCTCGTTTTCATCCAGTTCAACGCCAACCCGGACGGCACCTTCACTCCCTTGCCCCAGCGTCACGTCGACACCGGGATGGGCTTCGAGCGCGTCACCGCCATCATTCAGGGCACGAAAAATCTGACCGATTTCACCGGCACCATCTCGAACTACGAGACCGACATCTTCCGCCCGATCTTCGACGAGATCGAGAAACTCGAGCGGCAAGATTACCGCAGTCGACGCTGCCAAGAGCAGGCAGCGAGCGCCGTGAGAGCGAGCAGGAAAAGATCGACATCGCCTTTCGTGTCATCGCCGATCACATCCGCACCCTCAGCTTCGCGATCGCCGATGGCATCCAGCCGAGCAACGAAGGCCGCGGCTACGTCCTGCGCCGCATCCTGCGCCGCGCGGTCCGCTATGGGCGGTCGTTAGGCTTTCACGAACCGTTCTTCTACCGGTTAGTCGATGTTCTTAGCCCGACGATGGGCGATGTCTTCCTCGAGCTGCGCGAGAAGCAAACTGGCCAGGCAAACGACTTCAGTCGCGAGGAAGAATCGTTCAATCAACGCTGGACAGCGGATCGAATTTTCGATGCATAGTCAGCGCGCTCGAAGTCATCCGTTCTTCGATCGCAGTTGCTTTCGAACGCCGTGAATCGAGTTCCGCGAACGGTATGAGCGTATTTACCGACACGCGATTTGGTCAGCCTTCAGGGTGAGCGTATAGCGGGATACTCGTATGGTTCAATCCACGAACCACGGCTGCGGCTGCTCGGCGAAATTGCATCGAAGCCAGTCTGCGACAGATCCGGACTCGTTAATCGACGCCATCAATCGAGCTCACGTTCGCTGAAGGCGACTTTGCCTTTAAGCTATGACACTACGGCTTCCCGCTCGACCTCACCCAGCTGATGGCGCGCGAACGCGGACTCACCGGTCGACACCGAAGGGTTCGAGCGCTTGATGGAGGAACAGCGCAACGCGCGGCGCGCAAAGCGCAGAAGAAAAGCGTGATCGAAGTTGCCGGAGACGACGACGCAATCGCCGACCAACTTTCTCGGCTACGAACACGATCACACCGGCGCAGACGTCGAAGCGGTGCTCGATGTTGGCGGAAGAAAGGGCGTCGTGCTCAACAACTCGCGTTCTCTACGCCGAGATGGGCGGACAGGTCGGCGACCAGGGCGAGATGATCGGCGAAAGCGGTTCCTGGAAAATCGAGCGAGACGCGAAAATCAGGCGACACCTCGATTCATCTCATCGCGCGGCGAAAGCACGCCGGCCATTGGCGAACATGTCACGGTGCGACTCGATCGCACGCGCCGCTCGGCGATCGAGCGCCATCACACCGTGACGCATTTGCTCCATTGGGCGCTGCACGAAGTCGTGAGCCGCGACGCGGCGCAAAAGGGCAGTTACGTCGGCCCGGAGAAAGCTCGACCTTCGATTTCTCCAGTGCCGCCCTGACGAAACAGCAGGTGCGCGAAGTGGAAAAGCTGGTGAATGAAAAGATCGCGGAGAACGCGCCAGTGCTCGTGGACGGAAATTCCCTACCCGGAAGCGAAGCAGCGGACCGACATCATGCAATTCTTCGGCGACAAATACGGCGACCTCGTGCGGGTGGTGCAGATCGGCGGCCAGCCCAACGAATTGAACGGTTACTCGATGGAACTCTGCGGCGGCACGCACGTCCGCGCGACCGGCGACATCGGCTCGTTCCGAATCCTGAGCGAGGGTGCGATCGCGGCCGGCATTCGCCGGATCGAGGCGGTCGCAGGCAACGCCGTCGGCGAATGGGCGCGGGCTGAAGCGACGCGGCAGGGAGGAAAAATTTCAGGCGTTGGCGAGGAAGAAATCGGGACTTGCGGCGTTGCCCGCGTTTGAGACGACGACGGCCGCGGCGATGGCGGCCAGCATCGACGGCCCGCGCGGCGCATCTCGAGAAACTGGACATGGAAGTGCGCGATTGGGAAAAGGCGAACGCCAAGGCCACCGAAGCAGGAATGCAAAGCCGGGCCGCGGCGATCGCCAATGAAATGGCGCTCGAGCGATGGCGCGGCTTTCCGAGTTGCGCGCGTGCCGGATGCTGACGGCAAGTTGCTCCAAGCCATCACTGACGCTGCTCAAGACGCGATTTGATGGCCCCCATTTTTCTTGCCGGGAAAAAGAGGGCCGCGTCGCGCTGATCGCCTCCGTTCCCAAAGCCCTGACCTCGCGCTATCAGGCTGGAAAATTAATCCAGGAAACTGCGCCGCTTGTCGGCGGCAAAGGCGGCGGGCGTCCAGAACTGGCTCAGGGCGGCGGAACCGATGTGACGAAAATCGACGCGGCGCTGGCGCGGGCGAAAGAGCTGCTCGCCGTAGCGAGGCTCAAGAAAGCAGGAGCGTCGCCGCGGCGGTGACGGCCAACGCCAGAATGAGGACGAACAGGTAGATGAAGCCGCCAAAGAAAAACTTGAACGTCGTCATGAACCAGCGCTGGCGATAGACCTGCCGGATCGAGAGAAAGACCTGCGCCACGATGGCAAGCACGCACAGCCAGACGAGCGGCCCTTCCAGGGCCGGCGCCCAGCGACTCGCTGCCATTGCGCTGAAGACGGTTAACAGGACTGCGATATAGAAAAAGGAGTGAATGTGCAGCGCGTAGACGAGGTGCTCGATGTAGAAGCGGCGTTGACGGAGGTAGAGAATCTTCAGCACCAGCGCGAAGAGCGGAATGCAGAAAAGCATCATCGTCGAGATGTTGTCGCGCAGCGTCTTGATCAGAGTTGGGCGTTGCTTCCGTGGGGACCGATCTTCTTTCACTTTGCGTTTAGCCAGCTCGGGGAAGATCCATCGTCCAATAGCTTCGGATGAATCGCCCCTGAACAACCGGCGCGGGCGACGGCGATGGAAGCTCGGCGGGCCGGGCCGGGCCAGCTTTCTTCGCGGCCGGCGTCTTTGTCCGTTCGGCCACGCTTTTTCAGCACTTCTTCGCGCACGAGGGCGGGAATCGCCGGATTCTTCATCGCCTCCTCCACCTCTGCGCGAGTCCTTCGGAGTCATATCCGCTGCGACCACCGGCCTGGTCTGAATCGGGGCGAAACGAACACCCAAAAAGAAGACGATGCTGACGAGCAGGTAAAGCCGGAGTGGATGGAGATAACGCGTGCGACGCCCGGCAACGAATTGGTTCGTTAGCCAACCCGGATAGATCACGAGCAACAGGAGCGTCTTGGTAAATTTCGAGTCCCAGTTGAGGAACGATTCCGCCACATCAGCGACGACGTGTCGGAATGAGCGGTGATAATCGACCGCCACCTGCCCGCAATTGGAGCAGTAACGGCCGTGCAATTCCGCGCCGCAGTCTTCGCAGTGAGTGAACGGCGGTCTTTCTTCCGCCGGCTTTTTCCGGCGGAAGAGTCCGCGGCGTTTGCGCCCGGGTTTCTCGAGAGAAGCGGCGACCGCGTCGCCGAAAATTGCCTGGCTCGTCTCGTCGGACATGGTCTCGCCTAACGAATCGCCGCCCAGACACGGTGGACGTCGTCGTGGTCCTCGACTGCCTGGAGGAATTCGCCGACCTGCTCGCGGTCTTCCTCGCTCAATTCCGGGAAAGTTCTTTGCGATATAACCGAGCTCGCTCGTCACGATCGTCCAGCCATTCTGGCCTCAGCCATTGGGAAACGGCGTGCAGATCGGTCGGCGCGGTGATGAAACGCGCGCCGCTGGTTCCCTCGGGTATCTCGGTGTCATCGGCATTCGTCAGAGGAACAAAATCCTGCGCGCCGGCTTCGATCGCGGCCGCTTCCGCATCCGCGTTCGCATCGGGATGATGCGCCTCGACGAGTCCGACATGATCGAAGAGAAACTTGTTGCTCCCCGGCGCACCGAGCTGGCCGCGCTTGAAGAGGACGCGAATCTCAGGCGCGGTGCGGTTCTTGTTGTCGGTCTGCACTTCAACGATCACCGGCACCTTGTGCGGCGCGTAGCCCTCGAAAACGATCTGTTCCAGCTCCAGCTTTTCGCCGCCAACTCCGCGCCCTTCTTGATCGCGCGCTCGATCACGTCGCGCGAGACGCTTTGTTTGCGCGCCTTTTTCAACGACCGCGGCGAGGCGCGCGTTGCCGGCAGGATCGGCGCCGCCGAGCTTGGCCGCGACCATGATTTCCTTAACCAGTTTGCCGGTGGCCTGGCCTTCTTCAGACCCGCCACTTCGCGCTTGGCATGCAACCATTGACGACCCATGCGCCTTATTAGCCATCGCGCGCGCAGCATGGCAAGTCGCCCTGCCTCGAGCACCTCGAGTGGCTCTGCTCCGCCGGAGCCAAGAGCTGGCGCCGGGAAGACTCTTGAAGAGCCGATCGATGATGAGATTGAAACAGAATGAATCTCGAAATCGAAAACAAGAAAGTGCTCGTCACAGGATCGACCGCCGGCATCGGGTCTCGCCATTGCGCAGCCGGCTCGCCCGCGAGGGCGCGGAGGTCTGGGTGAATGGACGAACGCGGGAACGCGTGGATAAAGCGATCGCAGAGCCTCAAAAGGAATCCCGCGACGCCAAACTACGTGGAATTGCCGCCGATCTCGGCACGGCGCGAAGGTTGCTCCGAAGTCGTTAGGCAACTGCCCGAGGTGGACATCCTGGTCAACAATGTCGGCATTTTTGAGCCGAAACCGTTTGAAAAGATCAGCGACGCCGGAATGGGAGAAATTCTTCGCCGTCAATGTCCTCTCCGGGGTGCGGTTGAGCCGAGCCTACCTGGGCGGGATGAAAGAACGCAACTGGGGCCGGATCGTTTTCATCTCGAGTGAGTCTGGGCTGCAAATCCCCGCCGAAATGATCCACTACGGGACGACCAAGACTGCGCAGCTCGCGGTCGCCCGCGGCCTCGCCGAGACCTGCGCCGGCACGAACGTGACCGTCAACTCCGTGCTGCCCGGCCCGACTGCATCGGAAGGCGTAGCAGAGTTCGTCGGGCAGCTCGCAGGGAGCACAAGATGAGCCCGGATGAGTTCGAGAAGGACTTTTCAAGAACGCGCGACCAACCTCGCTCTTGAAGCGCTTCATTGAGCCTAACGAGATCGCGAACGTCGTCGCTTTTGTTTGCAGCCCGCTCGCAGCCGCGATGAATGGCGCATCCGTGCGCGCCGATGGCGGCGTGATCGAAGTCCATCGCCTAACGACGAGAAGCCTGGCGGAGGGACGTGCTTCCGCATCCGGGTGCCACCGTCTCCACACAGCATGCCGCCTCAGGGCAAAACGAGGTGATCATGGCGGTCACGGCAAATGCAATGCTCAACAAGACGAGGTAGATCAGACTGCCGAGGGCGAACTTAAAGAGCGTGGCAAACCAGTTCTGGCGATAGACGCGGCGAATCGCGACCAGCAACTGGATCACGCACCGCGAAGCCCAGAAAGGTAGCAGGCGATCAGCGGTCAGCGCGGTTGATTTCAGGGCGAGCAAGAAATCCAAGCCCGATGATGATGAGGGTGCTGAGAAAAACGAAAGCGTGGGTGTGGAGAGCGAAGATGAGGTGCTCGACGTAATAACGCCGCTTGAAAACGTAAAGAATTTTCAAGACGAGGGCGAAGAGCGGGATGCAGCATAGTACCATCGGCGCAAGATTTTGAATGATTGCCTTCAGAAACAGGTCGCCGCGATCACCTGTTGGCCCGACTTTTCCCTGGCACGCTTCTCCAGCCAGCGACCAAAGCCGGACTCGTGTTCGTCGTCGTCGAATTGCAGGAAAGTATGGTCCTCGTCGGGTGATGGCGCCGCCGTCGGCGACGGCAGCGCAGACATTCCTAAGGAAAAATCAGGCAGATGGAGTTGAGGCCGAAAGCGGGCCCGGAGTAGACGCGGTCGTAGTGAGCGAGAAATTGCTATGAGTCTTGCTCCGATTCGCTTCCAGGTGCGTGTCTTTCGAAAGGAAATTGATGACGAGGAAAAACAGCACGCTGGCAATGAGATAAACGCGCAAAGGATGAACGTGGCGGGCGCGCTTGCCCTCGACGAATTCGTTCGTTAGGCGCCACGGCTTGAAGAGAAGCAGGCCGAACGATTGAAAGAAGCGCGCATCGAGATTGAAGAACGCGTCCGCCGCGTCGGCGAGGAGCGAGCCGAAGGAGCGGTGATAATCAACCGCCGGCTGCCCGCATTGCGCGCAGTACGGGCCGGTCAGCGCTGCGCCGCAATTCTCGCAATGGGTCAGCGGGCGGACGTGATTTCCGCTTTCGACCGAACCATTTTCGTCCCGGATGACGGCCGAGCTCAGCAGACCGCGGCATCGCCGAAAATCAGCGGCGTCGTTTCATCGGACATCCGGCCGCAGAATATTCAGCCGGTCTGGGCCAAGTCCAACCCGGAAGCGGCGCGGATCCGTCTGTGGCGGAATCAATGACGAGCCCAGAAAAGCGCGGCCGGTTCCGGCCAGCCCGATGGCGCAGATCGTGATCGTGTCCTCGATAAAGTAGGGATACGCCATCAAGGCGAGCCCGAGGAACATCGGTTTCCAGGCGCTCATCCGCTTGCCGTAGATGAAACCGACGAAACCAATGCTGCTGAAGAGGAGACCAGCGAAAAGATTGGGACCAGACCAGGGCATCCTTTTCCAGAGCTAAATCCGCGCCAGCGCCGTGGTCCGCGCCGCCTGCTACAACGAAGGCGTCGGAATTCGAGACCCCATTCAAAACAAAGCGTTGACCGGCACAATCGCCGGGTGCGACGATGCGCCGGCTTTAGACCATCGGAGCTGAAACAACCGGAGAAACTGCGTGGCATCCAAACTTTTCCAGACCAAAAGCCCTGACCTTCTGATTCGCGAGTCCGGAGGTGCCCGAGCGCAAGATGAAGCGCTCACTCACGGCGCTTGATCTCACCCTGCCTCGGCATCGGCGCGATCATCGGCACAGGCATTTTTGCGCTCGACCGGCACGGCTGCGGCGGCGGGGACGACTCGAAGCCGTCTCTTCGATCTGGAAGACGCCGATGCCTCAATATCGTGCACTCGCTGGATCACCCATTCCGATCTGGTCTTCGGACGGCAGGCGCGGGGCCGGCGGTTGTGATCTCATTCATCGTGGCCGCGATTGCCTGCGGTTTCGCGGCGCTTTGCTACAGCCGAGCTCGCTTCGATGATCCCGGTTTCCGGATCGGCCTACACCTATTCCTACGCCACACTCGGCGAGACTCATCGCCTGGATCATCGGCTGGGATCTGATTCTCGAATACGCGGTCGGCAACATGGCGGTGGCCGTCGAGCTGGTCCGGCTATTTTGTCAAGTTATGCGGCAGTTTGCTTCGGGCTGCACCAGATTTCCGCTCTGGGCCGGTGACCGATCATACGACGGCCGCTGATCATCATCGCCAAAGGCGGCGAAGCGCTCAGCGATTATTCCTCCACCACGCTGCCCGTGCATCTTCGGCCATACCGATCGCCCTCAATCTGCCCGCGTTTCTCATCGTCGCTGCTGGTGACGATTCTTGCTCGTCTACGGCATTCGGCGAAAGCGCGACGCACCAACAGCGATCGTCGTAATCACCAAGATCGCGGTCGTCGTTTTCGTTATTGCCTTCGGCTGCTTTCATGGTCAACCCGACAAACTGGCATCCATTCATGCCGAGCGGTTTTGCGGGGTGATGAGCGGCGCCGCGATTGTCTTTTTCGCCTTCATCGGGTTCGATGCCGTCTCGACCACGGCCGAGGAAACGAAAAATCCGCAAGCGCGACATGCCGATCGGGATGATCGCGAGTCTGATCATCTGCACCCTGCTTTACGTGGCTGATGTCCGGCGTGCTGACCGGGATGAAGAAATACACGATTTATCTCGGAGATTCCGCGGCGGTCGCCACCGCCTTTGCGGCGAAACCATGGGCGCAAGCGCTGGTTAGTGCGGGCGCGCTGGCCGGCATGACTTCCGGTGCTTGCTCGTTTTCCAGCTTGGGCAGCCGCGCATTTTCATGGCCATGGCCCGCGACGGATTGCTCCCACAATACTTTTTCCAAGATCCATCCACGCTTTCGGACGCCGCACGTCACCACCATTTGGACCGGCATTGATCGTCGGCGGCGTGGCGATGGTCACCGACATTGGTTCGCTCGCCGATCTAACGAATATCGGAACCCTTTTTGCGTTCTGTCTGGTCTGCGTCGGGGTCCTCGTTCTCCGTCGCACAGATCCCACTCGGCCATCGGCCCTTCCGCGTTCCGTTGGTTCCGCTGGTTCCGATCCTCGGCGTCTCTAATGTGCGCCGGCCTGATGTTCAGCCTGCTCGTCGAAACCTGGATCCGGTTTATTGTCTGGCTCGCGATCGGACTGCTGATTTATTTCTTCTACAGCGTGCGCCACAGCCTGCTTCGCCGCGGCATCGATACGGGCGAAACCGAAAACGAATTCCCGCCGATCGTGCCGTAGAGCACAGAATGGTTGTAGCGGCGGTTGTGACCGCCGCGGGCGTCGATCAAAGATCGACTCCGCCGCCACGACCACGCTGATTCGCGACTAGGACGCTTCGGCGGTCATATGCCGCCGCTACAAGAACCGGACGGTCAGGCGGCAGGCTTCAAGTATTTCGCGAGAAACTTCTCCATCGCGCCGTAGAAATCGAACCGGTTTTCCTCGTTATGAAAGCCGTGCCCTTCGTTGTCCTTCACCATGTATTCCACTTCCACGCCCGCGTTTCTTCAGCGCCGCGACCATCTGATCGGACTCGTCCTTGTTTACCCGCGGATCGTGCGCCCTGCGCCACGAAGAGCGGCGTCTTGATCTTGTCCGCGTGCATGACGGGCGAGACGGCTTCCATCATCGCCTTGTCCTTTTCCGGATCGCCCACCATCTCGTGGAACATGTCGAGAAACGGTTTCCAATAAGGCGGGTATCGTCTTCATGAAGGTAAACATGTTGGCCACGCCGACGTAATCGACTGCGGCCGCGTAGAGGTCCGGGCGTAAACGCAACGCCCGCAAGCGTGGCGTAGCCGCCATAACTACCGCCGTAGATCGCGACGCGTTTCGGATCGGCGATCCCTTGCTTGATCAACCATTGCACGCCGTCGGTGATGTCATCCTGCATCGCCTGGCCCCATTGTTTGAACGAAGCCTCCCAAAACTTGCGACCATAACCGGTCGAGCCGCGGAAGTTCATCTGGAGCACGGCGTAACCGCGGTTGGCCAGGAACTGCACCTCGGGATTGAAGCCCCAGGTGTCGCGATACCATGGACCGCCGTGCGGGTTGATCACCACCGGCAGATTCTTCGCCTCGCGGCCGAGCGGGAGCGTGAGGTAGCCGTGAATCGTCAGGCCGTCGCGGCTTTTGTATTCGACCGGTTTCATCGGCGCGAGTTCGCTTTCCTTGAGCCATGGCGCGACATCCACCAGTTTCGTCAGGGTCGCCGGTCTTCGCATCAAACAGATTGCGCGATCCGGGCGAGCGATCATTGCTCGCCATCACGATGAACTTGTCTTCCGCCTTGTCGTTCGCCACGACTTCGACTTCGTAGCCGGGCAGCTTTTCAGCGAGCGTTTTGTACATCGTCTCCGACTGCTTATCGAAAAACTTGCGTTCCGTTTTCCAGGTGTCGAAAGCGGCGAAGGTCACCACCTTGCGCTTCTTCGAATAAGCGAGCGCATCCACATCGACGTCCGGGTTTTCGTAGAGTTTCTCCAACTTCCTTGCCGTTGCTCGGATCGATCGTCACCACCGCCGCCTTGTCCCGGCCGATGTTCGAGGTCGCGTAGAGATTCTTGTTGTCGAAGGTGTAGAACTGCGGGTTCACGGCCTCGCGGAAATTGGTCGTCAGCACCATCTTGAACGGCGTCTTCTCGTCCGGCCGGGTCAGCAGGCTGGCGTTCACTCCGTCGGTTTCGCGTCGCCGCCCGGATCACGCCCGCGTGGTCGGTGATCCAGCGATCCACTTTGCCCGGGTTCTGGGCCACCATCTTCATCTCGCCGGTCGCGACATTGAGCCGAAAGGCATCGAAGACCTCCGGGTTGCGTTTGTTCAAAGTGATCAGGATGTCGGTCTCGGAGACATCGGCCAGATCATCGATAATTTCGCTCCGCACTTTCGGGAACGGAGTCAGATCCTTCACCTCGCCGCTCTTCAGGTCCACGCGTTTCAGGTGAAAATTCTCGTCGCCTTTGTCGTCCATCGCGTAAACGACGAACTCGTTTCCCTTCCAGGCATAGTTGCGAATGTCGCGATCTTTCTCATTCGTCAGGCGCTTCGCTTCGCCGCCGGCCGTCGGACGAATAAAAATGTTCATCCGCGATTCCCAGGGCTGAAGAAAGGAAAGCGTCTGGCCATCCGGCGAGAGGTCGTAGCCGCGGCTGACCGGGTTCTTGAAAAATCGCGGAGCGGATTTTCGGCGGAACGGCGGCGGTCTCAGGCTTGTTTGCGTCAGCGGCAGCGGCCGAAACCGCCGCGGCAGGTGGCGCAGCAGCGGACGGTGGTTGAGCCAGCGCGGGACTGGCGCAGAGGGCGGCCGTGATGAGAGTGAGGATGGATTTCATAAGCGTTATGAGTGAGACGCGGCGAGCGCCGCGTTTGGATTCAACATCTGACTGGCGCTTAGCGCAAGCGAAGCCGTTCGTCGCTCGTCTGTCGTCCCGAGCCGGACAGCGTGGTGAGCCGTAACGCAGGCCGCGCAGCCGAGACCGGATTTTCAAACCCGCAGTTGCTATGGACTGCTTCCTGTCCAGGGCACGCGCGGACTGCAATTGAGCGGTTCGCTTCAATTTGCTTTTCCTCCTATTATCTGGCCAAGGATGCGCTCACCTCTCCTCGTGCCTAACAAATCGTATTCTAACCTCGTCCTCGTCCTCGTTCTCCTCTTCGATCTCTGCCGGCCCGCGGTCGCGGAGGAGAACGCGCCGCCGCGCAGTCGATCAAAGGTGTGACCGTCTCCTGCCAGACCTCCGGCTGGGAATGGGCAACTCCGGAAATGGCCCGCACCCTCGACGAACTGAAATCGTTAGGCGTAAACAGCGTCGCGATTCATCCCTATGCCCAAATCCAGAACGACGGTCACGTTCCGTTTCCGCGCCTCGGATAATTTCCGGCACATCTCCGTTCCGCTTCGATTGGGCGCGCGAGCGCGGCCTCTCGGTCATGCTCATTCCGCACATCGCCTATTGGGGCACGAAATTTCTTTGGCGAGGTGAAATCAACTTTCAAACCACCGAGGAAGTGGGATCGCTTCTTCGGCGACTACGAGACCATGGATCGTGCAGATGGCGCGGATCGCCGAGGCGCATGGCGCCGGCATTTTCTGTGTCGGGCTCGAATTTACCTACGCGCAGAAGTTCGACGCCCGCTGGCGCAAGATCATTGCCGCGGTCCGCCAGGTCTATCACGGGAAGCTTACTTATGGCGAGCAACTGGGACAGCTTCCAGGAGGTCACCTTCTGGGACGCGCTCGATTACATCGGCGTCCTGGCTTATTTCCCCTAACGAAAAGCGTTAACCCGAGCCAGACCGAAATCGCGGCCGCCTGGGATCGAAATGTAGCCGAACTGCTCACGCTATTCGAAAGCGCATGGCGACAAGAAATTCTCTTCGTCGAGATCGGCTACAACGTTAGCGCCCGCGCCGCAGCCGAGCCGTGGGCGTTCAAATGGGTGGCGCCAACGCGGACGAAATCCAGCAGCGCTGCATCGCGGTGGCGCTCGATTTGCCGCGGCGCTGCCCGGCCATCGCCGGGATGTATTGGTGGAAATGGTTCTCTGAATTGCCGAGCCGCGAGGAAGAAAATTACCGGCTGCAAACGCCCGCGATCAAAGCCCTGATCGCGAAGCACTGGAAGGAAGTAGCGCTTCGCCGTCGAACTACTGACGGTGTCGGCCGTGCCACTGGCATGGCCGCCCGGCACGGCTGCCTTACGCGTCCGAACTTTTTTCCAGCTCGCCCAACGAAATCTGAATCATCGTCGGTCGACCGTGCGGACAGCAATAGGGCAGCTCGCACTCCAGCAGGTCGCGGATCAACTTCTCCACTTCAGGTTGGCGGAGCAGGTCGTTCGCCTTGACCGCGTGACGGCACACCGTCTTGGCAATCATCTCTCGCCGAGGCGCAGCGGCGAGCTGCTGTTGCTCGCCGATTTCAGACTGTCGATCACATCCTGCAAGAGCCGACCCGGCTCAGCGCCGCTCAGGAACGGCGGCAGGCTCTCCAGCTTGAAGGTGTGCCGGCCAAACTCCTCCACGCCGAGCCCCATCTTTTGCAGCGTCGGCGAGGTTGCGCTCGATCCATTCCGCATCGCGCGGCGCCAGCTCGATCACCTGCGGGAGAAGCAGGCGCTGCGATGGCACGCCCTTCTCTTCCATCCGGCGGCGAAGTTCCTCGAACAGTATCCGCTCATGCGCGGCATGCTGGTCGACCAGCACCAGGCCCTCCGCATTCTCCATCAAGACGTAGAGCTTGTTCAGGATGCCGAGGATCCGGAATTGATGTTCCGCGACCGGGCGGCGCTCCTCGTTAGGCGAGAATCGATCATCGGTCGCCGCGAGTCCCCGCATCTCCACCGGAAAGTTCGGCTGCGCAGACGTTGTTGGACGGCATCATTGTTTCCGCTCGCCTAACGAACGGAACTTCGGGAACGCGTCGGCGCCCGGAATTGCTCCTGCCAACTGCTTCGATCGCTCTCCAAGGTCCGCCGAATGGCCGCGACCACCGCTTCGCGCACCCCGGCCGGATCACGAAAGCGCACCTCGCGTTTCGCCGGGTGCACGTTCACATCCACTTCCGCCGGAGGGAGCTCGATGAAGAGAAACGTCACCGGAAATTGCCCCTTCATCAGGGCGGTGTGATAACCCTCCTTCAGCGCGCGCGCCGACCACAGGACTCTCGACCGCGCGGCCATTCACAAAGACAAATTGCTGCGCCCGGCTCGCCCGGCTCACCCCCGCCTGTCCGACGAACCCGCTCACCCGCAGCTTCCCGCGCGCCGGTTCCACCTCGAGAAGACGCGCAAGCAGCTCGCTCCCCATCAGATCGCGAATCCGGTCGCGCAGCGTCTTCGTCGCCGGAAGTTGAAAGACAACCCGCTCGTCCCGGACCAGCGAAAAGGCGATACCGGGATGACCGATCGCCTGGAGATTGAGCTGGTGCTCGATGTTGCCGCGTTTCGGTATTCTCCGAGCGGAGAAACTTCCGGCGCGCCGGCAGATTGTAGAAGAGCGAGCGCACCTCGACCTGCGTCCCCGGCGCTTCTCCACCATCGCGCACCGTCTCGATTCTCCCGCCGGAGACGATCACCTCCGTCCCCGCGACGGCCTCCTTTTCCCGGGTCGTTAGGCGAAAACGCGCGAAACGCTCGCGATGCTCGGCAACGCCTCCCGCGAAAACCGAGCGTCCCAACCGTAGCGAGATCGGCCGCCGTGCGAATCTTGCTCGTCGCATGCCGCTCCAGGCAGAGCAGCGCGTCGTCGCGGTCCATCCCGATGCCGTCGTCCGTTACGCGGATGAGCGAAATCCCGCCGCGCCGGATCATGTACCTCGATCGCCTGAGCCTGCGGCGTCGATGCTGTTCTCGACCAGCTCCTTGACCACCGACGCGGGCCGTTCGATCACTTCCCCGCCGCCACCTGGCTGGCGAGAGTGTCGGAAAGTAGGCGAACGCGGCTCATGCGAGCCTGAATTTTAGAATCGCGAAGTGCGATTGCGAACGAAAACCGTCACTGGTGGGGCGAGACTCCGTCGAGCCAGGGGAAGTTTAGCAGTGGCCAAGCTTGGACACGTTTCGCAGAGCAAAGCATCTATAGCGCTGGAGCTTCAGATCTGGAAGTGTGGGCAAATATACGCGCCAAATAAGTCTGCAGGTTCTCCAGATCGAAATTGTTGTTTCGGTAGCCGATGTAGCCATCCGGCCTAACGAGCACAACGCCGCCCTCAAATAAGCCGTAGGCGGCATGGGCGAGACCCGCTCGTGTCGCGTAACTCCGCCGGCAGATCGCTTTGGCCGCGCACGATGCGATAGCTGTCGATCATCCCGTCGGGCAAACCGCCAATCGCGCTCTCAATTTCGTCAAAGTTCGCAACCGCGCTGTCCGAAGCGCCAAGGAATAGCAGCAAAACATGCCGCGGTTCGTGGAAGAGCTCGAAGAGTCGGCGCGCCCGGCTGTTCTCATCGCGCAGCTCCGCATCTGGCGCACGATCGCCTGCGCTTGAGTCGCCCACCGCCATGATTCTCCACGATCGGGCTCTGTGCGGTAGGTGACATTCAACTCCGCGAGGCGATCGGCGATCTTATCGCCGACGAAGTCAATCCCGCTGACTCGCGGCAGCAGGAAATCGCGCACGCTTTGCGCGACGGAGTTACGCATCGTCGCCATGCGCGTGATCCGATCGGTTAGATTGAGCACGTCGCGCGCGACCGGTTCCCGCTCGACGTGATAACTCGCGAGCAGTTGAGCGGAGCGCGCGTCCGCGCACGACGAGCGCGAGCTTCCAGGCGAGGTTGAACGCGTCCTGAATGCCGGTGTTCATCCCCTGTCCGCCTGCCGGGCTGTGAATGTGCGCGGCGTCGCCCGCGAGGAAAACGCGCAACCGACGAAACTCCCGCACCTTGCGATGCGAAATGTGAAAGCGCGCCATCCAGACCGGATCGCTCGCCTGCATAGCCGGCAGCCGCCGGCGATCGAGCAGCGCCTGCACCTCCGGCAGAGTGCGACTTCGGCAGCGATTGGTCGCGCGAATCCGGTGGGATGTTCGGCCACGATCCGCCAGCGATTTTGCGGCGAACGGAATGACGCCGAGCACGCCATCTTCGCCGAGGAAAAGGTGCACGCGATCCCGGGCCAGCGCCGATTCCAATTGCACGTCCGCGAGGATGAAACTCTCGTCTACTGCGCGCCTTCGAAATCCATCCTCGAGGGCATGGCGCGGTGGCGCTGTGGGCGCCGTCGCAGCCGAACGAACCACGGCGTTTCGATCGATCTCTTCGCGTCCATCGCCGTGACGCAGGACCGCGCGCACCGCGTCGCTCGTTTGCGTCAAGACTCGGTCAGCTCGACGCCGCGCTCGACTTCGATCCCGAGCGCTGGACAAATGTCTCGCCGAGCAGACGCTCCGTTTCCGATTGCGGCAAGCCCGAGCGCGAACGGGAAACGGGCTCGCGACGGAGGTGAGATCGATCTCGCGCAATCTGCTTCCGAGCCGATGATGGAGCGACAGTCCGTGCAGTCGATGGCCCGGCGCAACGAAGCGATCGGCCGATCCCCATGGTCTCGAACGCTTCAAGGGTGCGCGGAAAGATCGCCAGCGCCCTGGAGGTTTGCGACGGCTCGGCGGCGCGATCGATGATGCGGCAGCGCACGCCGTGACCGGGCCGAGCTCGTTAGCCATCGTTAGGCCAACCGGCCCGGCACCGACCACCAGCGGGACGGGGGAGTCAGGTGTCATGCGCATATCATATCATAGCGGCGACGGATGCACGGCGTTGAGCCGATCCACTCACTTCACTGGCCGCGCGGTATCACGCGGCTTCGAATCTGCAACGGACGTGTCTCGCTGGCGGTCGTAGCTCGGCCTCGAGACTGCAGCGAAATGACCGGCGATCGGGAAGCTGGCGCTACCTACAGCTTCCACTTCTTCGGCAGCTTTTGCTTGAGCGTCTCGACCTCCGCGAAGAGGTCTCCCATTTTCTCGACCCGCGCGAGCGTTTGATCACAACGGAAGACCAAGCTCTTCGCCGTTCTTCTTTTTCACCGTCGCCTCGACTTCCTCCCAGGTCACCGGCGTGGAAGCCGTCGGCTGTCTCTCGCGCGCGCAGCGAAGTAGACGCAGATCGTGGTCTTGTGCTCGTCGTTCTGGCTCCAGTCGACGAAGATTTTTCCTTTGCGCAGCGCTTTCGCCATTTTGGAAACGACCAGCTTCGGGATGCTCGCGCTCCAGATGTTCCGCGATGGCGTGCGATAACTCCTTCGTCTGGTCGTAGGTGACAGCGGTGTTCAGCGGAACGTAAACTTGCAGACCTTTCGAGCCGGAAGTTTTCGCCCAGCTTTTCAGTTTCATTCCTGCAAAATCTCCCGCAGCCAAAGGCCGACCTGACAGCACTGGACGATGTCGGCCGGTGCGCCGGGATCGAGATCGAAGACCATCATCGTCGGACGCGCCACGTCCTTCTTGCGCGCGAGCGAGGTGTGCAGCTCGATGTCGGCAAGGTTGGCGGCCCAGACGAGGGTCGGGAGATCCTGCGCGAGGCAATATTGCACCGTCGCGCTGGTTGCTTTCGCTCCAGACCTTCGCGGTCTGCACCCATTTCGGGCGATGCGCTCGGGCAGTTTTTCGTAGAAGAACTCGCCTTCGACGCCATCCGGATAGCGCTTCATCGTTAGAGGCCGGTCTTTCAGATGCGGCAGAAGGCACGGGCGCGATCTGGATGTAGTAGTGGATCAACTCGCCCTTGGTGAAGCCGTCCTTCGGATAAAGGACCTTGTCGAGATTGGAGACCGCGAGGGTTCGGCCTTCGACGATCAGTTCAGCTTTCTTGCTCATTCTTAACCACGGATTACACGGATTTCACGGATGGAAAAGAAGCGTTTCGGTGTCCCCATCCGCGTCATCCGTGTAATCCGCGGTTCAATAGGCCACCGTTACGAAAAGAACCGCTCGGGCGAGAGCATCGGCTGCGGCTGGCAGATGCGCGCGACGCAATGCTCCCAGGTCTCGTGTCCGCTCAGGATGAGGATCTCCACCCGCAGAAAATAGATCGGCACCTCCGGTTTCGTTAGGCGGGGAAACGCACGGCGTCCTTTTCCGTCGTCACGATCATGTCAACGTCGCGGCGGAGGCAGCGGTTGATAAAACTCTGCAACTCCGCTTCGCTGTAGCGATGGTGATCGGCGAAGCGCTTCGCCAGCTCGATGCGCGCTCCGAGTTTGCGCAGGCCGTCCTCGAAGCTTTCCGGCGCCGCGATGCCGCAAAAGGAACCGATGTAGGTGCTCGGTCAGGCGGCCAAGGGAAGCTGTTCGCCGGTGTAGACGTCCTGCAGATAGAGCGGTTGGTGGGCGCACTCGATGATCTCGGCGGTGCGATTGTAGCGCCGGATGCGCGCGATCAGCTCGTCGTTAGGCTCGCCCGTGCTCTTGGTAATGAAGATGTAACTCGCCCGGCGCAAATTCCGCGGCGGCTCGCGCAAGGTCCCCGCGGGAGGAGAAGCCTCGTTTCCAAACGGCGCCTGCCGATCGATCAGGACGATGTCGAGCCGATGCTTGAGATGGAGATATTGCAGTCCGTCGTCGAGCAGAGAGGGTGTCGGCTTTCATCTCGCGAATGGCGTGGAGACCGCTCTTCACCCGGTCCTTGTCCACCAGCACGATGACGTCCTTCAGGTTGTTCGCCAGCATGTAGGGCTCGTCGCCTGCGGTGAGCGAATCGAGGAGGAGCGATTGTCCGTCGGAAACGATGCGCGGCGGATCAGGCGCCACCCCTCGGAGACGGTCGAACCAGCTGCGCTTGGACGGTTTCGCCACGCTCTTGTAGCCGCGGCTCAGAATGGCAACGCGCCGCCCGCCCACCTGCAGCGCCCGCGCAAATTTCTCCACGACGGGCGTCTTGCCCGTGCCGCCCACGGTCAGGTTACCGATGCTAATGACCAGACAGCCCAACGCGCGTTCCCGCAGAATGCGTTTGCGGTAAAGAAACAAGCGCAGCTGCACGAGGCGCGCGTAGACTAACGAAGAACGAAAAGCAGGCCACGCAGGATGCACCGCGCGCGCACCCTGTCGCCGCCCCAGGATGACCTCGATGGCGAACTGTTCGAGATTCTCAAGCCAGCGGCGCATCGGGAGCCAGGAGTGGGAATGACGATGCGGGCACCGTCGTTATCCGCAGTCACGACGCGTGTTTCGGCGTCGGGTAAACCGGAAGCTTGGAGCATGACCTTGGCGACCTTCTCCGGCGAACGAAGGGTCAGGCAAACAATGGTCGAGCCGGAGCCGCTCAGGAAACCGCCCGAGCGCGCCGGCATTTTCCGCGGCAGCGATCACTCGATCGAGAAAGGGAACGAATTTCGCTCGGAAAGGTTGGTGAAGATGATCGGACAAAGCCCCGCGCAGATTCTGGTAGTTGCCGCTCGCCAGGGCGGCGGTGATGAGGCAAGCGTTGCCGCAGGACTCAACCGCGCGCAAGCGATTGATTTCGTTAGGCAGGACCCCGCGCGCTTCCGCCGTCTTGATTTCAAAAGCGGGAATCAAAAGGACAAAGCGCAGGTGCGGCTCGATCGGAAACTTTGGTGCCGATTGTGGCGGGCGACAACAAAGCCGCCAAATTCGGCGGGCGCGGCGTTGTCGGGATGGCCTTCAAGCTCGGCACAAAGCCTCGAAGATCTGGGCGCGCTTGAGCGGGCGATCGAGCAAGGCATTGAGCGCGTGGAGCACGCCCAGCCGCACCGTGACACTGCTGCCGAGCCCGCGCGCGCGAGGCACCTCGCCCTCGACCACGCAGGAAAATGCAAAGGGCTCGCAGCCGGCCGCGCGGAAGAATCTGCGGGCGGCTTGTTGCGCCATTGCACCCGGCTTCGAGCCGGTTCGTGCGCGCGACCGTGACGAAGTTGTAGATCTGCAAGGCGACGCCGAGGCAATCAAAGCCGGGGCCGAGATTCGAAGTGGTAGCGGGAACGCGCACCGTGATCTGTTGCTTTTTCAAAGGAAATCGCCCGAATATGGAGGCGAACGAACAATGGCCGCTCAGATACTAACGCGGGCCGTTCCCACGGCAAGAACAGGGCGGAAAAGCGGATGAGAGACTGGATTGATTTCGGATTGGTGCGCGACTTTGCCGCGGAAGAAACCGCCGCCTACCGACTCTCTACAAAGCCGGACTGCTGGGTGGAGCGCTACGGCCCTGACGCGTTAGTTTCCTACAAAACCGAGGCTGCGCTCGAACAGACCCTGCCTGAGCTGGATGAATGGGCGCTGCTCGCGAACCAGCAGTTCGAACGCGTCTTCGGACGCTATTTGCCGAAACAAAATGCGGAGCGCAACCCACCGCAGCTTCTCCGGCGATGCGAGGGCGCCGCCCAGGGACGGTGCTCGAGCGCGGCGTTTGCTACGGGCTCGATTTTGGGGCCGGTTATTCCGCCGGCTTGTTTCTCGATCAGCGCGAGAACCGACAATTCGTCAGGCGAATGGCGCCCCGACGAATGCTGAATTGCTTCGCCTACACCTGTTCGTTTTCCGTCGTCGCCGGCCTGGCCGGCGGCTGAGACGCCTGAGCATCGACCTATCCAAGAAATCGCTCGACCGCGGCCGCGACAATTTCGCTCTCAACCGGCTCGCGACCGATCGCCATCGTTTCATCGCCGACGACGTCCTGAGTGTTCTGCCGCGCCTGGCACGAAAGGGCGAACTCTTCGACGCCATCATCCTCGATCCGCCGACTTTCTCGCGCTCGCGCACCGGCAAATCATGGCAGGTCGAGCATGACTTCGAAAAGCTGCTCCTGGCCGCGCTCGAGGTCGCGGAGCGCGACGCAAGGATCCTGCTTTCGACCAATTGCACCCGGCTGAACGAGCGCGCGCTCCAGATTATGGGCCGCTTCTGTCTCAAGGCAACGCGGCGCGCCGGAAGCTTCAATCGACAGCGCACTTGCCTGATTTTCCACCCGGAGTGGCGGCGCGCTCGGTTTGGATGATATTGCGCTAACAATTTCAGGACGCGCAAGGAGCCGTCACTATCCGAACAACAGTTATATGGACAGGGAACAAATGACCGGTGCATCCGGCGACATCGCCGAACGAGGACTTCAGCATACCAAGGACCAGTGGGACGAAATCATCGCGCAAACCGAAGACTTCGTCCGGGCAAACCCGACCCGATCGCTGCTCTACGGCGTGGCGGCGGGGTTCATCCTTGATCGGCTCCCGATCTTCCGCATCCTCGGTGCGTTCCTGCGCCTTCTTCTGAAGGCATTCAAGCCAGCCATTCTGGTTTACGGCGCGACCAAGCTTTATCAGGTCATCAAAGCCGACGAGTAGGTCGCGCGCTGGTTTAGTCGCCGACCCGGTGAGGGCAACGGGTCTGCAGCCGCCCCGCCTAACGTTCGAGGGTGAAACCGACTTTCACCGTCACCTGCCAGTGATTGATCTTGTTCTCCTCGATGTGTCCGCGCGTCTCGATCACTTCAAACCATCGCATGTTTCGAATTGTCTTGGCCGCGAGGGAAAGTGCATTTTGCACGGCATCCTCGATCGTCGTCGTGGAGGAACCAACCAGCTCAAGCTTCTTATAAACGTGATCGCTCATGCCGCAGACCATCGGTGAGCCGAGAAAGGATGACAACTGAAAGCAACGAACCGCAGGCTCCCAGTCCCGCATCCCGTCAGGACGCCGCGCGGCGCTGCGCTCCCAGATTCTCTGCGCGCAATGCAACTTCTCGTTGAGCACTCCGGAGCCGCTTGTTAGCGTGCCGTTGCCTTCATGGAAAAGAACATCGAGTCCCACCTCAAGGAAACCCGCATCTTCAAACCCTCGCGTGATTTTGCCAAAAAGCCCGTATTGGCAGCCTCGACCACTACCGACGAATGCACCGGGAATCGATCCGTCAGCCGGAAAAATTCTGGGCGCGCGAGGCCCGCGAGCTGACCTGGCAGAAGCCATGGGAAAAGGTCCTCGAATGGAAGCCGCCCTTCGCGAAATGGTTTGTTGGCGGAAAACTGAACGTCGCGGAAAATTGCCTTGATCGTCATCTGCAAGGGCCACGCCGGAACAAGGCCGCGATCATCTGGGAAGGCGAGCCGGGCGACAAACGCATCCTGACCTACCAACAACTGCATCGCGAAGTCTGCCGCTTCGCCAACGTCCTGAAGCGAAACAGAATCCGCAAAGGCGATCGCGTCATCATTTATATGCCGGCCATTCCGGAGGCGGCAATCGCGATGCTCGCCTGCGCGCGGATCGGCGCGATTCATTCCGTCGTCTTTGGCGGCTTCAGCGCGGATAGCATTCGCGATCGGATTGCGGATTGCGGCGCAACCGCCGTCATCACGGCGGATGGCGGCTACCGGCGCGGCGGCATCGTTCCGCTCAAGCAGAACGTCGATGAAGCGCTCAAGGGCAGGACAACGATCAAGCGGGTGATCGTTTTTCAGCGTGCCGGCAACGAGATTCACATCGAAGAAGGCCGCGATGTCTGGTGGCAACGCGAGCTCGAATACGTCGACGCCAATTGCCCGCCCGTGGCGCTCGAGAGCGAGCATCCGCTTTACATTCTCTACACCAGCGGCTCGACAGGAAAACCAAAGGGGATCTTGCACACGACCGGTGGCTATCTGGTCGGCATTCACACCAGCGCGAAATACGTTTTCGATCTGCGCGAGGACGACATCTTATTGGTGCACCGCCGATATCGGCTGGGTCACCGGCCACAGCTACGTCGTTTACGGTCCGCTGGCCGCGGGCGCGACCACCTTGATGTATGAAGGGGCGCCGAATTGGCCGGAACCGGATCGCTTCTGGCAGATCGTCGAGGAATACGCCGTCAGCATTCTTTACACGGCGCCGACCGCCATCCGCGCCTTTATTCGTTGGGGCGACCAATGGGTGAAAAAGCACGATCTGTCGTCGCTGCGGTTGTTAGGCACGGTCGGCGAACCGATCAATCCCGAGGCCTGGATGTGGTATCACGAAACGATCGGCGGCGGGCGTTGTCCGATCGTCGATACCTGGTGGCAGACCGAGACCGGCGCGATCATGATCACGCCGTTGCCCGGCGCGATCCCGACCAAGCCGGGCAGCGCGACGCTGCCCTTCTTCGGTGTCGATCCGGCGGTGGTCGATGCGGGGGAAGGAAGTGCCTCCAAATGTCGGCGGCAAGTTGATCGTTAGGCGTCCATGGCCAGCAATGCTCGCGCTCCGATCTACGGTGACAAGCCGCGCTACAAGAAACAATACTGGAGCGAGTATCAGGATAACTACTTCACCGGCGACGGCGCGCGCCGCGACAAGGACGGCTACTTCTGGATCGTGGGCCGGATCGACGACGTGCTGAATGTTGCCGGCCATCGCCTTGGCACCTCGGAAATCGAAAGCGCGCTCGTTAGTCACCCGGAGTCGCGGAAGCCGCCGCGGTCGGGCGGCCGGACGAACTCAAAGGCCAGGGCGTGGTCGTTTTCGTCGACTTTGAAAAGCGGGCGTGAAGCCCACTCCCGGCCTGAAAGAAGAGCTGCGCGGACCACGTCGGACAAGCACATCGGCGCGATCGCGAAGCCGGACGAAGTGCGCTTCGCCGAGGCGCTGCCGAAAACGCGCAGCGGAAAAATCATGCGCCGTTTGTTGAAGGAAATCGCCAGCGGCGCAAACAGTCGGTGGCGACACAACGACCCTGGAAGATTTCAGCGTTTTAGCAAAGTTAGGCAGCGCGGAGGAATGACCGCGCCTAGGTTAGTCTTGTGAGTTTTCATTACGACGGGTCTCCGGGAGCTGACGCTGAAAGTGCGCCGGCAACGGACGCGCATGGCCCTGAAGCACGAAGAAGCGTCTCCTGCAAAAATCCGAGATCGCCCTGGGCCGGGAAGGCACAGCGGAGGCTGCAAAGTTTCCGGAAGTGCGCAACGAAATCGTGGCCCTGAAAAACTCGAGCAGGAACAAAAAGGAGGTCGCGGTCCGGATCGCGAAGATCGAAGAAGCGCTCAAGCACATCGACGCCCAGCGGCAGGAGAACTCGCAGGGAGCAAAGCGGCCGCTCTGGCCAGGCTCGAAGGAGGAAAAACGTCCTCTGGTGGAAAGCCGTGACGAAGCAAAATCCGCTGTCGAACGTTGCGACAAAGAACTCGCGACCGTTGATCGCCGGCTTCAGGAAAACAGAAGCTGCCGATCGCGAGACTGCTGAAAAAATCTCCGCCTTGCAGGCGACCGAGCCTCCGCCGGCCGACCTCCAAACACAGATGGATCGGCTCAGCTGCGGAACGGGCGCGCCTCCCGCGGGAGAAAGAGCAGAATGGCGCAAGCCCGCCTCGGCAGCGCCGGAGCGAGCCGCTCCGCGCACGAGAAAACTAAAGGCCGCCGAAGCGCTCGTTGCCCAAGCGGACAAGAACATCGCCCGGCGTTCGCGGCGAGTTCGAAGCGCGGGATCGCGCACTCGACGAAGGCAGCCGGGCACAGCAGGAGGAAGTGAAGCAGGCGCGGCAGCAGCATCAGACCGTCGAGGAAAGAGAAAAATCCAGCTTATCTGAACATCGGCCGTCACCTGGCCTCGCAGGGATTGCGCCACCGACCGCGCCGCATTTGCTTACCGAGGTGCAACAGCGCCGGGCCGCCGTCGACCGGCACGCCGAGCATAGGAAGGAACTGGCTGAGCTCTCAAGCCAGATCGACAAACAAGAGCTGCGGAAGTTCTATTTCACGATCTTTTCGCTCGCTTGCCCTGCTCGCGATCATCCTTCCGCTGCGTTTCCAAGTCGCCGACGAAGCGGGAATGGCTCCCTGCGGAAACGCTCGCGATCCTCTCACTGGATATCGAGCAGTTGAACAAGGGAGCGCTGCCGGATCGCTGGCGCAAAGAGCAGCCCGAACTCTGGCAGAAAGTTACTGCCGGACTGCTCGGACCTGGCCGCGCGCACCCCGGCGCTCAACCTCGCCGAGGATGGCCGCCGCGTGACGCGTGCGCCTCACAATCGAGGAGGGCGGACGCAGCGGGAGTATGTTCTGGTCGAAGCGCGCGGTGAGCTTGGCGCCGGTCGCTGCGCGCCATCACGCAGGACGAAAGCTTCACCAGGGACACCGTCACGGGCCTGGTCGTCTGGCAGCGGCCGGATGTCACCGTTGCCCGGGTTGGCCCAAAAACCCTCGCCGTCGGTTCGTTAGGCGAAGTGGACACGTTGGTGCAGGTGCGGCTCGGCACGCAGCCGGACCTGAAGATCGACGATCCGCTGCTCAAGCATTTTCAGGCGCTCAGTCCGGATAGCGCGCTCCGGCTCGTCTCACGGACGCCGAGCGATCTGCCGACCTTCTTTGGTCCGATTCTTCCGTCCGAGTTCCTGGAAGAGGCCGAATTGCTTGGCCTGGAGCTGACCCTGGCCGTGCCGGCCAAGGCGCATTTGATCGTGACCGCAAGCGACGCTGCAAAGGCGAAGGAGTTGGGCCGCCGGCCTGCAAAACGAACCGGCTCGCTGGCTCGCCATCCCAGACTCGGATTTCGTCCTCGCCACTGCGGCGCCGAAAGTGGAACAGCAAAACGAGAATCTCGATCTGCGCTTCGACATTCCGGAAGGCGCAGCTCGGTTGCTCTTGCAGCGGCTGGCGAAGGTTCAACTGCCGACGACACCGTGATCGTCATTCTGAGCAGGCGCACGAGCGTAGTCGAAGAATCCCGCGGACAAACTTGGAGTTTTCATTCTCAAGAACGTCGGGCGCTGACTATAGGGCCTCTCTTTCAGCACGGGATGACGGGAGAAGACGCTCGCTGATTTTGCTGGGCAGATTCTTCGTCATCGCGCTATTCACCTCTTATGCACCGGTCGCCGCCGCAGAGTCGCGCTACGATAATCTCGTCGATATCAAGTCAGTTGATCCAACGATCGTCGTCGAGCTGCGTTACGCCACCCGACGTAACATCACCGGCCACGCGCTCTATCCGCCCGACCTGCCGGCGCTCGTTAGGCCAACGACCGCGGCGCGGCTGGCCAAGGCGCAAAATTTCCTGCGAGCCCGTCATTACGGCCTCAAGATCTGGGACGCCTATCGGCCGCTCGCCGCCCAAATGGAGCTTTGGCAGCTCAGCCACGACGGCGCTTTCGTCGCTGATCCGTATGACGGCGACGGCTCACTCCATACCTGGGGCGTCGCGGTCGATGCGACGTTGGTCGACGAAAGGGTCAGGAGGTTGGTCATGCCGACTGCGTTCGACGAATTCACACCCGCGGCGAAGCTGCGCTACCAGGGCGGCGATCCCGTCGTCAGGTCGCACCTCAAGATCCTTCAGGCGGCGATGCGCCACGGAGGTTTTACGGGATGCACAGCGAGTGGTGGCATTTCGTCGCCTATGATTGGAAGAAATACGCACCGATGCGCGAAGCCAAACGAGTGAGTTCGAAATTAACCACCACCGTCATGATCGCCTCAATTCCTCAAGGATCTCAGCCAACCGGAGTACATTCATGTTTTGATCAACCCGTTGCCCGTTTACGGGCTCGCGATGGGCGTCATCGGCCTCATCATCGCGCTTATCCAGCGCAGCCGACCCGCCCAGGTCGCGACCCTTGCGCTGATCTTGCTCAGCGGCGCGATTGCCTGGCCGGTCGTGCACTACGGCGAGGAAGGTTACGATCGCGTGCTCTCGATGTCCGATGATCAGGGACAGGCTTGGTTGAAAGTGCACGAACACCGCGCGGATGAACTCGCCTGGTCCTTCTATGTGCTCGCCGGAGTGGCGGCGACCGCCATTCTGGCACCGATGAAGATGGCCAGCCTCGGCAAGGTCGTTGACCCTCCTTACCCTGCTGCTTTCCTTCGTCGTCCTTGGCATCGGTGGCTACATCGCCCACGCCGGCGGGAAAATTCGCCATCGCGAATTTCGCAACGAACCGGCCCCACCTGTCCCGGTCGAGCAGGACGAACATTAACGACGTGCGCGTCGACATCATCACTCTCTTCCCTGAAATCTGTCGTGTTCCGTTAGGTGAGAGCATGATGGGCCGCGCCGCAGCAAACTGGCGCGCTCGACCTGCGGGTCCCACAATTTGCGCGAACTGGACGAGCGACCGGCACCATGTCGTCGACGACGCGCCCTTCGGTGGGGGCCAGGGATGGTGATGAAACCGGAGCCGATCTTCGCCGCAGTCGAGTCGCTTCGCACGGAAGCGAGCACAGTCGTGCTCATGACTCCGCAAGGCCGCCGTTTCGCTCAATCGATCGCGCGCACTCTTTCCGCCAAAGAACACCTCATCATCGTTTGCGGTCATTACGAAGGGGTCGACCACCGTGTCATCGAACACCTAATCGATGCGGAGATTTCGATCGGCGATTATGTCCTGACGAATGGCGCAATTGCCGCAGTTGTTTTCGTTGACGCAATCGTCAGGCTGCTCTTCCTGGGGTCTCGGGCGACGAACAATCGGCGGTCGATGACAGCTTCACCGGCGGCCTGCTCGAAGCGCCGCAATACACCCGGCCGGCCGAGTTCCGCGGCTGGAAAGTTCCAGATATTCTCCTTTCCGGACACCACGCCGAAATCGCCGCCTGGCGCCGACGCGAAGCCGAGCGTCGCACCCGCGAGAACTCGGCCCGACCTTCTGCCCTAGGGCAGCAGTTCCGGGAGCGTCGTCATTGCCGCTCTCGTCTCTCCCCGGGAATATGGTCTTGCTGCATGCGAACGAAACCTAACCGCCTCCGGCACCTAAGAATGATGCTTCAAACCACGACGGCTGTCGCGTGCTGGCTATGCTCCTCTCGGCCTAACGACAGCAAACGCCGCACAGGTCGCCTCTGACCCACGCCACCATCATCAATCCGGCGAGTTCTGCAGTGATTCATGATGGCACGCTCGTGATCGAAGACGATCACATCGCCGCGGTCGGATCGCCTAACGACACCAAAATCCGCAAGGCGCGCGGACTGTTGAATTGCATGGGCAAATTCATCCTCCCTGGTTACATCGACACACATGTCCATTTCTTTCAGTCCGCCGATATCTTCACCCGGCCCGACGTCGTCGATTTGACGAGCGTCCGCCCATATAGAGACGAAGTCGCATGGGTCAAATCGCACCTCACCGATGTGTTTTGCGCCGTTATCTCCGCAGCGGTATCACCAGCGTGATCGATGTCGGCGGCCCGATGTGGAATTTCGAGGTGCGCAAGGTCGCGAATTCGACCGCCATAAGCGCCGCGCGTTGCTGTGGCCGGCCCGCTCATCTCGAGCGTGGCGCGGCCGCAGCTCGATCTCGGCGATCCGCCCATCGTGAAAATCGAGACACCCGAGCAAGGCCGGGAGTTCGTCCGCAGGCTCGCCGCTCATAATCCGGACTACATCAAGATTTGGTATATCGTTCCGCCGCCTGCTGCCTCCCCGTCGCCGGGCGCATCGCCCGCACCGGTCAAAAGCGACGTCGAACGCGCCGCACTCTTCCGCCCTGTCGTTGCACGCCGTCATCGCGGAGAGTCACGCCCGCAAACTCCGTGTCGCGGTGCACGCGACCGAGCTCGAGGCCGCGCGCGCCGCGGTCGAGGAAGGCGCCGACCTGCTCGTCCACAGCGTGACTGACAAACTCGTCGATGACGCCTTCGTTAGGCTGGTGCAGGAGCAGTGGCACCACTCTCACCGCCCACGCTGGTCGTCTTTGAACGTTATGGGCGCGCCTTCGCGCATCAAGCTAACCTGACCGCGGAAGAAAAAGCCTGGGGCAACCCGGAAGTCATCGCCACGCTCGACGTTACCAGGCTACCGGCGGACAAAGTGCCCGATCGGATTAAGACCGCGCTCGAAAATCCCGACGCCGTCCTCGATCGTATCAAGCAAACCTATGACGTTGCGCTCAGAATTTGAAAACCCTGGAAGACGCCGCGCATCCCGATCGCCGCCGGCACTGACGCCGGGAATATCGGTGCACCATCCACGGCCCGGCTCTTTTCCGTGAGTTTAAGTTGATGAAGGAAGCCGGCCTGACTCCGATGCAAATCCTCAAAAGCGCAACGGCCACCGCCGCCAAGACCTTCGGCGGCGACACTGGCACGCAGGATCGGCGCCATTGCGCCGGGCAATCTTGCCGATCTCGTCATCCTGAACTCCAACCCCTCGAGGACATCGCCCACGCCTCCGACATTCAGACCGTGATCAAGAACGGGGTCTTTTATCCTGCCGACTCTCTGGCTGCCGCGTTAAGTGACGCATCTTTATTCGCCAGCCAGTACCAGTCAGCGCGGCTGTTGCCGTCACTCATCGATTTTGTTGCCTGTCGCCGTTTGCGTGAACCGGCGTTTGGCGGCTGAGAAGCAGCTCCGCGATGTCTCGAGCACCTTGACCTTTCGCCGCCCGGCGTGCCGGCCATGCCGTCGCTCATCATGTTCAGGCAAAACGGGCAGGCCGTCGCGAGCGTTTGCGCGCCGGTCGCGATCGCTTCCTGCGCTCGCAGATTGGAACCCGCTGCTCCGGCGGTTCATCAAACCACATCCGGCCCCCGCCCGCGCCGCAGCAGAACGTCTTTTTCCCGTAGCGCGGCATTTCCCGGTATTGCTCGTCGCTGGCCGCGCCGATCACTGCGCGGGTCGCATCGACTCTCGCCCATTCACTCGCGCCAGGTAACACGGGTCGTGCAGCGTGATCGGCTTCGCTGCCAAGGGTCGTTAGTCAGTTGTCCAGAGTCCGACCAACTCTGCGAGCAGGGCCGAGTGATGCTGCACTTCGTACTGCCCGCCGAACTGCGGGTATTCGTTCTTGAGGGTGTTGTGACAATGCGGGCACGGGGTCACGATCTTTTTCGCCTTGCGGCGGCCCAGCGTTTCGACATTGGCCTGTGCGCGCTCCTGAAAAAGGAACTCATCCCCGATCCGACGCGCCGGATCACCCAGTGCAAGTCTCTTCCTTGCCCAGGACGGCGAAATTTCACCTGCTTCCTTGAGTAACTGGGCCGTCGCCCGCGCGACTTTCTGCGCTCGCGGATCGAAGGACGCCGCGCAGCCGACCCAGAACAAATACTCGAAGTCGGGATTCGATTCGACCGTCGGAACGTCCGAGACCTTCCGCCCAGGCGCAGGCGATCGCCGATTGGGACGGCCATACGGATTCGCCTGGCTGCCGATCTGCTGCAGCGCTTTGGCGGGCGGCCGGACAATTTGCCTTCGCCGACCAAATCCCGCCGCATGTCGCTGATCAAATCAACATGACCGATTAAGACCGGACATTCCTGGACGCAGGCCTGGCACATGGTGCAGGACCAGAGTGTTTCGTCGCGAATCGTCTCATGGACGTTACCGCCGCCTAACGACATTAAGCTGCGCAAATCCACCACCACGGCCTTCGGCGAAAGCGGCTTGCCGGTCGCGGTTGCCGGACAGCGCATCTTCGCAGCGACCGCATTCCATGCAGGCGTCCAAGACTGAGCAGTTGCTGCCGGTTGAATGAGTCTGCAGCTCAGCCAACGCCCGTGCGGCCGGTCCGTTCGACCTCTTCCATCGTCAGCGGAACAGAGCTGCGCCCATCGGGCCGCTCGGGTCGGAGCGGCGATGTTGAGCGGACCAGTGATGACGATGCGAGAGAACCGATTGACCGGAATCGTGGCGAAGAACACCGCCGACCAGAATCGCGTGCAGCCAGCCCAGAGGCGCCGAGGTGCATCGTCTGCGCGGTCGGCACGTCGAGGCCGCGCAAGACCGTGACATCGATCAACCAGCCGACGATCGACCAGTGCGCCATCTGGCGGCTGCACCTGGGTGTAATGCATGCGCAGCGCTTCCACCAGAAACCGGTGAGACCGAGTGCGAGCAGGAGAATCCCTAGCAACCACCAGTCGCTCCGGTTGTGATCCAAGGCTCGGCGGTCCGCTGAAAGGCGCGCGCGATACATGGCCAGAATGCAGCCGAGGCAAAAGGCCACGCCGAAGACATCCATCGTCAGTTCGTAGATCAGGTAGTACCAGCCGTGGTGGAAGTTGTAGGGCCCATCGTGAGCGATCCCCAGACAGCGTGGTGCCGATGGTCAGCGACGACGAAGCCGCTGAAGAGCAGCAGATGAAGGAGCGCGCCGAGCGATTTCTTATGGACGCGCTTCTGCGCCAGCGCATAAGTCAGTGAGCCGCTCGAATCCAGACCCGCCAGTCAGCGCTCAAATCCGCCCGGCTGACCTTGCGCCAGAGCCGCACGTGGCTACGACCTGCCAGACGAGTCGCGCCGATGCTCGCCGCAATCATGACGAAGAACACCACCTGCATCCAGGGCGCGATGTTGCCGAAAACCTCGCGCGTGCGCGTTGTTCATGGCGGATCGGCGATCATCGGCATTCTTGTTTACGCTTTGCGAATCGCTTCGATGAGTTGCGGGACGATCTGATGCAGGTCGCCCACGCAGGCCGTAAGTCGCCATCTGGAAGATCGGTGCGTCGGGGTCTTTGTTGATCGCAACGATGATCCGCGAATCCTTGATGCCCGCCAAATGCTGGATCGCGCCGGAGATGCCAAGCGCGATGTATAACTCGGGCGCAACGACCTTGCCGGTTTGTCCGACCTGATAGTCGTTAGGCGCCATACCGGCATCGACCGCCGCGCGGGTGGCGCCGACCGCGCCGCCTAACGCGTCCGCCAATCCTCCGACCAGACGCTCGAACGTTTCCGGGTCCTTCAGCGGCCGTCCGCCGCTAACCACGACGCGGGCTTCGGTTAGATCAGGCCGTTCGGAGGCGCGTTGTTCGCGCGAGATGAATTGCATGCCGTCAGGCAGCGACGCTGCGTCGAACGCGAAGCCGTTCGATGGGGCAGGCTGCTGCGTCCGCCGCAGGCGCCTCGAAGGCGGTGGCGCGGGCCGTGAGCACGCCGCCGATCGCCCTCCACTTCTACCGTGGCCAGCATGCTGCCGGCGTTGATGGGCCGTCGATAGGCGATGGAGCCGTCCATTTCTTCGATCGCGAGCACGTCGGTCACCATCGGCGCATCGAGCAACGCGGCGGCGCGCGGCAAAACATCTTTGCTGAACGTCGAGGAAGTGCCGAGGAGGGTCGTCGCGCCGTGCTTGTCGCGCCGCTTCCGCGATCACGGTCGCGTAACGATCGGCCAACGGTTCCGCCAATGCCGGGTCGTCCGCGACGATGACGGCCGACCGCCCGTATGAAACGAGCGACGCGGCGATCTCGTCCAGGCCGATGGCCGAGCACGAGTAACGCGTAGTCGCCGCCGAGTTGTTGCGCCAGCGTGATCGCGTGCAACGAAGGACGCTTCACCTGCTGACGATCGTGTTCGATCAGGACGAGGGTCTCGGCCATGCTCAAAGCACCTTCGCCTCCTGCTTCAGCTTGGCCATCAATTCTTCGACCGACGCGACGCGCGTGCCGGCGGCGCGCTTGGTCGGACTCGAAGTGGAAATCGTCGTGGTGCGAGGCCGCACGGTCACTCCCAGTTGCTCGCAGGTTAGGACCTCGATTGGTTTGCTGGCGCGCCTTCATCAAACCGGGCAACGAGACGTAGCGCGGTTCGTTCAGGCGAAGGTCGGTCGTGATGACGGCGGGCAAGATCGATGGCGATGACCTCGAGGCCACCGTCGGTCTCACGCGTGCACCGGACGCGCGTTCTTGTTGTCCAGGAATTCGATCTTCGAGATGAAGGTCGCCTGCGGCCAGCCCAACAATCCCGCCAGCATCTGCCCGACCTGGTTTGAATCGTCGTCCACCGCTTGCTTTCCCATGAGTCACGACCTGGGGCGCTTCCTTCGCTACCAGGGCGCGGAGAATGCGCGCGACCGCGTAGGGATCGAGCGCGCGGGCGTCGTCGATCCGAATGGCGCGATCAACGCCCATCGCCAGCGCGGCGCGAATTTGTTCGTCGACGGCCGGAGCTCCGATCGTCACGCCCACGATCTCCGTCGCTTCGCCGCGTTCGCGGATCGCGCAGCGCTTCCTCGATCGCGATTTCGTCGAAGGGATTGATGACCGACTTGGACGCAGGAATCCGCGGCACCCGCGTACGGGTCGGGCACGCTCTTGAATGGGACGAGGATTTTCATCCACGCGAGATTGGAACCTGACAAGCGGCACGACGACATCACAGGCCAGAGCGAGGCGATGATGTTGCGCTGGATTTCGCTCGTGCCGGAGTAGAGCCGGCTGCCGATCGCATCGCGCAGTTCACGCTCGACCTCGTATTCGACCATGTAGCCGTAGCCGCCGTGGATCTGAATCGCGTCCTCGCAGCATTTCACCCAGCAATCGCTGATGTGCAGCTTGGCCATCGCGGCCTCCAGGTAAACCGGCTCGCGATGACCGGCCGCAACCACGCGCCATGGTAGAGCATGTGCCGGGCGCTCTCGACGCGCAGTTTCATGTCGACGATCTTGGTCGCCACCTGCTGAAATTTGCCGATCGATTGGCCGCCTTGCTTCGCGCTCATTTGCATAACGAATGCAGGTCTCGAGCAACCGCTGCATCGATCCGACCGCGCTCGGCCAGGATGCAGCCGCGTTCCCAGGTCATCGACCGGGTGAAGAGCCAACTGCCCGCGCCTTCCTTGCCGAGCAGGTTTTCTTCCGGCACCTCGCAGTCGGTGAAAAACACCTCCGCCATCGGCGACGTGCGCACGCCCATCTTCTGGATCTTGCGCGAGACATCGAGCCCCGGCGCATCTTTCTCGACGAGGAAAGCGCATAGATGCCGATCGCACCTTTCGCCTTGTCCGTCGTCGACAAAGACGACGAGTCACGTCGGCGATCGGGCCCGTTGGTGACGAAAATCTTGCTCCCGTTCAGGATGTATTTGGCGCCTTTCTTGACGGCGGTCGTGGCGAGGCTGAAGGCGTCGGAGCCGCTGTTCGGTTCGCTCATCGCGTTGCCGCCGATGAGCGAGCCGTTGCAAAGTCCGGGCAGAAATTTTTCTTTTGCGCCTCGGTGCCGTTGTAGAGGAGCGGAATGATTGCCGTCCACATGTGGGCGTTGATCGAGAAAAGCAGGCCGTTATCCTTGCAGCGCGTAGCCGAGCCGCTCGAGCGCCGCCACGGTGGTGAGCGGATCCTGCGCGAGCCCGCCGTACTCTGTCGGCGACGGGCAAACCCTGGATGCCGAAGGCGCCGCATTTCTTCCAGGCTTCGTGATTGAAAACGCGCGTCGCGATCGTTCGCGATCACGTCGTAATTGAGTTGCTCGCTGGCGAAGCGGTCAACCGCGCTCAGCAGCTCTCGTTGTTGCTCCGACCAGGCAAAATCCATGCGATACGTTTCCTCCTTTGGGTTTGAATGCGCTGCTTTCGTTCCGAACAGATCGAGCAAGGCCGGCGCCGTTTGCAGCAGGCGTCCCGCCAGGCGCGATAAGCGGCCATTCTAGAGGGGCGCGGAGAAGCGGTCAAGCCAGCCCATGCGTCCGTCGCCGCTCGAATGCCGCTATTACGGTTCGCGAGCTTTCCTCTGCTGGCGGATCCACTTCTAATCTTGCGCAAATGGCTCTCGCCCGGAAGGATCTCCGATAACTGTTGCTCCGATGGACCTTAAGTCTTACCTCGGCGAGGAAAATTACCAGCGAGTGCCGCTCTCAAAGAGTGGTTTGGGGCACTTCCACACCGCGGGCTCGATCAATGGACATCCCGTTGTTGTCCTGATCGATACCGGTGCGGGCTAGTGCCGTGGTCGACCTTCGCTCGGCACGCAATCTCGGGCTGACGGCCAACAAGTTGACGGTGACTGGCGGCGGCACTGGTGGTGCGAGCGCGGAAATTTACGATCTGCCCGATGCCAGTCTGATGCTGGGCGAGGATCAAACCGCGGCCCCGCGCGCTCCTGGCAATGGATCTTGCGCACGTTAATCAAGCCCTCTCGCTTCGGGGCGAAGGGCAAGTAGACGTAGTTCTTGGCGCGGACGTCCTCGAGATCCAACAAGCCATCATCGATTACGGAAGTTCCTCACTTTTCTAAAGCAATGAGGTTAGGTCTCATCAGGGACTCGCCCGGCTGAGCCAGCCAAAAACTTAGCAGCACAAAGGACGAAGAGCCCGGGAAGCTCGAGAAAGGCAGTTCCTTCCTATTCCCGGAAGCCTTGCTCAATACGCCGATAAACTCCTTCAGAAATTCAATTTTCGAGAGCCGCTCCAGTCTCTCAAGGTTGAAGGTCTTGCTGACTCTTCTTTCAGGAGTGAAAACGCATCGGGCACAAAGAGATCCTGTCTTTGCACTTTAAGTCTCAGCACAAAAGTGAGACATCAGGGCGCTCGCCGAACGATCGTCTGCCAGGCTCGGTAAGGCCATGACTGCGTCAAGAGATATAATTCGGTCCACTGCTCGCTCTACCTCGTAGGTTTCTTTCTTCTTTGCATGCTTGAAGAAGGTGACCGGGTTCTGTGATGTGGCGCGGCGGTCTTTGTAAGTCCCGCTTCGGCAGATAGGCGGCAGTGTAAGGCCGAGGCCGCAGTCTCTCGAAGGGCTGCCAGTTCAAAGAGCAGGCGATGAGCGGCCGTGGTCAGCGCATGAACCGAGACCAGATCATCGCCAACAAACCAGAGCCAGATCGAAGACTCGATCCTGGCGCCTTGCCGCTTCGAGTTTGGTCAGCCCTAACGAAGCGAGGTTTGATGCATCTGTTCATTGCGGGCTCCTCGCGACACAAAGCTGGCAAGCGCCGGGGGCGTTCGACTTAAGATTCGCGCGAAAATTGATTCTAATAATTTTCGCTTCGTCTTGTCAACAATGACGACAGCAAATGCGGCGTCTCCTGGAGGATTCCCAAGCTTTGTCCGCTTCGGATCCCGTCGAGACCCTCCCGCCGCCGCCAGGCGCCGCGCAGGCAGGAATCTTTGCTCGATGCACGGTAGATTTCAACCAGACCGACGCCGATGTCTCCACCACATCTTTGCCGGATACAATCGCGGTGTAGCTCCCGGGAATGAGGATTTGCTCGATTGCGGCCTCACGCGAGTCCCCCGGCGCCAAACCAGCGCTCTTCCTCTATGGCTTCTCGTTGGGTGTCGGCCCAGAAATGTGTCGTTCGACGCCGGTGACGAGCGCAGTCAGCGTCGCACGAGTCGAGGACTGGATCGGAGAGGGCGTCAGCCACGCCAGCCTGGGTAAGCGATGGGCCGAGCGCCTGGACACGACGACTGTCAACGACTCCGATCCTCCGACGATGAAACCACCGATGAGCACATCGTCTTCGGTCCAGACATAACCGCGGGTGCTGAAGTTGGCGATCACAGCAGGCGCGGTCGGGCTGAGGTCGTAAACTTCCGCGAGACCCGTGCCGGTTCCATTATTAGCTCCGCGGACTGATGGCCGTATAGGATCGGGATTCAGAGTTTGCAATAATCGCCGCCTCGGCAGGATCGTCGGGGATGTCGTTGATGCGAGAATCTCCGCCTGTTGATCGGCGGTGATCACCCGCCGAGCTGGGTTGTTTGCCAATTATCGTTGGTTCCAATAACGCCGGCTTGGTCGTGCAGTTCGAGGACCGGATCAGCCAACGGGCCGACGATGCCTGACTGGATGAGCGACGGTCAATCGCGCGAACATCGCACTTTCTTCGTGCCCGTCCCGCCGACAACAAAACCGCTGATCGCCACGTGTTCCTCGAGACCCACTTCGATTCGGGTAGAAACGTTGAGCAGGCTCAGGCGCGCCAGGCGCGTTGCGGGCGTAGGTGATGACTGCCGGCAAGTTCAAGACATCCTCTTGATATAAATCTCGATATAATTGACGCCATAGCTGAGGGCCACATCCACCGAGGAGGTAAGGATGGCCGCGGGATCGCCAGGCACTCCGCGGTTAGCCCGATAGTGGGTTCGTCATAACACCGATAGACCATCTGCGCTGCGACATCGGGCTGGCTGTTCCAGAGGAGATTCAGGGGAATCGTCGATCCGGGAGCAGCGGGGTTAAACGTCAGACTGTTGATCACCGGACGATCAGGCGCCCCGGCCAGAGTGGCGCGAGCTGCGGCGATGGCGTTTTCCGCCACGTATGGGTCGCGGTCGGATCAAGGTTGCCGGTGCCACCGACATGACCGTTGCCGGCGATGGCGAGTGTCACAAACTGGTTGAGGAAAGGCGGACATCGTGGTGTCGATGATACGCTTCCCGGCATCAATAGCTTCTCCATTGTGCTGGCAACGGCGAACCAGTTCAAGACGTCGACATCGGCGTGCGGCGCATTTCCAGTCTTCGCTGGTGGCGTTGGCAAAGCTCGCGCTGACAATTTTCACCGCCGGGCTGTTGGTGAAATGCCCACCAAGGCAGTGATCATGGCTTTCTTGGCGAGAAAGGTCGGATCCCAAAGACAGGGATGCTCGATTCGGGACCCCGTCGTCATCGAAATTGAAAAGAGGCCACCGGCCTGTTGAACAGCGGCTGTCACCCACGCCGGTTTGCCGTCCTGCGTTCTGATCCGCAAGAGCACGTCCTTTCCGGCCGCAGCGGCTTTGGCCACCTCGGAATCAGGAACGACCAATCAAAATTTCCTTCGCTCGGCTCGAGATCGGCCCAATCTTGGCGGATCGAAACCCCGGCCACATCCGGGCTGTCGAGCGTGCTCTGAGCGGCGGGTTTTCCGGCCGCAACAAGCGAAAAAGACTCCGCGAGGGACCGGAACGCTGGCGGAGTCGGCAAACGGGCCAGCGAAAAACAATACGCCAACTAAAGTCGCCACCCGCCCCGTCGAGCAGCTTTCCACCTAACGAAGGACTTGTGCGCGCCAGACATGGCGAAATCCACAATTCCTTCCCATCCCCGAAATCCCCGTTCCTCAATTTACTCTTTAGTTGGGAGCCGATGTCGTGCCCAGCAAATTCCGGCGCGAAGAAAAACGAACCGGAATCTGGCAGGCAAGCGGATGGTCGGAACGGCTGCCTAGCACGTCGCGGAGCCGCATCGCGCATCGCCGCGAAGTTACAACGCGAGGGAAGTCAGCAAATTAAGCGTGCATAACGAATGAGCGCCACCCACGATGCCACCATGAACTTCACCAAAAACATCGGAATGCTCCTGCTGGCCGTTTATCTGATCGTTGTCGGCATCGTCGGTTTGACCGGCATTGGCCCCGGCATCCCTGCTACCGATCCTCGCTCTAATCGCGGGCGTCTTTATCCTGCTCGGAAATAACAGCGCGAACAGGAAGGCGCGGTTACTGTGGTCGTCAAGGTGCTCGATTCGCGTTCCGATCATGAGCACGAGGACGACAGAGGGAAATAGTGGCGGAGGCCGCGACAGGCCAAAAATGCCATGAACAAACTCGTATTTGCAACCGCGGCAGTTGCGCTCTTCACATCATCGACCCACGGGGCGAGTTTCGGTCCCGCAGCCAAAGCCACAGTGATGAATTTGGGATCGACCTTTATCGGAAGGTTGCCCATGGCGGGAAGAACGTCTGCTCTCGCCCTATTCCATCAGCTGCGCGCTGGCGATGACTGGACGGGGCCGATGGGGAAACGCGCCGCGAAATGGCGCGCGTTCTCCATCTGGATCCGGCAAGTCGAAAGCGATTCATCCTTTGCCGCGCTGCAAGAGTCGTTAGGCGAGATCGGCCTCAAAACAGCCAGGATTGCCGTGGGAATCAAAGCAAAATGGCGGGCCGAGTGAACCGATCACAATCGCGGTCGCGAATCGATTGTTTGCCCAGGCCGGCTGCGATTCCGACCGCAATTTTCGCCAGCCGAAGAAAACTTTGAGCCGCACCGGAAGTTCTCGACTTTGTGCAACGATCGCGAGCGCGGCGACAAGAAAAATCAACGACTGGGTGGCGCAACAAACGCGCGATCGAATCCGCGGATTTGATCCCACAACCGCTCGTTCCGCCACGCGTCTGGTCCTCGCAAACGCGCTTTATCTCGAAGGCACCCTGGGCCTATGAGTTTTCCGCTGACGCAACCAAGCCGGAGCCGTTTCACGTCCTGGGAACAAAACGCCGTCGATCTTCCTGACGATGCGAAGCTTGGCCAGCTTCGTTACGCGAAGCGCAAGGGATTTTCGGCCGTCGCGCTGCCCTACGGCGGCGGCGACCTGCAATTCGTCGTTCTGATCCCCGACGAGGTCGACGGACTGGGCGAGCTCGAGAAACAGGCTAACAGCCGACTCTTCTGGGCGATTGTGCGAAAATGAACGCGTCCGAAGTCATGCTTCATCTGCCGGAAATTCAAATTCGAGCCGCCGACCGATTCAGTTGGCGGCGGGAGCTCAGGGTTTGGGAATGAAAACCGCCTTCGATATTCCGCCAGGCAGCGCCAATTTCCGACCGCATGGCGCCCCGCAGACCTCAACGACTACCTGGCGATCTCCGCGACGTATTTCACAAGACTTTCATCGCGCCTCGATGAAAACGGGAACCGAGGCGGCCGCGGCCACCGCCGTCGCGATGGTAGCGACAACCGCCATGAGACCGATGACGCCGCCCAAGCCGATCGAAGTCTAAGGTCGACCGCCCGTTCATCTACGCGATCCAGCACGTCCCGAGCGGCGCGTGCCTCTTTCTCGGCCGCATCACGGATCCCGCTGATTGTTTTCGCTTTTGTCTTTTCCGGACAAAGTCGTCAGCCGTTTGTCCATGAGAATTGCCACCATCATCGCGCGCACCCTGCTGGGCTCTGGTCTTTCGTCGTCTTTGGCTTCAATGGCTTCTTCCATTTCATCCCGATGGGCCCGCCGCCACCGCCGGAGAGCCCCGCCGGAATGTTCTTCGCCGCCGTCTCGACCACAGGTGATACATGAAGGTGGTCTTTTTGTTTCAAATCATCGGAGGGCTGCTCCTATTGCTCAACTTCCTTCCGGTGCTCGGCCTGGTCATTCTCTGTCCGATCATCTTTAACATCGTCCTCTTCCACGTCACGATGGCCAAGAGCGGTCTGCCAATGGCCATCGGCGTCACTGTCCTCGCGCTCTTTTTGGTCGGGATGTATTGGGATCATTACCGACATCTGGTTCGGCAGCCAAGGTGATCGTCTTTTACGATCCCGCTGCGCGGAATATTCCGGCACCGGACGCGCAAAACGTAATACGTAACG
>ERZ1370068.9315-contig-8100_pt1 | contig 55676 bp, 97 predicted proteins | sample MGYA00561227_ERZ1370068 | MGnify/ENA primary metagenome ERZ1370068 (study PRJEB38410, sample SAMEA6850437) | metagenome | study: Metagenomic assessment of the ecological functions of the soil: analysis of the soil microbiota associated with the... | reverse complement strand
CTGCTGCATTACGCCAGTTTCATCTGCAGGGCCGGTTCCAGAAGAACAAGGGTGAAGCCGAGGACACGTTGAAGGCGGCGCTCGCGGCGTTCGAGGAGGCGTATCCGCATCGACCCGGGCTATGCCCGCGCGTATGTCGGCAAGGCGGCGTACGCTTGTCCACGATGGCCTCGAACGCCTACCTGCCCTACGACACCGGCTTCAGGCAATCGCGCGAGGCGGCCATGCGCGCGATCGAGCTCGCGCCCGACCTCGCCGAGGGCCTACCTGTCGCCTCAGTTTCGTCCAGGCGGTCGGTCGATCTCGACCTGGAAGCGTCGATGGCCTCCTCGGAACGCGCGCTGCAGCTCAACCCGGGAAGCTTCGACGTCCAGCAGAACTACGCGCGGCTTCCAGTCGAGTCTCGGCCATCACGAGGCGGCGATCGCGGCGGCCAAGAAGGCGATCGAGCTCGACCCGCTGGCCCCGCAGGCGCATACGGCCCTGTCGTCGGCCCTGCTGAATGCCCGCCAGTACGACAAGGCGGAGGCTCGCCGCGCGCCGCGCGGTCGAGCTCGCAGCGGATCGCCCGAACGGTCCACGGCCAGCTCGGCTACGTGCTGCTCATGCTCCACCGGCCGGACGAGGCGCTCGCCGAATTCGAAACGGAGCGCGTGGAATGGCAACGCATGACGGGCCGGGCCCTCGTGTTCGCCGCGAAGGGCGAGAAGAGACCTCAGGCGCGCGCCGAGATGGCCGCGATGCTCAAGACGAAGAACATCGGCGAGGCGGCTTCCTACCAGTTCGCCGAGATCAACGCCCAGCTCGGCGAGACGTGACGAGGCGTTTCGGTGGCTCGCGAAGGCACGCGAGATCCGCGACCCCGGCCTGACGTCGAACGTGTTCGTCGATCCGCTCCTCGACCCGCTGCTGAGCCGACCCGCGCTATGACCACCCTCGTGCGCGAGTTGGGTTTCAGCGCGAAGAACCAGACAATCGCCGTGGCCCGTCGCGTGCACGCATTTGCCCGCGCGTTCGCGTCCAGAGTTGTTATTAGGCGGCGGACTCCTACCGCCCTAACGTTCCGGTTCAGCGGCCGGCTGCCGTGCTGTGACGATCAATGGCACTCTTGTTCCTCTCCGGACCGCTGCAGCCGATTGTTAGATCTGGTTCCTCGACACACGTCAATTGCCACCAGTTACATCGATGAAGCTACCAGTCGTGAACGAGGCGTCGCGCGATAAAAGCACAATATGCAGCTTGGGCCACTTGCCTGCGGTTCCCCCACGCTTCAACAAGGCTACGAATTGCTTGCCACCCGATCGGACACGCGCGGGTTTCTCTCCGCTTGCGCACGTCCGTGCAGATGGGACTCGCACGCACCTGGCGTTGATGCCGAATTCCCCATCCGCAACTTCCTTCGCCAATCCGATCGTCAATAACGCGTCCACGGCCCCCTTCGAGGCTGCGTAGCTTCGACAGACATATTCTGGGGCACCAAGCCGCGATGCGCCTGACGATACATTGACAATGGCACCGCCGCGTGGCCCCCGTGTTTGGTTGACATGCGACGCACCGCTTCCCGAGCGCAGAGAAACGAACCGATGACATTGGTCGCGAAGATCCGCTGATACGCGCACCGTCTGCAGAGCGCTCGACTCGCATCTGTCTCTCGAGTATTCCAGCGTTGTTCACCAACGCTGGCAGGACCTAGATCCCTATCGCATGTCTCGAACAGTTGCTCTCGACATCTGGCTCACGCGAGACATCGGCAGCGATGCCGATCGCACGCCCACCTGCGGATCTCGATTGCACGGACCACGCCGCGTCGGCAGCAACCCGATTGGCTCGAAAGTTGACGCAGACAGAGTACCCGGCGCTGCGCAGCAGCAGCGCAGTCGCCGCTCCGATACCTCGACCAGCCCCGGGTCACAATGATGACGTCGGCCATGCGGTCACCCAGCTGTCGGGTAACGTCCCGGCTCAGCGGCCGGGCGATGCGGATTGGATGCTGGCACTTTATCCATTTCGCGTCTGCTCCGACCGCGTTAGTTAGGGCATCACGACCCACACGCGCTCCCATGATTCTAGGTGGCCCTCTAACCGGCTTGAATAGCGGATGGCATCGCGGAGAAGGTGACAGTGCGCGAGCGTCGACGCGCAACGCCGGGTTACAGGACAGTGAGCTTCTGCAGCAAATGTTGCTATTCATACGCCGATCTGCGCTCCGTGGTGGGGATTAGGCGATCGAGCGCAGTGGCCCAATCTTGCTGGCATCAAATGAATAACCGCGCGCTCTGGCCTCAGCGTGAATTGCCGCAAGGTAGGCGTGTTATCGCGTATCGGGGCTGCCGATGTCCGCGAAAGCGTGCGAGCTGCGGATGCTGGCGATAGCCCCGAGTTCGTCCACGCAATACTGCCAGGCCAATAATGCCTCTCGCCACAACGCAACTGGGCCCTGCGAATCGAGATAGCGCGGATGAATTGTCCAGAGACGCACGTGATGCTCTAACGCCCTCGTTCAGCGACGCGCTGCTACGTGATGGATGCTGGCACTTTATCCCTCCTCGCGTTTGCTCCAACGCGTTGTTAGGCGTCAATGCGCACCGGGCCGGAGAGTGATCGATGTAGAGTTGATCACTTCAGCCAAAAGTCCTTGTCACCGACTTTGACGAAGCCGAAATGCTCATAGAAGCGGACGGCGCGAATTGTTGCGATCGTAGACGCCGAGCCAGAGTGTTTGCGCGCTGAGCCGGCGAGCCTTCGCCGTGCGTGGCGAACATGAGTGCGGCACCATAGCCCTGACCGAGGAACCCTTTCCCGACATACAGCCGAGCCAGCTCCAACGGCTGCGGCCTCGTCACGCACAGAGGGCACCTCGGACTGCCTAAGCGCTGGCGCATACCCGGCTAGTTCAGAAAGTCAACCCCGGCCAAGAGCGTGATCGTCGTCGTGATCGCCGATGCGATCCCGAGGTCGCTTCGCTCGCGTGAAGTGCTTGGCGACGTACTTCGCAATCCCTTTCGGGTCGTCGACGCGTGGCCGTAGGTATCCCAGAAAGCGGTGGCATGCGAAGTCCGCCGCCAAGGCGGCGGCGTCCACGATAGAGGCCCTGCGGAGTTTCATCGACGGGGGCATACGAATGAGTCCTGCGATGACGCCTAACGTCCGCGTTGAGCAACGCGCTGCGTAGTGGATGGCACTTTATCCCTTTCGCGTTTTCCAACGCGTTGTTAGGCGGCGATTTGCCTACGCTGACGTGCAAGCCACTCGGCCAAGACTGCAAATAGGACGTACGACACGAGTGCCGTAATCGCAGCAGCGGCTGGCTGGAGACCGGCGGGGGCCGAAGAAGATGTAACTCTGGATAGCAAGCATCACAACCCCAAAAACCGGCGGGCCCACGCGACCAATCGCGTTGAAGGGCGTCGGTCTACCCTGAGATACAGGATCATGCCCCCAAACGGAAGAGCCGTGCCTCGAGCGAGAGGGCGACGACGGGATAGTTCCAGAGACCCAAACCGACCTTCAGCGTGTCATCGTAAAAGAGGTAGATCAGGCCATACGATGGACCAGAAAGTCCAAAATCCAGTGCGGTGAAAACGGTGGCTGCCCGATCCACACCGCGGCGGAGCGAGTCGCGACGCGCGACAAGCGAGGCCAAAGACGAGCGCCACGGCCACCGACCAGAAGATCGCCGCAGGCCGAACTTCGTGGGCATAGGGCACGTAACAAATCAGAGCGGATTCTGACGCCGTAATCCCGGGCACGATTCGAACCCTTCTCGACACCGAGCAGGACCAGTACCGCCCACACCACGTCCACGAGTTGAACGGCAATGAACAGTTGCCACAGCAGCGGATTTCGCAGGGGGCGAAAGCGACTTGATGGCGAAGCTCTGGGCCGTAGAGACCAAACGAACATAGAAACCGCCCTGATAGCGCCTGTCTAACGTCCGCGTTGAGCAACGCGCTGCTGTGAGCGGATGCTGGCACTTTATCTATTCTGCGTTTCTCCACCGCGCGTTGTTAGCGCGACAGTGCCTACTCCGGCGCTGCAAAGCCACTCGGCCAAGACCGCAATAAGACGTAATGACACGAGTGCCGCAACGCAGCGGCGGCTGGAGCGACCGGCGGGGGCCGAAGAAGATATGACTCTGGATAGCAAGCATCACAACGCCCACCACCAGGACGGTGCCGGGCGAATCGCGACACAAGCGGATCGTTATGCGACGTGCTCACCTGAGATACAGGATCATGCCCCCAGACAGAAAAAGCCGCCTCGAGCGAGAGGGCGACGACGGGATAGTTCCAGCGACCCAAACCGACCTTCGGCGTGTCATCGCAAAGAGGTAGATCAGGCCGGATGCTTGACCAAAAAGTCCACAATCCAGTGCGAGAAAACGGCTGCTCCGCTCCACACCGCGGACGGTAGCGAGTCGCGACGCGCGACAAGCGCCAAAAGACGAGCGTCCACGGCCACTGGCCGGGCCAGAAGATCGCCTGCGACCGGGCTTGTGGCGTGATAGGGCATGGTGGCGCGGCCGAGCGGATCTTGCCGCGGCGTGCTATCCCGCGCGCGACTCTTACACCTTCTCGACGCCGAGCAGTGACCAGTGCTGCACCGACGCAACGTCCGGGCTTGGTATTGTTGATACCGCCCGAACTAGCTGCCACAGCGGATGGTGCTCGCGGCCGCTGAATGTCGTCTGCAACGCATTTTTCGGGCCGTAGCGATCCGACTGAACATCGAACTCGCCCTGATAGCGACCTAGCGTCCGCGTTGGGCGTTAACGCGCATCCTCTGTTCTGATGCCGGCACTTTATCCATTTTTGCGTCTTCTCCAACGCGTCGAGTAAGTGATGCTGGTGCGTCCTCTCGCGCCAAGGGCAGCATTGCTAAGACACAAATACTGCCGGCAACTCACAAAGAGGATGAGCGTTAACGCCCACCACCAGGATGGTGCCGGAGCGAACTCGACATACAGCGGCATCGTTACGGACGGAAAAGTACTGCGTTGTAGATGACATTCGGCGCCAGCGAGTGCAAGCGACACAAGAGGCGGTATCCAACACAGCCACCAAGCCCAGACCTTGCGTCGATGAAGCAGCGACAATTGCGTAGATGTAGACGCGAGCGCGGCAAACAGCACGCCGCCCAGCAAGCCGTTGCCCCGCTCACACCCAGGTAGCTCTCGCCACAAGCCCGAAAGCAGAGACGCCGCCCAAAGCGGCTTGAACGGATCGTGGTGTGACCACTGTCACCTAACGTCCGCGTTGAGCGACGCGCCGCTGTGATGGATGCTGGCACTCTATCCATTTCGCGTCCGCTCCAACGCGTTGTTAGGGTGACGTCACTGTGAGAACGCCGAACGACATTGAACACCAGACCAACCACGACGGAACCTATCAAGGCCCAGAATAGGCTGACCACAAAGGCAATCGGCGCAAAAGCATCTAAATAGCCTCGGTGCACTGTATCGACCATCAGAAAAGCAGCGGCTGACACGGACCGCCTCCTTCACCGAAGCTGGAATAAGACGGCGGGACCTCCAATGGAACCCCAATCGACGCGACAAGGATTATCGCGACAAGAATGGCAATACCCACCGCGCCTTCATCCATGAGGGGTACCTTACTTCGCGCTCTCGTAAACAACCCCACGTCGGCATCCATGACGTCACCTAACGTCCGCGTTGAGCGACGGCGCCGCTCCTGCCCTCTCGGAATCCTAACGCCGGCGTTCTGGGCAACCGGGTTGTTCGGCTAGATCCGCCCGATCTGAGCTCAATCGACATGCGCCAAACCTCCACCGATCTGCCCGTAGTGAAATCGGAGCCGATCCGAAATACACTCCTCGACCCCCGTCCTGCACCGATCTGCCGCCATCCTGCTGATTTTGGCGGCCTTCACAGTCCATTGACATGAAAAAGTACCCATCTGCGTCGATCTGTGCTTAAACTTGCCGCCATCTGCGTCCAACGCGATAAGTAAAACTCAGGCGGATGGGACGACTGCTTTTCTTAATGGGCCCAACCTGAACCTGTTAGCACCCGGGAACCCGCGCTCTACGGCGGGGACACGCTGGCGTCTATCGAACAGCGGCTGACCGACCTTGCGGCCAAGGCTCAGCACCTCGCTCGTCGCGTACCAGAGCAACGCCGAGCACGAGTTGATCGATCGGATCCAGAGCGCCCCGGCGGACAAGGTGGACTTCATCATCTTCAATCCGGGGGATTCACCCATACGAGCGTCGCGATCCGCGATGCCCTGCTCGCGGTACGGGTTCCCTTCATTGAAGTGCACCTGAGCAACGTGCACGCGCGCGAGCCGTTCCGACGTCAGTCTTTCTTCTCTGGACATCGCCGTCGGCTCGATCGTCGGGTTCGGCGCCCAGGGTTACGAGTTCGCACTGCAGGCCGCGCTCGCGCATCTGGCTGCGACCTCCAAGAGCTGAGACTCCAGGAGCACTGCATGGACATCCGCAAGGTCAAGAAGCTCATCGAGCTCCTCGAGGAGTCGGGGATCGCCGAGATCGAGATCACCGAGGGCGAAGAATCGGTGCGCATCAGCCGCTATGGGACCAGCCACGTGGTTACGCAGATGGCGCACTCCGCTGCTCCGGCGATGGCGGCGCCCGCTGCACCCGCCGCGGCGCCAAGTGCTCCAGCGGCCGCCGTGCCAGCCACTTCTGCAGGGCGCCGAAAAGCCTCCGTCCGCCGAGAACGTCGTCACCGCGCCGATGGTCGGCACTTTCTACGCTTCGGCCGCGCCAGGCTCGAAGGCTTTTGTCGACATCGGCACTGACGTCAAGGTCGGCCAGACACTCTGCATCATCGAAGCGATGAAGATGATGAACCAGATCGAGTCGGACAAGGAGGGCCGCGTGACCGCGATCCTCGCCAAGAACGGCGAGCCGGTGGAGTTCGGTCAGCCGCTTTTCGTCATCGAATAAGCGGCCAGCATGCTCGACAAGATTGTCATCGCAAATCGCGGCGAGATCGCGCTGCGGATCCTGAGAGCCTGCCGCGAGCTCGGCATCAAGACCGTCGCGGTGCATTCCACCGCCGACTACAACCAGAAGCACGTGCTCCTCGCCGATGAGACGGTGTGCATCGGGCCGCCGCAGTCGGCGCTGAGCTATCTCAACATGCCGGCGATCATCAGCGCCGCCGAGGTGACGGATGCCGTCGCCATACACCCGGGCTACGGCTTTCTGTCCGAGAACGCGGACTTCGCAGAGCGCGTCGAGAAGAGCGGCTTCATTTTCGTCGGACCGCGCAGCGAGACCATCCGCCTGATGGGCGACAAGGTCTCCGCCATCCGGCGTCATGAAGAAGAACAACGTGCCGTGCGTGCCGGGCTCCGATGGGCCACTGGTCAAGGAGTCGGAGGAGAACTTCCGCATCGCGCGTGATATCGGCTACCCGGTGATCATCAAGGCCTCGGGCGGCGGGGTGGCGCGCGGCATGCGCGTCGTCCATAGCGAAGCGACGCTCCTCAACGCGATCCACATCACGCAGGCCGAGGCGCTGGCGGCGTTCGGAAACGAGCAGGTCTACATGGAAAAATTCCTCGAGCGCCCGCGCCACATCGAGTTCCAGATCCTCGGCGATAACTTCGGCAACGTGGTGAGCCTCGGGGAGCGCGACTGCTCGATGCAGCGGCGGCCATCAGAAAGTCATCGAGGAAGCACCCGCGCCGGGCATTACCGTGAAACAGCGTCGCACGATGGGTGACCGCTGCACGGCCGCGTGCAAGGAAGTGGGCTATCGCGGTGCGGGGACGCTCGAGTTCCTTTACCAGGACAATGAGTTCTACTTCATCGAGATGAACACGCGCATCCAGGTCGAGCACCCGGTCACCGAGATGATCACCGGCATCGACATCGTCAAGATGCAACTGCTGCATCGCGGGGGCGAGCCGCTCACCTTCACGCAGAATGAGATCGAAGTTCGCGGCCACGCGATCGAGTGCCGCATCAACGCCGAGGATCCGAAGGGTTTCATTCCCTCCCCGGGCCGGTACGGCTCTGGCATGCGCCGGGCGGCCCCGGCATCCGCGTCGACAGCCACGTCTACTCAGGCTACAACGTGCCGCCCTACTACGATTCGATGATCGGCAAGATCATCGCCCACGGGGAGTCGCGTGAATCTGCGATCGCTCGCATGCGCAACGCGCTCGCCGAGATGGTGGTCGAGGGCATCAAGACCAACATTCCGCTGCACCAGGAAATCTTCAATCACGCGGCGTTCCGCTCGGGCGGCCTGGACATTCATTACCTCGAGCGGCGTCTCGGCCTGAAGTAACCTTTCTCAAGCCTTGGGCCTCGGCCCCCAGGCGTCGAAACATCCCGTCAATCTCTTTGCTCGTGGCCTGATGCCTTCCTCCTATGCCATTTCTGCAACTCACCATCGACCTGCGTGCTGAGGAGGTCGAGCAGCTCGAGTCAGCCTGCCTGAAAGCGGGCGCGCTGTCGGTGTGCCTGGCTGACGCCGGGTGATGCTCCGATTCTCGAGCCGCTTCCCGGCGAGACACCGCTGTGGAGCGAGGTTCGGCTGACAGCTCTCTTCGAAGCAGCGCGCGATCCCGAGCAGATCGTCGAAGCAGCTTCGCACCGCCAGCGGTCGCGATCCGCACGACTATCAATTCGATGCGCTGGAGGATCGCGCCTGGGAACGTGAATGGCTCAAGGACTTTCGCCCGCTCCGTTTCGGGCGTCGTCTCTGGGTCTGCCCGCACGGTCAATCACCGCCCGAGGCCGCGGAGAATGCGGTCGTGGTCTGGCTCGATCCGGGGCTCGCCTTCGGCACCGGGACGCACCCGACCACGGCGATGTGCCTCGAATGGCTCGACGCCACCGCCCTCCATGATCGCGAGGTGATCGACTTCGGTTGCGGTTCAGGGATCCTCGCCATCGCCGCCGTGAAGCTCGGAGCACGCAGCGCGCTTGGCGTCGATATCGATCCTCAGGCGTGCACCGCCACGACCGACAACGCCCGGCGCAACGATGTTGTCGATCGCATCCGTGTCGGATCTCCAGAGCAAGCGAGCCAACCGGTTGATGTGCTCATCGCCAATATTCTCTCCGACCCGTTGATCGAGCTGGCGCCGAGGTTTGCCTCGCTGGTCCGCCCGGGCGGCAAGATCGCGCTCTGCGGCATCCTCGAATCGCAGGCTGCGTCCGTGACACTGGCTTGCGCGCCGTGGTTTGATATGCGCGCGTTCGCCACCCGGGATGAGTGGGTGTGCCTGAACGGGGAGCGTCGCTGACTTGTTCACGCAGTGTCCTCAGTGCCAGACGGTTTTTCGCGTCACCGTCGCGATGCTCAAGGCTGCGCAGGGACGCGTGCGCTGCGGGCGTTGCTCGCATGTCTTCAATGCGCTCACCTTCCTGATCGATCAGCCGGATGCCGATGTGCCGCCGGGTGCCGAGCCCGGCGAGACGCCGCCCCCGGACATTCCTGAGGGACCGAACCGCCGGGCCTCTGATCTGCCGTTCGATCCTGATGACTATTCGAACCAGGACATCCCGGAGTCGGCACTCGAATTCGACCTCACGGTCGATGACCTCAATCGCGTGTTCGTCAAGGCGCCAGCGCCGTCGCTGCAGGTCAAGCCCGCCGAGCCGCCGGTTCCGATTCCGACGCCCTCCGATGAGGACACCGCCGAGCACGAGATCATCGATATAGAGGAGTCAGCCACCGTCGAGGCCATGTTGCTCGAGGGCGAAGACGTCCAGGTGACGGCGAGCCTGGCGCCAGCGACTCCGATGATCCTGACATCGACGCCGACAACCAGACCTCGGAGTTCAGCGCCGCCATGCTGGAGCCGGCGGCGAACGATGGCGACAGCGACACGGACCTCAAGCGCGAGATTGAAAAAGCGTTCGCGAATGATCCGGCCACTCGGCGCCGAGTTCGTGCTGCCTTCCGGCACGCGCCTGAAGCTCAATGACGGTGTGGCCGAGGTCGATTCCGAAGCCGCCACCGCCCTGGAGGCCGATCAGCAACAACGCAAGCAATTGACGCAAGCGCTGGGGGCTCGCGAGTGGGGCGTTGGCGCTACTCCTCGCGATTCAGCTCATCAATTTCAATCGCGACGCGTTGGCGCGCAGCCCCGTATTCGGGTCGGCGATCGGCACCATCTACCGCGGGCTCGGTGTGACGTTGTCGCCTCACTGGGATCTGAACGCCTACGAGCTGCGGCAATGGGGCGCAGCGGCTGAACCGGGCGATATCGGCACGCTTCGCGTGCGGGCCAGCGTTTTCAATTCAGCGAAGCAGGCCCAGCCCTATCCGCTGCTGCGGCCTCACGCTTCAGGATCGGTTCGGCGGGCGTGTCGGACTTGCGGGACCTCGAGCCGCGAGAGTATCTGCATGTGCCGCCGGGCGAAAATGAACTGCTCGGTGCCGGGCAGCGCGTCGATGCCGACATCGCGATCGTCGATCCAGGCAAGGACGCCGTGGGATTCGAGCTCGATGTGTGCCTGCGCAGCGCGACGAACCTGAAATGCGCGGCTGATCAGCCCAAAGAGCCGGGCTGAGGTCTCGCGTTTGCTGCAGATCGGTCCATATTCGCTCTCTTCCCCGCTGGCGCTCGCGCCAATGGCCGGCGTGACCGATCGTCCGTTCCGCATGCTGTGCCGGCGGCTGGGCGCAGGCATCGCCGCATCGGAGATGCTCACTGCCGATGCCCGCCTGTGGCACACGCGCCAAGTCGCAACGGCGCATGACACACGAAGATGAGCCTGAACCGCGCATCGTTCAGATCGCAGGAGCCGAGCCGCAGATGCTGTCGGAGGCCGCGCGGCTCAACGTCGACGCCGGGGCGCAGATCATCGACATCAACATGGGCTGCCCCGCGAAAAAGTCTGCAACAAGGCGGCCGGATCGGCGTTGTTACGCGATGAACAGCTGGTAGCACGCATCCTGGAGAGCGTCGTGCGTGCCGTAAGCGTGCCGGTGACGCTCAAGATCCGCACCGGATGGAGTCCGGAGCATCGCAATGGCATCACGATCGCGAAAATTGCTGAGGCGAGTGGCGTGCTGGCACTCGCGGTGCATGGACGCACGCGCGCGTGCATGTTCCGTGGCAGCGCGGAGCACGAAACTGTATGCGCCATCAAGGCCGCGGTGAAGATTCCGGTTGTTCGCGAACGGCGATATCGATTCACCGCTGAAGGCTCGCGAGATTTTTCAATCGACTGGCGTCGATGGCGTGATGATCGGGCGCGGTGCACAGGGTCGGCCATGGATTTTTCGCGAAGTCAACTTTTTCCTCGCCAACGGACGTGAGCACGTTCCGGTTGCGCTCCAAGAAGTCCGTGATATTCTGCTCGCCCACTTGAAAGCCCTGTACTCGCATTACGGAGAAGACACGGGCGTTCGAGTGGCGCGTAAACATCTGAGCTGGTACTGCCAGCATCATTCCAGAAGCAGGAGAATTCCGCAAGCGAGTGATGACGGCGACGACGATCGATGCGCAGTTCGCGATGGCCCGCGAGTACTTTGATCAACTGGCATCCGGTATCAGCCTGGCGGCTTGATAAGAAGAAAAATTCTTGACGATAGCGGGGAACCTTAAATGGTGGTCAAGAAGAAATCGAAACTGCGCAGAGAGCCTGTGGCTCGCGCGGTAAGCAGGACATTCCCCTGCGAGATCACGCCCACGAAGCGCTCACTACCTACTTCACCAACCTCAACGGTCACCGGCCGGCGGCCCCTCTATGACCTGGTGATGCGCGAAGTCGAGGAACCGCTGTTCAAGGCGGTGCTCGACTATGCCTCGGGCAACCAGAGCCGCGCCGCGGTGATCCTCGGTATCAATCGCGGTACCCTGCGTAAGAAGTTGAAGGAGTTCGGACTCTCCGAAATGACGCCGTTGCGCCGCGCTCTGCTGAGCGTGTCCGACAAGACCGGCGTCGTCGAGTTGGCTCGCGCCCTCGCGATGCGAGTGTGGAAATCCTGTCAACGGGCGGCACCGCCCGGCTCCTCCTGCAGAACGGCGTCGCCGTCACCGAAGTCTCCACGCACACCGGCTTCCCCGAAATCATGGGCGGGCGCGTCAAGACGCTGCACCCGAAGATTCATGGCGGGCTGCTGGGTCGGCGCGGTATCGACGAAGGCGTGATGGCCGAGCACGGCATCGAGCCCATCGACCTTCTGATCGTCAATCTCTATCCCTTCGCGCAGACCATTGCGCGTCCTGACTGCAGCTACGAGGAAGCGGTCGAGAACATCGACATCGGCGGGCCGGCGATGCTGCGCGCTGCGGCCAAGAATCACGCCGATGTGACCGTGATCGTCGATCCGGCCGACTACACCGCACTGCTCGATGAGCTGCAGGCGCACGCGGGGAGACATCGAAGGCCTTCCGGGCGCACGTTGGCGGCGAAGGCATTCGCCCACGCTGCGAGTTACGACACCACGGTCGCCGGGTACCTGATGCAGAAGTGGCCGGTCGCCGATGAGTCCTGGCCCGAAACGCTAACCGCGGTCTTCAACAAGAAGCTCGACCTGCGCTATGGCGAGAATCCGCACCAGCATGCCGCGTTCTACACCGACCCGGGATCGAGAGGGGCCAGCATCGCGCGCGGACACCAGCTGCAAGGCAAGGAACTCTCCTTCAACAACATCGCCGACGCGGACGCGGCACTCGAATGCGTCAGGGCGTTCTCGCAACCGGCCTGCGTTATTGTTAAACACGCCAATCCCTGCGGCGTTGCGGTCGCGGGCGACATCGGCGTCGCCTACGCCAAGGCGTATCGCACCGATCCGACCTCTGCGTTTGGTGGAATCATCGCGTTCAACCGCCGACTCGATGGCGTGACCACTCAGTCGATCCTCAAGCAGCAGTTCGTCGAGGTGATCCTGGCGCCGAGCTTCGATGCGGCGGCGCTGGAAGCCCTGCAGGGCAAGGAAAACGTGCGGGCCATCGCGCTCGGCGACCTCGAGGCACCTGTCGAGCTCGGTCCGGAGTATCGCAGGTGATCGGCGGCGGACTCCTGGTCCAGACCCGCGACACCGATTGCGATCACCGCGGGCGATCTCGACGTGGTGAGCCGGCGCGAGCCGACTGAGGCCGAAGTCGCGGACCTCCTCTTTGCGTGGCGGGTTGCTCGCCTTCGTCAAGTCAAACGCGATCGTTTATGCCACGCGAAGGCATGACCGCTGGGGATCTGGTGCCGGACAGATGAGCCGAGTCGTCTCGAGCCGCCTTGCCGCCATGAAGGCCGCAGATGCGAAACTCGACATCAAGGGCGCGCTCGATGGCATCCAGATGCCTTCTTTCCGTTCCGCGACGGCATCGACCTTGCCGCCGAACACGGCATTACGGCGGTAATCCAGCCCGGCGGTTCGTTGCGCGATCCTGAGGTCATCACTGCCGCCGACGAGCACGGCATGACGATGGTGTTTACCGGCGTCAGGCACTTCAGGCACTAGGCCCCTCTCACCATGAAAGTACTCATCATCGGCGGTGGTGGCCGCGAGCATGCACTGGCGTGGAAGGCCGCGCAGTCGCCCTGATCACGCAAGTGTTCGTCGCCCCCGGTAATGCCGGGACCGCCTTCGAACCCAAGACTCGTAACGTCGATATCTCAGCCGACAACCTGCCGGCGCTCGAAGTGTTTGCGAAGGGCGAGCGCATCGATCTCACCATCGTCGGGCCTGAGGGGCCGCTGGTCGCTGGCGTCGTGGATCGATTCGAGGCTGCGGGGCTGCGCTGCTTTGGTCCCGTCGAGCGCGCCGCGCAGCTCGAAGGCTCCAAGGCCTACACGAAGGAGTTTCTCCGCCGCCATCGCATCCCCACCGCCGCCTCGCGCACTTTCACGCGCGGAGACGTTCGATCCCGGTTACATCGAAGCGCATCGGACCCCGATAGTCGTCAAGGCGAGCGGACTCGCGGCGGGCAAGGGCGTCGTCATCACCGAAGGCCGGCCCAGGCCATCGACACGGCGCAATCGATGTTTGCCGGCCAGTTCGGTGAGGCGGGTCGCGAAGTCGTCATCGAGGAGTTCCTCGCGGGCGAGGAAGTGAGTTTCATCGTCATGGCGGATGGTCGCCATATTCTGCCGCTGGCGACGTCCCAGGATCACAAACGACGCGACGATGGCGATCGCGGACCCAACACCGGCGGAATGGGCGCGTACTCGCCCGCCCCCATCGTTACCCCTCTCCTGCACGCACGCATCATGCGCGAGGTCATCGAGCCCACGATCCTCGGGCTCGCCGAGGACGGGACGCCCTACACCGGATTCCTCTACGCAGGCCTGATGATCGCCGAGGATGGCACGCCCAACGTGCTCGAGTTCAATTGCCGCTTTTGGCGACCCGGAAACGCAGCCGGTGCTGATGCGACTCAAATCGGACCTGGTCCAGCTTTGCATTGCAGCGCTCGATGGGCGGCTCAACCACGTCGATGCGCAATGGGATTCGCGTGCGGCACTCGGTGTGGTGATGGCGGCGCAGGGCTATCCCGACAACTATCCGAGAGGCGATGTCATCACCGGGCTCGGCGCCGCGGCGCGACTGCCCGGAAAGGTCTTCCACGCGGGCACGAGGCTTGCGGAAAGCAAGGTTGTGACCAACGGCGGCCGTGTGCTCTGCGCAGTGGGGCTCGGTGTGATTCGATTCGCGGCGCTCGCCGAGACGCCTATGCGCTGGTGGATGCGATCCAGTGGCCGGGGGCGCAGTTTCGCCGCGACATCGGCTATCGCGCCATCGCTCGCGGATCGCAGCTCGGTGCGGCGCTGTGCCTTCGGGCCGGGCTACTCGTCACCGGAGCCGTTCGGATTTGATTACGCTGATGGCGCGTTGCCGCACAGCGCGAACGGTGACGCTGATCACTTTGCGGTTGGATCGTTCGTGTCGGCTCAGGGGACGAGTAGCCGGCCGAAGGCGCAAGGCCAGCGTCGGGGTTGCAGGCGGCCGTCGGGTGACAAACCGTGCCGCCAGCGCCGGATCACGCTCGCTCCTCGCAGTGCCTTACAAGGCAAACCCGGCAAACACTGAAGCCGGCGCCGTCGGCAGGTGTCACCCGACGTCCACCCGCAACCCGGACCGTCTACGACTTGCGATTCTCGCGGCGGATGACGAGCTTGAGGCCCGACCACGCCTCGTCGACTGCGCAGACCTTGATATCGACGAGACCGAGGGGCAACGCGACTTCTCGGATCGTGTCCTCGGAGATGTCGGTTGGAACCTTCGAGGATTTTTTCGGCCACGACACCCAGATCGCCCCGTCCTGGGGCATCTTGCCAAGCACCGCTTTGATCTCACGGGCGAGATCGGCACGGCGAGTGGCGAAGAGGTGGGCGATGTCCGTGTCGGCAGACATGCGCGCCACGATCGCCACCCCGTCAGGCAGCGGGGCCAGCAGCTTCTCGTAGTTTGCAGGGCTCCGCGCGCGAACACCCGGCTACCAACCTTGATGCCGAGCTTCTTGGCGAGCGCTGTTCCCGAGTATCCAGCCACCAGAGTGCCTCATGTGCGATGGCGATTGGCCGTCTCAGATCTCCCACTTGCCCGCCAACTTCCATGAGACGCGAGGGCGGGATTCCGAAGCTCGAGGCGGCGTACTGTGAGTTGCGTGCGAGGAACAGGAACAGCTTCTTGCGCCATTTGTGCATGCCCCGCCGGTTGCCGAGGACGATGTCGTCGCGTCCGAGGAAGTACACGGCGTCATCCGTGCGTATCGGTAGCCACTGCTGAGCCGCACGCAAGAGCTTGGGAACCTCCGGAAACTCCATGAACCCCATGCGCGCGATGACGCGATACAGGCCAGGCGCCAGCGTCTGGACTTTGACTCGACGCCCTTCACTCACGCGCGGCACCCGTTCGGTGATCAGGGAGAAGATGATCGTGTGCTCGTGCAGGATACCGTTCATCTTCAGGTTGCGGACCAGCGTACGCGGGATGCCCGTGGTGTTGCTGGTCGGAAAAACCGCTACGCCCTCGACCCGTACCGGCGGCTCTCGTTCGAGCTGCTCGAGAAACGACGCCGCCGGGTCGCTCTTCGCGCCGCATCTTTTCGGTGACGATGACTCGACCACGCTGCCAGGTCTTCATCACGCCAAAGATCGTCAGCCCGAAGAGAATCGGGAACCATCCCCCGTTGGGACCTTGTCCAGGTTCGAGACGACGAACGCGACATCCAGGGCGAGCAAGCCACAGACCACGTACAGCTGCAGCCGCTCGGACCGGCCTGTTGCGCCCCATAGCAGCAATAGGATCAGGACCGAATCAATCAGCATGGTGCACGAGACGCCAACACCATACGCGTGAGTGATGTGGGCTGAGGGATCCAAACCCGACCGCAAGCGCTACGGTCGCGGCACAGCTCAGCCAGTTCACCGAGGGAACATAGACCTGGCCTAATCAGCGCGGCGGAAGAATGCTGAATCCGCACCCTCGGGATGTACCCGAGCTGCTGGCATTGCTGCGTGATGGCGAAGACGCCTGAGATGACTGCTTGCGATGCGATGACGCTGGCCGCGGTGGCGAGGACGACCAGCGGAATCAGGGCCCACTCCGGCGCCAGCAGGTAGAACGGATTGATAATCGCCTCGGGCGATGCCAGCAGCAGAGCGCCCTGGCCGAAATAGTTGAGCAACAGGCAGGGCCAGACCACGACGAACCAGGCCATCGCGATCGGCCGGCGTCCAAAGTGCCCCAGGTCGGAGTAGAGCGCCTCACCTCCCGTGACCGTGAGAATACCGCTCCGAACACCGCAAAGGCTACGGCGGAGTGCTCCGAAAAAACCAGAACGCGTAGGCCGGATTCACGGCCGCAAGCACGACCGGGTGCAGCACGATACTGCGGATCCCGAGTCCCGCGAGGACCGCGAACCACAACAGCATGACCGGACCGAACAGGCCGACCGATCGCACCGCTTCCGCGCCGCTGGATCGAGAAAAGCCACAGCAGTGCCAGGATCGCGAGCGGCAGGACGATATGCCCTAACGCGGGAGTCGCGATGCTCAACCCCTCGATGGCGCCGAGTACGGTGACTGCGGGGGTGATGACTCCATCGCCGTAGAACAGCGCACAGCCGATGAGGCCGAGCGTGGCGATCGCGGCCGTACCCCGCATGGGCCGCTCATTGAGGACACGCGTCGTCAGGGCGAGCACGCCCCCTTCGCCGTCATTGTCAGCGCGCAGGATGATGCTGACGTACTTGACTGAAATGACGAGCGCCAGGGACCAGAAAATGAGCGAGAGAATGCCGAGGACACTGGAAGCGCTGACGCTGACTCCCGCCGCATCGGAAAAGCAGGCGCGCAGCGCGTACAACGGGCTCGTCCCGATGTCGCCAAACACGACGCCCATCGCCGCGACCGACAAAGCCGCGGTCCTGAGTCTCATCAGGAAATCTCCCTCTTGTTCTTATCGATCGGTAAAAGCGGACCTGGCGCGCCATCTCGCGCCTTGCTGCCGGGTTGCGCTACCGCTTCATCGCATCGAAGAACTCACCGTTGGTCTTCGTGTCCTTCATCTTATCGAGCAGGAACTCGATTGCCGCCAGCTCATCCATCGGGTGCAGGAGCTTGCGCAAGATCCACATCTTCGCGAGCTCGTCCTGGGCCGTGATCAGCTCTTCCTTGCGCGTGCCGGAACGGTTGATGTTGAACGCCGGGAATACGCGCTTCTCAGAGATACGCCGGTCGAGGTGAATCTCGAGTTGCCCGTGCCCTTGAATTCCTCGTAGATGACATCGTCCATCTTCGAGCCGGTATCGATCAGCGCGGTGGCGAGGATCGTCAGGCTTCCGCCCTCCTCGATGTTGCGCGCCGCGCCGAAGAAGCGCTTCGGGCCGCTGCAACGCGTTCGCATCGACACCACCCGTCAACACCTTGCCCGATGAGGGCACGACGGTGTTGTAGGCGCGCGCCAGTCGCGTGATCGAGTCGAGCAGGATCACGACATCACGCTTGTGCTCGACCAGGCGCTTCGCCTTCTCGATCACCATTTCGGCGACCTGCACGTGGCGGCTGGCGGGCTCATCGAACGTGCTCGAGACCACCTCGCCCTTCACGGTGCGCTGCATCTCGGTGACCTCTTCCGGCCGCTCGTCGATGAGCAGCACGATGAGGACGCACTCGGGATGATTTGCCGTGATCGCAGTCGCGATGTTCTGCAGCAGCATCGTCTTGCCCGCCTTGGGCGGGGATACGATGAGGCCGCGCTGGCCCTTGCCGATCGGCGCCATGAGATCGATGGTGCGGGCGGTCAAGTCTTCCGTGCTGCCGTTACCGCGCTCGAGCTTCAGACGCTCTTTCGGGAACAGCGGCGTCAGGTTCTCAAAGAGGACCTTGTGACGCGAGTTCTCCGGCGAATCGAAGTTGATCTCGCCGACCTTGAGCAGCGCGAAATAGCGCTCGCCGTCCTTGGGCGGGCGGATCAGGCCGGAGATCGGAATCCCCGGTGCGCAGGTTGAAGCGGCGGATCTGGCTCGGGCTGACATAAATGTCATCCGGGCCGGCCAGATACGAGCTGTCGGCCGAGCGCAGGAAGCCGAAGCCATCCTGCAGGATCTCGAGCACGCCGTCGCCGTAGATGTCCTCGCCATTGCGCGCGTGCGCTTTGAGGATGGCGAAGATGATGTCCTGCTTGCGAGAACGCGCGATGTTCTCCAGGTTCATCGTTGTAGCGAGATCCACCAGCTCCGAGACCGGCTTGGTCTTGAGCTCGGTGAGATTCATCGAGCGGCGTGTGGCCGCAGCTCGCTGGGGTGATGACGTCGAGGCCTTCGCCGTCGGCGAAGTTGTCCTCGGGCAGAAAATCATCCTGCCGTCCGCCACGATTGGGGTCATTGTTGCGGTTCTGACGACCGCCACCCTGCTCCCTTGTTGGGTCGGCTGCGAGCCGAATTACCGAGATAGCCTCTCACAGGTTGCTGTCCAGGAAGGCGGCGAGTTGAGACTTGGAGACCGCGCCGACTTTTTGCGCCTCCACCGTGCCGTTCTTGAACAGGATCAGCGTCGGGATCCCGCGAATGCCGAAACGAGGCGGCGTGTGCGGATTCTCATCGATGTTGATCTTGGCGATCTTGAGCCGGTCCTTGTATTCCTCGGCGATTTCGTCGAGTACCGGCGCGATCATCTTGCACGGACCACACCACTCCGCCCAGAAGTCGAGCAGCACAGGTGTGGCAGATTTCAGAATGTCCTCGTCGAACGTGGCGTCTGTGGTGTGAACGATTTGCTTCCCCACTCGGAACTACCTCCCAAAGGGAAAATGAAGGATGAAGATGTGCGAACTCGTCAATGCGATGTGGAATTTGATGAAAGAAGAGCCCCTCAGGGCGTTTGCAGCGTCAGGCGGACGCGGTGCTGCAGTCGATTTACGGTTACAATGACCCTGCGTTGGGTATCGAAATAATCAGGCCGGGTGGTGGAGCTTCAAGGAAGTGCGGACGGAGCCGCTACGGCTGGGCGGTATTGGACCCAACTTTGAGGCAATTTGCAAGCCTCGCTCTCACCACTGTGAGTCAATCGTCTCCTTAGATGACAGAAACACATCTATCTGAACTGCGCTTCGATTCACTGAATCTTCCTGCAAGTCTCGCCCGCGGAATCGCGGACGCCGGCTTCGAACTTTGTACGCCGATTCAGGCCCAGACGCTGCCGATGGCATTGGCGGGACGCGACGTGGCGGGCCAGGCACAAACTGGCACCGGCAAGACTGCTGCGTTCCTGGTGGCGCTGTTCAACAGCCTGCTGACTCGCGCAGCTTCGCCCACACGCCCGGGCACGGCCCCACGCGCGCTGGTGTTGGCGCCGACGCGCGAGCTCGCAGTACAGATCCACAAGGATGCCGAATCGCTCGGCCAGTTCACGGGATTGACCCTGGGACTGGCATTTGGGGGCACGGACTACGAAAAACAACGGCGCACCCTCGAACAAGGGCGTCGATGTGCTGATCGGAACGCCCGGACGCACCATCGATTTCTTCAAGCAGCGCGTGTTCGATCTGCGGCACGTGCAGGTGGCCGTGCTGGACGAAGCGGACCGGATGTTCGATCTCGGCTTCATCGCCGATATCCGCTACGTCCTGCGCCGTCTGCCGCGCCCGGAACAGCGTCTGTCGATGCTCTTCTCCGCCACTTTGTCGCACCGGGTGCTCGAACTCGCCTACGAGCACATGAATAACCCCGAGCTGGTGCGCGTCGAGCCGGACAAGGTCATGGTCGACAGTGTTACGCAGGTCACTCTATTTCCCGGCAATGAACGAAAAGCTGCCGCTGCTGATCGGGCTGCTGCGGCACATGGACCCGCATCGCACCATGGTGTTCGTCAATACGCGTCGCATGGCCGATGAGCTCGAGCAGGTCCTCGGCGCGAACGGTTTTCACGCCGAAGCGCTCTCCGGCGACGTTCCCCAGCGCCAAGCGCCTGAGAATGCTGCGCGACTTTCACAGCGGCAACCTCGCCATTCTGATCGCCACGGATGTTGCTTCGCGCGGTCTGCATGTGCCCGAGGTGAGTCATATTTTCAATTACGACCTGCCGCAGGATGCGGAGGACTACGTGCATCGCATCGGTCGAACGGCGCGCTTGGGCGCCGAGGGCGATGCGATCAGCTTCGGATGTGAAGAATATGTGATCTCCCTGCCCGAAATTGAAACCTACATCGGCCACAAGGTGCCTGTAGAAGCGATCTCACCGGAGATGCTCGCCGAAGTGACTTGGCCCGGCGCTCGCCGCCCGCGGCCGGAAGCAGAAGGCGGAGCCCCGCACTCACAACGCCATCACCGCAGCCGCCGTCAGCGGCGCACCTCGCGCGCGCGAAGCTAGGACGGCATCAGCTGAGCGTGTCTTGCGGGCTGGAGTCATCACCGAGCCCGTTCGGATTTGATGACAGGGACGATACGTTGCCGTACAGCGCGAACGGCAATGCACGTGGTCCTACGGTGTGCCGTTCGTGTCGGGCTCAGTGATGACTCCAGCCCGCAAGACACGCTCAACCCGACTAACTATCCTCGATTGACGGGCGGCGGCGGTCCCTTGAAGTCGGCCGCGGCATTGCGGCGCGTACGGATGACGACCGTGCTTGCGAGCTTGTCGTGAAATCCTGCTTGCGCGGATCGAACGCGACCCACAGAAAGCCAAGGCACAGCGCGAACAGCGAAACGTAGTATCCCAGGTAGCGGCCGATGCACTGGCCTGTCGTCATTGGTCCCCCGGTACGCGCATCGACGATCTTCGCGCCGAAGATCATTTTGCCCGGGGTCGCGGATTTGTAGATCCAGAACACGATGACGGCGATCGCGGTCAGGATGAATGACGCCCGTGATGCCGGGCTCCACATCTCGGCGCTCAGCGCACTCAGCACCTGCACCGGGTCACTGTTGAGTGAGATGTTGTCGTACGCCGAGGAGCGATAGATCGCGCTCACCAGGGGAGAGATCGTCAGGCTCACCAGGATGCTGTCGATGATTGACGCTGCGACCCGGACCCAGAAACCCGCGTATTCGACCCCTTCAACCACAGTTGCTTCGTTCAATGGCCACCTCCGTTTGGGAAGCTAACAGCTCGTCGATTGAATTGACCGCAGGAAACTCCGCGATTTCGCGTCGCGGCCGGGTGCTGTCGGGCCGGGCGATCGCATAGATCCACCCCATACCGAAATCACGCGCGGCACGCAGCACAGGCAGACTGTCGTCCACGAACAGCGTGCGGTCACGATCGAAACGCTCGGCTGCCAGCAGGGCGCTCCAGAACGGCGCGCGCTTCCTTGGGCGAGCCGAACGTGTGCGAGGAATAGACCGCATCGAAATGCCCGCGGAAATCCAGGTGCTCATCCTTGATCGCGAGCGTGGTCGTGTGAGCGTTGGTCACGAGGGCGAGCCGCTTACCAAGCCCCGCGACTCTGCGCACGAAGGTCTCCGCCTGTGGCAGCCAGGCGATGTGTTCGCACGCCTCACGCTTTAGCTGCTCTCGAGGTTGAGGTCGAGCTCGCGGCTCCAGTATTCGATGCAATACCAGTCGAGTGTGCCCTGCTTGGCGGCGAATACCGGGCTGAGCTGCGCCTTGGCCGCATCGAGCTCGAGCCCCCGTGCGGCGGCGAATCCCGCCGGCACGATCTCACCCCAGAACGTGTTGTCGAATTTCAGGTCCAGGATCGTGCCGTCCATGTCCAGGAGCACGGTATCGATCCGGCCCCAATCGGGAATGGATGGGAGCGGCGTATGCATGGCGCCGGTATCATACGGCCGGATGTGGTTCGCTTTCATTCTGGTGCTCGGCGCCCTGTTCACAGCGTGGTTCTGGCAAAGCAGCCCTGCGGGTCTCGCGAGCACGCCAATGCCGTTGCGCTCGACACCTGTCGCACGGCCAACGTGCAGTTTCTCGATGGCACGGTGGCCTTCAGCGGCATGCGACCGGCACGCGACTCCGGACGGGCGGTTGACCTGGCGGCGCAACTACGTCTTTGACTACACCGACGACGGTTCAACCCGGCGACAGGGTTTCGTGGTACTCCTGGGCATCACGCTCGAGGCGGTCGGGCTGGCGCCACGCCAGGTTCACTGAAGGGTTCGATGCTCAACGTCGATCTGCACCTGCATTCGAATCACTCCGACGGGGCTACTCTCGCCCGTCGAGCTGGTCGATCGGGTGGCGGATGCGGGCGTTGAGCTGATGGCCCTCACCGATCACGACACGACCGCGGGACTCGAAGCTGCGCGTGGACAGTGTGTCCAGCGTGGCCTGCGCATGCTCGACGGCATCGAACTGTCCTCGACCTGGCGCGCGCAGACGATTCATGTCATCGGGCTCGGCATCGATTCCCGGAGCCCTGCGCTCGTCGAGGAATCGACCGGCTGCAGGTGCTGCGCCGCTCGCGCCTCGCAGCGCTCGCCGAGCGACTGGAGCGCAAGGCGATTCCGGGGCGTGCAATGCTCGCGCAGCTCGAGGCTGAGCATTCGATTGTTACGCGAACGCACCTGGCCCGCGCCCTGGTCTCGGGCCGGCACGTACACAGCATGGCGGAGGCATTCAAGCGTTACCTCGGACGTGGCGGCGCTGCACACGTGGCCGCGACTTACCCGGATGTCTCGGAGGTCGTGCCGTGGATTCGCGCCGCGGGCGGGGTTGCGGTCCTCGCACACCCGATGCGGTATACGCTGTCCGCTGGCGCGCGACGCCAACTCGTAACCGTGTTTCGCGATAGTGGTGGTACTGCGATCGAAGTCGTGTGCGGTCGCGCCCTCGCGCACATCGAGCCGCTTCGCTGCCCTTGCCGCCCGCTTCGGGCTGGCAGGCTCTGTCGGCTCGGACTTCCACGATCCACAAATACCTTGGAATCCGCCCGGCCGGTTGGCTAAGCTACCGGCTGGAATCGAACCGGTCTGGCAGAGTCTCGCCTGAGGTGCTGCTCGCACCATGAGCCAGCCACCCGACAACGTCGATACCGAGCTGTTCAAGAACATTGAGCGCCTGCGGCAACTGCGGATCGAGTCATCGTGACCTCGACGACGTGATTGCCCGGTTGTCGCTCGACTTCGACGTGGACGAGCTGCAACTCAAGCGCCTGAAGAAACGCAAGCTCATCCTCAAGGACCAGATCGCCAAACTCGAAAGCCAGCTGATCCCTGACCTCAACGCCTGATGCAAAGCTTCTTCAAAGCCATCGAAGGCTTGTTCACCCAGATGTCGAGCGGTGACACGCTTCACGCGAAATCGCGGCGGTACTTGGCCACCTTCGGCCTCGGATGGTTCCTCGGACGCTACCTGCGCAATCGGCTGATACCGCCCGGACGCGCCGCCGCGACCAGCTATTCGCGAGCAGCTCGCCGAGGGGCGATCGAGATCAGCCCCTTCATCATTGCCACGCTCCTGCTGTTCCTGACCCGCGGCCTCCTCAACACCTTCGGGCTCGAGATCAATTTCCTCGACCTGATGCTGCAGCTCATGGGTGCGCTGGTGCTGATCCGCATCGCGCGTGTTCCTGCTGCGTCTTCTCACTGGGGCCCGACACCTGGCTCAAGGGCTGGGAGACGCGCCTGACACTCGTGATCTGGGCAGTCGTCGCGATCAACCTGTTCGGGCGGCTGGCGCCCGTGAAGATCGCGTTTGAACAGCATTCCGCTCACCAAGGGCAAGGATCCGCTCACGGTCTGGTCGCTGCTCGAATCACTTTTCATCATCACGTTGTTCGTCCTCGCCGCGAGCTGGCTGGCGCGCTGGATCGAGCGCCGGCTCATGGCGGTGTCCGGGCTCGCGGTCAGCACGCCGAATCGGCGCGTCGAAGTTCATCCACGCGTTCCTGATCGTTTTCAGCATCCTGATCGGCCTCCAACCACGCCGGACTCGACCTGCGCACGCTCACGGTCTTCACCGGCGCACTCGGTATCGGCCTCGGCTTTGGCCTGCAGGCCATCGCCAGCAATTTCGTCAGCGGCTTCGTACTGCTGATGGACCGATCCATCAAGCCCGGCGACGTCATCAGCTTTACCGGCGCCAGGGGCACGACCACTGGAAGGGTTCGGCTGGGTGCAGGAACTCCAGGGCCGCTACGTCGTGGTGCGCGATCGCGACGGTGTCGAGACGCTGGTGCCGAACCAGAATCTCATCACCAACTCGGTGATCAACTGGAGCTACACGGACCCGAAGGTACGCATCAAGGTGCCGGTGCGGATCAGCTACAAGGACGATCCGGAGCTTGCTCTGCGCGTGCTGATCAAGGCAGCGGAGGGTCACCGCCGCATCCTGCGCGAGCCGGCGCCGGTGTCGCGCCTGATGGCCTTCACCGATCACGGCATGGACCTGGAACTGCGTTTCTGGATTGCCGGACCCGCAGGAGGGCGTGAACAACGTGCGCTCGGAGGTCAATCGCACCATCTGGCGCCTGTTCAAGGAGAGCGACATCACGATCCCGGTCGCGCAGCGCGAAGTGCATGTCCATGCTTCGCCCGAAGACGCCGACGACTGGGCGATCTCCGGCAAGACGCAACGGCGGGACTGAGAAGCCCCGCGCGTGGGTGTCTGCATATCTCAGGACAGATCGAGATCCCCGACTCCGACCTCGAACTGCGTTTCGTCCGCGCTTCCGGTCCCGGCGGCCAGAACGTCAACAAGGTCGCCTCCGCCGTGCAACTGCGCTTCGATCTCGCCGGGACGCAGGCCCTCAATGAGCGCGTGAAAACCCGCATGCGGGCGCTGGCAGAGTCAGCGTCTCAACGACGATGGCAGCGTACTGCTCATCGCGCGCCGGCATCGTACGCAGGAGCAGAATCGGCGCGATGCCCATGAACGACTCGCAGACCTGCATTCGCCGGGCACTCGTCGAACCGAAGATACGCCATGCGACGCGCCCGACGCGGGCTGCGAAAGAGCGGCGCCTGGAGAGCCAAGCGCACCCGCAAATCCGTGAAACGACTACGCGGGCGCGTAGGATTCGACGAATGAAGCGGAGGCCTGGGCGCCGGGGCTGGTGGTCATCACTGGAGCCCGACACGAACGGCACACCGTGGGACTACGCGCATTTTCGTTCGCGCTGTACGGCAACGTATCGATCAATGCTAAATCAAGAATCCGAACGGGCTCTGCGATGACCACTCGGCCCCGACGCACAGGCGACTACGAAGGCGTTCAGGGCGGTGCGGCCCCAGGCAGACGCGCTGGCTTCTCGCCTTCCCCGTTGGGCTTGTCGCCCATCAGGCGGCAGTATCGCGACGTGGGACGCCGGCTACGAACAACACGCCGTTCGAAGCGCCGCGGTCAGCATGCCGCCCACCACCCCGGTGCCGATCGCCCGCCGCGCGTTGGCTCTCCCGCGCCGGTGGAAACACCAGCGGCGAGACACCGAGAATGGCTTGAACGACGTGGCATGAGGATCCGGGCGCAGCCGCAGGTCGCGCCGCCTCTGACCACTGCGGCGTGCAGGCTCTTGCCGCTCACTGGCGCTTGCTCATCGACCGCGAAGAACTCCACGATCAGGATCGGCGGATTCTTTTGCCGCCAACCAATAATTGTGATGAGTCCGACCTTGAAGTGAGACGTCATTGGGCAGAAACCGCCAGCGACACCGCGATCAGCAGCGCCGAGGACGCCGAGCGGCACGATCCAGCATCACGGAGAGCGGCGTGGACCAGCTCTCGTAAGAGTGCGGCAGAGGCACGAGATACGACGACGGATCCGAGAGCGCGAAGAGGAGCGGCGCCTCCGCCCCCGGAGGATTTCCTGCAACGACTGCCCAGCCAGTCGAAGCCGGGATCCCGCGCGGGAGATCTTCCGCAACGATGCGCTCCATCTCCTTCATCGCTTCGCCCGAGAGACTCTTACGCCGGGCGCTGTTCGATAGCCGAGTGAGTCTCCACCGCTGCGTAGCCGTTGTAGCGGGACTGACTGGGTGAGGCGACGATCGGTCGAATTGATCACTGTAAAGAGCGGCACCATCGTCGGCACATTCGACGTCGCCGACGTGCGCGCGGCACGCGCTCGCCCCATGAATGCCGGCGTTGGCGTTTCCGGCGCCCGCCGCCGGCAGGGGTGGAGGAGCAGATAAAAATGCCGGATCGAGATCGGGGCTGGAGCGAAACCCTGCGTCGGCCTGCCATCAGTACCCGCGGCACTCGCCCCTCGAAATAGAAATCGTTGATGTACACCGGTGCCAGCATCAGGCGCACTGGCTGAGAACACATCGTTTATTTGCAGGCCCATCATGTGCCTGTGCCTGTATGCGCGATCGAGCGTCAGGCGCAGCTGCGGTGCCCAGGCTCAGAGAATTCGGGCGCACGTTGGCCGGGATCTTGCTCTGCGAGGCCTTCTGCATCAGCGCTCCCTGTGCGGCGAGCAGCGCCTCGTGACCCTGTCCGGAACGATCCCTCGAGATAGAAATCGAAACCGCACGAATTGCCCGAGGCCGCTGATGGTCGGCAGGTTCGCAAAGAACACCTGTGCGTTCTTTACCGTCGTGAACGCCAGCCTCGTTGGCCCACCCCGCAGCGAAGTCCGATGCCTTGGTCGCGCGATCGCTCTGAAGTCCGCTTCATGCGGATGAAGAGAATGCCGACGTTCTCGCCCTGGCCGATGAAGCTGAAGCCCGCGACCTGGAAGATCGAATTCACGGCTTCTCGTGCTGCCTGAGCCGCTGAGCTGATATCGACGAGCACTCGCTGGTGCGATTCATCGTCGCGCCCGGAGGCAGCTGCACGATAACCGAGCGTATAGCCCTGGTCTTCGTCCGGCAGGAAGCTGCCCGGCATGACGCGCAAACAGCAAGCCGTGCATCAGCACCAGCACTGCGAACGCGATCATCCAGCGCGGCGCGTGATATGGTCGATTGATCCACGCTGGCGCGATGTAGGCGCTGGCCGTGCGATCGTGCAGGGCACTTGTTGAAGCCAGCGGAAGACGAAGTTGGCGCTTCTGGTGCGTCGGCTCTGCAGGATCGTCGCGCACAGCGCGGGGTGAAGCCCAGTGCGAGGAACGCCGAGAACAGCATCGAAATCGCGATGGTGAGCGCGAACTGCTGATAGATCACGCCGACGCTGCCGGTCTGCATCGCGCTCGGGACGAACACCGCCAGCGAGCACCACGCGTGATCGCGATGATCGGCGCCGGTGATCTGGCCCCATCGCCTTGCGCGTGGCTTCGCTTGCGGCGACAGGCCCTCCTCGCGCATGATGCGTTCGACGTTCTCGATCACGACGATCGCGTCGTCGACCACGATGCCGATCGCGAGCACCATGCCGAACAGGCTCAGCTGGTTGATCGGTGAAGCCGAGCGCGTACATGCCGAGGAACGTGCCGATGCAGCGCGACCGGCATCGACCAGCGTCGGGATCAGCGTGGCGCGGAAGTTCTGCAGGAACACCAGCATCACGATGAAGACCAGCACCATCGGCTGCGACCAGGCGTGATGATCACTTCCTCGATCGCGTGCGTGATGAAAGTGCGTCGTGTCGAACGCGATGAACCACTTGACGCCCGCCGGGAACGCTTTGCTGCTAGTTCTTCCATGCTTGCGCTTTGACGTTCGCGCCACCTCGAGCGCGTTCGCGCCGCGGCAGCAGCTGCACGCCGAACGCTGTCGCCGGGCTTGTCGTTCAGGCGTACATCGAAGCCGTAGCCGCTGAGGCCGAGCTCGACGCGCGCCACATCCTTGCAGGCGCACGCGTAGTGCCGTCGGCTGTCGGCGCGCAGGATGATGTTCTCGAACTGCTCCGGGCGCACGTGAAGCGGCCTTCGGCCGCTCACCGGCGCGGTGAACTGCCGGTTCGCCCGGAGCCGGGCTGCTCACCGATCGCGCCGGATGCGAACTGGACATTCTGGTTGCGCACCCGATCGAGAGCATCACCATGGTGCCATCGAATGCTGCGTGCAGCTTGTCGGGATCGAGCCAGATGCGCATCGCGTACTCGCGGATCCGAATTGATTCGCCGAGCCCACTCCTGGATGCGGCGGATCTGGATCGAGAACGCGCGCGCCGCCAGCAGGTTCGTTCAGCGCCTGCGAACTGAACGCGTCGTCCTCGGCGCGGATGCCGATGGCAACCAGGAAGCCGGCATTCTCTTTCGAGCACTGTGACGCCCTGCTGGGTGACTTCGGTGGGGAGCCGCGGCGTCGGCGAGCGTCGCACGTGTTCTGCGTCTGCACGGCTGGGCGATGTCGGGATCCGTTCCCGGCTCGAAGGTGAGCGTGATGGAGGAATCCCCGTTCGAGCTCGAGGACGAGGTGAAGTACAACAGGTTGTTGATGCCGGTGAGCTGCTGCCTCGATCACCTGGGTCACGGCCTGCTCGACGCGTTATCGGCGTTGGCGCCCGGGTAGGTGGCCGACAATGCTGATCTGAGGTGGCGCGATATTGAGGATACGACTCGCAGCCGGCAGGCGGAAGATCTGCCAGCAGGCCACCGACGGTGATCAGGATCGCGATCAGCCAGGCGAATACCGGGCGATCGATGAAGAATTGCGGCATCGTCGGGTCCTTCTGATCAGTGCGGCGCCGGGAGACGGAGCCGCCGCAGGATCCTGGCCGGGAGCGTTCGGCTGCGGTGCCTGTGCGGCGACGGCCTTTGCCGGCGCGCCGGGATGCACCTTCTGCAGGCCCGAGACGATGACCTGGTCGCCGTCCGCGATGCCCCCGGTGATCACCCAGCGATTTTCCCGTGCGCTGCGTGATCTCCACGCGCTTCTGCGCGACGTTGCCCGTCGGATCCGAGGGACCATTACGTATGGACCGACGCCATCGCGCAGCACCGCGAGTTGCGGCACCAGAATGCCTCTGGTTGAGCTCACCGATGGTGAGACGCAGGTTGACGAACAGACCCGGCAACAGGCGCCGGTCCGCGTTCGGAATGAGGCCGCGAAACGCGACGGCGCCCGTGGTCGGATCCACACTCACGTCGGAAAAATCGAGCGAACCGACTTGTCCGTGGCGGGGTGCCGTCCGTAAAGATCAATTGAACCTGCGCCTTGTTCGGATCCACCAGCGTGACGGCACCCGCGGTCTGCGCGCGCGACGCAGCGCCTGGACCTCGGACGCCGGCCGATCGAAGTTCACGTAGATCGGATCCGATCTGTTCGACGGTGGTGAGGAGTGTTGCTTCGCCCTGGCCGACCAGTGCGCCCTCAGTCACCCGCTGTTGGCTCGATCGGCCCGAAAATCGGCGCCCGCACCAGTGCGTAGCTGAGATTGATACGCGCGGTTTGCAGGTTCGCCGTCGCCTGTTGGACGGCCGCCGCGGTGGAACAGCTCATTCGCCTCCGAGGTATCCACGTCCGATTTCGACACCGCGCCGGTGGTTTTGAGTTCGCGCGTGCGCTGCGCAAACAACCGAGCGTTGGTGGCGTTCGCATCAGCCTGCGCGAGCGCGGCTTCCGCCGCTGCCAGCGAGGCCTTCAGCGGCGCCGGATCGATCTGAAACAGCGGCTGGCCCTCTTTGACGTCGGAACCCTCGACATACAGCCGCTTCAGAAGCACGCCGGTAACCCGCGCCCGCACATCGGCCGCTCGCGTGGCGGAGAGCCTGCCAACGAGATCCCGCGTGAGGGGGACCGTCTGCGCCTGCGCCTTGATGACCTCGACCTCGGGTACCGGAAACGCCGGCGGCGCCGATTTCTTACGCGACTGCCGGGGTGGCAATCAATATCGTGGCGACAGTGAAACGCACAGCGCGTGACTTCATGGGGCTTTCACCGGGCTCCGTCCGTGGCACACACGGGGTGATTGGGGGTCGGCCGACTCGCGGGCGAGCGAGCCTTCAGGTCGCTATCGTACCGAACTGTGCCCCTTTGATGCAGGTCGGCGCTGGTGGTTCGTTGCTTGGGCCGGACGGGCTCTTCAACGAGCGCTCATCGAGACTTCTGTGGCGCCCGGCAGACGACTCAGGAAGTCGGCCCCCACTATTTGCGAGGGCGTTCGAAACCCGGCCGGTGCCGATTGCGAAGAGGGTGCGGTCGATGAGCGCGAAGCCGTATGCATGGTCGTCGTGTAGCCGTTGGGCACGCGAACACGCCCCACAACGGTGCGAGCCATTGGCATTTCGTCCCTCGCCCCACAGCAGGACGGGGTTGTGCTCACGTTGCTCCTGGTCAGGACCGGGCGCGCCGCGATCGACGCGGCGCTCGAGGCAAGCCCGCACCGAGGCAGGCCGAGCAGCAAGCGCCACGGCTGAGCAGACGTAACCTGCGAATCGCGCGCGGCGATGCGGGGACATAGACCTCGACGTTCGGTATGCCGGTCGTATGGAACGCTGTGCTCACATCCCCCACGGAATGGCGATGGCGCTCTTCGGTCCTTCGCCAAAATCGATCTCGCGCACGCGGCTCGCAAATGGAATGCTGATGATCGTTCCCGTCCACGCGAACGGCGCTGCCATGACGCAGCCTTTCGATCATCGTTTTTGCAGTGCCGCGACTGGGCGCGCCTACGGCTGTCGAAGCCGAGTGCGAGGTGAGTCGCATCGGGTAGTGCGCGTTTGATCTGCGCCGCGAGACAATCGCTCGGTACGACATCGAACCCAGCGCCGGGGCATAGCAGCACGCCCGCACGCCGTGCCTCCTCATCAAGAGCGCGCGCCCATTCGAAGACCTCGATCTCGCCCGTGATATCAAGGTAGTGCACGCGCGATCCGAGGCATGCCGGATCATCGGGGCGCGCGGTCGACGAGAAAGGCCCCGCACAATGCAGCATCACAGAAACGCCTGCGAGCGCTTGGGCCAGGGCCGCTTCGTCATCGAGGCGAACTGGCGCCACTCGCAGCCAAGCTCCTTCGCCAGCCGCTCGATCGCCGTGCGCGTTTCGGCCCGCAAGAATCGGCGCTCGTTGCCGCGCGCAGGCTTCACGCGCGATCAACTCACCCGTATAGCCGTTGGCACCGTACAGCATCCATAGTGCCGCCCCAGACCGCTCATTGTGGTTGTGATACCGCCGGCGCCGTCCAACCTTTGGCTGGCATCGGGTCCCCTGCGTTAGTGATTTGATTCCGCTTCCCGGCGCATTAGATCCCAAAGGGCCTGCACGTGAGAACGCTCCGTCGCTTCTGCGCCGATCGAAACCCGCACCATCCAGCGACCTTGAAGCTGCGCCGGCGTAAGCCAGGCGCGGCCTGAAGCGTTGATTCGATTGCACCAGGCGAGCGTGTGGCGGTCGAGCGCTGCTGCCTCGAGCCCGGTGGGTTCGTGTCGCACGCAGACGGTTTGCAGCGGCACGGGCGCGAGCCGCTTCCAGCCGGGCGTCAGCGTCGACCTGTTCCTTGAGCCACTGCGCATTGGCCAGATCCCGCCGCAGGCGCGCCTGCAATCCGGCGACGCCCTGCTCGCGAATCAGGAACCAAAGCTCAGAGCGCACGGAACCTGCGACCCAGTGGGATTCCCCAGTCGCGAAAGTTCTTCGCTTCGCTATCGGCTTCAGTGCGCAGGTAGCTGGGGTTGGTTGACATGACGCGCACGCAGCTCGCCCGGATTGCGCACGAAGTAGGTCGCGCAGTCGAAAGCCGCGCCGAGCCATTTGTGCGGATTGATCGCTATCAGAGTCCGCGGACTCGATGCCCTGCCACAACGTTCGACACTCGGGCAGGATCATCGCAGAGCCAGCGAGCGCCGCATCGACGTGCAGCCAGAGGCCGTGGATGCAACGCGAGTCTCGCGATATCCGCCAGGGGATCGATGGCGGTCGTGCCGGTGGTGCCGATCGTCGCGACCACCGCGCCAGGCGTCGAACCTGCGGCCACGTCGCGTTCGATTGCCGTCTGCAGGGCATCGACGCGTAGCGCGTGATCAGCATCGGTGGGGATGAGCCGCAGATTCTCCCGGCCGAATCCGCGAGCAGCGCCGCTTTTTCGATGGAGCTGTGGTTCTGCTCCGACGAATAGACCGTGACTGGCGAGGTTTCGGCCTGCAAGCCGCCGTGCATTGCGCTATTTGCAGTCGCGCGCTCGCGCGCACACAGAAGCGCGACCAGGCTCGCGGTCGAGGCTGTGTCCTGTATTACACCGTTCCACTCGTTGCCAAGTCCCAGCATCTGGCGGAACCAATCCGTCGTCACTTCCTCGGAGCTCAGTGAGCGCAGGGCTCGCGGCCCAGTTCAGGCCGATCTGCGCGAGCCCGGTACTCACGTAATCGCCGAGCACCGAGGCGAGCAGGCTGTTCGAGGGAAGTAACCAAAGAATGATGGATGCTGAAAATGGCTGAGCGCCGGAACGATGTGGCGGTCGAGATCCCGCACGATCTGCTTCGAAAGACTCAGCGGTTTGCAGGGGCGACGCCGGCAGCTGAGCGCGCAACTGCCCATGCTTGCACTTGCGACAGCGCCGGAAACTCGCCCGCCATAGACACGCTGGCGAAAGTCCGCAATCCAGTCGATCAGTTCGTGCCCGTGCTTGCGAAACTCCTCGGGTGTCATGCGGTTACCTACTTATCCCCCTCTCCGCAATGGCCGGCTCGGACTGGGCTTTACGAGCCACGCGGCGAGTGCCGGGCAGCAGCAGGATGGCGCCGAGCATGTTCACGACGAAGAGGAACGTGAGGGAGGATTCCCACATCCGCCTGGAACTAGGCGGCGAGAACACCCACGTCACCACTCCGATCGCGAGTGTAATGCCGGTGAAAATGACACTTTCGCGCCCGTGACACGCAGCGTGTGCAGGAAGGCCTTGTGCACGTCGTCACCCTTCTCCAGATAGTCCTGCATGCGGCTGAAAAGGTAGATGCCGTAGTCGACGCCAATGCCCACGCCCAGCGCCACCATCGGCAGGGTCGAGATCTTCAGGCCGATGCCGACGATCGCCATCACGGCGTACGCGAGTATCGAACCAAGAGCGAGCGGCAGGATGACGCACAGCGTCCCGGTGACCGAGCGGAAAGTGAGCGAGGCACATGAAGATCACAGCGCCAAATACGCCCAGGAGGATCGGGTATTCCTTCTCTTTCACTTCTTCGTTGGTCGCCGCCATCACCCCAACGTTGCCGGTCGCGAGCCTGAAGGTCGCCTTCGGGGTGGGATTTTCGTTGCGCCATTTCTTGACCTCCGCGACCACGCGCTCGATGGTCTGGCACGATGATCGGTGGTGAACATCATCACCGGCATCACGCTGCAGTCGCTGTTGAAGAGTCCGGTGCTGGTCTCGAGGTACGCCTGTGCCTGCACCGAGCTGCTCGCGGTTACGGGGATGTTGCGCCACTTGAGGCTGCCTTCGTTCCACCCTGAACTCACAATCTTCATCACGCCGGGAAGCGCCATCACGTTCTGGATGCCCTCGACATTCGCCATGTGCCAGGCGAAACGGTCGATGGCAGTCAGCACGTCGTAGTCGATGCAGCCGTCCGGCTGTGTCTCGACGATGACGTTGATGATGTCGACACCGATCGAGAACTTGCGCGTGATAATGTTCGAGTCGACGTTGTAGCGTGAGTCGGGCCTGAGCTCGGGAACTCCTGCCTGGGTGTCGCCGATTGGGGTTTCACGGCCTTTCCACCAGCCCAACGCCCCCAGCACGACGGCAATCACGATGATCACCGCTGCCGGCCCGCGCTTCGCAACCCCCGATAACCATTCCCAGAAGCGCAGGACGTGTGCATTACGACGCTCGATTCGCGCCCGGTAGCCCGCATCGAAGCTCACGTACGACACCAGCACCGGCAACAACACGAGATCGGTGAGGATTACGATGCCGACGCCGAGGCTCGCGGTGATCGCCATTTCTCGGATGACCTGCACCGGGATGAGCAGGATAGTGATGAATCCCACCAGGTTCGGCGAGCAGCGCGACGATCGCGGGCAGGAAGAGTTGGCGGAAGGTGCGCTGGGCCGCAGTCATGCTGTCATCACCCGCGAGCGCCGCATCCTTCACCGCGCTGATCTTCTGCAACACCGTGACTCACGCCGATCGCAAAGATAATGAATGGCACGAGAATCCCGAGTGGATCCACGCCGTAACCGAGAAGCACCAGCATGCCCAATTGCCAGATCACGGCGACGATCGAGCTCACGACCGGGATCAGCGCCACCTTGAAGGACTGGATGTAGATCCACACCGAGAGCAGCGTCAGCACCACGGTGATGCCGGCGAACATCGCAACCGACAGCGCAACCGTCCGCGATGTCGCCGACGATCTTAGCCAAAACCGATCATGTGCACTTCGACTGGCGTCGTAGACGCCTGGACCTGGACGTGCACCTTGCCGTCCATCAGGCGATTGCGGATCTTGGTCTCGAGGTCGTGCGCGACGCGGATATGAGTCGAGCGGCTTGCCCGTTTCGGGATCAACGTCCTGCAACGTCGCGCTTACGATCGCGCCCGAGAAATCGTTAGCCACCAGGCGGCCAACAATCCCCGCCTTGAGGATGTTCTCGCGCACCTGCGCGAGCCCTTCAGGCGTCGGCTGAAAATCGGCGGGAATGACGTTGCCTGCCTGGATTCCGTCCTCGACCACTTCCGTGTAACGCACGTTCGGCGTGAACAGCGATTGCACACGCGCCCGATCGACGCCGCGGATGAAAAACACTTCGTCCGTCGCGGTGCGCAACGCCTGAAAGAATTCCGGTGTGAACATGTTTGCCTTCACGCGCAATCACCGCCACCAGCACCCGGTTCGCCCCGCCGAACTCCTCCTGGTGCTTGATGAAGGTCTGCATGTATTCATGCTTGAGCGGCAACTGCTTGGTGAAATTCGTATCGATGCGCAGGCCCGTGAGCGCGGCGTAGATCATCACTGCCGTGATCACTGCAAAGGCAATCACGATGGTCACGCGGTGGCCGAACACGTGTGGCGTCAGCCACTCGACGAAGCGTGCCTCGCGGTTGTGAGGAAGAGGTCTTCACGGGGAAGCGCCCGGCATTGCGATCGACTTGATGCCGGCCTCCCCGACCGTGACGAGGCTACCGTCCGCGGCGAGCGCGGCAGCGGGAGACCCGCTGCGATCTCCCTGGGCGTGCAACTCGAAACTGCGTCCACCGTCATGACTCACCAGGAGCGCACCGGCCAGGCCTGTGATCACGATCGTTTCGGCCATCGAGACGCAGGCCGTTGGTGAGCATTGCCGTGGTGTTGGAGGCAATCGCCTGCCAGGTTGCGCCTGCATCGTCGGAGCGGAACAGGTGCGCCTCGCAGGCCAAACGCCAGGAGCGAGGGCGGTTCGAGCGGCAGTACCCCGAAGAAAGATCCCTCGTAGGGCGAGGGCAACTCGAGCCAGGTCGCACCGTTGTCATCGGAGCGGAACAAATGCCCCGCTTCCGCAGCCAGGTACAACTTACCGTCGGCAGAAGGCGCCACCGCGTTGAGGTGCATGTCGCTCGCTGCGCCCCTCGACGTCGTACTCGTCTGCTTTGCCATTGCCTGCCGCGGCCTTCGCGGCTGCAGGCTTTCGATCAGTGGCTGCGGCTCGAAGATCTGTTCGCTCCACGTACGCCCGCCGTCGTGGCTCGAGAGGATGGTTCCGTAGGCGCCGAACGCGAGGCCGTTGTCCGCGTCGCCGAACCATGCGTCGAGCAGTGGCCTGCTCCTTCTCGGGGCATAGTGCTGGCGAGTCCAGGTTTCACCGCCGTCCTCGCTGCGCAAGATGACCTCGTCGTGCCCGACGCGCCCAGCCGAGTTGTGCGTTGAGAAAAAGACGCCGGTGAGGTTGGCGCGCGTTGGAACCTGTGACCGCCGCCACGTCCTGCCCTGATCGTCGCTCAGCAGCACGTGTCCGGCGTTCACCAACGACCACCATGCGTGAACCCGCCATGGCGGCATCGACAGCAGCGCACCGACTGGCGAGGCGCGCGATTTCCGAGCTCTCGACGCCGGGCCCTTTGGGCTCATCCCCGGTGAGCACAGGACGGGCTGAGGCGAGGCACGCCCTGACACGGCGAGAAATGGCGAGCGGCTTCATCTTTGTCCAGGTCTGATGGGCCGTCCTTCCCTGGGCCCGTTCTTGCTTGATTACCCAGGTGGACGTTCCCGCATCCCGCGAAAGCTGACACGTGCACTGCGATGGGCGGTCGTCGCGTCGGCCGAGGAAAGCGTGACGCCCATCAGACCTGCGAAACCTGCCGCCCTGCACGAAAGTGCCGCGGGTTCGAAGCGCGTTGGGTTGATAGCGTGGCGACGGTGCGCTGGATCGTGTAGTCGTAGCTGCTGACTCTCGTCCTGCAGCCCGAGCGCGAGGTAGCGTCGGTCGCAGGTCCATCACCAGCTCGAGCGTGGTCCACAGCAGTCGGCACTTCGTAGTACTCGCATCGCATGACCCTTCCTGCACCCGCCACAGCTGGTCGCGCTGTCGGTAGCAATCGACGGCGAGGATCTGCCAGGAGTCCTCATCCACATACACAACGTGCGCCGCTTGTACACGTGATCTGTGCCCGCTTTCACGCGTTGAATCCGACCACCCAGACACGGTGCAGCTCGTAGCGCGGCATGGTCCTGGTTGATGTGCTGCGGCTTGAGGAGGTCGCTTGTACTTCGAGCTGCCCGCTGTTGAAGCCGGTAAGCGTTATACGGGACGTACATCTCCTTCTTGCCCACTGAGCTTCAGTCGAAATCAGCGTTCGGGGCTGCCGTTGTACATGTCGAACTGGTCGGAGGTGCGCTGGTTAGTCCGCGGCCGTGCCTGGATTGACGAACGGCAACGTTTGGCGCGCGACGCAACGCGGCGCTGCCCGGGTTATAGAGCCAGGCGCGGCGATTCTCCTTCGACTGATCGAGCGTCTCGTGCAACAGCGGCAGATCTCGCCCGCGAGGCGCGCCGGCGCCACGGTTTCCTGGATGAAGTAGAGGATGACGTTGTCGAGCTCCGCTTCACTTTGGCGCCCGCGAGGCTGTAGACGACGTAAACTCGTCGCCGTGAACTGACCAGGGTGTAGTCGCCGCCCGCGGTGGTGCAGCCTGCCCGATGCTGCGCTGGGCCGCGTCCGCCCGATAGCGCAGCACGTGGTTCCAGAACACCTCCACGCCTTGCTTCGGGATCGGGAACGGAATGCCGATCACGGCCCCGGTCACGCCATTGCCGCCGGCCGCCAGAGTAGCCGTCGTGGCGACGCTCTTGGTCGCATCGTAGATACGCTGCGGGTACGCGCGGCCGTGCGGTGGCTCGGGTACACATTCATGAAGTACGTGTCCTTGTACGTCTTGAGGAGCGCCTTGTGTCCTCACGGTAAGATTCGCGGCGTATTGAGCGGCGTTCTGCGCGTTGATTTTGAAAAGCGGCTTTTCGCTCGCAAACGGATCAGGTGGATGCCTGCGTGTGTACCCGGAGACGCCAGCCTTGGCTGCGGAGATCGAGCCGCCATCCCACGCGGGGATCGTGCCCGCGGAGTTGCCCGCCTTCTCGCCGCCGAGTGGTGTGAGATCGGCGCCGAGCCGGGCCGCTTCCTCCGCGCTGATCGCTGCCTGGGCCTCGGCCCGCGAATGCGCACAGCGCAAGAACGGCCCCCATCGAAACCAGTGCTCTTGTCCGCATGGTCAGTCCCCTCGCTCGCGCGCTGTCAGAATGAGAACTTCAGCGTTGCTGCGACGAAATCACGATCGTTGATGTCGTTGTAGCGGCCCGCGCCGCCGTATTCTCGGACCAACTCAGGTCCACTTCCAGGTGTTCTGCAGGTTCGCAGTGACGCCGAGCGTGAGCGCGTAGCGGCCCTCGACGAACGCACCGCCGGGACCAGGCGTGGTGCCATCGACATCGTGCTGCCAGAAGAAGCGTGGAATAAGGGTCCACGGGCCCATCGCATTGGGATACTCGAGGCGCCCCGCGATGCGATAGCCCCAGGAGTCGGCGTCGGCGAAGCGGTTCTGCGGCTCGACCAGGCCCAGAGCCAGGCACTGCGCTGCTGGCAGTTGCGGGCAATAGACGGCCGCGCAATTCGAAGTTGCCGCTCACCGAGTGCCAGCCCGTTGTAGCGCAGACCGCGGTCATTGCGCTCACCCTCGTTCTTCTCTCAGCTGTTAGACGTGCGTGTACGCGCCTTCGAACACGGTGACGAACTGCGAAGCACCTAGCACATTCTGAGAAAACCTTGGTGGCGGTGAACTGGCCCCTGCAGCACGTCGTGCGTCTTCCACCCGGTGACGACCTGGTTGACGCCGAACTGCCCGAGCTGACCGCAACGCGCGAGCGTTGGCAGGGCGGCGGTGCAGGTGGTCGGGAATGGCACGCCAGGCGCGCTCAATGGAAACAGCGCGCTCTCGAGCGGTGTCAGGGCTGCGAACAGCACCTCCACGTCATCGAACTGCAGCGGCATCGTCCTGACGGAATGACGCTTCTCCTGCAACGCGACGCCGGTCATCTGAACTGCGTGTTGAAGCTCAGGCCGATGAGCTTGATGTCTTCCGAAATTGGGTGAAGTACTCGGCCGTCTGTGCGAACTCGTGGGTGGCGATGTTGGTAGCGTTGCGCCCAATGTCGGAGGCGCTCACGCCAAGCAGAGGCCTGGGTCGCACCGATGGTCGCGTATTGTGCTGCGGTCTGGGCCGTCAGGTTGCCGCCACGGCTCGCCGAAGCCTGCACCGCCACTGGCGCGACAACTGCTGCCGCAGTGGCGATGGCCGCCTGTACCGGAAGACCCGCGGCAACTGCGCCCCGAAAGCCTGGGTCACGCGCCTCACTGCAGTGGCCGCACCGGCTGCATTGCCGACGCCAGCCTGTGCACCGGTGCGACCAGAGATCAGCGGCAGGCGGCTGTGATAGCTGATGTAGTACAGGCCAAATTCCGTGCCATTCAGGAATCCTGGAAAGTAGGTCCGGAACGCGACGCCGAACTGACCGCTGTCGTCGGGTTCGATCGTCGGACCGCGCGGTACGGCACTGGAAGTTCGTGATGAACGGCGTCCGCCGAGAGGCGTGGAAGTCCACGCCCTGATCGGAGAAGCCGCCAAATCCCAGCACCACCTTGCTGCCGCCGGTCGGCACGAAATCATTGCTGCTCCAGTACGAGCCCACCGGCTCCGGCCGCGTATCGTTCCAGTCGAACAGGTACAGGCCCTCGACGCTCGTATTTTCGGTGATGCCCAACGACACGAACGCCATTTCCTGGGCAGGAATCCTTCCTTCAGTTCCGCGCCCGGCTGGCGCAACGCCGGAGACGTCGAAATGATTGATGTTGTTGATGCCGCCCTGGATGAAGGTGCTCTCGCCCCAGCTCACGACCTGGCGACCCAGCCGAAACTCGGCGGGCTTGCCGCCAATGGTCGGCCGCCAGTAGGCGAACGCGTCGAGCAGCCGCACGTAGCTTCCCACCAGATCCCTTCGAGGTGCTCGGTGAGCGGCGTGCGATCGGTGTCATGAATTCTCAACGACATCGTCATACAGCGCAGAGCCGCGCACGAACAGGCCAAAGTCGCCATAGTTCAGCCCGATCCCCGCTCGTCAGCTTGAAGGTGCGGGCATGCAGCCGCCGGTGTCGTAATTCAGGCTGCCATCGTCGATGTTGGGCGAGCGGCCGCAGCCGCCGTTCGCAATGCCGGATCAGGTTGCAGTCGCCAGTCCTGAATGCGAAACGCCATGCCATACGAAATCGTGGTGTCCCAGCCTTCCGTTGAGCGCCCCGTGGAGAAGTCGACCGCCTGAGCCGGCATCGCCAATGTCGCCGCGCCAAGCGCGAGCTGAGGCGCACGCGATCCAACGCGTGTGGCGGGAGTGAGCCTCACTGCCGATCTGATGTGCCTTCATTTGGAGCCCCCCGAAAGACATCTTGTTGCCGACGTCATCCCTGAGTTTGTTGGTTTATTACCGAATCAGGGGTTCGAACACAGCAGTTGTGGATGGCGTGTGAAGCATGAGCAGCAAGAGTCGGATCGCTACTTCCGCGGAGGCAGGATGAGCCGGGCATGGGTCGGGGGAAACCGTGCCAACGCCGGGCGGGCAGTGTTCGCGGGTTTGCATGTTCCGGCAGCAGTTCATCGAACGTGATCAGCCTGGCGTTGGCACTTTCCCCCACCCATGGCCGGCTCGGACTGCGCCTATGCGTGCGTCACCCGCAGAATGCTGTGGCGGATCTGCTCGCTCAGCACGAGCTGTGCATCGTTGGCGACGTTGAGCAGCACCTCGTTGAACAGCGACGGCGGTTGTCCGCGCTCGTTTGCATGTACCCCCGCCCCGCAACAGGTCGATGAAATTCGAGAACAGCGTCTTGCTCGAAGAAATTCCGGCGAGTTCAGCTCGTACAGCATGGAGATGCGCTGTGCCATCAGGTGGCAGCGCTTGACCAGCGCTTCCTGGCTGATCAGGACCGCTCCCAGCCTGAATCAACAGTGCAATGGCCATGTAGTAGCGTTGCACGATCTGGATCGCGCCCTGCGCGAGCACCGAAAGCTGCATCGCCTCTACCACGAGCGGGGAGCGACGGCGCCATTTCGGTGCCGTCCGCGTTGCGCTCGATGAGTTGCAGCTGCGCGAATTGATCGAGAACGGGACTGCACGATCGTCGGGCACCTGGTCCTCGCGCCAGGGCAGGAACAACTCGGCCGCGATGTACGGATAGATCCGCCAGGCCAACCGCATCAGGTCCTCGGTGCGCAGCGAAGGATTGTTGAGAAAACAGCACGCCAGCAGCGAAGGCATTGCGAACAGGTGCAGGATGTTGTTGCGGAAGTAGGTGTGCAGAATCGCGTTCTGCTGGTTCATGCGCAGCAGGTCACCGAGCGGGATGGCTGACACGCTCGATCACCTGCATCGCCTGAGCGTGGCGCACGATCCCGGCGCCATCCAGCTTCCGTCACCGTGACCTGCCGCGAATACGGCAGGCCGAGAAGCATGGCGCGATACAGATCGAGCTGGCGAACTGCGTCGCTCGCGAGCAGCGCCTGGCGCGGCGTCGCGAGGATAGTCATCGCCATCAGATTGACGGGCGTAACTGCGGCTGCGCCGTTGATCTTCACCATGATCTGTGGGCAGATCGTCGATCGTCTTAGTGAACCAGGCCGGGCGGGTATCGTCGGCGAAGGCCGCGCCGTTCCAGGACGGATGGTGTTTTCGGATCAGCTCACCAAGGTCAATCGGCTCGCCGAGGCTCACGTGCACCTTGCCGAACTTGCGCCTGAGGCTCGGCAGGCTCCGTAGCAGGCTCCAGACCGACTCCTTCTTCTTGGGCTGTCCGCTCAGTTCGCCGATGGTAGGTCTCGCCTTCCACCAGCCGCTCGTAGCCGAAATAGACCGGAATGAACACAACGGGCCGGCCGGGTCGCGCAGGAAGCTGCGCACGGTCATCGACAGCATGCCGGTCTTGGGCGGCAGCAGCCTGCCGGTGCGGCTGCGGCCGCCTTCGATGAAGTACTCGAGCGAGTGGCCGCGCGCCATCATCAGCCCCAGGTACTTGCATGAACACCGCGGTGATAGAGACTGTCGCCACGAAAGCTGCGGCGCAGGAAGAATGCGCCGCCCTTGCGCAGGAACCGGCCGATCACCGGCATGTTGAGATTCACGCCCGCAGCGATGTGCGGAACCGCGAATCCCTTGGTGTAGATAATGTAGGAGAGCAGCAGGTAGTCCATGTGACTGCGGTGGCAAGGCACGTAGACGATCTCGTTGCCGGCCGTGACCTGGTGCAGCACCCGCTCGCATGATGCAGGACGACGCCGTCGTAAAGCCGGTTCCACAGCACGCCCAAGAACGCTCGCCAGGTACGTGATGAAGGCGTGCGAGTAGTTCGCAGCGATCTCGTCGGCGTAGCGCTTGGCCGTGAGGAGTGCCTTCGCGGCGCGTGAGCTTTTTCTCACGCATCTCTTGCGCGACCGCAGCCCGCACCGGCGCGTCGCGAGCACGCGATTGACGATGGTGCGCCGATGGGACAGATCCGACCGGATTGCCGCCGCGCGCTGAGCGAACGCAATTGCGAGCGCAACAGCTGGTGGAGAGCGCCTGACGGCGCGTGCGGGCTCGAGCCCCGGTAGAATGAAATCGCGCAGCGCGTGGGGACTCGCCGAATTCCACGAGCGTCGATCTGCCGTTGAAGATCACCATGAGGAAGCGACGAAAGCGGCCGGCAAGGCCCAGTTCTCGGCGAGCAGCAGTCGGAGCGATGAGCCTTCCTTCTGTGGAGCGCGCCCTCAGTAGATCGCCACCGGCACGATATCCAGATCGAGCGTCGGATCAGCGCCTCGCTGCGCTCACCAGATTCGCGAGTAACTCCGGTGGACGCAGATCGATACGAGTACCGAAGGAGCCCGCACTACGCTCCAGGTAACAGACCGGAGCGTCAAAGTTCACTCACCGAGCCGATGACGAGCCGCCGGCTGGGCCGCGGCAGGCCGAGATTCACGCAGGTATCCCGCAGCACCAGCAGGTCCGCGAGACTTTCTTGTTCCAGGACGTAGCACTTGGGCCGATCGCGGTCTGACAGGCGCTGGCGCAATGTCGGGCGGGCGCACGGTGGTGCGCACCCATAACGAGATCGTCTTGCGCAGCAGCCAGATAAAGGGCCGCGCCAGGCTCAGGCCCACGTTCATGCGATGAGGAGAGAGTCAGTCCTGAGGCTCGGCGGGTTGAGCACCTTCGGCAGCATCGACCTGGCGGTTGAGATCCGGCATGCGATTCTCCACCTGTTGTTCCGCCTGCTGCTCAATTTTCTGCTTCTGCTTGATCATGTCCCCGGCGAAAGTCTCCTCGACCGGCATCTTGTGTTGCTCCTGCCTCGATGGAGTATGCCTGCCCACAAGCAATTCTCCAGGAGCAATCGCGCCCAGCAGGCATCCAGACAGCGTTCTCATGTCGAGCCCTCCCAACGCAACCGGCGCGAGAGTGTACCGTGAATCAGGCTGCGGTTAGCCACGGCTCGCTGCCGCGCGCACGCATGCAAAGTCCGCTCAAGCTGGTCAGGTGGTGGTGCTCACCGGTGCGTCGGAAGGCATCGGCAGGGCCCTGGCACTCGGAGCTTTCCAATCGCGGCCTGTACCTGGCTGCTGCCGCAGCGCAACCGGCAACGCCTGGAGTGGAACTCGCGGACGAATGCGCCGCGCGCGGCAGCGTGGTGGCGATCGCGTAGTACCCACCTGATCCGTCTCTGATCCGGCGCGGTGCCGCGCGCTTTCACCGACGCCGCCGTAGCACGTTTTGGACGGCTCGACGTACTCATCAACAACGCGGGCAGTCAACGATGCGGGCGCAGCTTCGAAGCGCTCGATGACCTGTCGACGTAGGCCGAGCACTCCGATGCTGGTTGAACTACCTGGGCGCGGTGCATCTCACGGCCGCAGCGCCCCCTTGGCTCAAGCAGTCAAAGGGCCGGCTCGTCGCAATCGCGAGCGTGCAGGGACTCACCGGGGTTCCTGAGCGATCGGGCTACTCTGGCAAGCAAGCATGCGATGGTTGGCTTCTTCGACTCTTTGCGCATCGAACTCGCGGGAAGCGGCTGAGCGTCACGATCATCGCGCTCCGGCCTTCGTGCGTTCAGAAACCACAGCGCGCGATCGGGCCTGATGGTCAGCCATTAGGTGAAAGCCCTCGATGCGCGTGGAACGCATCATGACTGCAGAAGGAATGCGCACGCCTGATCGTGCCTGCGACTCGAGCGGCGACAACGGCTGCTCATTACATCGTTCCTGCGCCGCCTGGCGCTGCTGGCTGAAACTCATCGCCCCGAGCGTTGTCGATCGGATGGCCGCCCGCGCGATCCGTGAACGCTACTGAGCAACGGCCGCGCGCTTGACTCCGGGCTGTCGGCATGAGCATTCGCACTCCTCGCCACCTGATCGACCGGAGATCTCCTGATGTCGCAACGATTGAGTGCCCTGCTCGCGGGTTGTTGCTCCTCACTACGTTCGCCCGCGCCAGATGACCGCGGCTGGGTCGCGGAGAGTGACATGGCTACGCCCAAGCGTTACCGTGGAAGTGCTGGCCAATACAACCCGGAAGCCGCTCACGTCGCGCGGCGCTCGAAGGGCCACGATGCAGACGTCGTCGGATCTCAAGCCGCATGTACGACGAGCCGCCAGGAGGCGGATCTCGGCCGTCGCGGCTGCGAAGCTCACCGCCGTGAGCGGGACGAGGCGTCTGATCCGCGTGAAGCAGGACATCGACATCCTCATCACCTCGCGCAGCAGCAGTCGACACGTCGGTGCTCAACCGGCCCGACTGATGCGGCCCTATCAGGATCTCACCGCAGGCGGTGTTCACTCGGCTTCCACAACGCTGCTCGACGATCGCGTGCCGAAGCAGCGACAGGCGGCGGCGCGTGAAGCGCCTGCATCGCTACGTCGGGTGCCGAGAAGGGTTACGAGCCGATCGCGACGCCGGCTCGCGCCCGCATCCAGGAGGGCCTCGACACATGCGAGCCTCACCGCCTCCGTGGGTAGTCGAGGTCGAGCAGGATCTCGAAGAATACGGATCGCTTCCTCGATGGCATCCGCGAGCTCTTTGAGAAGAGCGGCCTGAAGGGCTGGCAGGCGATCTCGCGACGCTGTCGACACAGGTCCACGGAATACGCGGGACTGGATCCGCACGGCGGTCCTGCCCTCACGCGCGCAAGACCAACCGGCTGCCGCCGGAGATCTACGCCGACAACCTCAAGAGCTTCTGGCGTGGCGACATGGATCCCGCATGAATTGATCGACCGCGCACGAGGTCTCCTACCAGACGCACGCGCGATGAGCTCTGACTCGCTCGCGCGCCAGGTTGAGCTAAGGCGAAGGGGCTTCCCTCCAGCGACTACCGCGACGTGATTCGCGCGCTGAAGAAGGACGCAGGTAGCCGAACGATCAGCTGTTGACAAAGTATCGCGACATCCTCGGGCAGCTCGAGGATCATCACCCGGCGCGAGCACATCGTCGACGCTGCCCGAACCGCCCTGCCAGTGATCACGGCTCTGAGACCGAGGCCGAGTCGGCCGCATCAGCCGGCGCACGCACGTGCGACGCGCCGCGGCTGATCGGCAACACCGGAGAGCCCGGGCATTCGCAAGCTGCCGGTCTCCAATCCCAACGCGGACCGGGCGTCGGAGATGGATGACTTCGGCGGCTACAACGCCATCACCTGGATCGCTCACGCGCGCACGAGGCGCGTCCCGGCCACGAGCTGCAGTTCGCCCGCATGCTCGGAGCACGGTGTGTCGACCGCGCGTGTCGTGTACGCGTTCAACAGCGCCAACGTCGAAGGCTGGGCGCTTTACACGGAAGCGGAGATGAAGCAGTACGAGCCGCCGAGAGCCCAGATCTGCACTCTGCAGATGCGGCTGATGCGGCGCTGCGCGCGCGATGCTCGATCCGATGCTCAATCTCGGGATGATCGAACCCGACGCCGCCAAGCAATTCCTGATCAGCAGGCCGTGCTATCCGAGCCGATGGCGAAGCAGGAGGTTGATCGCTATACGTTCCGCGAGGCCCGGCCAGGCGACGGCGCTATTTTCACGGCTACTCGAAGCTGCAGACGCTGCGCACCCAGGCGGAGATGGCGCTTGGCGACAAGTTCGATCAGCTGGCGTTTCACGACTACATCGCGAACCAGGATTGCTGCCGCCTCAATCTGCTTGCCAAAGCCGTGATGGAGGACTTCGTGCCGGCGCACCAGCTGACAAGCGGCGCCGTGCCGCCACCGCGGCTGAATAATCAGCCGGGACGGACGACTCAGAGGTACGGCTCCAGCGTCACCAGGAAGTACTCGAACAGATAGTTGATCTGCGGAATGTTCGTCGACCAGGCGATGATCGCCATCGAGGATGTGCAGCGCCGCGTTGTACTGCTTCGCATAGCGCACGCTGTTCTCGACCGGAATGACATCATCGCGCCAGCCGTGCACGATGGTCATCGGGCATTCCGCGGGCTTCGGTGTTCTGCTGTTCGAACCCGGGTACATAGAACGCGGGCGCCAGCAGGAACAAGCCTCGCGCCTGCAACAGGCGTGAAGCGGCGGTGACTACATGCCCGCCGAGGCTGGAACCCACCAGTACCAGTGATCCCCGCAGATCCTTGCAGAAGCTCCAGCAGCCTTGTGACGCGCGATCGTTCGGATCATCGATTCCCTGATAGTCCACCTGATTCGGCTTCGAAGCCCCTGCTTCGGGCCATTTCCGCCATGGCCGTGATCTTCTCGCCCCAGGGCGCACCGTCCTTGCCGTGAGAAGACGACGACTTATCGATCTGGCATTCGTGTCTCATCCAGTCATTGCAACTGACCCGGATGGTAGCGAGCGATCGCGGCCAGCGACAGGGCGCGCAGATGGCTGTACGCGGCGACAACCGCTACTTGGGCTTCCAGAGCAGCTCATCGAGTGTGAGCGCGCCAGCCGTATTGCACCAGCCGCACGCGCCCGCGGTACGAACGGCACGCCTTCAGCTTCCAGGCGTTTGCGTTGCTCAGGCGTAGGGCTCACTGCCACGCGGAAACGAGATGCGACCCTGCGCATTGATGATCCGGTGCCAGGGCAAGCGCAGGCGGCGTGGCGCGTGGCGCAGCGCATGGCCCACGAGTCGCGCGCGCCGTGGCAGTCCCGCGCGCTCGGCGATCCACCCATAGGTCGCGACGCGCCCGCAGAGGCACGGCGCGAATGGCCGCATAGATGCGGTCGAGAGCGTCCGGTGGCAGGCCTGGGTTGCTTCTTCATGGCACATCACTAGCGCAGTAAATATTGTCGCGCAGTCCGATCCGACGAGTGGGTGGGTGGCGAGGGGCTCTTCCCCTGGCCGACACGAACGAAACACTATCCGATTACAGGCATCACCTTTCGCGCTGCACGCCCCTGTATCGCTGGACGCAATCAAGGAAGAACGGGCCTGGGGGAAGAACCACTCGCCACACCCACCAGCGACCGGCTCGTCCTGCTTTGGCCCAAGAGGCCGAGCCGCAGCATCTCTCGTCGTCAGCGCTGGACGAGACGGACATTGCGGTCGGGGATTGTGCCAACCCGGGCGAGCAGTGTTCGCGGGTTTGCATCTTCAGTCAGCACGGTATCAAACGTGATCAGCCCGGAGTTGGCACAACCCCCACCCAATGGCCGGCTCGGATAGCTCTTACGCTTTGATCGCGCAGCGAACGTGCCCTCGAAACGCACAGCGTCGCGGCCACCATGGGAAATGAGCACTCGCAACTCGCGCCCTAGCCTTGCCGCGGCGGCTTAGAGTGCGCACGAACCGCTCAAACTCATCCGCATCAGGGAACCTCGCCTCGGCGCTAAAATCGCCACGGACCGGCGACAGGTATTGGACGCTCGAATCCTGAATGACGAGCTCGGCGTCCAGATGGCGCTCGCCGAGCTTGAGCACCAGCATGGCCCCAACCCGCGAGGAACCGCGAGTGAAAACAAGCTCCCACCGAACGCCGTGCCCCTTGTGATTCGAATCTCATCGCGAGCGGTGCGCTCAGCGTGAGCGCCGTGCCGTCATACGCAGTCACCTGCACGTCGATGGAACGCGTGAGTGGAATCTCCGCGCGCATGCGCCGCGCGAGTCGGATCTGCGGCGAATCCTGGGCCGAGGGTGCACTCATGTGGCACCGGATTGTTGCCAAACCGCTACGGGGACGCCACAAATCAGGAATTCCGGCCGATTTGTGACCGACCGGCCCGCTTCGCGCGGGCCCGCGCTTTGAGAATAGGCTCGGATGAACTTAGGACACGGAATGGACCTGAAACGGGACACCATCGTCGAGACGGCTATCGAGCGACGCAATATGCTCTCGCTCCTCGGCACGTTGCAGCTGTTCCGGGGACTGGACGCGTCGATCCTCGCGGCGATCGCCGCCGAGATCGAATGGTTCTCACCGCCGGGTGGCGCGAGCCTGTTCGAGGCGGGCGATCCCCCCGATGCCCTCTACTTCGTCATCAGCGGCTGCATCGGTGCATTCGCCGGCGCGCACGCCCGACGGCGCATACACGACTGGTGGGCCGTGTCACGGCCGGTGAAACGGTCGGCGAGATGGCCTCATCTCGGGAGCCGCGCACGGCCTCTGCATGCGCGCCTGCGCGACAGCGAAATTGGGCGCTTCTCGCAAGCAGGCCTTCGATACGCTCGCTCCTGGATCATCCGCCAGGCGATGCTGCGCATCGCGCAGCTCACGGTGCAGCGGCTCGAGAATTCGCAGCGCGCCAGCAACGCGGCAAGCGCTCGGTCCCGAAGACGTTCACGATCCTGCCGCACCGGTCCGGATGTCGACGTGCGTGCGTTTGCCGAGCAGCTCCGTCAAGGCGCTCAATCACGGCTCGCGCACTGAGCTCGTTTGGAGCGGCCGCGGTTCCTCGCACACCAGCCATTGGTTCGCGAATGTCGAGTCCGCGAATGATTTCGTCATCTATGTCGCTGATGCCGGAACCACGCCGTGGAGCAAGCTGTGCGTGCGCCAGGCCGATGCACTGCTGCCCTTGCCGAGGCTGGCGCAGAAGCGACACCGTGCGGCCTCTTCTCGACGGTCGGGGAAGTCGCGCCTCACACTACAGCGTGCCGAGCTGGTGCTGTTGCAGGAATCCGGCGTGGTGCGCAGGATCGACCCATCGCTGGCTCACGCAACATCCCGGACTGGCACATCATCACGTGCGCTCGCCCGCCGACGTCCGGCGCATTGCACGTTTGCTGACCGGTCGTGGTGTTGGCCCTCGTGCTTTCCGGTGGTGGAGCGCGCGGCTTCGCGCATCTCGGCGTCGTGAAGGCATTGCGCGAGGGAAACACTCGGATCGATGCGGTCGGGCACCAGCATGGGCGCAATTCTCGGTGCTGGCATCGCCATGGAATGGCCCCACGCAGGATCTGGTGCAGCGCTTCAAGCGCACCTTCGTCGACACCAACCCACTCAACGACTACACGCTACCACTGCTGTCACTGGTCTCGGGACGCAAAGTGTCGCGGCTGCTGCGCCAGGAATTCGGCGAGATGCAGATCGAGGACCTCAATCTGCCGTTCTTCTGTGTTTCATCGAATCTTTCCGCGGGCCGCATCGCTGTGCATCGCTCGGGACTCCTGTGGCGCTGGCTGCGCGCCTCCGTGGCGATCCCTGGCGTGCTGCCGCCGGTGTTCCACCACGGCGAAGTACACGTCGATGGCGGCGCGATGAACAACCTGCCCGTCGATGTGATGCGCGGGTTGGACGCGGCCCGGTGATCGGTGTCGATGTCGGTGCAGATCGCGCCTTCACGGCCGATTTCGACGATGTCGATGTCCCCGGGTTATGGAAGGCGATGAGCTGGTTTCGCGCCAAGAAAAACCGCGTGAACATCTTCCAGATCCTGTGGCGCGCGCCGGCATGGTCAGCAGCGCCGCTGCAACCATGGCGCACGCGAACAGACTGACATGCTGCTGCAGCCGCGGCTCGAGGCGATGGACATGCTCAACTGGAAGGGCTTCGATCGCGCTATCGAGCTGGGTTATACATACACCATGGAGCGGCTCGAAAAGATCGCCGCCGTCGCGTTCAACAGCGTGTCGTCCTCGAAAAGAGGGCTGGGGGGAAGGATTCCTTCCAAAGAAAAGGCCGGCCCCGTTTCCGGAGCCGGCCTCGCAGTGCATTGCTGTTTACTGCTTGCCGAAGCGTGTAACCACGCGCCCGTACCAGAACATGCCCGGCACGTCGTAGGTGGATCCATCGAAGCCATTCAGCTCGCAGCTGTAGCAGTTTGGCGGATCTTCATCGAACAGGTTGTTGACGCCGACCGCGAACGTCCAGCCTGAGAGCCCCGAGGGTGACCAGCTAGCCTGCATGTCCACGTAGGTTGTGGCATCCATCCTCGTTGGTCAGCCCAACCGGGTCCGAGCATAGGTCGCGAACGCGCCGATGTTCCGGCAGGGTTCGGTGAGCGAATCGGTATAGCGAACCGTTGCCGTGGCTCCAAAATCATGGAATCCCCAGTCAACAGACAGCGCGGACTTCCATTCCGGATACGCCTGCGACGGGCTGCCGCGTTCCGTGCCCTCTGCGATCCGTGTCCACGAAGCCTGCCGCGGTCTCTGTGCTCTCGGTGAACTTATCGAGCCAGGTGTTCTGCCAGTTCACGGTGAATCTTCCGACACTCGTCTCTGGCATTACCCAACGCATGTTGAGATCGTAGCCTGCCGTCTCCGTGCCGCCGATGTTGATCAACGTATTGTTGAAGCCGTTGATCCCACCGCCAGTGGATCGGGTGATCCCATTGCACAACACCGCATCGAGCGTCGCCACGCAAGCCGTCAAGTTGCGCCTGCGCATCGCGCGCCTGATCGTGTTATCGATCGTAATGTTGTAGTACGTCAATTCGAGACTCAGCGAATCTGACCATGACGCACCCTCAGCCCAGCGCGGACTGTAGGCGAGTCCCCGCTGTGTAGCTTTCCGAAGTCTCCGGCTTCAGCTCCGGATTTGCCCCGGTGATGACCGAGATTGCGCATTCAACTGTGCAAACGTCGGCGGCACTCCCAGCGTGGCGCAATTTGCACGTTCGCAGGCGCGACCGGCGCCGAGCAAGGATCAGTCAGAGTCTGGTCGAAGCGCGAGAACGTTCCGAACAGCTCTCCGATGCCAGGTGCACGGAAGCCCTCTCCCCAGGTTCCGCGAATCAACACATCTTGCACTGGACGCCAGGTTGAGGCCGAACTTGCTGGTCGTATCGCTTCCGAACGTCGAGTAGTCGAACCAGCGCAGAGCCGCGCTCACTTGCAGCGAGGTCGGCACCCGGCACTCTTCGGAATCGGAATCTGTATTTCGCCGTAGACCTCATCAACGTGTCGTACTGACCGCTGGTTGGGCCTGAAGGCACACCCGCACTCTCGTTGGCCGGATAGATCGCATCTGGCTGGTAGAAGCCGCTCTGCTTGCGATGTTCGTAGCCGAGTGCGAAGTCGAGGCCGCCGGCAGGCAGTGGCACGATCGATGCCGGCTGATGTTGGCGGTGAAGTCGCCTGAGCTCCTGCTCGCTCGTGTCATGCAACACGGGCTGAATATACGTAGAGCATGTCCTGTGTAATCGTCCCGCTGCCGTCGCCCTGACCGCCGAAAAGATTCAGCGGCACACAGCCGGGAATCGGATCGAGAACGACGCCGCCGGTAACCACACCACAGGCCGTCGCAGTAGCGCCGTTCAGGCCGGCAACGGTGCCGGGACCAAGAGCGTTCTTGATCTTGAGCGAGTTGTAGCTGCCGTGGGTGGTTTGATCGGCGTGATTGCGTGACCAGACGCCGTTCAAGTCCCAGAAGAAGTCCCGGTCCGCCATGTTGAAGCTGCCACGGAAACCACCGCCGGCGTACCAGGTATCAACATTCTGCTGGAACACGCGCGGTCCGCCTTCCAGGGCCGCCGACCGACGAAGTAATCGGTTCCGCCTGTCGCCGGATCGACGCCGAAGAGAGTAAAACCAAACGGGTTATAGGGATTGTTGACATCAACCCCGGTCTTGTCGAGCAGGCCTTCCGCCACCGTTGCCGGCTTCTGGTCCGGATGAAGATCGGCTCGGGTGCTGCCTGGTTCGTGGACTTACGTTGGTTGAACAGCCCCTTCACGTACACGCTGACGGTGTCCGTCAGGTTGGTTTCAACCTGGCCATACAGTCCGACGCGCTCGCTCGGCGACGCTGATGAAATTGAAGGGCTGGAAATTGAAGCGATCGGCAGTCGCGAAAGGGATGGAAATCATCAGTTCTCGTCGTTGCGTTCGAAGGTATGGACGGGTCATAGAAACGGAATGCCGGTCACACCGTCATTGATGGTGAGGTCGCAGCCGTTTTGCCCGGTGTTGGGGTTGTTGAAATCGATGCGAGCCTGTGGCGTTCCTGAGCTGCACCGGTTCGTGCACTGGCCGGCACCCGGCGTCGGAAATTTGGAGATCTCGCGATCAAAGGAACTGATGGCCTGCTGGTCAATGTAGCTCAGGCCGAAGAAGGCACGGGTTTTCTCGAGGTTGCACCGGCGGAGATGTTCCATTGCTGAGTGTTGCCATCCCCCTCGTCGTAGCCACCGCCGTAGCCGGAGATCTCGACACCTTCATAGCCCTTCTTCGTGATGATGTTGATCACGCCGGCGATGGCGTCCGACGCCATAGATCGCGGAGGCACCATCCTGCAGCACTTCGATGTGATCGATGATGCTGGTCGGGATCGTGTTGAGATCGGTCGCTGATCCAACACCGGAGGCCGAGGACTCATTCACCCAGCGAATGCCGTCGACCAGCACCAGGGTGCGCTTTTGGTCCGAGATGCCGCAGGTCGGCCGTTGCCGCGCCGGCGCTCGACGCCCCCGCCATCCGGCGGGAAGCCAATGTTTCCACTGGTGTTGAACTTGGTGTTGAGGCCGCCGCCCGATACAGGCACTGCGCTGCAACACATCGCCGATGGACGTCAGACCGGACTTCGCGATGTCCGCCTCGTCGACCATGACGAGCGGTGCCGGCTGGTTCAGCGGATCCTGGTGAATGCGCGAGCCCGTGACGACCACCGTCTCAGTGAGTGGCGCCTCCTGGGCGGATATCCGAGAGTGTTGTTAACCCCAACGTTGCAGCGACGCAACAGTAAAAAGCACGGCTCCGCAACGCGAGAGGGAAATATCAGGCTCATGTGCAACCTCCACTAGGTAAATCGGGTGGTTGTTTTTATTCCACTTCTGAGCGCGGATTATCCACGCTCTTTGACAGAACGCGAACTTTTTGTGAAATCGATTCGAGCGTGGTGTTTAGGATCCGCGCTGACGTCCGAGCAGCGCCACCAACAACGCAGCATAAAAGGGCAGGAACATCGCGATTTCGATCAGGCGTTCACGGCGCAGAAGGAAAAGTACCAGCGCGAGTGCGATGGCAACGCGCGCCGCCGCTGCGGCCCAACCGTTTCGGACCCGTACACCGGCGCATGCGAGCAGCACCAGCGGTCCGACCGTGGCCGACGTCGCGAGCCAGGCCAGCAGGTATCCGCGCGCGCTGCCGACTCCGCTCACGCGCCGCGATAACCGCAGCCGCGATCCCCGCCAGAAGGATCGTGACTCGCAACCGTTGCACGCTCACGGGCCCTGCGTCCGGATTGCGTGCCACGGCCAGCATCGCGTAGCAGGTGGTCACGAGCTGATTGCCCACGCTGCACACGACGAGTGCAAGCACCGCAAGGATCGGCAGTGCCACGTACGAAGGCGCCATGATCCGGCGCGGCACTTCGAACATCACTTCATCCGGATTGTCGATGCTGGCGTAGTCGACGCGTGCTACCCATCCAGATCCGAGCGCGCCGGCAAAGCACGATCACCAGCCACAGCAGGGCGATCACGCCGGACCAGCGGATCGAGCGCTTCGCTGCGCGCGGCGAGATACTGACCACAGCACCTGCGGCTGCCCGCAAATGCTGACTCCGAAACCCGCCGCCGCCAGCAGCAATACGGTGGCATCCAATGCTCCGCGGCCGCCGAGGAGAACCGCGGCACCCTCCCCGGTCGTCGCCAGTCCGCTGCGCAGCTGATCGAACCCGCCAAGAAAGACGAGGTCAAACTGTGGCAGCAGTACGGCTGCCGGAATGACCACCAAGGGCGCACAGCAGACCTGCCGAGGTAGTCAGCGCGTAATCCGCCGAGCACCGGTCCGAGGAGCGCAAGCGCTGCAACCAACATCACACCCGCTGCCGTACTTCAACCCGAGACCGCGCGCCACGGCACCGCCTGCGAATCCAAGTTGCGCCACGATTCCGAACAGCACAGCCACGGCCGCAATGCTCGTCACGGAAAGGGTCGCGGATCCTGTCCCCGTGAGCTCGAGCGCGCTCCCGCGTTCACGGCGCTCGCTCTGCGACGCACCGCGGGCCCGATCACGAACCAGGAGAACGCAGCGCCCAGCAGCATCCCGACCGCCAGCCAGATTGCCGACCATCCGAGCGTAAAGGCTGCGCCACGCCGACCATCGCCCAGAAGGAATACGCACTCGCGACGCCGCTCAAAACCGCCGCGAAACGCGCCGAGCCCGCGGTCCGCGAGGTGAAATCCGTCGAGCGTCCGCGCACGACGCATCGTCCATAGAGCAATCACGAGGAGGACCGTGGCGCTCGCGCCGATCACTATCCAGACAGCCTGCGGATGAGGGCATGGGTGTACCTGCGATTTCTGGAGTTGTGGGTTGTCAGGTCGCCGGGGCCAGGTGTATCTCGTTGCGCGTGAACATTTCTTCAGGCTGGCAGTTCTGGATCGATCGCGGCGGTACTTTCACCGACGTCATTGCGAGAATCGCCCGAGGGCTCGCTGGTCACGTTGAAGCTCCTTTCAGAAGATCCCGCGCTGTACCGCGACGCCGGCGTGGAGGGGATTCGCCGCGTTCTCCGAGCGCAACCGCGCGAACATCGATGCGCGGATCGAAAGCGTGCGGATGGGCACCACGCTCGCGACCAATGCGCTCCTCGAGCGCAAGGCGAACGCACCGTGCTCGTCATCACCGCCGGGTTTCGCGATGCGCTACGGATCGGCTACCAGAATCGGCCGGAGCTCTTCGCCCGGCACATCCGCCTTCCGGAGTTGCTGTACTCCGAGGTGATCGAAGCGCACGAGCGCCTGACGCGGCGGGCGCATGTTCTCGAGCCCTCGGATGCAGAGGCATTCGCGCACTGAGCTTAGCGCAGCCCACGGCCGTGGCTTCTGACAGTGCAGCGATCGCGTTCCTGCATGGCTATCGGTACTACGCAGCACGAGCAAGCCGCCGCCGCGATCGCGCGCGAGATCGGCTTTCGCCAGGTGTCCGTCTCTCACGAAGTCGCGCCGACTCATCCGCCTGATCTCGCGGGGCGACACGACGGTCGTCGACGCCTACCTGTCCGCCCGCTGCTGGCGCGCTACGTGGGTGGCTGCGCGCCGAGCTTGCCAAGGAGTTCGGCGAGCCGCCGCGCCTCTACTTCATGCAAAGCAACGGCGGGCTCACCGATGCAGGCCCGTTCTCGCGGCATGAACAGTATTCTCTCCGGTCCCGCCGGTGGACTTGTCGGCATGATGAAGCGTGGGCGCGGCGGCGGGATTCGAGCGCCTCATCGGCTTCGACATGGGCGGGACGTCCACCGATGTATCGCTCTTACGACGGCAGCTATCCGCGCCGTTTCGACAGCCCGGTCGCCGGCGTGCGGCTCAACGTCCCTATGATGAGCGTGCACACGGTCGTCGGCCGGCGGCGGCTCAATCCTGCGATTTTCTTCCGGCCGCTTTCAGGTCGGACCACAGTCTGCCGGCGCCAATCCTGGGCCGAGGTGCTATCGACGCGGCGGGCCGCTCACTGTCACAGACGCCAACGTGCTCCTCGGGCGCCTGCAGCCGGATCTGCTTCCGCGCGTGCTCGGCCCTAATGCCGATCAGTCGCTTGATATCGCCGGGGTGCGGCATGGCTTCCTCGAATTGGCCCGCAAGCTGGAGCAGGAAGAGCAATACGTAACTGAACGAAGTACAA